>Ga0209936_1000883_pt1 | contig 17006 bp, 10 predicted proteins | sample SalPonR1_A_D1_MG_FD_185694 | JGI IMG/M metagenome (GOLD analysis project Ga0209936, IMG submission 185694) | Salt pond soil microbial communities from South San Francisco under conditions of wetland restoration - Salt Pond MetaG R1_A_D1_MG... ... | reverse complement strand
GAGCTTCAAAAATCGGTGGTGCTCGTCAATATGGCGGTCTCATCACTCGGATTTTTGGTGACTCTGCTGGTTGCTCTTTATGCAAGCAGATTTGCGCTTAAACGAATTCGATACGGAGAACAAACACTGGAAATTGAACGATTAGATACCGTAAATGCCTGATTCATCCAATAACACGCTTTATCTTATACCTACCCCGATTCATCGCCGAAAGGAGAATCTTGTACTTCCTGAACATACCCTTGAGACGATCCGATCTTTGAAAACATTTATTGTGGAAAAAATGCAGACATCACGCAGTTTTTTACAATGGATCAAGCATCCCATTCCAGATTATGAACAGACATTTCGCGTTTTAAACAAAAAAACCCCCGATCACGAGATCATCAGCTTTCTGCAGTTTTTAGAGGAGGGCGATGTTGGTTTGATGTCGGAAGCGGGCGCGCCCGGAGTTGCTGATCCCGGAGCCAAACTTGTAAATCTTGCACATCAAAACAACTTTACCGTTATGCCCCTTGTGGGGCCTTCATCTATACTGCTTGCACTTATGGGCTCTGGCTTGAATGGCCAGTCATTTGCTTTTCATGGCTATCTGCCGATCCGCGAAAAAGAGCGGAAATCATCGATTCAGGATCTCGAAAAAGAATCTGCCAGATCAATGCAAACCCAGATTTTTATGGAAACGCCCCACCGGAATAAAGTTTTACTCGACCAGCTTCTGCAGACATGCCAGCCCTCCACAAAATTATGCATCGCTTGTAACCTGACGGCCGATGATCAAATTCTTAAAACCCGCCGGATTATGGAATGGAAGAATGGATCGCTGCCTGATATTGAAAAAAAGCCCTGCTTATTTCTCCTCTACTCCAATTGAGCCTCTCTTTCTCATTATGAGCTACTCAATTACTTCAGCTTAATATCGTACGACTAATGCGATATATTTTTGTATGCAGCAGTAAATTCTCTCTCTCCCACCTGCCTGTTTTTCTGTTTATTTCTCATAAAAAAGGTTAATAGATCCTGTCAGTAGCCGATAAATACTAAACGGAATTTTTTAGATGACGGCTCTCTTGATTTAACCGAATCATGACATCCTTTTCCGAACTTTTGCCTTATCCTCTGACAACGGACACAACTCAGGCCATGCATAAAACTCGATATCTGTTGCTTTCATTTTTTGCCATTGGTTTTCTTACTCAGTGCGAAACTCCCGAAAGTCCCGATTTTACCCTATCCAATAAAATTGATGCCCCACTTATAGCTGAGAGAAGCTTCCAGTTTTTTGGTGGCGAAAACGCACTAATTGATAGTTCAAGTGAAGACTTAAATAATCTGATTGTCATTGACGGCGATAATTTTATTACTCTTTCACAAGAGGAGAATTTAAATTTTGGTGCAATTGAAAATGCTATTCCAACTATTGAAGTTGCCCCAACAGCCATTACATCGGAAGTTGGTGAGATTGAGCTAAGCAATTTCTCATCACAAAACAGTGCCGGAAATGTAGGAGAAGCTAATTTTGCTGATTTAACCGGCCAGTCATCCATTCTGCAGGAAGGTGATCTTATCCCGGGCTCATCATCACCTTCCCCCGTAAATCTTACACTAAGCACCGATTACTTTGTAAGTGCACAAATTAAGGAAGGGGCTGTTGTTTTCTATTTTCGTAATCAGCTTGGCTTTAACTTAGATGAGCTAACGCTAGAGCTCTTCAGCGATACTCAATCCCTGGGAACTATAACAATTACCAATTTTGAACACCTGGGGTTTAGAATGGAAATTCTTAATCTGGTTGATGAAAGCCAAAGCACCTCTGGTATTGACCTGAGAAATCTGAATGTTGATATAGAAATTTCATGGAGTTCACAGCAGATGCAGGATAATCCCGGTGCCTTGATAATTGAAGATGTTCAAGGTGATAATCTTATTGCCACTCAGGTTGATGCAGCCATTCCATCACAAGAATTCTACACATTTGGAAACACATCATTTTCTGAAGATGAATTTCTGTTTAACGATACAGAACACTATGCTGAAATTGAAACAGGCGAGCTATTGATTAATGAAATAACCAATTCGATTGATGTAGATATTGAGCAGTTTCAGATATCTTTCCCCATGCTCCGTTTCCCCCCATATACTGAGGCAGATTCTCTTACAATACAGTTTAGCGGCGATACAAAAATTGAGCGCAATTCAACTATATCTACAACTAGATCTATTTCTCTTTCAGATGCACGAATTTATGCAACCAACAATGTAATTAACTACAATATTTTTGGAATCACTGAAAACATACAGCAGTCTGAAGGGGCAGATACACGTATCATAAATGCTACAGACGAATTAAATGTGGCTGTGGGATTCATAGATCTTGCAATCAGGGAAGCTTTTGGAATTGTACAAAATCGGCAGGTTCTTCTAAACCGCGATGTAGCATCAGATGGAGCCACTGCTGAACTAATGAATGATATTGAAGCTGAAATCATCACAATTGATGGAATTGACGAAATATCACGTCGCTTAGAGGGTATAGAATTTACGCAAGCCAGCCTTAATCTTTTTTATCAAACAAATCTCAATATATCCACCTCAATTATCGCTGCGTTCTTGGGAATTGACGCAAATGGTAATGAATTTTTCCTGACCGGAAAACCGGGAACACAGGCAGAAGTACCTGAAGGCTTTCAAACAGAAAAACTGATAATGAATAGTTTTCCTATAGAAAAAGAAAACCTTATAAAATTCGACATTGAAGGCACCCAGTCTCCTGATGAGGTCTATTCAATGAGATTTGACCGAAAGAATTCCAATATCACAGAGTTTTTCAATCGCCTGCCTGTTGAAATTCGGTTTATAGGATTGGCTGACATCAATAAAGAAGGTGAATCCGGCAGAATTACGAATCCGGTGGAGTTTTCTCCTACTGTAACAATTGATATACCTCTGGCGCTTCGTGCCGATGGTGCCACATTCACAGACACAACATCTGCAGATTTAGGCTACCTACCAGGTCCGGATAAGGAGTCCAGGCTGGAAGAAGGACTGATAAATATTCAATATTCGAATGGAATTCCCCTGGGAGTAAATTTACAACTCGATATGCTTGATGAAGCAGGAAACACCATTATCTCACTTCCACTGACAAACCAAATGCCGATAGAATTTAGAGCAGCAGAAACAGGAAGTAATGGTTTTGCACAAACAGCTTCCGAAGATAATGCAATCTTCAGCCTAGACCGTAGTCAGCTCGATCTATTAAATCAAACCCGTGATGTACGCCTTAATGCTGGCCTTAACAGCTATAGTAAGCAGGAAGTTAGAATACGAAATACAGATAGTGTGTCTGTTTCAATTAGCGGTAATTTTGTGATCAAAAATAAAATCGACTAAGAGGCAAATAGATTATGTTCAAAGTGAAACATCTGCTTACTGTATTTGCGGCACTCTTTACCTTAGGTGCATTTACATTTGCCTTAACTACTGATGCTCATGCACAGTCACGTCATCTTACTGCCCAAAATATTGGTTTGGGCGGTGGCGGAACGGCTTATCAAGACCTTTACCACGCCAATTTTATCAATCCTGCAAACCTGATGATTAACCACAGCAGGCGCCCTACTTTCACAATCGGACTTGCAGGTGGTATTTACTCAAACGTAGGGGGAAATCTTGTTAATGTTGAAACCTATAATGATTACCTCACAACGGGAAGAGTAATCGATGGTGCAACAAGGAATAGTATGCTTGATCAGTGGTTCGGAGAAAATTCTTCAGATTTCCGCAGCATGAATATGGATGTCGGTATCGTGCCTCTTGGATTTGCATACCGTAACAGTAAGTGGAGCGCAAGCATTACCTCCCGTGCCCGAATACTTGGGAACTCCGGTTACTCACGGGGTCTGGCTGATTTAGTATTCCGTGGGTTTGATGCAGACCATTTTTCTGAAGCCCGGGCCGTCAATTCTACTCAGGAATTTCTTGTCTATAATGAAATTTCAATCGGTTTTGCCACGACCGTCTTTACCCGGGATAGCTTTTTTGGTATTGGCCGTAATGTGAAACTTCATGTAGGTGCGGCACCCAAACTTCTTATGGGTATCAATTACGCAAGGCTAAACCTTGACTCTTCGCTTCAGATACAAGATGCATCCTTAACGCAAAATGCCAGTATTAATCATGATTTCAAATACTCCATTAAAGTAGCCGGTGACCTCTCCGACCAGCTTGCAGAGTTCAACAATGAACGAATTCTACAGACAAATCCAAATCTTGGCGATTATCTGGAACCAACTACAGACGATTTTACCAGTTTCAAGGGAAGCTCTATAGGTGTTGATATTGGAGCTACGCTGGAAATGGATATCGGCCATTTATCAACTTTTGATTTAGGAGCATTCCGCGGAAAGAAAAAACTTACAGTGGGCTTTTCAGTTACGGATATTGGACGTGTTACGATCAAAGACCGGGCTCGCACATTTTATGCTGAAGACAACTTTGTCTGGGAAGGCGCTTCGTATGACAGCGATATTATTGATCAAGAGTTTAATGGTGATGAAGGAGAATATTTTGAATCTGTACTTCAGGATAGTATTGGCAATGATATATACGGTAATTTGATAACATCTGAACAGTCGAAATTCAATAAATCGCTACCAACGATGGTGAATTTAGGGGCTCATTTATTACTGGGTAAATTCAGTTTTATGCTGGATGTGGGTGCCGGTTTTACCCCAATCGGTACTAACAGCAAGAAAATACATCTCGCACTTGGGTCAGAATACAGACTATTGAACAAAATCCCGCTGCGTGTTGGCTACAGAACGGGTGGCCATAGCAGTTCCACTTTTCATGCCGGCACCGGAGTGGAACTCAGAAATTTCGAGTTCACAGCAGGAATAGCCGCTTCACCGAACTCAAAGCTAAATGGTTCCAGTCTTGGAGCTGCCTGGTCAGGTCTTGTGGTCCATTTTTAGCTTTCGCTATTAAACGTTATCTCTTTTAGTCCTCTCCATTTCCTGTCTACCTGCAGAGCCAATGTATCAGGAAGCAGAAGCCCTGCGTTGAGTAAAATATGTGATGTATTATTTCTTCACGAAGTAATCTGCATGGTCTTTCGCAAAACGTTTGACGTCAACCTGCTGGCTATCAGAAATCATTTTAAAATCGTCGGTGGGATCATGAACAAAATTTTTCGTCCAGTTTGAATTCATCAATGTCAGGTCATCAGCCAGCCAAACAGGTATCCCGGCCTCTTTAAGCCCGCGGTTATGTGCCTCGTGTGGAATATTGATGTATTTGATTTCGCGTCCCAGAGCTTCCGAAAGTGACTTGGCCATATCACTATAACTTATTGACTCTGGGCCCGTGATCGAATAGGTTTTGTTGTCCAGGTCATCTCTCACCAGACATTCAAAACTTGCTTGCGCGATATCTCGCGTGTCTATCATTGGGAGTTTTGTTTCACCGATTGAGTGATAAAAGCACCCGTTTTCTTTTATGGTATGCATCTGCATAAAAATATTCTGCATAAATGAATGGGGACGTATGATGATGTAACGGAGACCGCTCTCTTTTAGATGATCTTCAATCTGACCATGCCAGTTAGCCAGACATATAGTTGAACCGCTGTTTGCTCCTACGGCTGAGATCTTGACAATCTTTTGAACACCCGATTCTACTGCTAAATCAATCAGCTTGTTTTGGTGGTCCACTTGCTGTTCGGATGTACCCGTAAGTAAAAAAATGGTATCTGTACCTTTTAGTGCCTCGCTCACCGCAGGCCATTTTCCAAGTTCACCTTTTACAATTTCTACACCTTTTGCTTCCAGACGTTTAGCCTTTTCATCACCGCGAACAAGGGCTTTAAAATTAACATTGCCGTTACTCAGCAAATCGATTAAAGACTTGCCGATTGTACCTGTCCCCCCTATTATGAGAATTTGTTTTTGCATGTGTATGATGTATTTATGTTCTCATGATTTGATTATTGAACCTGTCTCTTTATTTATTCATTATAAGTATTCAGATAAAGATATTCATATAATTATATTTCTTGTTTTAGTAGCTGGTTCATTATTTAAAAATTACGCTTATGTCTATCATCCACGGCAATTGTTATTGCAACATTCGAAAACCTTTCTCCTGAACCTATATGATCTCATCAACTGACTTATACATACCTTCATTTGAGGACGTAAAAAAAGCCTCAGCTCGTATTAAACCTTATGCAAAAAGAACTCCTGTCCTCACCTCACGCACATTAAATGAGATAAGCGGCGGGAACATCTTTTTTAAATGCGAAAATTTTCAGCGGGCTGGGGCTTTTAAATTCAGAGGCGCTTGCAACTCTGTCTTTGCCCTTGCTGAGAATAAAGCTTCACAAGGAGTAGCAACTCATTCTTCCGGTAATCACGGACAGGCTTTGGCACTGGCAGCGCAAATGAGAGGCATACCGGCTTATGTTGTCATGCCAGAGAATTCACCGAAAGTAAAGCTTGACGCAGTAGAAGGCTATGGCGCAAAGGTTATAAGGTGCGCTTCTAACCAGGAAGCCCGGGAAAGTACTCTGGAAAATGTGGTAAATGAAACCGGGGCTATATTTATTCATCCTTACGATAACGAAAATGTCATTGCTGGTCAGGGAACATGTGCCTATGAGCTTTTAACTGATTATCCTGAGCTTGATATAATTATGGCCCCTGTTGGAGGAGGCGGATTAATTAGCGGTACAGCTATTACTGCCAGGCATTTAATGCCAGATATTAACGTGATAGGGACAGAACCGGAACAGGCAGATGATGCCTATCAATCTTTCAAAACAGGTAAACTGCAGAAGTTTGATACAACCAATACAATTGCCGACGGCCTGCGAACTACATTATGCGAACGAACATTTCACATTATCCAAAACAATCTTAACGACATTGTTACTGTGACTGATGAATCAATCATCCACGCAATGCGGACGATTTGGGAACGAATGAATATTATTATTGAAGCCTCGTGTTCAGTACCGGTTGCCGCTATTTTAGAAAAGAAAATTGATGTTACAGGTAAAAAGGTCGGAGTCATTCTAACAGGTGGGAATGTAGATCTTGATTATCTCCCCTGGCAAAAAGATTAAAATATATCGTTTCAGAAATTTTTGATTTATGGGACATCTCACTTGATTATTCTCAGAAGCGATAAACCATATCTTGCAGGTTATTCATTGAGTTGACAGACAGCCTCTTCCTTAAAGGTCTGCTCTCAAAAAAAGCGCTTTCCTGAACTAGAATCTTTTGTCATTAATTTAAAATGAACCCATCATCAGCAAGTCAGATGCAAGTTTAAATATCTGTAATTACTAAATTTACCTTGAATTAAAAGAAGTAATTGAGTAAATCGAACTCTCCAGGATTTCTAAATGTAAGCGTTTACATTTTTTTCATATTCATTCGTTAACTTGAAAGGACCGATGAAAAAGGCGTTCATTCACAATTTTCATAAACAAAGTTTACGAAATGAGTAAGCGCTTACATTTTAACGGATTTTTACTCAACAATTTTTAGATATCACTTTCATTTAGAAAACGAAAACCAAAACTCAGAGTAAATGAAACGAAAATTATTACTGATGTTAGTCATGATCCTGGGGCTAAGCATATCTGCAATTGATGCATACGCGCAGTCTCAGATCACTGTAAGCGGAACGGTTACGGAGGCTGAAACAGAAAACACCTTACCTGGTGTAAATATCTTTGTTCAGAATCAGCCGGATCGCGGTACTGCAACCAATATAGATGGTGAATATTCGATTACAGTAGCACCTGATGCCGTCCTGGTATTCAGCTACCTCGGATTTATTCGCCAGGAAATATCGGTTAACGGTAGAGAAACGATCAACGTGCAGATGCAAAGTGATGTTGAAGCACTCGATGAACTTGTTGTAATTGGTTATGGCGTTCAGGAACGGGGTGATAACACCGGTTCAGTAAACGTCATTAGTTCCAGAGACTTTAATGAAGGTGCCATCACCTCCCCTGAGGAACTCTTCCAGGGACGAGCCGCTGGTGTAACAGTTACATCTAATAGCGGTGCACCGGGAGCAGGTGCAACAATACGTATCCGCGGTGGGTCCTCACTTTCAGCGAGTAATAATCCACTTTTCGTTGTTGATGGCCTCCCGCTCGAAGAGAGCGGCATTTCAGGGATGAGAAATCCACTGAACTCCATCAACCCAAATGATATAGAATCAATTACCGTACTTAAGGATGCATCAGCTACCGCAATTTACGGCTCTCGTGCATCTAACGGTGTTGTGCTTATCACCACCAAACGAGGTCAGGAAGGTCAGCAGCTTCAAGTCAACTACACCGGTCGATATGCTTACCAGACAAACAGCGATCGTGTAGAGGTACTTGGATCAGAAGAGTTTCAGACGCTTGTAAATGAGCGATTCAGTGAATCTGTAGCCGGCAATCTTGGTGAAGACGCCACAAACTGGCAGGATCAGGTGTTTAGAGATGTATTCACTCAGGATCACAATGTAAGCGTAACAAACTCTTACAAAAATGTCCCATACCGGGTTTCTCTCGGATTTTCAGGAAACCAGGGTGTGCTGAAAACATCCTTCAATGACAGAATCAGCGGTTCTATAGCGCTGAACCCCTCATTTTTCGATAACTCTCTCAGAACTGAACTGAACTTCCGCGGCTCGCGAATCAACAACAGGTTTGCTGATGGCGGTGCCATTGGAACTGCCGTTTCGTTCGATCCCACGCAGCCTGTTCACGTTGAAGGCAGTGAACAGTTCGGAGGATATTTTACCTGGCTTGATGGCGACGGAAACCCGATTCCGATAGCTCCATCAAATCCGCTTGCACTCATTGAACAGCGAAATGATGAGTCAACTGTGCACCGTGCACTGGGTAACATCAAATTGGATTATGACCTTCCTGTTGCAGAAAACATTACAGCGACTCTGAATGCAGGATTTGATTATTCTGACGTCGGAACAGATGTTCTGGGCGTTTTGAACAGCTCAGGTCAGGTACGGGTCCCTGAAAATGCAGCGTTTGCATGGAACGGCGGAGGCCCGAATAATTCACGCGGTAATCTCACCGATTATACCCAAAGAAAAGAAAACGAGCTCCTCGACTTCTATCTTAACTACGCAAAAATTCTCGAAGACATCGACAGCAGCCTCGATTTAACACTTGGATACTCCTGGGAGCATCATGAAGAACGAGGGTCAAATTACTCCCGAAGTGCCAACTCAACGGCTGACGGCGAACCGGTTGAAGTATTTAACGACACAAATTACGCTACCGAGTATTATATCGTCTCATTTTTCGGACGCGCAAACTACACGTTCAAAGACAAATATCTCCTGACGGCTACATTACGAAACGACGGGACCTCCCGCTTCTCTCCCGACAACCGCTGGGGCCTGTTTCCGTCATTTGCATTTGCCTGGAAGCTGAACGAGGAGAATTTCCTTAGGGATACAGACTGGCTCAGCGAACTGAAACTCCGGCTCGGTTATGGTGTTACCGGTCAGCAGCGAATTGGCCAGGGTAACTACCCTTACCTGCCCGTTTATACAAGCAGTGAACCCACAGCGCGCTACTCATTCGGAAACAGGTTCATCACAACCCTCCGGCCAGAAGGATATAACGTTGACCTGAAATGGGAAGAAACCACCACCTATAATGTAGGTGTTGATTACAGCATTCTTGACGAACGGATTTTTGGTTCTGTAGAAGCATTTTACAGAGAAACTGAAGATCTGCTGAACGTTGTGCCGGTTCCGGCTGGAACCAACTTCACAAACCGGATCCTCTCTAACGTGGGTAACCTCGAGGTGCAGGGTCTTGAGTTTGATATTACCGGTCGATTACTGTCCACCGAGAATACATTCCTGCAGGTATCTTTCAACGCTACATACACACAGGATGAGATTACAAAACTCACCACGGTCGATGATCCGTCATTTATCGGGGTTGAAACCGGTGGAATTGCCGGTGGTGTTGGTAACACAATCCAGGTGCACAGCGTGGGCCATCCAAGAAGCTCATTCTTCGTTTTTGAGCAGGTTTACAACGACGAAGGATTGCCTGTTGAAGGTCTCTATGTTGACAGAAATGACGATGGCGTCATCAATGATGATGATAAATACCGTCTTGAGAGTCCGAATCCAGACCTTACATTTGGTATCTCATCCCGCTTTGAACATAAGAACTGGGATGCATCCTTTGCAGCACGAGCTAATGTAGGCAACTACGTTTATAACAATGTGGCGTCCAATAACGCCATCTTCAGCCAGATCACAAATACAACCGGGTTTCTCACAAACCCGACATCGTATATCTTTGATGCGCCTTTCCAGAATGCACAGTATCGGTCAGATCACTACCTGGAAAATGCATCATTTATTCGGCTGGATAATGTAAGCGTAGGCTATACCGTTGAAGACTTCCTGGATGTCGTATCGTCACTCAGAATTTCAGGGACTGTTCAAAACGTATTTACACTTACCGAATACAGCGGTCAGGACCCCGAAGTCTTCGGCGGTATTGACAATAACCTGTATCCGCGACCACGAACCTTCCTGTTGGGACTTAATCTCAACTTTTAATTGACAACATTTTAAATATGAAGATTATGTTGAACACAAAATTCAGAATACTAGCAGCTTTCGCTCTATTGGCGATGGTGTTTGGAATCGCGGTCTCGTGTACAGGCGACCTGTCTACCACGCCGATCGACGACAGTATCACGACATCGGCAGACGTATATGAAACGCCTGATGATTTCGAGCAGGTACTGGCTAAACTTTATGCCGGCTTTTCGGTTACGGGTCAGCAGGGCCCGGCCGGTAACGCCGATATTCAGGGTATTGACGAGGGCTTTTCAAGCTATGTTCGTCAGCTTTGGGTACACCAGGTACTGCCATCCGATGAAGGCGTTGTAGCATGGAATGACCCCGGTCTCCCAGACTTTAACTTCCAGTCATGGGGCTCATCCAATGACTTCGTGATGGGTATGTACAGCCGTATTTATTACGAAATTGCCCTTACCAATGAGTTCATCAGGGAAGCACAGAAGCGTGATGAAGCCGTAATTCAGCAGTATTTGGCTGAAGCCCGGTTTCTGCGTGCTCTGAGTTACTGGCACGGACTCGACATGTTCGGCGGCAACATTCCATTCGTAACAGAAGATGATCCGGTTGGAGCCTATCAGCCTGAACCAACTAACTCAGAGGATCTCTTTGCTTATATCGAAAGTGAACTCCTTGATGTAGCAGATGAACTTCCTGCCGCAAGTGCTGTTGAATACGGCAGGGCCAGCAGAGGTGCTGCATGGACGCTTCTCACAAAGCTCTACCTGAACTCAGAAGTGTATACAGGGACTGAGCGATACGATGAAGCACTTACATTTGCACAGAATGTAATCGACCAGAGCGGCTACCAGCTTGCTGACAATTATGACCACCTGTTTATGGCTGACAATGACCGACCCGAAGTGAGTCGCGAAATCATCTTCCCTGTTCGGTTTGATGGAGATAACATGCAGACCTTTGGTGGTACAAACTTTATTATTCATGCTCAAATTGGCGGCAATATGAGCGCCGGTGATTTTGGAATGGATGGTGGCTGGGCCGGCCACAGGGTTACACCTCAGCTGGTCGAAATCCTGAATGAAAACCAGGTCGATCCATTTCAGGGTATTACCACTGAAAATCCCGATGGCGATCCTGAGATCTATGTACCTGGAGGATATCAGGCTGCCAGTGGCTACACAGCAGACTGGACACCGGCAGAAGCTCCACCGCTGGTAACTGACAATCAGGATGACATTTATACCGGACAGGTCTACTTTGCAACTGCTGGAGCTGAATTCAAATTCACAGCTGAACGTAACTGGAATAATGGTGACTGGGGCGGTTCAAACGGCACACTTGTACCTGGCGGTTCGAACTTGGCCATCGGAGATGCAGGACTGTATGAAATTACAGTAGACCTGAACGCGATGACCTACACCGTGTCACTTTTGGAAGCCTCTGCACCCGAATTCGCAGACAGCCGCACAAATATTTTCACAGATGGGCAAACGCTTGAAATTGAATCCGTTCAGGATTTTAACCAGGGATACACTCTTACGAAATGGAGCAACATGACCTCCACGGGTCAGCCCGGAAAAAATCTTGCCTACGCCGATACAGACTTCCCAATGTTCAGGCTTGCTGACGTATACCTGATGTATGCAGAAGCAACCGTACGAGGGGCTGCCGGCGGAGACATCAACCGTGCTGTAAATTTAGTCAATGATCTCCGGGAAAGAGCGTACGGCAATGAATCTGGAAATATTACGGCTACTGAACTTCAACAGGATAACTTTATTCTAGATGAGCGTGCACGTGAGCTTCACTGGGAAGCTCATCGTCGCACCGATCTTCGACGATACGGGCAATTTACAGGTGGTGACTATGTATGGTCATGGAAAGGCGAAACGCAGGAAGGATCTGCTACGCCGGATCACTTTCAAATTTTCCCTATCCCTTCAACCGATATCAACTCAAACCTGAATCTGACCCAGAATCCGGGTTACTAATCAGAACTTTACATGACGTATAAAGCCATGAAAAAACTAATTTTATCAACAATTGCGATTTTTGGGCTTTTGATCTTCACTTCGTGTGAAGACTCTGTCGGCCCGAATGTGAATACTAACGAAGACTCCCCTGCCCTTACATCACACCAGGGCGGTGAAAGTTTTGTACTCAGAGAGGAAAATGCAGATGAAAATCTGATGACCCTCAAATGGGAAGAACCCGATTTTGGTTTTGCTGCTGCTATTACCTACTTCATTGAAATAGATCCTGATGGATCTGATTTTGAAAATGCGGCTACTCTGGTGGAAACAAATCGCGACTCCGTAACATTGACGGTAGGCGAAGTAAACACCCGACTTATTGCTGCAGGCGTGCCATCGGGTGTAGAATCAGAAGTAAACATGAGAATAAGGGCACATGTGAACGACGACGTTGAAGATCGAATTTCCGAGACGTTCATGTTTGCATTCACGCCTTACACCGTTGTAATCGAATTTCCGGAAATCTACGTGCCGGGTGGCTATCAGTCTTCAAGCGGCTATACTGCTGACTGGTCACCCGCAGACGCACCACCGTTAACCTCCTTTGAAGACAACGACCAATACGAAGGGTATGTGTACTTCGCAAATGGCGGAGCCGAGTATAAATTTACGGCTGAGCGAAATTGGAATGACGGTGACTGGGGCGGTTCAGATGGATCTCTAGATCCGGGTGGTTCCAACCTGGTTATAAATGAGGCCGGTTACTACAAAATTGATGTAGATCTCAATAATCTGACCTTTACCACGCTAAAAACTGACTGGGGAATGATCGGAGCTGCAACACCCGTAGGCTGGGAACCTGAGCAGGATCTTCAGATGACGTACAATCAGGCTGAAAAAGTCTGGACCGTCACCACAGATCTGACCGCTGGAGAGTTCAAATTTCGGGCTAACAATACCTGGGATGATATTGATTACGGTGATGACGGAGGCAATGGCACCCTGGAACAAGGCGGCGCCAATATTTCTGTTGATGAAGCCGGTAACTACACTGTTATACTCGATCTCAGTACAGTTCCTTACTCTTACTCGCTTGAAGTAAATTAAGAGTAAACGATTTTATTCATCTTAAATAAAGTCTGCTTTCTGAATGGGAAGCAGACTTTTTTATTTTTATGTGCTTCTTGATAGATGAGCTCTTCTGTAAAATAAATTATTTACTACTCGCAGAACCATTACAACCTTAGTTCGATTCTAAAATATCAAATATATACATTGGGTTGTCCAAAAAGGGCGTTTGTTAAGATATTTCATTCTCAATACCATCATGCCGGACCCCGATCCGGCATCTCCTGCCTTTATAACTATGGGAGATCCCGCATCTCCCGAGGGGATCCTGTTGGGGGAGCGCGGGATGACGCCTTTTTAAACGCCTCAATTAACATATTATGAATCGAACTCAGGTTTATAGAAGTCTACAATGAACGCACTTCATCTTACTTAATAGCACAGACTTAAGTGATCAAAAACCTGAAAAACGCTCTGTACTTCTTACCGATCCTTTTACGAACATCAATTTATCACCGTAAAGTACAAACTCCTGTTTTGCTCGGGTAATCGCCGTGTAAAGAAGTTCTTTGGTCAAGATTGGCACATCGTCTTTTGGCATCAGGAGATTCACGGTATCAAATTCAGATCCCTGGCTCTTATGAACCGTTAGAAAAAATGCCGGCTTGTAGTCCTGAAGACGCTCAGGCCGAATGGTTTTAACACCCGCACCTGACTGCACGTGAATTAAAAATCGGTCCTCTTCATTTGATTTCATACACACTCCGAAATCGCCATTGTAAACGCCCAGATCGTAATCGTTACGAGTGATAATGATCGGCCGACCGCTGTACCAGCCCTGATTCATTCTGACGGCTCGTTTGGTAGCAAGGGATTGTTCTGCAAGCTGATTGAGGCGTTCTGACCCGGACAGACCTCTCCTCAATACCGTGAGCCACATCTGCATTTTCCAGAAATCCAGCAGTGCTGATACATCAGTCATTGAAGAAGCTTCCCGTACACGTTTGGTGAGTGCTTCTATTATCGTCTCAAAATCATGCTTTTGATAATTAAATGCTTTCTGATCCACATCACTGAAACAATCAACTATCTGATTAAAATCTTCAGAACTGGTTATGCCTTTATTGACAGCTTCAGCAAGTGTTCCAATACCGCTATCGGAACTGAAGCGATAGCTCTTGGTCAAATAAACAATCGAATCATCAGCAGTAGACAAATCAGCTTCAAATCTTGATCTGTCCAACTCAATGCCGGCTGTATCAAGCAGACCCACTGTCTCTTCACGAAAAAGATTGTCTGCTTTGCCACAAAGATCTGCAAACACTGATCCTGCTTCTACAGATGCCAGCTGATTTTTGTCTCCTAATAGTATCAGCTTAGTCTCAGGGGCCAGATGTTTGGTCAGCCGGTTCATTAAAGAGAGATCAATCATAGATGCTTCATCAATGATGACCATATCATAGGGCAGTTTTTTCTCTCTTACCGGTGGAAGCAGCCCTCTCTCTTCAACACCCCGCAATAGTCGATGTATGGTCTGTGACTCTAATGGATATTTTTCAAGATCCTCATCAGACATATTGAGCCGTTTCATGCCGGCTTTCAACGCCTCTCCCATTCGTCCCGCAGCTTTGCCCGTTGGGGCAGCAAGGGCAACCTTCAGTGGCTTGCCAGATGAACGCTGGTGAAGCCCCAAAAGTCGTGCAACTGTTGTCGTCTTACCTGTACCCGGCCCTCCAGAGATAATCAGGAACGGTTTTATGGCCGACAGCAGAACTGCAACTTTCTGCCAGTTCGGTTCATCATTCTCATCTTTTGGTTCATCCTCAAAAAGCTCGTTTAAAATCTCAATCTTCTTATCAGAGAGTACACTTGATTGCAGATCGCTCTTTTGATTTATCCACTCTTTCAATGACCTCTCCATTTTGAAATATCGATGCTGATAAAGCTTATCACCATCCAGAACAAAAGGTGTTTCTTGATCAGGCTTGCCAATAATCGAACTCTCCGTTAATTGTAACGTTCTATCGGGAAGCATTCCCATGAGTTGCGAGTCAAGTTCGAGCATGTTTCCAAGCTCGCGAACTGTTTTATTGATTGAAAGGCAAACATGACCTGCCATTCTGAATTGAACTGTAAGAATAACGGCCAACTTTTCTTCCGTCGTCATCTCTCCATGTTCCTGCTCCAGAAAGCGAATGAGTTCTTTTTCCAACCGATCTGCAAGGAGGTCAGTCAGGTCCGAATCCAAACCTTCTCCAGTCTGATCTTTATCAGGCACGTCATCAAAGAGTGAAGGATTTCGCTTGGTCATGATTTTCTGCTCAACATATGTTCAAGTTTTAGTATCACATCTTTATCCGGCTTATGAAACCACACGCCGTTACTACTGCCTGCTTCAATTCCCCGCACAAACAGATATGCCACACCTGCAAAATCTTTATCGTAATCGAAATCAGGGATTTTACTTCTCAAATATTTTATCAGCGCTACGGTGTAAAGGTGATATTGAAGGTCGTATGATGCGTTTAAAATCTCTTCCTCCAGCCTCTCCGGGGTATAATCTTGCTTCGTATCACCCAGGTAATTAGATTTATAATCAATAATCATGTAACTCCCATTCTGCCGGGCAACAAGGTCAATAAATCCCGTCATGTAACGATTCGAATGTTCATTTTGAGAAATTTCTTTGCCTTCCCTGATAGTTTCTAAAAGCGCTCCGCCATCTGCGGCTCCTGCTGCAAAGTTAAACTCCATCTCCCGACGCTCATCTATTCTTGATAGCTTACTTAGGTCGAATCCAGGAATTTTGCAGTCCGCCACCTTCCTCATCATCTTTTGCAGAACGGGTGCCCATTTTTTGTCGAAGCTGTAATCCTCTAAAATCTCATTAATTTCTGAAGCGTAGAGGCTGCTGTTGGCGCTACTAAACTCAAACGATTCAGCTTCAAAGAGTTTGTGAATCGCAGTACCGGCAGTGGCTCCTTTCGGGAAATCGAAAATTGTAAGTTCCCCCCTGAATTTTGTCTCCTCGCTTTGCTCAAAAGGAGCCGAAAAGCTATCGATCAGCTGATCATAATCAGGGGTGCCGGGATCTGAACTGTGGCCGGCCAGTGACGTAAAACTTTCAAGTCTGTTTTGAACCTTCAAGTCACTCGGTCCCTGGTAAGGATGAAACATCAACTCTTCTGATTCATCATCATGTACGAAGCTCCCGATCGCCATCTCTTCATCAGAGCTTAGAAGCTTCAATTCGATACTATTATCACTTTTGTCCTGAAGTGATTTAAACGCTGAAATGAAATCAGAATCTGATATTTCAGCATCCTCTTTTACTTTATATTTATTCTTGATGGACTCTTT
>Ga0209936_1000880_pt1 | contig 17031 bp, 14 predicted proteins | sample SalPonR1_A_D1_MG_FD_185694 | JGI IMG/M metagenome (GOLD analysis project Ga0209936, IMG submission 185694) | Salt pond soil microbial communities from South San Francisco under conditions of wetland restoration - Salt Pond MetaG R1_A_D1_MG... ... | reverse complement strand
CCGGCGGCCAGGGCGGCGTTGCGGCCGATGTTGTACGACTGCTCGCCCGCCTGGCCGACGCAGCCTACGAGCACGTCGTCGAGCGCCAGGTCGGCGATGCGGTCGGGCTGGACGCCGGCCCGGTGCAGCGCGGCCCGCATCGCGACCGCTGCCAGGTCCACGGGATGCCAGCCGTGCAGCGCGCCGCCCGGCTTGCCGGCCCGGGCGGGCCGTCCCTTCGCGATGGGCGTGCGGACCGCCGAGACGATCACCGCGTCGCGCGGGCCGGGGCGGGCCGGCCGTTCCGGGCCCGATCCGTCAGCGGAGCGCGGCGCCCCGCCCCCGCTCATTCCACGCCCCCGAGCGGCTCGCCGGTGCGGCCCGAGGACGCGCGCCCGGTCGGGCGCGGCGTGCGCCGCAGGCCGCACCACGACGCGACGAAGCGGGCCAGCACGCGGGTCACCTGGTGGACGCTCTCGAGGTCCACCGACTCGTCCACGCCGTGGATCGAGGTGGCCTCGGGTCCGTAGCAGCTGGTGGGAATCCCGCCGGACAGCCCCAGGATGCGCGCGTCGGTCGTGGCGGTGGCGGCCAGCGTGCGGGGGCGGGTGCCGAACACGTCCCGGTGCACGTCGGCCAGCTCGCGCAGCGGCGAGGCGTCGGCCCTGATCGTGTACGGCTCCGCCTGGAAGCCGACCCACGCCAGCTTGGGAGGATCGTCGCGCAGCACCGGGTGCGCCGCGGCGAACTCGGCGATGCGACGCTCGACGGTGCGCTTCGCCTCGGCGGCCGAGGTGCCGGGGAAGAACCCGACGCGCGCCTCGAAGGTGCACGCCGCCGGCACCGACGAGGTCCACTCGCCCCCCTCGATCCGGCCCACGTTCACGTTGATCGGGTGCGCCGCGTCACGGTAGGCGGGCGGGCGCGCCTCCTCGCGGTTCATCTCGGCCTCGAGCCTGCGCAGCTCCTCGGTCACCTGCCAGGCCAGCCGGATCGCGTCGGAGCCGGCGGTGGCCTCGAGCACGTGGGCAGGCCGCCCATGGACGGTCACGCGGACCCACAGCACGCCCAGCTGCTCGGTGAGCAGGGTGTGGTCGAACGGCTCGGGGATGATCGCCGCGTCGGCGCGGTAGCCGCGCTGCACGGTGGCCAGCGCGCCGTTCCCGGTGCACTCCTCCTCGATCACGCTCTGCAGGATCAGCTCCGAGGCGGGCTCGAACCCCGCCAGGCGCAGCGCCTTGTAGGCGTACAGGTACGCGGCGATCCCCGACTTCATGTCGCCCGCCCCGCGGCCGTACATCCGGCCGCCACGCACGTCGGGCTCGTACGGCGGCGAGGCCCAGAGCTCCTCGGGGCCGGCGGGCACGACGTCGACGTGGCCGTTCAGGATCAGCGACCGTCCGGCCGGCCGAGCGACGCGGTGCACGCCCACGACGTTGGGTCGCTCGCCGTCGTCCCAGTCGACGGGCGAGAAGCCGGGCAGGTCCTTCAGGTCGTCGTAGCGCACGCTCCAGGCGTCGACCGCCAGCCCGGCGTCCTCGAACGCGTCCGCCATGCGTCGCTGCACCCCCGCCTCGCGTCCCAGCACGCTCCGAAAGCGGACGAGGTCGGCCAGGAAGTCCGTCCGCTCGTCGCGCAGCTCGTCGACGGCGGCGTCGATCGCGTTCAGCTCCTCGGCGCCTACGGAGACGCCGGACTCCGGGGGAAGGTCGCTCACCTCAAGCTCCTCTCTCGGCGCCTCCGGGCGCCGTGCCGGCTCCGCGTTCGCCGGCGCCCTCGGCGGCGGCGCCCCACGCCCGCACGCCCTCGGCGTCCAGATCGGCGCCGGTCGCGGCCCGGACCTCGTCCAGCGTCGTGCCGGGCGCCAGCTCCAGAAGGCGGAACCGATCGCCGGCCGGCTCCAGCACCGCCAGCTCGGTCACGATCCGCGTCACGCGACCGCGTGCGGTCAGCGGCAGGGTGCAGCGCCGGACCAGCTTCGGAGCCCCGCTGCGGTCGGTGTGGAGCGTCGTGACGATCACGCGCGGCACGCGCTGCGCCAGCTCCATCGCGCCGCCCACGCCCGGCGCCGCGCGACCCGGCACGCGCCAGTTCGCCAGGTCGCCGCGCACGTCCGTCTCGAACGCGCCCAGCACGCACACGCCGACCCGGCCGGTCCGTATCAGCGCGAACGAGGTGACGCTGTCCAGGTACGCCGCGCCGGGCAGCACCGTGACGTAACGACCACCCGCGTCGATCAGGTCGGGGTTCTCGTGACCGGGCGCGGCTGCCGGCCCCATCCCGACGATGCCGTTCTCGGCGTGGACCCGCGGAGGGCCGTCGGTGGGCAGGTGGCGGGCCACCTCGGTCGGCAGGCCGATGCCCAGGTTCACGAGCTCGCCGGCGCGGACCTCCATCGCGGCCCGCGCCGCGATGCGCTCCCGGGCCTCGGCCCGGCTCGGAGCGGAGCTCACGGCCGCTCTCCACGGCGGATGCGGGCCGCCTTGCTGCCGGGATCGTAGCCGGGCGGCAGCTCGAGCACCGCGTCGACGAATGCGCCCGGCGTGACGATCGTGTCCGGATCCAGCGGCTGGTCGCTCAGCGCGTCCACCGTGACCCAGACGACGTCCGCGGCCATCGCCATGGCCGGCGCGAAGTTGCGCGCCGTGGCGTGGTAGCGGAGGTTCCCGAACCGGTCCGCCACCGCGGCGTGAATCAGCGCCACGTCGGCCCGCAAGGCGGGCTCGATCGTCACCGTTCGTCCGCGCCACGCCAGCCGCTCGCGCGGCTCGGGCGTCGCCGGCAGCAGCTCCGGATCGAGGTCCGCCAGGAACGCCGGCAGGCCCGCGCCGCCGCAACGGATCCGCTCGGCCAGGAGGCCTTGCGGATGGATCTCGACCTCGATCCGGCCGTCGTTCCAGGCCGCCATGGCGTCGCGGTTCAGGCCGATGTGGGAGGCGATCAGGCGCTTCACGCGGTCCTCGTCCAACAGTCGGCCGACGCCGATCCCGGCCTCGTTCGCGTCGTTCTTGACGATGGTCAGGTCGCGTCCGCCGTGACGCGCCAGCGCGTCGACCAGCAGGAACGGCGTGCCCGGCTCGCCGAAGCCGGAGATCATCACGGTCGCGCCGTCGGAGACCTCGGCGGCCAGCGCCCCTGCACGCGCCAGCGCCTCGTCGCCGCGGGCCACGATCATGCCGCCTCCGCCAGGTCCCGCTCGCAGCGGGTCAGGGCGCGATCCAGCCGTGCCAGCAGCTCCTCGATCTCGGCGTCGTCGATCGTCAGCGGCGGCGCGATCAGGGCGTGATCGCCGAACAGGCCGCCGCCGCCGCGACGCGGGTAGATGAGCAGATCCTCGGCCGCGGCGAACACCGTCAGCCGCTGGGCCACGTTCAGGTCGAAGTCGAACGGGGTGCGGGCGTCGCGATCGGCGACGAACTCCAGGCCCCACAGCATCCCCTTGCCGCGCACGTCGCCGATCATCGGGTGCCGCCCGGCCAGCTCGCGCAGTCCCTCGCCCAGCGTCTCGCCCTTGGTGGCGGCCCGCTCGATCAGCCCCTCGTTCTCGATCACCTCGAGCACCGCCAGGCCCACCGCGCACGACAACGGGTTGCCCGCGTAGGAGAAGCCGTGCGGGAACGCGCCGGCGTCCAGGACCGTCTCGGCGATCTCGTCGCGAGCGGCCACCGCTCCGAGCGGGGTGTAGCCCGCGCCCAGGCCTTTCGAGAGCGCAAGGATGTCGACGTCCGCTCCGGGGTCCCAGTGCTGGTAGGCGCAGAACGCCCCGGTCCGCCCCGCGCCGGTCATGACCTCGTCGAAGATCAGCAGGATGCCGTGCGCTCGCGCGATCTCCGTGATCCGGTCGAAGTAGCCGTCCGGCGGCACGATCGCACCCGTCGAGGCCCCGCCGATCGGCTCCAGCACGAACGCCGCGACGGTGGAGGGATCGAGCGCCTGCAGCGCGCGCTCCAGATCCTGGGCGCACGCCAGGCCGCAGGTCGGGTAGCTCAGGCCGAACGGGCAGCGGTAGCAGGTGGGGGCGGTGACGTGGTTGGGCTCGACCATCATCGGCGCGTAGCCGTCGGTCAGGGGCCGGTAGCCGGTCGCCGCCAGCGCGCCCAGGGTCGAGCCGTGGTAGCTCGGGAAGCGGCTGACGATCCGGTAGCGACGATCGTCGCCCCGCGCCGCGTGGTAGCTGCGGGCCAGCTTGATCGCCGTCTCGACCGCTTCGGAGCCGCCCGAGACGAAGAAGATCCGCTCCAGACCTTGCGTGAGGTGGTCGGCGAGGCGCCGGGCCAGCGCCAGCGCCGGCTCGTTCTCGAACTGGGTCCGGTACGCGAACGTCACCTTCTCGGCCTGCCGCCGCATCGCCTCCAGCACGTGCGGATGGGCGTGCCCGACGTTGGCCACGACGGCGCCCGAACAGCCGTCCAGCACGCGCCTTCCTTCGGAGTCGATCAGCCACACGCCCTCGCCGCGGTCGACGGTGGGCAGCGTGGCCCGGGTCTGGTAGAACAGCGGGTTACGGCCGGTCATGGGGCACCCTACGACGCCCGGGGCCGCCCTGGAACCGTGTGTCCCGCCTCGGCGGCGGCGCCGGGCGCCCCCTCGTGCCGGTAGACCGGCGTGTCCGCGGGCGGCAACGGCTCGCGGCCGCGGATCAGGTCGGCCGCCTTCTCGGCGATCATCATCACCGGCGCGTAGATGTTGCCGTTCGTGATCACCGGCATGACCGACGCGTCCGCGATCCTGAGCCCCTCCAGGCCGTGCACCCTCATCGACGACGGGTCGACGACGGACGCCGCGTCCGTGCCCATCTTGGCGGTGCCGGAGGGGTGCAGCGCCGTTTCGGCGTCACGGGCGACCCACTCCAGAATCTCCTCGTCGCTGCGGACCGAGGGGCCGGGCGAGAGCTCGCCGGCGTCGAACGGCTCGAACGCCGGCTGGGACAGGATGTGCCGCGCGGTCTTGACCGCTTCGAGCCACTCGCGGCGATCGTTCTCGGTCGAGAGGTAGTTGAACCGCATCGACGGCTTGGCGCGCGGATCGGTCGAGACGATCTTCAGCTCGCCGCGGACGTCGGAGAACATCGGTCCGACGTGCACCTGGTAGCCGTGGCCCGAGGCGGGCGAAGTGCCGTCGTAGCGGACCGCCAGCGGCAGGAAGTGGAACATCAGGTTGGGCCACCCCACCTCGTCGTTCGAGCGCACGAACCCCCCGCCCTCGAAGTGGTTCGTCGCGCCCGCGCCGCGCCGGAAGAACAGCCATTGGAAGCCGACCCACGGGCGCCTCCACCACGCCAGCCACGGCGCCATCGAGACCGGCTGCGCAGACGCGTGCTGGATGTACACCTCGAGGTGGTCCTGCAGGTTGCGTCCGACCCCGGGAAGGTCGGCGACCGGCTCGATCCCCAGCGAGCGCAGGTGATCTGCCGGCCCCACGCCCGAGAGCTGCAGCAGCTGCGGCGTGGCGATCGCGCCGGCGGTGAGGATCACCTCGTCCGCCAAGACCCGTTCGGGGCGCCCCCGGTGGAGGTACTCGACGCCGGTCGCACGCGTTCCCTCGAACAGGATGCGCGTCGCGTGCGCGCGGGTCCTGACCTCGAGGTTGGGTCGACCCCGTGCCGGCCCCAGGTACGCCTTCGACGCCGACCAGCGTCGACCGCGGTGGATGTTCCGGTCGAACGGCGCGAAGCCCTCCTGGCGGTAGCCGTTCACGTCGTCGGTCAGCGCGTACCCGGCCTGCTGGGCGGCCTCGAAGAACGCGCCGAACAGGGGGTTCGTCGCCGGGCCCCGCTCCAGGATCAACGGGCCTTCGCCGCCGCGCCAGTCGTCCGCCCCCGTCCGGCAGGTCTCCATCCTCTTGAAGTAGGGAAGGCAGTGCGCGTAGTCCCACGCCTCCATGCCCGGAGCCTGGGCCCAGCGGTCGTAGTCCATCGGGTTGCCGCGCTGGAAGATCATGCCGTTGATGCTCGACGAGCCGCCCAGCACCTTGCCCCGGGCGTGGTAGACGGCGCGGCCACCCATGTGCGGCTCGGGGTCGGTCTCGTAGCCCCAGTCGTAACGCGGGTTCCCGATCGGGAACGGCAGGGCCGCCGGCATGTGGATGAACACGTCCCACGGCCAGTCCGCCCGACCGGCCTCGAGGACCAGCACGCGGGTGGACGCGTCCTCGCTCAGACGGGCCGCGATCGCGGAGCCCGCCGAGCCTCCCCCCACCACCACCACGTCGTAGCGCTCGTCGCTCATCGTTCGCTCCTTCCAGGGGGCGGCCCCCGGAGCGGCCGCCGCTACCGCTCGGTGCGGTCTCGGTTCCATCGTCACGTCCCACACGGCATCTTCGGGCCTCGTGCGAGCGCATGCTAAGGTGCCGGGTCGAACGTCCCGGCACGGCGCCTAGCGGCCCGTGGTCGTTCGCGGCCGCCGCTCGTCGCGACGGTCGGGCCGGCTCGGCTCGTCCGACAGGAGACCATACGCCCGTCCATCACGCTCGACCTCGAAGGAGACTCCGTTGACGCACCGGACCTTACGCACGTTGCTCGCTGCCGTTCTAGCCGCACTGATCGCCCTCCCCAGCGCGTTCGCTCAGGAGACGGGGGACGAGCTCGTCGTCGCCCTGTCGAGCGACCCGACCTCGCTGTTCATGCCGCGCACCGCCGACCGCACCGCCTCCAACGCCGCCTGGTCGCTGTTCGACTCGCTGGTCTGGATCGACGACGCCGGCGAGATCGTGCCCGCGCTCGCGACCGACTGGACCGTCTCCGACGACGGAACGGAGTACGTGTTCGAGCTGCGCCAGGGCGTCGCCTTCCATAACGGCGAGCCGTTCGACGCCGCGTCCGTGGTCGCCACCTGGGAAACCGGCAAGGACGACTCGAACGACTACGCCGACTCGTTCGCCGCCGCGGACCTCGTCGAAGCGATCGACGACCACACCGTGCGGATCACCACGCCCGAGCCCAACGCCACGTTCCTGACGTTGATGGCGAACGACTGGGCGATGGTGCCCCCGGCGTACATCGCCGAGGTGGGCCTGGACGCGTTCGCGCAGGATCCCGTCGGCACCGGACCGTTCCGCTTCGTCTCCCGCACCGCGGGCGACCGGATCGTGATGGAGGCCAACGCCGACTACTGGGAGGAAGGCCTCCCGAGGGTCGACCGTCTCGTCTACCGCGTGATCCCCGACGCCTCGACCCGCCTGGCGGCCATCCGGACCGGCGACATCGACGTCGCCAACCGACTGACGGCCGATCAGGTCGGCGTGCTGGAAGGCGAAGACGACGTCGAGGTGATCTCGTACCTGAACGACCGCGTGTACTACGTGGCGTTCAAGAACATCGGCGCCGGCGTCGGAACCCCGCTCGAGGACGCGCGCGTCCGCCAGGCGCTCAACTACGGCCTGGACCGCTTCGGCATCAACCAGGCCATCTTCAGCGGTCAGGCCAACGCCGCTCCGGGCTTCATCGTCGAAGGGAACCTCGGCTACGATCCCGAGCTGATGGAACCGTTCCCCTACGATCCCGAGCGCGCCCGCGAGCTGCTGGACGAAGCCGGCTACCCGGACGGCTTCGAGATCGGCATGGGCTGCCCGGCGGACGGCTACATCAACATCAACGAGGTCTGCCAGGCGATCGCCGCCAGCCTGAGCGGCATCGGCGTCGACGTGACCGTCGATTTCCAGACGACGAACGCCTACTGGAGCGAGCCGCAGTACGCCGTGACCGGCCCGATGTACGTCGACAGCTGGTCGTCCGAGTTCGGCGAGGCGCTGCCCCGCCTCGACGGCGCCCTCACCCCCGGGAACTACTACACCACCTGGGAGGACGAGAAGTTCGCGACGTTGATCGAGGAGATCGAGTCCGAGGTCGACCGCGAGGCGCGCGCCGAGCTGTACGTCGAGATGCACGAGCTCATGCGCGAGGATCCACCGTTCATCTACCTCTACCAGCCGGTGATCTTCGAGGCGATCGACGCCGACCTGGTCGGCTACCAGCCTCGCGCCGCCGAAGAGTACTACCTCCGGTCGGTCGGCTTCGCCGACTGAGCGGTACGCCGGTCCGGGCTCGCGAGCCTGGACCGGCCCTATCTTTCGATGCTGAGATATCTCGTTCGTCGGACCGGCGAGTCCGTCCTGCTGATCCTGGGCGTGCTCGTGCTGGTGTTCTTCATGGTTCGCCTCACCGGCGATCCGGTCGGGTTGATGCTGCCCAAGGAGGCCCCCCCGGAGCAACGGGCGGCGTTCGCAGCCGCGATGGGGCTGGACCGGCCGCTGCCCGTGCAGTTCGCGGAGTACATGACCGGCGTGTTCCGTGGCGACCTGGGCGACTCGCTCCGCCAGCGACGGCCCACCATCGACATCATCGGCGAGCGGCTGCCGGCCACCTTGGAGCTGGCGATGGCCGCCCTGGCGTTCGCGATGATCGTGGCCGTGCCGCTAGGTCTGGCGGGCGGCATGCGTCCGGGCAGCGGCCTGGACCTCGCCGCACGAGGCGTAGGCCTGGCCGGCCAGACCGTTCCGAACTTCTGGCTCGGGATGCTGCTGATCGTGTTCTTCTCCGTCCAGCTGGGTTGGTTCCCGGCCTTCGGCCGGGACGGTCCCGCCTCGCTGGTGCTTCCCGCGGTCGCGCTGGGCTTCGCCGGCATGGGGCAGCTGGTCCGTCTGACACGCTCGGCGGTGCTCGAGGTTCGCAAGAGCGACTACATCCGCACCGCCCGGGCCAAAGGGATCCGGGATCGCGTCGTGTCGCTCCGACACGTCCTGCCCAACGTCGCGATCCCGATCGTCAGCGTGCTCGGAATCCAGTTCACCTACCTGCTGGGCGGCTCGGTGTACATCGAGGTCGTCTTCGCCTGGCCCGGCCTGGGAACGCTGCTCGAGACGGCGATCCGCGACACCGACTTCCCGCTGGTCCAGTCGATCACGATCTTCCTCTCGCTGTTCGCGATCTCGATCCACCTTCTGACCGACGTGATCTACGGCGTTCTCGACCCTCGTCTGAGGCTGTCGTGAGCGACCCGGATAGCACGACCCACAGCGGAGAGGGTCTGTTCTCTCCCCGCCGACTGCTCCGCGACCTCCGCGGCAGTCCTGCCGGCTTGGCCGGCCTGGTCCTGGTCACGCTCATCGCTGGCGCCGCGCTGTTCGCGCCGTGGGTCGCACCGTACGGGCCGTCCGACGCGGACTTCCTGGCTGCGCGCATTCCGCCCGCCTGGCACCCCGAGGGCAGCGCCGCGCATCTCCTGGGCACGGACCAGCTGGGTCAGGACCTGTTCAGCCGCATCGTGTACGGCGCCCGCGTATCGCTGCTCGTCGGCGTGTTGGGCGTGTCCGTCTCGCTCACGATCGGCGTCACGCTGGGCCTGCTGGCCGGCTACTTCGGCGGCTGGCTCGACACCGTCGTGACCGCCTTCACCAACCTGCTGCTCTCCATCCCGTACCTGGTCCTCGTCATCGTCATCGCGACCATTCTGGGCCGCAGCCTGACGAACGTGATCCTGCTCTTCGGGGTCACCAGCAGCCCCGTGTTCATCCGCGTCACCCGGGGCGAGGTGCTTCGCCTCCGCCAGCTGGCGTACGTCGAGGCCGCCCGCGGCCTGGGCGCCAGCGCAGGCCGCATCATCCCCCGCCACCTGCTTCCCAACCTGATCGGACCGCTGGCCACGCTCGCGACGTTCGAGACCTCTGCGATGATCTTCTACGAGGCGGGCCTCGGCTTCCTGGGGCTGAGCGTCCCCCCGCAAGTGCCCAGCTGGGGCAATATGCTGGCGCTGGGACGACGGTTCCTGACCACCCAGCCGTGGATGGCGATCTTTCCCGGCTTGGCGATCGCCCTGACCACGCTGGGGATCAATCTGCTAGGAGACTGGCTGCGCGACGCCATCGACCCGCGCGCCGGCGAAGGATGACCGGAACGCGAACCGGCCGCGCGCCCAGCGCGATGTCCGCGAGGAGGACCCCATGACCCGTGACGCCACCAGCGACGCCCCGAACGCCCCGCGCCTCCCCCGTCCCGTGCTGCGCATCGGCGACGCCGAGCGCCCCGCTCGACCCGGCGAGACGCGCGCCGTGCTGGACCCGGCGACCGGCCGCACCCTGCTCGAGGTCCCCGAGGCCGACGCGACCGACGTCGCGGACGCGGTCGCCGCCGCCCGGCGGGCGTTCGACGAGGGCCCCTGGCCTCGCACCTCCGTCCAGGATCGCGCTCGCCTGCTGGAGCGGGTCGCGGACGGGATCGAGGCCCAGAACGAGGAGCTCGCCTGGCTCGAGACGCTCGACACCGGCAAGACGCTGATCGAGAGCCGCGCGGACATGGATCAGATCGCCCAGGTGTTCCGCTACTACGCGGCCCAGATCCGTACCGACCGGGGCGACGTGAACCCCGTCCCGGGCGGCGCGCTGAGCTTGACGGTGCACGACCCGGTCGGCGTCGCGGCGATGATCACGCCGTGGAACTACCCGCTGCTGCAGGCGTCGTGGAAGATCGCGCCGGCGCTGGCGGCGGGCTGCACCTTCGTGATCAAGCCCAGCGAGCTGACGCCGCTCACCACCCTGCGCTTCGCCGAGATGCTGCTCGAGGCGGACCTTCCCGCCGGCGTGGCCAACGTCGTGACCGGCGCGGGCGCCACCGTCGGGGCGGCGCTGGTCGAGGACCCCAGGGTGGACCTGATCTCGTTCACGGGCGGGATCGCGACCGGCAGGACCATCGCGACGGCCGCCGCTCGGAACGTCGCCCGCGTGGCGCTGGAGCTGGGCGGGAAGAACCCGAACATCGTGCTCGAGGACGCCGACGCGGCTTTGGCGACGGACCACGCGCTGAACGCGGTGTTCTTCCACGCCGGGCAGGTGTGCTCGGCCGGCTCGCGCCTGCTGGTGCACGAGCGCCTCGAGGGCGAGCTGGTGGCGCGCGTTCTGGACCGCGTCCGTGACATCCGCGTCGGTCTGGGCTGGGACCCCGCCACCGAGATGGGACCGCTGATCTCTGCCGAGCACCGCGACAAGGTCGAGGGGTACGTCCGGCTGGCGCAGGAGGAGGGTGCCGAGCTGCGGGCGGGGGGCGGCCGCCCCGCCGCTCTGCCGCTGGCGCACGGCGCGTTCCTGGAGCCCACCGTGCTGACGGGCTTGCCGCACGACGGCCGCGTGGCGCAGGAGGAGATCTTCGGGCCGGTGCTGACGGTCGAGACGTTCGCCGACGACGACGAGGCGTGGAGGCTGGCGTCGTCGACCCGCACGGGCCTCGCGGCGGGCGTGTTCTCGCGCGATGCGGCGCGGGCGATGCGGCTGGCACGCAGGCTGCGCTTCGGCACCGTCTGGGTGAACGACTTCCACCCGTACTACCCCGAGGCGCCGTGGGGCGGCGTCGGCGAGAGCGGCATCGGCCGAGAGCTGGGGCGTGCCGGACTGGACGAGTACCGCGAGGCGAAGCACCTGTACTGGAACCTGGAGCCGTCCGCCGCCGACTGGTTCGGGCGGGGCGGCGGCTGACGGAGGGGTCGCGGGCCCATGACGAGAACGGGCGCCCGGCCGAAGCCGGGCGCCCGAAGCGGACGAAGGGGGATGGCGTTCAGTTGCCGGGGGCCTGACGGGTGACCGTCACGTTCGAGGCCTGCAGGCCCTTCTGGCCCTGCTCGACGTCGAACTCGACCTCGTCGCCTTCGTACAGGTTCTTGTACCCGTCTCCTTGGATCGACGAGAAGTGGACGAACACGTCGGCGGAGCCGTCACCCTGTTCGATGAAGCCGAAGCCCTTCTCGGGGCTGAACCACTTGACCTTGCCTGTCGCCATAGCTACCTGTTCCCTACCTGCCGCGCCGACGGGCGCGACATCCGTCGTCGTCCGGGCGGTGGCCCGGCACCGTTCCGAACCGATCTCCGGAACGTCTGGACGATACGACATCGAGCGACGGCCTGTCATGCTTCGCGGGAAGGCGGCCCGGCGCATCTCGGCCGAAGCGGGGACACCGGCGCGTCGCCTGCCCCTCTGCGCGTACCATGCTCGGCACGGAGGGCGCGCCGCGCCCCGGAAAGGATCTTCATGCCCGACGCTCTGCCCCGTTCCGAGGTGCCCGACGACCAGCGCTGGGACCGTGCCGCCCTGTTCGAGGATCTCGCCGCGTTCGACGCCGCCGCGAGCGCCGTCGCCGCCCGCCTGGACGAGATCCGCGCCTTCTCGGGCACGCTGGACCGCGGCCCCGCGCGCCTCGCGGCGTGGCTGGACACGATCGAGGGGGTGGAGCGCGACCTGGGCCGCCTCCGCGTCTGGGCCTCGATGGCGTCCAGCGTCGACACGAACGACGAGCCCGCGCGGGAGCGGGCCGACCGCCTGACCGCGCTGGGCGCGCACGTGGCCGAGGCGGCCGCGTTCGCCACGCCCGAGCTCGTGGCGATCGGCACGGACACGCTGAGAAGCTGGATCGGCGATCCCGCGCTGCCCGACCGGGAGCGCTGGCTGCAGCGGCTGGAGCGCGACGCGCCGCACGTCCGCAGCGCGGAGGTCGAAGCGCTGCTGGGGGCGCTCCGCACGCCGTTCGCCGGGGCGGCGACGACCCACGGCCTGCTCGCGAACGCCGAGCTGGACGTCCCGCCGGCGCGCGACGCGAACGGCGTGGACCACGCCGTCACCCAGTCGGTGGTCTCCGCGCTGAAGGGAAGCCCCGATCGCACGCTGCGCGAGAGCGCCTGGAAGAGCTACGCCGACGCCCACCTGGCGCGGAAGCGCACGATGGCGAACCTGCTCACGACCGGCGCGCGCCAGACGAACCTGCTTGCCCGTGCGCGCGGCTACGACGACGCGCTGGCGATGACGCTCACCCCGCTCGAGGTGCCACGCGGCGTCGTCGACGCCCTGCTGGACGCCTACCAGGCCAACCTGGGCGTGTGGCACCGCTGGTTCGAGCTCAAGCGTCGCCACCTCGGCCTGGAGCGCCTGCGCCCCTGGGACGTGGACGCGCCGGTGTGCCCCTCGCCACCGCACGTGGCGTACGAGACGTCGGTGGACTGGCTCGCAGCCGCCCTGGCCCCGCTGGGCGACGACTACGTCCAGGCGATGCGGCGCGGCGCGCTGCAGGAGGGCTGGGTGGACCGCGCCCCCAACGCCGGCAAGCGAATGGGCGCGTTCAGCACCTCGTGGGGCGGAAGCAAGCCGTACATCATGATGAGCTGGACGGACGACCTGGACTCGGCCAGCACGCTGGTGCACGAGCTTGGGCACTCGATGCACTCGTACCTCTCCTGGAACGCGCAGCCGTACCCGTACGCGCGCTACACCCTGTTCGCCGCCGAGGTCGCCAGCAACTTCAACCAGGCGATGATGCGCGATCACCTCTTCCGGGAGCGGGCCGGCGACCGGGACTTCGAGCTGGCGCTGATCGACGAGACGATGAGCAACTTCGGGCGCTACTTCCTGATCATGCCGACGCTGATGCGGTTCGAGCTGGAGCTTCACCGCCGCGCCGACAGCGGCGAGGGCCTCTCGGCCGACGCGCTGACCACGCTGCTGGCCCAGCTGTTCGCCGAGGCGTACGGACCTGCGATGGAGATGGACGACGAGCGCGTCGGCATCACCTGGGCGCAGTTCCACACCCACCTGTACTCGCGCTTCTACGTGTTCATGTACGCGACCGGGATCGCGGGCGCGCACGCGTTCGCCCGCCGGATCGTCGACGGTGCGGACGGCGCGGCGGAGCGCTACCTCGCGTTCCTGCGGGAGGGCGGCCGCACCCCGCCGCTAGAGGCCATGCGTCGCGCCGGCGTGGACCTCGCCTCGCCCGAGCCGGTCGCGGACGCGTTCCGCGTGCTGGACGCGCACGTGGACCGCTTCGAGGCGCTGCTGGACCGGCGCGCGTGACGGACGGCGGGGCGCGGCGATCGCGCGCCCGCGAGCTGGGCGTGCCGTTCGACGGCACGCCGGGTCGCTGGAACGCGATCACCGACGTGCCGGGAGTCGAGGTGGGCCACCGCACGCTGATCTCGGGCCGGCACGACGATCCGGACGGCGGTCCGGTGCTGCGCACCGGCGTGACGGCGATCCACCCCGCGGGCCGTGACGCGGAGGAGGGCGTCGCGGCCGGACGGTTCGTGCTGAACGGCATGGGCGAGATGACGGGCAGCGCCTTCCTGGACGAGTACGGGGTGCTGTACGGCCCGATGGCGATCACGAACACGCTGTCGGTCGGCGTGGTCCGAGACGCGCTGGTCGCCTGGTCGCGTAAGCGGCTCCGCGATCCGGACGTGCTCAGGGGCCGCACCAAGCCGGTCGTGGCCGAGACGTGGGACGGACGCCTGAGCGACGTCTACGCGCAGCGCGTTCGCGCCGAGGACGCGTGGAGCGCGCTGGACGACGCGACGAGCGGACCGGTGGACGAGGGCTCGGTGGGCGGCGGAACGGGCATGACGTCGTTCGGCTTCGCCGCGGGGATCGGAACGGCGTCCCGGCGGGTCGCGCACCCGCTCGGACGGTTCGCCCTGGGCGCGCTGGTCCAGGCCAACTTCGGTCGCCGCCACCAGCTCCGCGTCGCGGGCGTCCCCGTCGGACGGGCGCTGCCCGAGCCGGCCCCGGAGACGCCCGCCGGCCAGGAGCGCTCGCCGACGTCCGAGCTGGATCCGGGCCCGGAGGGCGACGGCTCGATCGTCGTGGTGCTGGCGACCGACGCTCCGATGCTGCCCTCGCAGCTGACCCCGTTGGCCAAGCGCGCCTCGCTGGGGCTGGGCCGCGTCGGCAGCATCGCGGCGACCAGCTCCGGCGACCTGTTCCTGGCGTTCTCGACCGCGAACCGCTCACGCTACGCCGAGGCGGGCCTGCGGAGCTTCGCCGCGCTTCCCACCGAGTCGCTCGATCCGCTGTTCGAGGCGGCCGTGCAGGCGGTGGAGGAGGCGATCGTGAACGCCCTGATCGCCGCCGAGGCACGCACCGGCGTTCGTGGCGCCCGCTACCCGGAGCTCCCCCACGCAGCTCTGCAGGCGACGCTGCGCCGGTTCGGGCGGCTCGACGAGGCGTAGGCCCGGGTCGATCGCCACGTCCGCCCGGTCCGGACGTGGTAGCCAGGCGCATGGTCACCCCCAGCTGCGCGCCCGTCCGCCTCACCCCGGTCGTCTCTTCGGCCTTGGCGCTCCTCGCCCTCGCGACGGGCGGCCCGGCGCTGGCGTCCACCGTCTGGTACGTCGGAGACGGCCCCTCGGGCCGCCCGATGACGCTGGAGCTGGCCGTCGAGCCGGACGGCTCCGCCGCCGGACGCGCGTTCGACACGCCGCCGCGGGAAGGCCAGCCCACCGGCCTGGAGCTGCGCTTCCGCGGGGCCGCCAGCGGCGGAGACGATCTTCGCGTCGCGGCCAACGTGCACGATGCGAGGGGCCCGACGGGGGCTCGGCTGTCGATCCGCGCCGACCTGGACCGGACCGCTTCGCCGGGCGAGCCTCGTCCCTCGGCGTTGGGCAGCGCGACGCTGACGTTCGTTCCCGCCGGAGGCGTCGAGCCGGCCTGGACCGCGACGCTCCAGGCGGTGGGGACGCGCTTGAGCTCCAAGATCGCGCTGGACGACACGACCGTGGAGGTCGTCGCGGCCACGCCGTTCTTCTACGCCCAGCCGTGGCGCGGCCTGCGCATCGGACCGAGCCTGGACGCCCTCGCCGAGAGCGCCGCCGCTGGCCTGACGCAACGCGCCCAGCGCCCGACCGGCGCGACCTCCACCTGGTGGGACGAGCGCACCGTCCACCTCGCGTCGTTGGGGCCCGACATCGTGAGTGCCAGGACCCGCGTGAGCGACTACACCGGCGGCGCGCACCCCGACCTCCGCTTCGCGTTCGCGACCTGGATCCGGGACGGCGACGGCTGGCGCGGCGTCGACCTGTGCGGCGCGCTCGCAGCGCTGGACCGTCGCTGCGACCCGGGCGCGCTCCGAGCCCACGTGATTCGCGCCCTGCGCGCCCAAGACGCGGCTTGGGCGGTCGACGGCGAGCTGGACGCCACCACGCCGTGGCTGCTGGACCCGTTCACGATCGGTCCCAGCGGCGTCCGTCTCGACTACGCGCCGTACGCCGTGGGGCCGTACGCTCAGGGACCGTTCGCCGTCGAGATCCCGTTCGACCGCCTGCACGAGCTGTCGCGGGGGCGGGGGGCATCCGACCCTTGAGCTTCGGACCGATCGCCGCCAGGATGAACGGATCGGCGCGGCCGGTTCGCGCCTCGAAGGGAATCGCGGTGAACTGGATCCTCGGGTTGACGGTCGCGTTGGGCCTCCTGCTCCTGGTCGGCTGGGGCGGGCTTCAGGTCCGGCCGGAGCCGTTTCCGGATGAGCGCGTACCGACCACCGAGACCCGTTACGTGCCGCTCCCAGGCGACCTTCCCGTTCCGGTCGAGCGCTTCTATCGCGGCCTGTACGGCGACCGCGTGCCCGTCATCGAGACCGTGCTGCTGGCCGGCCGGGCCACCCTGCGCGTGGCGGGCGTGACGCTGCCGGCGCGCTGGCGCTTCGTGCACGACGTCGGAAACGCGTACCGGCACGAGATCGTGACCAGCTGGTTCGGCCTGCCGCTGCTGCGCGTCGACGAGCGCTACGTGGACGGCGTCGGACGCCTGGAGCTGCCGTTCGGCGTCGAGGAGGGACCGACCGTGAACCAGGGCGCGAACCTCGCGCTGTGGGCCGAGGCGATGTGGTTCCCCGCCGCCCTGATCACCGACCCGCGCGCGGAGTGGGAGCCTGTGAACGACGCCACCGCGCTGCTCCGCGTGCCGTTCGGCGCGATCACCGAGACGTTCGTGGCCCGCTTCGACCCCGCCAGCGGGCAGCTCGTCCTGCTCGAAGCGATGCGCTACAAGGGCGCGGACGCGACGGACAAGACGTTGTGGCTGAGCCGGGCCGGGTCGTGGGGCGAGGTCGACCGTCAGCCCACGGCGACCGTGGCGCTGGTGCAGTGGCTGGACGAAGCCCGGCCGTGGGCCGACTTCCGGATCGAGCGGATCGTCCTCAACGTGTCCGATGCGGGCGCGCGGCTGCGCGCGGATCGCTGAGAGACGCAGCTCCGTACGACCGAACGGCCGTCCGAGGAGGCGGAGCGATGAGGTTCGCACCGAAGAGAACG
>Ga0209936_1000878_pt1 | contig 17039 bp, 15 predicted proteins | sample SalPonR1_A_D1_MG_FD_185694 | JGI IMG/M metagenome (GOLD analysis project Ga0209936, IMG submission 185694) | Salt pond soil microbial communities from South San Francisco under conditions of wetland restoration - Salt Pond MetaG R1_A_D1_MG... ... | reverse complement strand
TTTTCATATCACTCGCCTTCGCGCCACGATACGGCGGAGATTCAACAAAAATAGCAAGGTGAGCAGCAGGCTGCCCGCCGCGGCGGCAGGATGCTCCACGGCGAACACCACCGGCGCCAGCGCGCCCCGGGCGGCCGCGCGCAGGACCTCGTGGCGGGCAATGAATGCGGCGGCCGGCGGGGAGTGGCGGTAGTAGAACGCGACGAAGGCGCGGCCCGCGGCATGGCGCATCAGCACCTCGTCGCGGAAGCGCCGCAGGCTGACGACGTGCGGATCCATCCAGCTGCCCCACGCGGCGGTGGCGATGAAGCACTCGCAGAAGCCGCGGCACTCGTCGCCATTGACGCCCTCGTCGGCCGTGATGACCAGCGTTTCGCGGCGCGCTTCGGGATCGATGCCGGCCAGCGCCGAGGGGTTGGCCAGCGCGACCTCGAAGCTGCGTCGGTCGCGCGCGTCGTCGGGGTCTGCCAGCACTTCCACCGTAAAAGTCCTGCGCGTCTCGCCCTCGGCGAACACCAGCGTGCCGGTGGAGGCGACATAGTCCCGGCCGGCGACGGCGTCGCCGGGATCCGGACCGTCCACCGTGACCCAGTCGACGGTCGCCGTGCCCGCGCTTCCGCGGTTGCGATCCACGGTGAGCAGGATGCTGCCGGCCTCCTCGTCCACCTCGCGAGCCTCCGCGAACAGCGAGAATTCCCCGGCCTGTTCTCCCGCCGGATCCTCGATGATGACCAGCGGGCCCAGGCCGGTGAAAGCCGCCTCGCCGGCGGGCTCGGGGTTGGCGAGCAGCAGGTTGAGGCTGCGCGGGGGCGCAGCTTCATCACGTCCCAGCGTGGACAGCGTCGCCTCGGCCAGCGTTTCGCCCGGCGCAAACTCGACGGTGCTGGTGAGATCGCTGTAGTCGATGCCCAGCGCGGCGGTGTTGGGCACGCCCAACAGGGTGGCCGACACGGTCTCCGTCTCCAGCCCGTCGCGGCGGACCTCGATCGGCAGGGCCTGGCCGGCGGTCACCCGGCGCACGGCGTCACCGGGCAGGGTCAGCCGGGCCGCGGGCGTGTCGGGATCCTCGATCTGCAGCAGCAGGCTGGTATCGCGGCCCAGCGTTGCGCCGCTGGGGTTGGCCAGCGTGAGCACCGCGTAGCGGGTGCCGTCGATGCCGTTCTGCGTCGGCGCCTGCACCAGCGCGCGCCCGAACAGTTCGCCGTCCGGGATGCTGATGACGCCCAGCGGGAGTTCGATGCTGAAGTCTTCTCCGAGCGTCGCGGTGCCGCCGAGGCTGACGTTCAGCACCACCGTGGCGGGACCTGCGGCGCTGCCGCTGCGCACCACGGTGATCTGCGTCTCCTCGCCCTCCGCCAGGTCGAGGCGGGGGTCGATGAACTGGAGCACGCCCGCGGCGCCCGCGAGCGGCGCCCAAAGCAGGCTTAGCAGCGCGCCCAGCACCGCGAGCCACGGGCGCGCCGCCGCGCGGGACCGGGCGGTTTTCTGCATGCGGAACGGTTCACGCGACATGAACGACCCTCCAGGAGCTCCCGATAGAGCCCTCATCATGCGACCCCCTCGGCGCGACCGCAATTGCGCCGCTGCGGCTGGGCTACAATTCGCGGCCAGGAGCCCGCAATGAAGACCCAGCAAGCCCCACGCACCCGGCAAGGTGTTGCCGCCGCAGCCTGCAGTCCGCCCGGTCTCGGCGAGACCGTCACGGACCGCCTGGCGCGCGCCATCGAGCGTCTCGAGGACGACAGCCTCGAGCCCGGCTGGGTGGTGCACGAGGTACGCAAGGACCTGAAACGCGTGCGCGCCCTGTTGCGGCTCAGCGGCGACCAGCTGCCCACGCGCCGGCCGGAAAAGCGCTGCGCCGCGGCGGCGCGCAAGCTGTCCGGGCTGCGGGACGCCGACGCCGTCAGCGAGACGGTCGAGCGCCTCAGGCTGCGGGCCGAGCCGCGGGAACTGGAAGCGCTGGACGGGTTGCGCGAATGGCTCATGCGCCGTGCGGAACGGCCGGGCGCACGCGGGCTGCCGGCGCCGGTCGCCGCCGAAAGCGCGGCGCTGCTGCGAGAGGCGCGCCGCGAGGTCGGGGCGCTGCCTTTCGAGCGCATGGACGCCGCGGCGCTGGACGCGGGGCTGGCCGATTCCTGGTCCGACACGGCCACCGCCTTTCGCCGGCTGGTGGAGCAGCCCGCCCTGCCGCGCTTCCACGATTTCCGCAAGGCGGTGAAGCGCGAGTTGCACCAGCGCGAGCTTTGCGGGCGGCCGCTGGACGACTCGGAGCGCGCCATGCTGAAGAAACTGGCGGACGTGCTGGGCGAGTTGCAGGACCTGAGCGTGCTCAGGGACATCCTGCGCGATGCCGGCCGCTGGCGCGGACCCGTGAAAAAACTGGTCAGGAGAACCCTGCGCGAGCTCAAGGCGCGCGCGCTGCGGCTGGGCGAAAGCCGCTATCCGGAGAGCCGGTCCTGAGCGCGGCGCGCGCCCGCGCAGGCGAGCCGCCCGGCCAATGATCCCGCTGCGCGACGAGAACCCCGTGGGGATCACGCCGGTCGTGACCTGGCTGCTGGTGGGCGCCTGCGTGGCTGCTTTCCTGTGGCAGATGAGCGCCGGCGCCGAGGGCTTCAACCGGATCGTGTTCGGCCTCGGCGTGATCCCCGCCGTCCTGCTCGGCCACGCGCAATTGCCCGAAGAGATCGCGATGGTGCCGCCGGTGGCCACGGTGTTCACTTCCATGTTCCTGCACGGCGGCTGGCTGCACCTGGCCGGCAACATGCTTTACCTGTGGATCTTCGGCGACAATATCGAAGAGCGCATGGGCGGCGTGCGCTTCCTGGTGTTCTACCTGGCCTGCGGCGTGGCCGCGGTGCTGGCGCAGGCGCTGCCCGCGCCGGAGGGCGTGGTGCCGATGGTCGGCGCTTCCGGGGCGATCTCCGGCGTGCTGGGCGCTTACCTGCTGCTGTTCCCGCGCGCGCGGGTGCTTGTGCTGGTGCCGCTGGGCTTTATCCTGCAGGCGGTCAGGCTGCCGGCGCTGTGGGTGCTGGGGTTGTGGTTCGGAATCCAGCTGTTGTCCTCGCTGATGGCGCCGGAGGGCGAGGGCGGCGTGGCCTTCCGCGCGCACCTGGGCGGATTCATCGCGGGCCTGGCGCTGGCCCCGCTGTTCCTGAAAAGGAGTCGAAGATCGTGAACGACTGGCTGAGCGTCATGCTGGACGAAATCCGCCGCAAGCAGCGCGAGCGCGAGGAGGCGTCGCAGGAGCGCGCGCAGCGCGAGCGCACGCAACGGGAGCGCGCCGCCACGCCGCGCAGCACCGCGCCCGGCGAGAGCGGCGACATTCCGGAAGAAGATTGAGCATCGCGGCCATGAGCCGGGACGCGACGCTGTCGCATAGCGCGTTGCGCCAGGGGCCCGCGGAATGGGCGCTGTTGTGCACGCTGGTCGTGCTGTGGGGCAGCTCTTTCATGCTGGTGCGGGTCTCGCTGGAGGCCTTTACGCCGCTGGCGGTGACCGCGGGACGCCTGCTGATCGGCGCCGGCGTGCTGGCGCTGGTGCTCGCGGCGCTGCGCCGTCGCGTGTCGCGGCAGCCGCGTCACTGGCTGTTCTTTCTTGCCATGGCCCTGCTCGGCAACGTCGCGCCCTTCTTCCTGATCGCCTGGGGGCAGATGGCCATCCCCTCGGGGCTCACCGGAATCCTGATGGCCGTGATGCCGCTCGCGGTGCTGCTGATGGCGCATTTCCTGGTGGCCGGAGAGCGCCTGACACGCCGCCGCCTGGCGGGCTTTGCGCTCGGATTCCTGGGCGTGGTGGTGCTCACCGGCCCCGATGCGCGCGCCGTGCTGGTGGGCCGGGAGGCGTCCTTCATAAGCCAGCTGGCGGTGCTGGGCGCCGCCCTGTGCTACGGCGTGGCGGCCATCGTGGCGCGACGCGGCCCCGTGCTGCACCCGGTGGTCGTGGCGGCGCCGGTGCTGGCGATCGCCGGCATCCTGGCGGGGACGCTGCTGCTGGCAGCCGGCGCCGGCGGCGAGAGCGGCGCGGTGGCGATGCACGGTCCGGTGGAGCGATGGCCGGCGGCGGCCATGCTGGCGCTGGGGGCGCTCTCGACGGGACTGGCGACCGTGGTGTATTTCACCCTCATCGCGCGCGCCGGGCCGACCTTTCTCTCGCTGATCAATTACCTGATTCCCGTGTGGGCGGTCGTGCTGGGCGCGGTGGCGCTGGACGAGCGGTTGCCGCCGCGCGCTTTCGTCGCGCTGGCGCTGATCCTGGCCGGCGTCGTGCTGGCGCGCTGGCAATCCGGCCGGAGGGCCGGCCCGTGAAAATCGTCGTGCTCGGCGGCGGTTACGCGGGCATCGCCTGCCTGGCGCGGCTGGCGCGCGTCCTGCCGGATGCCGAGCGCCACCTGGTGGACCCCGACCGCTGGCACCTGCGGCGCACACTGCTGCACGAAGTGCTGCGCCGGCCGCTGAAAGAGCTGCGCGCGCCGCTGGCGGAGATCGCGCGCCGCTGGGATTTCCGGCATCACTACGCGCGCCCCGACTGGTCGCCCCAGCGGCTTGCCCGCTGGTCGCGCGAGCGCCGCATCCGCATCGGCAAGCGCGAACTCGAATTCGATGCGCTGGTGCTGGCGACAGGGTTGCCCGGCGTGCACGGTCGCGCGTCGAGCAGCCGGACGCTGCCGCTGCCGCTGGAAGCCCTGGCGACGGGGCCCGGCGTGAACGCCTTCAAACGCATCGCGGATGCGGAGGAGACCGCCTGGGTGGTCGGCGCCGGCGCCAGCGGTTTGCAATGCCTGTTCGAGCTGGCGGCCGCCCGGCCGGAGGGCGCGCCGCTGGGACTGATCGAGGCGGGCGAAACGGTGCTGGGCGCCGAGCCCGAGGGTCTGCGGCAGGTGGTTTTCGATCGCCTCGACGCGCTTGGCGTCGATGTGCGCCTCGGGACTTTCTACGCGGGCGCCGGGCGCGGCCGCGTGCGCATGGAGAGCCCGGACAGCAAGTACTCGGAGCCGGCGGGCGGCGTGCTGTTGTGTACCGGGCCCCGCGCCAAGCCGGTGACCGCGGATGCCGCGGGGCGGGTGCTCGCCGACGGTCGTCCCTTGCCGGGCATCTACGCTGCAGGGGACTGCGCGCGCTGGCAGGACGTGCCCTTCGACGCCGCCACCGCGCAGACCGCGGTGCGCAAGGGGCGGCACGTAGCGCAGACCATCAAGCGGGTATTGCGGGACCGCGAGCCGGAAGAATGGGACGCCCGGCAGCTCGGCTTTTTCCTCAGCCTCGGGCCGCGCGACGCGGTGGGCTGGCTGTTCTCCCGCGCTGCGTTAATCCAGGGGCTGCCGGCCGTCGCCGCCCGCGAGGCGGTGGAAGCGCGCTGGGACCTCCTGCTCAGGGGCGTGGACAGTTTCGGCGCGCTCTGACGCTCAGGCCGCGGGGTCCAGCGGCTGATAGGGGGTCTCGAAGTAGCGGTGGAATGGCGTGGGCAGGACGCGGTAGTCCTGCGCCAGCGCCGCCTGCGGCAGCGGATGGCTGTTGTAGGTGTTCCAGAACAGCACGTTGCGGCCCGCCAGGCGGCCGTTTTCCAGGTCCGCCAGCAGCGCGGCAAAGGCCTTGCCGGTGTAGGTGCCTTCCAGCTTGATGCCGAAGGCCTCGCGGGCGTGAGCCAGCGCGGCCATGCCCTCGGGCGTGAAGCGCGCGTAGCCGGGGCCGATGAAATCGTGCCGCAGTTCGATGCGCGATCGATCCATTGAGGCCAGCGGAAAACGGGGGTCGGCGCGATGCAGCAGCCGCGCGGCGCCGTGGTACAGGGCGCGCAAGCGCCGCGGGCTGGCGATGTCGGCGCGCACCACGCGCACCAGCGCGAGGCGCGTCCGCAGGCCCGCGGCGGCGAGGCCGAGCGCCAGGCCTGCCGCCGTGCCCATGGTGCCCAGGGGCAGGTAGATGACGTCGGGCACCGGCAGCAGTCCGGCGCGCACCTGCGCCGCCAGCTCCAGCCCCGCGTTGACGAAGCCGACGGTGCCCAGCGGCGAGGAGCCGCCGCCGGGAATCGCAAAAGCGCCCTGCCGGCCGTCCGGCCCGCCCAGCGCGAGGACGCGCGCCCTGCGCCGGGCCTCGGTTTCGTTGTCGCAGTGCATGTGCCGCGCGCCCGCCCAGCGGCCCGTCAGCAGGTTGCGGCCGACAAAAGACGAGTTCGACTGCGGCGTGAGCAGCAGCCGCGCTTCCAGGCCGACCTGGCCGGCGTAGATCGCAGTGGCGAGGGCGTGGTTGGAGCCGGCGACGCCGAAGGTGAAGACCGACTCGTGGCCCCGCGCCAGGGCCGCGGCCAGCAGGAACTCGAGCTTACGCACCTTGTTGCCGCCGTAGGGCCGGGCGCAGCGGTCATCGCGCTTGAACCATAGCCCGCCGCAGGGCCCCGGCAGCGCCGCCGCCTCGGCGGACTGCACCGGTGTCGGCCATTCGCCCAGCGCCACGGTCGGCAAGCGCGCGCCGATCCGCGGGAATCGTTCGAACAGCGCCAGCGTGCTCACCGGCCGTCGCTCCCGCGTCCCGGTCCCGGCGGCCTGCCGCCCTGGCTGCGCGCTTCCCGCAGGAGAAACTCCTCGTCCAGCGGCGAAAGATCGAATTGCCGGCAGGCCTCCTCTATGGCGGCCGCGTCATGGCGGCCCGTGTCCGACAGCCAGCGCAGCGCCTTGCGCAGCGCTTCGCCCCTGGTATCGCGGCCGGCACCGGTCATGTCATCCTCCCCGCGGCGTTCACGCACAGGCGTGTTCCGCTATTATCATCCCAGGATGCGCGCAATGACGAGCAAACACGCGGGAGCAGGATTCCGATGAGCGGCACCGATCACCTGGACGCGTTGCGTCGCGACGCCAGCAGCGCCCCGGTCGTCCTGTTTGCTTCGCGCATCACCGACGTGCGCGACCTGGTGACGCGACTCGACGAGCTGGGCCTCGATTATCGGCTGGTCACGCTGTCGATGGGCGACCGGGCGGCGCGCGAACGCTTCCATGTGCTCGAGGAATGGACCGGCCACCACACCCTGCCGCAGGTCTTCCTGGACGGCCGCTTCATCGGCGGCCCCACGGAGCTGCTGGCTCACCCGCGCATCGCCGGCGGCGTGCCGCAGGCCGGGCAATGGCTGGGCTATGCCGGGCTGATTCCCTTCGCGGCCGCGCTGCTCGGCGTGCTGCTCGGCGACGCGCAACGGCAGGCTTACTTCGCGCAGCAGTTCATCGCTTACGGCGCCGTGATCCTGTCTTTCGTCGGCGCGGTGCACTGGGGCCTGGCGCTGGTCGGCGGGCGCATGCGCGCCATGCGGTTGTCGATGAGCATACTGCCGGCGCTGCTCGCCTGGGCCGCGCTGCTGTTGCCGGCCGCGGCGGCGGCCTGGCTGCTGCTGGCCGGTTTTGTCGCGCTGCGCGCGTGGGAAGCGGGTGCGCCGGTGGCGAGCACGCTGCCGGCATGGTACCGGCAGTTGCGCACGCGGCTCACCGGCGCGGTGGCGCTCATGCTCCTGGTGTTCGCGCTGGTGACCGGGTGACGCTGCCGCCCGTCCCGGCGCCGTGGCCGGCCCGCCGGTTCGCCGCTGGAGCAGTCCATGTCTGAGGTGCTCACTCCCGGGATACTGGTCGAGGAATTCCCCGGGCGTGAGACCGCGCTGGACGCGTTCCCGGAAGGCGTGACCGCATTCCTGGGCGCGGCGCCCCGCGGGCCCCTTGGTCGGGCGGTGGCCGTGGACGGCGCGGCGACCTTCGACCGCCTGTTCGGCGCGGCGGGCGTGTCTTCTCCCCTGCAATCCTGCGTGCACGATTTCTTTGCGGCGGGCGGCCAGCGCGCCGTGATCGTGCGCGCCGCGAACGGCGGCAAGGCTTGCAGCATCCGCCTGCCCGGCCGCGAGGGTGCGCTCCTGCTGGAGGCCCTGAGCCCGGGACGACGCGAGTACCTGCGCTGCTCGGTGGACTACGACCAGATCGCCCCTTCGGACGATGCCGCATTCAACCTGGTGGTGCAGCGGCTGCGCTCGCCGGGCACGGAACGGGTGATCGACCAGGAAATCTACCGGCGGCTGTCGGTCAGGCCGGCCGACGAAAACTACGTCGCGGACGCGCTGATGTCCTCGGCCCTGGTGCGGGTGCGCGGCGCGACGCCGCCGACACGACCGGCCGCCACCGTCAGCACGGCGCCCGGGCACCCCGTCACCTGGGTAGATGCCGAGGACGACGGCGACGACGGCAAGGCGCTTACGGACTACGACCTGGTCGGATCGCGCGCGCAAGGCAGCGGGCTGTTCGCGCTGGACGCCGCGGGCCCGATCGATTTTCTCTGCCTGCCCCCCTCGCCGGCGGGAGGCGGGCCCGGGCCGGCGCTGCTGCTGGCGGCATTGCGCTACTGCCGCCGCCGCAGCGCCATGCTGTTGCTGGAGCCGCCAGCGGATACCAACGACGCGGAGCAGGCGCTGGCCTGGCTGCACGGCCTGAACATCACCGGCGAGAACGCGGTGGCGGTGTTCCCGCAGCTGAATGGCGACGCCCGCGGCGCCAGCCGCCCGGCGGCCGGCGCGGTCGCGGGTGCGCTGGCGCGCGCGCCGGCCGACGTGCAGCCGGTGCTCGGCGCGCAATTCCGGCCCACCCACGAGTTGCCTGCGGAGATGCGCCGCCGGCTGCAGGCGGCCGGCATGAATATCATCGGGCGCGGGCGCGGCGGCCGCATCGCGCTGGACGGCGACCGCACCCTGGCTTCACCGGAGTGTCCGGTGCAGGCCTGGCGTTCGCTGGTATCGCGGCGCCTGGCCCTGACCATCGAGCGGGTGCTGTTGCAAGGCACGCGCTGGGCGGTGTTCGAGACGGGCGGCGAGGACCTGGCGGAAAGGCTGCGCATCCAGGTCACCGGCTGGCTCGAGTCGCTGCGTTTCGCCGGGCTGCTCGCCGGCGGGCCGGGCGAAGCCTGGTTCCTCGACCTCGCCCAGGTCGCCGCCGCCGACCGGCCGGGCCGCGTCGAATTCACGGTCGGTTTCGCACCGCGGCGCGCGCGCGAGTTCGTCATCTACCGGGTGAGCCAGGGCCTGAACGGCGCGCGTCTCGCGCCGGTGTCCGCGGAACGCTGGGCCATCAGCCGGCCCGCCCGGGCGACAGCTGCGGCGGGCGGCCTGCCGGGGGACACGCGGGAGGCGGGGTGAGCCGCATAACCGGGCGCATCGTCTATTTCGCTTTCGGCGCCAACGTGCATCCCGGCTGGCTGCAGCGCCGGGTGCCCCGCGCGCAGCTGCTCGGCATCGGCACGTTGCCGGGACATCGGCTCGCCTTTCGCAAGCGCGGGCGGGATGGCGCGGCCCGCTCCGATGCCTGCCCGGATGCCGCGGCGCGGCTGCCCGGCGCGCTCTACGCGCTGGATGCCGGGGATCTTGCTTTGCTGGGAGCGGCGGGCGCCGGCTACCGCCCGGCGGAGGTGGTGATCGATACCGCCCGGGGCGCCTGCGAGGCGATCTGCTGGCGCGCTGAGCCGTCGGCGATCGAGGAAGGATTGCGCCCCTGGGAGTGGTACGTCGCGCTGATCCGCGCCGGCGCGTCGCTGCTCGGCCTGCCCGGCGAGCATGTCCGCTGGCTGGATTCAGTGCCGGTGGCGACCGATCCCGAGCCGGAGCGCGCCGCGCTGGCCCGGGCCGTGATCGCGGCGGGCATGCCGGACTCGCCCGCCGGCCAGGAGTGAATCAGGGCCGCGCGTGCGGCGCCCGGTTCGCCGGCTGCCCTGCCGGGCAGGCACCGAGGTCTTCGCGTATCGCGGCGTCCAGCGCCGCAAGCGCCGACTCGGTGCCCTCCGCATGGGCGATCAGCAGCAGCGTGTCCTGCAGGAAGTCGGGATAGTCGCCGATCGCGCCGCAGAACTCGGCCCGTCGCTCGCGCTCGATATGGCCGCAGGAATGCGCCGGATCCGCCACCCGCACCGGGTGCCGGTGCAACAGGATCTGCCACACCCTGTAGGCATCCCACTGGTGGCGCCCGGCCTGCCGCTTCCGCTCCATAAGCGGAGACTAGCAATGCGCGCGCGCCGGTTCCGTGAGCGGCGTCACTCCTCGCCGAAGCCGCCGCCTCCCGGCGTGGCGATCTCCAGCAAATCGCCTGCCTGCAACTCCACTTCCGCGATGCCGCCGAGCGCTTCCTGCGTGCCGTCCGCCCGGATGAGCAGGTTGTGGCCGGTGGCGCCTTCCGCGCCGCCGGCCAGGCCGAATGGCGGCACGCGCCGCCGGTTCGAGATCAGCGCCGCGCTCATCGCCTCGCAGAAACGCAAGCGCCGCACGACGCCGTCGCCACCGCGGTGCCGGCCCGCGCCGCCGGAGCCGCGCCGCACGGCGAAGGACTCGACGCGGACCGGGTGACGCAGCTCCAGGATCTCCGGGTCGGTGAGCCGGCTGTTGGTCATGTGGGTGTGCACGGCCGACGCGCCGTCGTAGTCCGGGCCGGCCCCGGCGCCGCCGCACAGCGTCTCGTAATACTGGTGTCGCGCATTGCCGAAGCTGAGGTTGTTCATGGTGCCCTGCGAGGCGGCCGCAACGCCGAGAGCGCCGAACACGGCGTCCACCACGCACTGCGAGGTCTCCACGTTGCCGCCGGCGACCGCGGCCGGCCAGCGCGGGTTGAGCAGCGAGGCCGCGGGGATGCGGAGGTCGACCGGCCGCAGGCAGCCCTCGTTCAGGGGGATGTCGCGTTTCACCAGGCAGCGGAAGGCATACAGCACGGCAGCCTTGCAGATGGCGGCCGGCGCGTTCAGGTTGCCCGGCGACTGCGCCGAGCTGCCGCTGAAATCCACCGTGGCGCGGCGCGCGCGCCGGTCGATGCGGATCGCCACGCGCACGGTCTCGCCGCCGTCCATCGACCAGCTGAATTCGCCGCCGGACAGCCCGCCCAGCGCCTCGGCCACGGCCGCGGCGGCATTTTCCTGGATGTGCCCCATGTAGGCCAGCGTCACTTCCGCGCCGAACTCCGCCATCATCTTTTCCAGCTCGGCCAGGCCGCGCCGGTTGGCGGCCAGCTGTGCGCGCAGGTCCGCAAGGTTCTCCGCCGGGTTGCGCGCCGGCCATCGGCCGCCCTCCAGCAGTTTTCGCATGCCGGTCTCGTCGAAGCGTCCCCGCGAGACCAGCCTGCCGCCGCGAATGAGCACGCCCTCTTCGTCGATGTGCCGGCTGTCGGCCGGCATCGAGCCGGGCGTGCGTCCGCCGATATCGGCATGGTGAGCGCGCGAGGCGACATACAGCGCCGGGCGCGCGTCCGCGTCGAAAAACGGCGTGACCACGGTGATATCGGGGAGATGCGTTCCGCCCTCGTAGGGATCGTTCAGCACGAAGGCGTCGCCCGGCGCCATGTCCTCCCCGAAACGGGCCATCACCGCGCGCACGCTGTCGCCCATCGAGCCGAGGTGCACCGGCATGTGCGGCGCGTTGGCCACCAGCCCACCGGCCGGATCGAACACCGCGCAGGAGTAGTCGAGCCGTTCCTTGATGTTCACCGAGCTGGCGGTGTTCTGCAGCACGGCGCCCATCTGCTCGGCCACGTGCATGAAGCGATTGTTGAAGACTTCCAGCGTGACCGGGTTGGCGCGCGCGGCGATGCGCCGGGCGCTGCGCTTTTGCGGGCGCCGCAGGCACAGGTTGCCTTGCGCGTCCGTCTCGGCTTGCCAGCCGGGCGCCAGCCAGGTGGTGGCGTTTTGCTCGGGGATGAGCGCCGGTCCCGCCAGCCGCTCGCCGGCCTGCAGCGCATCGCGCGGCACCTGCGGAATCTCGCGCCATGCCCCCGCGATCCAGGCCTGGCAGTGGCCGCGGCGCGGCGCGGCGCGCAGCTTCTCGGGCGCGGCCGTACCGCTCGCGCCGCCGCCGCTGGCTTCCGCCTCGACCGACTCCAGCACCAGCGGGTGATCGGCGCAGAAGCCGAAACGCCGCTCGTGGGCGGCGGCAAAAGCCGCGCGCACGGCCGGCTCGCCCGCCAGCGGCACATCCAGCGTGGTGTCGCTGCCGGCGTAGCGCAGCCGCAGCCGTTTGGCGATGCTGATGTCGGCGCGCGGCACGGCCTGCGCCGCCAGCACGCCGGCCGCCGCCCGGCCGAGCTCCTCCAGCAGGTCGGCGGCGCGCGCCATCGCGGCCGCGTCCAGCGTCTCTTGCACAGGCGCCTGCCGCAGTTCCACCAGCTTCGCCAGGCCGATCCCCCAGGCGGAGAGCACGCCGGCGAAGGGCGGCAGCAGCACGCTGCGGATCTCCAGCGCGTCGGCCACGTCGCAGGCGTGCTGCCCGGCCGCGCCGCCGTAACCGCACAGCGTGAACGCCGACGGGTCCGCGCCGCGCCGCACGGAGACCTGCTTGACCGCGCGGGCCATGCGCTCGACCGCCACCTCGAGGAAACCGGCGGCCACTTCCGCGGCGCTCATGCGGGCTTCGCCCGCCGCCTCCAGCTGCGCGGCCACGGCTTCCAGCCGGGCCAGGGCCGCGTCCCGGTCGGGCGGCTGGTCACCGTTCGGGCCGAAAGTGCTCGGCAGGGCATCCGGCTGCAGCCGCCCGAGCACCAGGTTGGCGTCGGTGACGGTCGCGGGGCCGCCCAGCCCGTAGCAGGCAGGGCCCGGGCTGGCGCCGGCCGAGGCCGGCCCGACCTGGAAGCGGCCGTCGGCATAGGCCAGGATGGAGCCGCCGCCGGCGGCCACCGTGTGGATCAGGAGCATCGGCGCCTGCAGCCGCACGCCGGCGACCCGGTTGTCCTGGCTGCGCTCGAACTCGCCCTCGTAGAGACAGACGTCGGTCGAAGTGCCGCCCATGTCGAAACCGATCAGCCGGTCGAAGCCGGCGCGGCCGCCCGCTGCCGCCATGCCGACCACGCCGCCCGCCGGGCCGGACAGTACGCTGTCGCGGCCGCGGAAGCGGTCCGCCTCGGCCAGCCCGCCGTTGCTCTGCATGAACAGCAGCCGCTTGCCCTGCAGGGGCTGGCGCAGCCGTTGCACGTAGCGACCCAGCACCGGGGAAAGATAGGCGTCGGCCACGGTGGTCTCGCCGCGCGGTACGAGACGCGCCAGCGGGCTGACCTCGTGCGACACGGACACCTGGCGGAAACCGGCGGCGCGCGCCAGCGCGGCCGCGGCCAGCTCGTGGGCCGGATAGCGGTAAGCATGCAGAAAGGCGATCGCTACCGCGTCCAGGCCGCGCGCCCGCGCCGCCTGCAGGGCTTCCGCCAGCTGCGTCTCGTCCAGCGGCTGCAGCACGCGGCCGTCCGCCGCCAGGCGCTCGTGTGCCTCGACGACCTCGGTGTAGAGCGGCGGCGGGAGACGGATGTCCAGCTCGAACAGGCGGGGCCGCTGTTGCGTGCCGATCAGCAGGGCATCGCCGAGGCCGCGCGTGGTGACCAGCAGGGTGGGCTCGCCGCGGCGTTCCAGCAGGGCGTTGGTGGCGACCGTGGTGCCCATGCGCACGACCTCGACGGGCGCGGTGGCCAGCGCGTCGGCGTTCTCGAGACCCAGCAGCCGGCGCATGCCCTCGATGCCGGCGTCCGCATAGCGGCGCGGCGCCTCGGACAGCAACTTGAGCGTCTCCAGCCGGCCGTCCGGGCGGCGCGCGACGATGTCCGTGAAGGTCCCGCCGCGGTCGATCCAGAAGCGCCAGCCGCCGTTCGCCACATCTTCGCTCGAGCCGTTCATGCGCCCATTGTAGGGCCTGGCCGCCTGCTACACTGCAGCCGGTATCCGCCGGGGAGCCTCATGAGCCGGGCCGACGCCATCCTCTACACGCTGCTGGTCTACAAGCTGCTGCTGGTGGCCATCGGCCTGTGGGCGACGCGCCGCACCCGCGACACGGGCGACTTCTTCCTCGGTGGTCGCCGGCTGGGCGGCTGGGTAGCGGCCATCAGCGCGTCGGCGTCCTCATCCTCCGCATGGACGCTGGTGGCCGTCAGCGGCATGGCCTACCTGTGGGGCCTGCCGGCGCTGTGGCTGTTCCCCGCCACGCTGTCGGGCTTCCTGATCAACTGGCTGTGGGTGGCGCCCCGGCTGATGCGCGCCAGCCGGGCCAGCGGCGCGATCACGCTGACCGAGTTTCTGGCCGGACCGGGTGCGGAGCAGGGCTGGCCCAGGCGGGTCGTGCTGCTGGCCTCCGCGGTGGTGCTGTTCTCCTTCACCTTCTACATCGCCGCCCAGTTCCAGGCGGCCGGCAACGCCTTCGCCAGCGCCTTCGCGCTGGAGATGCGCACGGCCGTGATGATCGGCGCCGGGGTGGTGTTGCTCTACACGCTGCTCGGCGGCTTCTGGGCGGTGAGCGTGACGGACACGCTGCAGGGCCTGGTGATGGCGCTCACCGCGCTGGTGCTGCCGGTCGCGGCGGTCGCGGCGGCGGGCGGGCCGGCGGCGGTGCTGGACGCACTGGCCGTGCAGGGCGCGCCCCTCGACGGGCCGCCGACGGCGGGGATCGCCGCAGTGGGCTTCGTGCTGGGCACGCTGGGCATCGGTCTCGGCTATCCCGGCCAGCCGCACGTGGTTAACCGCTTCATGGCGCTGCGGGACCCGCGCGCGCTGCGCGACGGGCGCATCATCGCGCTGGGCTGGGCGGTAATCATTTACGCGGGCATGCTCACGCTCGGGCTGGCCGGGCGCGCGCTGTACGGCGTTTCGCTGGCCGACGAGCAGGTGCTGTTCGAGACCGCCAACCGGCTGTTTGCGCCGGTGGTGGCGGGCGTGATGATCGCCGCGGTACTGTCGGCGATCATGTCCACGGCCGACAGCCAGTTGCTGGTCGCGGCGTCCTCGGTGAGCCACGACCTGCCGCGCCGGGGCGGCGGCAGCCTGCGGCTGTCGCGGCTGGTAGTGGCGCTGATCAGCCTGCTGGCCGTGGTGGTCGCGCTGTTTCTGCCGCAGACCATTTTCGCCCGCGTGCTGTTCGCCTGGGCGGCGCTGGGCGCCGCCTTCGGGCCGCCGCTCATCGCCCGGCTCGCCGGATTCCGGGTGCCGCCGGGACGCGTGTTCGCCGCGATGGCGGTGGGCTTCTTCGGCACGGTGCTGTGTTACTGGCTGCCCGACACGCCGGGCGACTGGCTGGAGCGGCTGGCGCCCTTTTTCGCCGCCCTCGCGATCTGCCTGTGGGCGACGCCGCGGGGGCGGCCGGCATGAGGCGCGACCGCAATATCCGCTTGCTGCTCGCGATCGTGGTGCTCGTCGCGCTGGTGCTGTTCGCCGGCGCGCTGCTGGCGGTGGCCGACACGGTGCTGTCGATCGTGGACCGCTTGCGCGAGGGACCGGCGTGGATCTATTACGGCTTCATTGCCCTGCTGTCCGTCGCCGCCGCCGCGGCCGCCTGGCTGCTGTGGTGGTTGCTGGCGCCGCCGCGCCGCAAGGGTGCGGCGGCGGAACAGAAGGGTGCGCCGGACGAAGCGTCGCTGCGCGAGCAGCTGGAGCGCGAGCGCGCCGCCGGCGCCGACACCGCCGAGGTGGAGCGCGAGCTTGCCGAGCTGGCGCGGCGTCGTGAAGCGGGCCGGCTGTTTATCGCCATGTTCGGCGAGGCCAGCGCCGGCAAGAGCTCGCTGGTGCGCTCGCTGGTGCCGGAAGCGGAGCCGGCGACCGGCGTGGAGGCCGGCACGACGCGCGCCGTGCGACATTATCGCTGGTCGCTGGACTCCGGCGATACGGTGGAACTGGCGGACGTGCCGGGCAGCGGCGACGATCGCGCGCTCGGCGAGGCCGCGCTGGACGAGGCGCTGCGGGCGCACCTGGTGGTCTATGTCTGCGAGGGCGACATGAGCCGCAGCCAGATGGCCGACGTGCGCGCGCTCGCCACAGTCGGCAAGCCGATGGTGGTGGCGGTCAACAAGGCCGACTGGTATGCCGAGGAAGACCTGCAGCGCATCGTTGCGCGGCTGGCCGAGCAGCTCGCGGACCTGGAGCCGACGCCGCGCGTGGTGCCGGTGGTGGCCGGCGGCACGGAGCGCGTGCTGCGGGTGGAGTCGGATGGCGACGAAGTGCCGCTGGAGCGGCCCCGGGCGCCGCGCGTCGAGCCCTTGCGCGAGGCGCTGCAGGCGCAGCTGGACGCCGATCCCGCCGCCCTGGACGCGCTGCGGGATGCCTCCGTGTTCCAGCTGGCGGCCACCCGGCTGCAGACGGCGGCCGACAAGCGCCGGCGCGAGCAGGCCGAGCGCATCGTGTCCGACTACACGCGCAAAGCGGTGATCGGCGCGCTGGCGGCGGTCAGCCCGGGGACCGACGTGCTGATCCAGGGCTACCTGGGCACTTCACTGGTCAAGAGCCTGTGCAAGCTTTACGAGATTCCGGCGCGGGACATCGACATCCAGCGCTTCCTGGACATCGCCGAGGGCTACGTGGGCCGGGCGCTGCCGCTGTTGCTGGCGATTTCCGGGAACGTGCTGAAAGCCTTTCCGGGCGCGGGCACCGTGGCCGGCGGGCTGGTGCACGCGGTGGCCTACGGCATTATTTTCGACGCCATGGGCAAAGGCCTGGCGAACAGCCTGGAGACGACCGGCGACCTGCGGCCGGCAGCGGCGGCCCGGAAGGTGGGAGACCAGTTTGGCAAAGACATCGGGAAAAAAGCGCGGCAGCTGGCTCGCCTGGCCCTGGAAGCGCGCCGCGCCGGCCGCGACTGAGGCGCTGGTGCCGGCGGAAGCCGGCGACGAGCACCTGCTGCGCGCGCGCGACAGCCTGCGGCGCCTGCTGGAAGACCCGCGCCTGCCGGAGGGCGTGCGCGACGCGCTGGCGCCGGAGTTCGACGGGGTCCAGCGCATGCTGGACAAGCTCGAGCAGGGCGAGATCCACATCGCGGTGCTGGGCGAGGTGAGCGTCGGCAAGTCTTCGCTGCTGAACGCCCTGCTCGGCGAAGCGCGCTTCAGCACCAGCCCGCTGCACGGCGAAACGCGGCGGCCGGCTGATGCGCGCTGGCAGGAAGAGCGCAGCGGGGCGGTGCGCCTGCTCGACACGCCGGGCATCAACGAGATCGGCGGCGAGGAGCGCGAGCGCATGGCGCGGGAGGTGGCCGAGCGCGCGGATCTCGTGTTGTTCGTGGTGGACGGCGACCTGAACGCCAGCGAGCGCCAGGCG
>Ga0209936_1000876_pt1 | contig 17055 bp, 13 predicted proteins | sample SalPonR1_A_D1_MG_FD_185694 | JGI IMG/M metagenome (GOLD analysis project Ga0209936, IMG submission 185694) | Salt pond soil microbial communities from South San Francisco under conditions of wetland restoration - Salt Pond MetaG R1_A_D1_MG... ... | reverse complement strand
AACTGAGCTACAAGCTCCATGTGAGTACGAAGAATGAATAAGTGCCTCAGAACAGAGATTCCGTTACTCTATATTTCTACTCAATACTCTTAGAAGTACCGCGTACGGGATTTGAACCCGTGTTACCGCCGTGAAAGGGCGGCGTCCTAAACCCCTAGACGAACGCGGCAAAATAAACTGTTTGAGGCGACAGGCGGATTCGAACCGCCGTACGAGGTTTTGCAGACCTCTGCCTAACCACTCGGCCATGTCGCCCGAAAAAAAATGGCAAAAAAAATACGCACACTGCAGGGCAGCGTGGCTTATATATAATTGGTCGTACGCCCGACAGGACTTGAACCTGTAACCTACTGCTTAGAAGGCAGTTGCTCTATCCAGTTGAGCTACGGGCGCAACTGAGTTTATTATATTATTGAATTCATAAAGAATTCTAAAAAACAAAATGTCAAAAGTATGGGAGACAGGATTTGAACCGCGGAAGCACTGCTTTCGCAATCGATACGCGACCTGCTCTTATTGTCCCGGCAAAATCACAGAAACATTTATGATGTTGCACTAATATGTCAAAGTCGGGGAGACAGGATTTGAACCTGCGACCCTTCGCTCCCAAAGCGAATGCGCTACCGGCCTGCGCCACTCCCCGATTACTATTCCAATCAAACAGTTATTTCAATACGTCAAAAGAATTACAAGATAAAAGTTTTGTAATCTCAATGCAATGAAAAATCTTTCATTATTTATGGTTTATTATTTGTACCAGAGATCATCTCAGAAAGAAAACCCATTGCGTAGGCAGATAGCTGGATAAATGCTGCTAATGCGCCTAAAAAAGCTACGGTAATTTTTTTTTCGCGGATTAACCCAGCCGTAAATAATGAAATCGCATAGATAAAATAGATCAATAACGGCAGCCGGGAAATATCAAACAATAAAAAAAGAACAGATAAAAGAAGGCCCGTAGTAAATAGCAGGGGAAACCAGTGAACAGGTTTTACTTCATCGGAGTAAAATCGGCCAATATTAATTCTGGCCCTGCCAAAAAAGTGAAGCTGTTTAAAAAACTCACTCAGGGATGTTCTTCTTTTGTGGTAAACGTAAGCATCTTCAAGAAAAGCCGAGGTAAAACCAAGTTTTTCTAAGCGGATACTCAACTCAATGTCTTCGCCCATTCGAGTTATTCGATATCCACCCGATTTTTCAAACGCATCGCGGCTAATTCCCATATTGAAACTTCTTGGATGATAGTTCCCAAGATGTTTTTTACGCCCGCGGATGCCTCCGGTAGTCAGTATGGATGTCATACTAAAATTGATCGCTTTTTGAGTGGCTGTGAAATCCGGATGCGCTTTGTCAGGGCCACCCCAAAAATCGAAATCAGACTCTTTAATATGTTCAGTTACCGTTTGGAAATAGCGTCCGGGAACTAAACAGTCTGAATCAAATACAACAAAGTAATTACCTTTTGCGCGTTTAAATCCAAAATTTCTGGAAAACCCCTGGCCTGAATTTTCTTTGAAGTAATAGTGTACGTCCAGCAAATCCTTGAATTCTTCAACAACGTTTTTGCACCCGATTGTTGAACCATCCTCAATTACAAGCACTTCAAAATGCTTATAACTTTGCAGGCTTAGCGAATTCAGTAGTTCCCGAATTTCATCAGGTCTGTTGTAAACCGGAATTATTACGGAGTAAAGCATGTGTGCATTTCAATACAAAATTCTCGTTCTTTAAACCAATTAAGATATAACAATTAAGTAGTAAATCATGAAGTCTCTCTTATTAACAGCCATTTTGTTTACATGTGGATTAAGTATCGTTACTGCACAAAATATTTCAATATCGGTGGGGGAGAAGCCCTCCGGTTCGTCTGATACCGTATTTCCACTTGAAAATGGAAAATTATCTGTATCAGCAAATCAGGTATCGCTGGGCGAGAGGGAATTCTACAGACCTTACTCATGGTCTGTATCTCCTGAAGGCCGTAAAGTTTCCTTCCTCCTAAAAGAGAGCGAATTCATTTATCAGCTATTCGGCAGTGATGGTTCATCGTACTTCGAAAAAGAACTTGAGTTTTTCAATCTTCAGGACGAAACTGCAAAAAACTACCTGTTTGATGACGGAAGAAGTGTTTTAAGAGATAATGTTGCTAATTTTTCGTTTTATAGCTCCGTCGGGGAGCAGCTTTACAGCATATCAAACAGTTCTCAGAGTACGGGAGGTGAAAGGGAATCAGAACTCGCATCTGATGAAAGTGGAAAAACGATAGTTCTTTACAATCCGGTGATTAATTATGGCACCAAAACAGGTTCTAGAGCCTCAATAGTGACGAAACATCGAGATTTACACACATTTTTCAGAGACCGTGAACGGGAAATCAGCAGTGTTGATGTTACATCATCAGGGGCCTTTATCTCCCTGATTTTAAAACCTGCAGCCGGAGGTGACGAGTACAGCGCCCTATTATTTGATAGATTTGGGAATCAACTCTTTGAATTAAGTACAGAAGAGGAGTTAAAAGGGGTGGAAATTACCCAGAATGCGGACTTTATTACTCTTTACTCATCAGGCAGAATGCAGGTTTACAGTGTTAAAGATGGTGAACGGGTTGGAAGTGCATCATCGCGTAATTCCATTATACATGCAATGTACGATTCGGAGGAGAACATGATTGTCGCCCTGGGAGGAAGTGTTAACGGATACAGCGTTACGAATCCATCCATAACAGTTGTGCATATCGCACAGAGGCAAATAGCCAGTGAGGAGATCAACAACCGGTTAAACACATTGGGTGGCAATAATATTCGCCTGGTTAAAGAGGGGAGTCAACTCTATCAGGTTCAGAATCTTGACCGATCTGTTCGGATACGCACATCATTTTAGCGCTGATGAGATAAGGTACAGAGTATAAAAAAAGGTGTGCCTGACGAATCAGGCACACCCTTTTAAATTAAATGTTATCGCAATTAAGTTACGCTTTCGCTTCCTGTTCCGACTCTTCATCTTCAGTTGATGGTGAATCGTGATTTTCTCCTTTGCCGGCTTCTTTGGAACTGCTGCTCTCAGGCTCAGTCCAGTCGAAATCGAGGCCATCACGCGACTTGTTCATCTTAATTTTTATGACAGAACCTTCTGCGTGTTCCACTCCCAGAATTTCTTCAGCAAGTGGGTCTTCCACATATTTCTGAATGGCTCTTCGAAGTGGCCTTGCACCAAACTTGGGATCAAATCCCTTATCTGAAATAAACTCTTTGGCTGCTTTTGTAAGTTCTAGCTCATAGCCAAGATTTCGGATTCGTGAGAACAGCTCATCAGAAAGAATATCGATAATTTTGAAGATATCGGTTTTCTCGAGCGGACGGAAGGTTAGTACGTCATCAATTCTGTTCAGAAATTCCGGGTTAAACACTTTTTTCAAAGCGTCCTGAATGGTGGATTTCATTTGAGCGTAGTCGAAATCTCCTTCATTGGCAGAAAATCCAATTCCTTTACCCATATTTCGTATATCACGGGCACCGATATTGGATGTCATGATTATGATGGTGTTTCTGAAATCGACTTTGCGTCCGAGACTGTCGGTTAGGATGCCATCGTCGAGCACCTGCAGCAAGATGTTAAATACATCGGGGTGTGCTTTCTCAATTTCATCAAGAAGCACAACGCTGTAGGGTTTCCTTCGTACTTTTTCCGTTAGAATTCCGCCTTCCTCGTATCCAACATAGCCTGGAGGAGCTCCTACCAGCCTGGATACACTGAATTTCTCCATGTATTCACTCATATCAATACGAATGAGGGCTTCTTCTTTGTCAAAAAGATATTTGGCAAGCACTTTTGCCATTTCGGTTTTACCCACACCTGTTGGCCCAAGAAAGATAAATGAACCAATGGGCCTGGCTGGATCTTTAAGTCCTGCCCTTGTTCGCTGTATAGCCTTCGTCAGTTTCGTAATGGCTTCGTCCTGGCCGATAACCTTTTTACTGAGAGCTTCGCTCATTTTCAAGAGTTTCTGCCCTTCTTTCTGACTGATTTTATTTACAGGAACGCCACTCATCATAGCAACGACTGAGGCTACATCATCATCGGTAACATCGAAAACGATGTGCTCGGATTCTTTTTCCCACTCTTTTTGAGCATTGTCGAGCTCTTCCATCAGTCGTTTTTCGGTATCGCGCAGCCGTGCAGCTTCTTCAAAGCGCTGCTTTTTAACCATATTATTTTTTTCCTGACTCGTTTTTTCTATCTCTTTTTCAAGATCAAGGATATGGTCGGGAACGGTAATATTCGATAAGTGCACACGCGCTCCTACTTCATCGAGTGCGTCGATGGCTTTATCGGGTAAAAAGTGATCGGTGACGTACCGGTCTGTAAGTTTAACACATGCTTCTAATGCTTCCTGGCTGTAGCGAACACCGTGATGTTTTTCATATTTCCCTTTGATTTGGTTTAGAATTTCAAGGGTCTCATCAATGGATGTCGGCTCAACCATAATTTTTTGGAAGCGACGTTCAAGTGCGCCATCCTTTTCAATAAACTGTCGGTACTCATTTAAAGTAGTTGCACCGATAGCCTGAACTTCGCCTCTGGCCAATGCAGGTTTCAGCATATTAGACGCATCCAGAGAGCCGCTTGCTCCACCGGCTCCCACGATAGTGTGGAGTTCATCAATGAACAGAATAACATTATCCGTTTTTTCGAGTTCACTCATCACCGCTTTCATGCGTTCTTCAAACTGTCCCCTGTATTTTGTACCTGCCACAAGTGCGGCAAGGTCCAGTGCAATGACGCGTTTTTCGTAGAGTACGCGCGAAACTTTCCTTTCATTGATACGGGTAGCGAGTCCTTCGGCTATAGCTGTTTTACCAACTCCGGGCTCCCCGATTAGGACAGGATTATTTTTCTTTCTGCGGCTCAGTACCTGAGCTACGCGTTCAATTTCTTTTTCACGGCCGATAATGGGATCCAGCTTGCCATCTTCTGCCAACTGGGTCAGATCCCGGCCAAAGTTGTCGAGTACGGGAGTTTTTGATTTTTCCATTTTCTTTTCTCTGGAGCTGCCTGACGGTTTAGAACCCTTCGGTGAAGAAGGGGTTGAGCTTGATTTGGCAGTGCGTGAATCGGAGGATGTTGTATCCCGGGTATCTCCGGAGATGATCATGTCCAGCTCTTCACGAACAGCATCGTAAGAAACACTGAATTGTTGAAGTATCTGTGCTGCAATATTCTCTTCATCACGAAGCAGAGAGAGCAACAGGTGTTCAGTACCAATTGTATCACTTTTATAAAGCTTTGCCTCGAGATAGGTTATACGTAGTACTTTCTCCGCTTGTTTTGTCAGCGGTATATTACCAACAGTAACAGTTCCGCCGGTTCCTCTAACGGTATCTTCAATCGTTTTTTTGAGTTTAAAAAGATCACAATCCAGATTTTTCAGGATTCTTATTGCGACTCCGTCACCCAGCCTCACGATTCCTAAGATAAGGTGTTCTGTTCCGATGTAATCGTGACCCAGACGCAGAGCCTCTTCTCGGCTAAACTGTATAACGTCTCGAACTTTACTTGAAAAATTACCCTCCATATCGGGACCTGCTTTTTAATCAATTCTTTGTTTGCTACGCTAACGAGTAAGAGTAAATTTTAGTTCACTCATATCCGAAAGTAGTGTGGTAAGCATGTAAATGCAAACGTAATAATCTTTCCTGGAAAAGAATCAAAAATAATGCCTTTTCTTTAAAAGAGGGCTTTGCCTGTCATTTCTTCAGGTTTATCTAATCCAAGAATTTTTAAAAGTGTTGGAGCAACGTCGGCAAGTTTACCGCTGGACAATTTTACATCTTTATCGGTAACCATAATAACCGGAACAGGTACGGATGTATGTGCTGTATGAGCACTGCCGTCGGGATTTTTCATGCAGTCTGCATTTCCATGGTCTGCAATGATAATGCACTCGTAACCGTTCTCTTTGGCTGTATCTATCACTCTCTTCAGCTGTTGATCAACAGTTTCCACAGCCTTAACTGCTGCTTCAAAAACACCGGTGTGCCCAACCATGTCCGGATTGGCAAAATTTACCACAACCAGGTTAAAATCTTTTTTGAGATTTTCAACAATGGTATCTCCAACTTTTTCGGCACTCATTTCGGGCTGAAGATCGTAGGTGGCCACTTTTGGGCTTGGAATCATGATACGCTCTTCGCCGCCATTGGCCTCTTCAATACCGCCGTTAAAGAAGTAGGTAACGTGTGGATATTTTTCAGTCTCTGCTACCCGTAGCTGCTTCATATTGTTAGAGCTTACAAATTCACCAAGAGTATTCTTCATTCGCACCGGTGAAAATGCAACTTTCACGTAAGGGTTAAATGTGTCATCATACGAGGTAAATGTAACGTAGTGAAGATCCAGTTCTTCAGTATCGAACGGAATATCTCCAATATTGAAGAACGCTCTTGTTATCTGGCGCGCCCTGTCACCGCGGATATTAAAGAAAACAACTACATCATTTTTTTCTACTCTGCTCGCGGGATCACTATTTGTAAGATGAGGCTCTATAAATTCATCGGTAACGTCATTTTTATAGCTGTTTTCGAAGACCTCGGCGGCCTGCTCAACTTCTGCGCCCTTTCCATGTACAAGCAGATCGTATGCTTTTTGAGTTCTTTCCCAACGATTATCGCGATCCATGGCAAAATATCGGCCTACAACAGATGCAATCGTTCCTGTGCCAATCTCTTCAGCTTTTGCTTCAAACTCTTTTAAGTAAGTGGCTCCGCCGTTGGGTGATGTGTCTCGTCCATCTGTAAAGGCATGAACATAGGCGTTGTCGAGATCATATCTTTTAGCCATGTCCAAAAGGGCATAGAGATGCTCATTATGACTGTGAACTCCGCCGTCAGAAAACAAACCCATAAAATGAATTTTGCCCTTCTTTTTTGCTTTTTCGAAAGCTGTTTTTAAGACTTTGTTTTCGAAGAACTCACCTTCAGAAATGGAATTATTGATTCTTGAGAGCTCCTGCCAAACAATTCTTCCTGCTCCTATGTTAAGGTGTCCTACTTCCGAATTTCCAAATTGTCCTTCGGGAAGGCCTACATCTTTTCCGCTTGCGGATAGCGTAGAGTGAGGATATTGATTGATAAGAGTATCGAAACAGGGTGTGTTTGCGGCGTCAACTGCACTTACTTCCGGATTCTCAGCAATTCCGTAGCCGTCTAAAATTACGAGCAGGGCTTTTGACAAAATAATACCAATAAGGGATTACAAATTATTTACGTACGTAGTAAGCTGTGATTTTTTTCTTGCAGCTGTATTTTGATGGATGATGTTCTTTGTTGCAAGTCTGTCAATCAGGCTTACTGCATCCTTTAAATGAGTCGTTGCTTCCTCTTTATTCTCTGTGCTCATCACTTTTTTGATGAGGGTTCTCATTTTTGATCGCCGTGCTCTGTTATGATCTCTTCGAGCTTTGCTTTGGCGTAACCGTTTGATAGCTGATTTATGCTGTGGCATTATAAAAAATATTTCGTGTTTTCGTGTCTGATAAAGATCACTAAATTAAAGCTTCTGGATTCAATTAACAAGAATTGATTGAATGTCAATCTTAAAAAATTTATCTTAACTGTTCTCTGAATATGATTATTGTAATAGATGGTCCTGCGGGATCAGGAAAAAGTTCTACGGCAAAAGAAATTGCAAGGCGTTTAAACCTTCAATTTCTTGACTCCGGTGCCCTTTACAGGGCAGTTACTTACCTGTGGTTAAAAAATAAAAAACCAACCCTGCAGCAGTTCCTTGAAAGATTAAACAGTGTAACATTGCAAACATCCTGCACCCACTCAACGTTTAGAGTGGTTGTAGATGGCAGCGATATTACAGATTCCATCAGGTCTCAGCAAGTTGCCGGGCATGTTAGTCAGGTTGCATCTGAACCGGAAATCAGGTCGTTTGTAAATCAATACATGCGTCGTTTGATTGAAGATGGAGTGTATATAGCTGATGGCAGAGATCTGGGCACAGCCGTATTTCCAAATGCAGACCTCAAATTTTTTATGGAAGCATCTCTGGAAGCTCGTGCTGAACGCAGGTATGAAGAAGCCGTGAAAACCGATCCTGATGTTCTATATTCTCAAATTAAAGAGAACTTAAAGCAAAGAGATCATACCGATTCAAATCGAAAAGCCGATCCGCTCAAGAAAGCGGAAGATGCTATTGTAATTGACACAACTGATAAATCATTTAATGAACAGATCGAACTGATGATCAATATCATTCAGAATAAACTAAAATTATAACTCAAACCCTGCATTTCGAAAATCGAAATGTAGCAGTATTTGACAGGTAACCTAATGACTGAAGAAACAAACAAGAAACCCACAACCGAAGAAACGGCAAAGAACAAGGTGGAAGAAACTGTAAAAGAGCAGAATGAAACCGCTGTTGAAGAAGCCGAAGTAAAGCAACCAGAAGAAGGCACTCAAGCCCAAGAGAGTGAAGAAAATGAAGTAGTTGTTGATGAAGTTGAGAGTGAAGTAGCTGAAGAAGGAGAAGAAAAAGAGGAGGAAGCATCTGTTCCTACGTTTTCCGGTGATATTGACGGCGAAACCTACACATTCCATCAACTTGAAGTTGCATCAGAAGATTATACAGATGAAGAGTTCCACGAACTCGCGGGAATGTATGAAGACACTCTGAGTGAAATTGATGAGAAAGAAATTGTAACCGGCCTTGTGGTATCGGTCGACGAAAAATATGTGATTGTAGATATCGGATTTAAGTCTGAAGGAATTATTCCTGCAAACGAGTTTTCCAACAAAGTACTGGAAAACCTTCAGCCCGGTGATGAAGTAGAAGTATTTCTCGACAAAGTTGAAGACAGAGAAGGCCAGCTTATCCTGTCCCGTAAGAAAGCAGATATTCTGCAAGCCTGGGAAAACCTCGAAAAAGCACACGAAACCGGGGAAATTATCGAAGGTTATATCCAAAGACGTATCAAAGGTGGTATGGTTGTGGATGTATTTGGTATTGATGCTTTCCTTCCAGGTTCTCAAATTGATGTTCGACCTGTTCGTGATTTTGACGCTTATGTTGGAAAAACCATGGAATTCCAGGTTGTTAAATTGAATATGCAGGCCGAAAACGTTGTGGTTTCTCACAGGGCACTTATTGAAAGCGACCTTGAAGAGCAGCGTCAGGAAATTCTTGAAACAATCGAAGCCGGTCAGGTACTCGAAGGTATGGTCAAAAACATTACTGACTTTGGTGTATTTATTGACCTTGGCGGCGTTGATGGCCTTCTCCACATTACAGATCTCTCATGGGGACGCGTGGATCATCCGGAAGAAATTGTGAAACTGGACCAGCGTTTAAACGTTGCAGTTATCGATTTCGACGAAAATTCCAAACGGGTTTCTTTAGGCCTGAAACAGCTTCAGCCACATCCCTGGGATGCAATCAGAGAAAAATATCCCGACAACCTTCGTGTTCAGGGTCGTGTAGTATCTATAGCTGATTACGGTGCATTTATTGAACTGGAGAAAGGTGTTGAAGGCCTTATTCACATTAGTGAAATGAGCTGGACCCAGCATATTAAACATCCTTCTCAGCTTGTTCAAAAGGATGACATCATAGAATGTGTGGTTCTGAACATTAACGAAGAAGAGAAGAAAATTTCTCTCGGTGTGAAACAACTCGAAAAAGACCCATGGGAAGATCTTCTTGAACGATATCCTATTGGATCTTCTCACAAAGGAGTGGTACGAAACCTCACTAATTTCGGGGTATTTGTTGAATTGGAGCCAGGAATTGATGGTTTAATCCACGTTTCTGACCTTAGCTGGACTGAAAAAGTTGAGCATCCGAACGAAGTTGTTGATAAAGGGCAGGAAATCGATGTGGTTATCCTCGCTGTAGATTTCGATAACAGGCGGATTACACTCGGCCATAAGCAAGTGGAAGAGAATCCCTGGGAAAAATATGCTGAAGAGTATGGAATAGGCTCAAAAGCATCCGGCGAAATCACAAAAATTACCGATAAGGGAATGTTTGTGAAACTTGAGCTTGGCGTTGATGCATTCCTCGGTGGTGACAAACTTGAAGAACCTGTTGAAGACCTGAAAGAGGCATTCAGCGAAGGCGATAAAATCGAAGGCTTTGTAGTAGAGTTTGATGAACCAAGCAAAACGATAGAGCTTTCACAGCTGAAAGGTGATATTTCAAAATCGAAGCCCAAAGCTAAGAAAACGGAAAGCAAATCGAAGGTTGAAACGGGAACTCCAACACTTGGAGAAGTATCCGGTTTAGCCGAGAAACTTGCAGAGAAAGAGAAAGGAGAAGACTCCTAACGTTTACTTCTCATCCAAATAAGTATTAACAAGGAGCCTTTGTTCAACAGAGGCTCCTTTTTTTATTCCTTTTCTATAAAGAAGAATACAGCCTGTTCATTTCTGTTAGTCGTGCTTTTAATGCTGCTACCATTCTCTCTGTTAAATGTATAGGCAATATTCCGAATGGAATTAAGCTCCTTCTGGCTGGAAAACTCTATTCTTAACGCGTCCCCGCCCGGCTTTAACTTCTCAATTGCTTCCTTTAATGAATCATATTTTGACTTACTCTTTCTGGAAAGTTTAATTTTTGATCGGGGAACAATTTTTATTTTCATAAACGTGCCTCATTAATTTGCGTTGTTTGATGACACATATCGTTATACCAATTAAAACCATCTTTTTATATAATTCAAGTCCCTCAAATAATTCGATGATTATTAGGTGGCTTATCTTGGTTTTTAAATATAAGAGAAGGGTGTGAAGATAGTATTAGAATATAACTTACCCACGCGCAGGTACTACTGCTGGAAAGAATAAATATAAAAATGTAAGCTACAGTTTAAGGGACCTGAACGGTCGATAGGATCTGACTAATGATATTCTCCGTGGTAATATCCTCTGCTTCTGCCTCAAAAGTAGGTATGATCCTGTGGCGAAGAACATCGGTAGTAATAAAGCGTACATCCTCAGGCGTTACATAGGCCCGGTGTTGCATAAACGCGTGAGCTCTTGCCGCCAGATTCAGATTTATGGAAGCTCGGGGAGAAGCGCCAAAAGAGATTAAGTCAGCAAGATCAGGTAGCTGATACTGATCCGGATTTCTTGTAGCAAAAATCAGATCGATAATATATTTTTCAACTTTTTCATCAACATAAATTTCGTTGATTACGGCTCGGGCATCCAGTATTTTTTTGGGCGAAACGACCGTTTCAAGAGTAATTTTTTCTCCTGTTTTAGCCATTCTGCGCATTATTTCGAGCTCCTCGTCTTTCGAAGGGTAACCAATTTTCAGCTTTAGCATAAACCGGTCTACCTGAGCTTCCGGCAAATTATAAGTTCCCTCTTGCTCAACAGGATTTTGAGTGGCAAGCACTAAAAAAGGTTTTTCGAGAAAGAATGTTTCTTCTCCAATGGTTACTTGTCGCTCCTGCATCGCTTCAAGAAGAGCACTCTGCACTTTGGCAGGCGATCGGTTGATCTCATCAGCAAGTACAATGTTCGAAAAGATCGGCCCCTTTTTAACAGTGAACTCCATCTCCTTTTGATTGTAGATAAGTGTACCGATTAAATCGGCTGGGAGCAGATCGGGTGTAAACTGAATGCGCTGAAATTTCGTGTTAATCACTTTTGCAAGCGAAGAAACTGTAAGGGTTTTGGCAAGGCCGGGTACTCCTTCAAGCAGCACATGTCCGTCGGCAAGCAGCCCTATCAACAGTCGGTCTATCATGTATCGCTGCCCAACAATCACCTTGTTGAGTTCTTTATATATATCGTCGATAAAAGCACTGTGCTTTTCAATTTTTTCACCAAGTGCCTGCATGTCAATATTGCTGCTCATAAAATAAACCGCGCGTTAATTAACTATTTAGTTCTTAAACAATGATGCTAAAATTAAGGCTATGTCACTATTTAAAAAAATATCAATTTATAAAGTTCTTAAGACAATAAAGGGGTAAAAAGGAGCGGATTCCTTATTTCAACCATTCTTGAAAAATGATCGTGCATTATGTTAAAAAAGGTCACATATTTTCTTGAAGCCATTTTTAAATTTGGGTACCTTGCTTGCCTTAATGAATTAGATAATAATGGAAATATTTATATTTACTCTACTCGCCGTTTTGGCCATATCCACTGCACTTGGTATGGTTTTTACAAGAACAACGGTAAACAGCGCACTATTTCTGGTGTTAAACCTGTTGTCAATTGCCGGAATGTATCTCCTTTTACAGGCTCAGTTCCTGGCACTGATTCAGGTATTGGTTTATGCAGGAGCCATCATGGTTCTTTTTCTGTTCGTTATTATGCTATTGAACCTTGATGATGAAGAGGGGCTTTTCAAGCAAATACGGGTAAAGTACATTTCAGCGTTTATTTTGGGTGCAGTTATTTTTTCTTTGCTGATTTACAGCCTGGGCGGTGTAACGAATATGCTTCCCGAAATTTCACCCAATATGCAGAGTGCAGGAACGGTTGAAGCCTTGGGAGATGTGCTCTATACAGATTTTCTTTTTGCGTTCGAAATGACAGCAATTTTGCTTACCGCAGCAGTTGTAGGGGCTTTAATGATTGCGCAATACAAACAAAAAGTAAAGAGTAAAACGGAATGATTGGGATTGACTGGTATCTGGCCTTAAGCGCTATCATATTTACAATTGGAATGATTGGTGTTCTTGTTCGCAAAAACGCCATCGTTATTTTTATGTGTGTTGAGCTTATGCTTAATGCCGTAAACCTCTCTTTAATCTCATTTAGCGCCTATCACGGGGATGTAACCGGGCAAATTCTTGTATTTTTCTCTCTGGCAGTTGCTGCCGCTGAAGCCGTTATTGGCCTGGCGATTATCCTTGCCATATTCAGAAACAATTTGTCGGTTGATATTACCAAAGTGAACCTTCTCCGCTGGTAGAAAGTGCCGTTAATCGTTGCGCTTTTTTTCCTGATGTCATCATGGGTGTGTTTTTACTTATCTCGGTTAGTCTGGTAAAGGTATATGAACAGGTAACTATTTTTGTCTGATATCTCAGGAAAGCAGTCTCTTTTTTCTTACTTTTAGCCGATTTTTCTGGCACGTCAATAATTTATAACGAATAACCCAACCAACTACTGTGAGTGATCAAAAAATAATTTTTTCGATGACCGGGGTGAGTAAAATTTATAAGCCCAACAAAACGGTTCTGAAAGACATTTATCTTTCCTTTTTTTATGGCGCAAAAATTGGTGTACTTGGCTTAAATGGTGCCGGAAAAAGTACCTTGCTGCGTATTATCGCCGGAGAGGAGGATGATTATCTGGGAACCATATCTCGCCAGAAGGGGATTACATTTGGGTATTTAAAACAGGAACCCCAGCTGGACGAATCTAAAACAGTACTGGACATTGTGCAGGAGGGGGTGGCTGATACAATTAAGCTGCTGAAAGATTACGAAGCAATCAATGAAGGGTTTAGTGATCCTGATGCAGATTTTGAGGCACTTATAGCGAAACAGTCAAAGCTGCAGGAAGAGATTGACAGAATTGGCGCATGGGATATTGATGCCAAACTGAAGCAGGCGATGGATGCCCTGCAGTGCCCGCCCGGCGATACAAGTATCAGTGTTTTATCGGGAGGTGAACGAAGACGGGTTGCACTCTGCAGGCTCTTACTCCAAAAGCCGGATGTACTTCTATTAGACGAACCCACAAACCACCTCGACGCAGAGTCAGTCGGGTGGCTGGAGCAGCATCTTGATAAATATGAGGGGACCGTTATTGCAGTAACTCACGATCGGTACTTCCTCGATAATGTCGCAGGATGGATTCTTGAACTCGACAGGGGCGAGGGAATTCCCTTTAAAGGGAATTATTCATCATGGCTTGAACAGAAACAACAGCGGCTGGCCCAGGAAGAGAAACAGGAATCGAAAAGACAGAGAACCCTGCAGCAGGAGCTCGAATGGATTCGGCAAAACCCCAAGGGAAGGAGAGCAAAGAGCAAGGCAAGGATTAATGCATACGAAGAGATGCTCTCTGAAGAGTATCAAAAAAAGCGGGACGATATGGAAATTTTTATCCCTGCTGGTCCGCGGCTTGGAGATAAGGTGATTGTGGCTAAACACGTTTTTAAAGGATTTGATGATAAATCCCTTATAGAGGATATGCATTTTAACCTGCCTCCGGGCGGTATTGTTGGAGTCATCGGACCAAACGGTGCCGGTAAAACAACACTGTTTAAAATGATAACCGGAGCAGAGCATCCTGATAAAGGTGAAATCATTCTTGGGGATACGGTTGAACTCGGTTATGTGAATCAGGATCGTCCTTTGAATCCAGAAAAAACAATATGGGAAGAGATTTCCGGGGGAAATGATCAGCTGAAACTCGGCAACCGTGAAGTGAATTCGAGAGCCTATGTTGCCAGGTTTAATTTTAGTGGCTCCGATCAGCAGAAAAAGGTGAAAGAGTTGTCGGGCGGCGAGCGAAACCGGGTTCATCTCGCAAAAATTTTAAAGGAGGGAGCTAACGTTCTACTTCTTGATGAACCTACGAACGATTTGGATGTAAACACCCTGCGTGCCCTCGAAGAAGCGTTGCTTGAATTCGCTGGGTGCGTGGTAGTTATCTCTCACGACAGATGGTTTCTCGACCGTGTGGCAACCCATATTCTGGCTTTTGAAGGAGATGGCGTGGTTAACTGGTTTTCGGGCAACTACCAGGAGTATGAAGAGAACAGGAAAGAGCGCCTGGGTATTAAAGACGATCAGGATTCACAAAAGCCCTATAAAAAACTGATGAGGGATTAATTGTGCAGAGCGCTTTAAAGTGAAATCACGCCAAATTTCCGGGAATTGTCGTCAGCCAATTCTGCAAAAGATTTCATTATGAATAGTAAGATTCAAATGCCTGGGTTTGTGGTTGAGATTGAGAGAAAGAGGGTGAAAAACGTAAATTTGCGGGTTTATCCCCGGCAGGGGAGAGTTGTACTGTCGTGCCCGAACAGGCTTCCGCAAAACGCAGTTGAGAGGTTTTTAAATCAGAAACGTTTCTGGATTACAAAAAAACTGAACTCCCAGGTTTCGTCACCGACACCCAAAACCCATAAGCTTGAGGATGGTGCTGAACTATTTCTTTGGGGAGAAAGCAGGCGATTATCAGTTCAGAAGTCGGAGCGAAGGCACAGTGTCGACAGCGTTTCGGACAGGACCATTTATATCCTTACGAAATACCCTGATAACCCTTTGAAACTGGAGCAGGCGACAGATGAGTTTTACAGAAGTGAAATTAAAAATCAATTACCCGGAATTATCCGGAAATGGGAATCAAAAATGAATGTCCGGGTTTCTGAATTTTGCGTAAAAAAGATGAAGACCCGATGGGGTACCTGTAATATCAGAGCGAAACGGATCTGGTTAAACCTGCATCTCGCCAAGTGGCCGATTGAGTGCCTTGAATTTGTTGTAGTACACGAAATGGTGCACCTTCTTGAAAGACGACACTCAGCACGGTTCTATCGCTTTATGGACACCTATTTATCAGACTGGCGGGAGCGAGAAATTACTCTTAAAACCTTTTTTAAGGCACGTAGCTGTTAAACGAACAGGCTTAAAAGCATTGCAAGCAAAAAACCCGAAACGGAAATGATGGTAGCCATCACGCTCCAGGATCGAAGGGTATCTTTTTCAGACATTCCGAAATATCGATTTACAAGCCAGAACCCACTGTCGTTTACATGCGAAAAAGTGGTAGCTCCTGCTGCAATGGCCAGAACGACTAACGCGATATAAGGCTGGCTGTAACTAAATTGTGAAAGGATGGGGGCTGTAATACCGGCGGCTGTAATCATGGCAACCGTAGCAGAACCTTGAGTCACCCGGACAATAACGGCGATAACCCATGCGAGCGCAATAATCGGCAAACCTGAATCTGCAATGGAGTTTGCCAGCATTTCACCAACACCGCTGTCAACCAGCACTTGTTTAAAAACACCACCGGCCCCGGTAATGAGAATGATGATACCTGCCGGTTTCATCGCTTCCATACTCAAATCAGACAGCTGCTGCTTTGTTGCACCCCGCTGTATCCCAAGCCAGTAAAATGCAATTAATACGGCAATGGTCAGCGCTGTAAACGGGTGGCCGACAAACATGATCATTTCTGTAATAAAACCCGGTTCAAGAAGATTCTGACTCACGAGTGCGTTAACAAGAGTATTACCCAGTATGAGAACAAGCGGTACAGATATGATCGAAATCAGCAGAGTAAACGATGGCAGTTTATCCACAGGTTCATCCGTTGAGGAATCATCCATCTCCATGTAATCGGGTACGGAAACATGAATCTTATTACCGATATATTTTCCAAAAACAGGTCCGGCAATGATGGCTGTGGGAATGCCGATAATGAAGCCAAAAAGAATAACCCAGCCGAGGTCGGCTCCTAAAATGTCGGCAACGGCAATGGGCCCGGGTGTAGGTGGAATGAATGCGTGAGTAACGGCAAGACCCGTTAAAAGCGGAATTCCGTAATAGAGAATAGACTTCCCTGTATCGCGGCCCAGTGCGTATACAAGGGGTACAAGTATAATGAACGCGACATCAAAGAAAACAGGAATGGCAACAAAAAAACCGGTGAACATCATCGCCCATGATGCATTCTCTTTTCCAAATCGTTGAAGCATGGTTTTTGCCACGGCTGTAGCACCCCCCGAGTGCTCCAGAATTTGGCCAAATATGGCTCCAAGCCCAACCACCGTTGCCACAAATCCAAGTGTCCCCCCCATTCCCTGCTGCATACTTTCGAGGACGGTGGATGCGGGCATTCCCGCGCCTATACCTACAACAATACTCGCAATCAGAAGAGAGATAAAAGCATTTACCTTATAACGGATTACAAGAACCAGCAGAAGTGCTATACCTGCGAGTGCGGCGATAGTGAGCTGAACATTTTCCATAAACTATTCTCCTTTTGACCAGTCTGAATGGAAAAACCGGCCACGCGGCTTGTCGGTTCGTTCGTAGGTATGAGCTCCAAAATAATCACGCTGAGC
>Ga0209936_1000875_pt1 | contig 17056 bp, 17 predicted proteins | sample SalPonR1_A_D1_MG_FD_185694 | JGI IMG/M metagenome (GOLD analysis project Ga0209936, IMG submission 185694) | Salt pond soil microbial communities from South San Francisco under conditions of wetland restoration - Salt Pond MetaG R1_A_D1_MG... ... | reverse complement strand
CGACGGATCCATCGCCGCAGCAGCAAACGTAATCGCCGCCGTCAACGTCGTCTTCCCATGATCCACATGCCCAATCGTCCCAACATTCACATGCGGCTTCGTACGCTCGAACGTCGCTTTCGCCATGACAGCTTCTCCTCTGAATCCCTGGGGATTACTTCTTGGTGAGTTCTTCTTGGATGCCCTTGGGCACCGCGGTGTAGTGGTCGAGGAACATCGTGAACGTCGCGCGGCCCTGACTCAGGCTGCGGAGGTCGGTCGCGTAGCCGAACATCTCGGCCAGCGGAACGTGGGCGGTGACGACCTGCGCGTTGCCGCGAGGCTCCATGCCCTGGATCTGGCCGCGCCGGGAGTTCAGGTTGCCGATGACGTCGCCCATGTAGTTGTCGGGGGTGACGACCTCGACGCGCATGACCGGCTCGAGCACGACCGCGCCGCCCTTCTCCATCGCGTTGCGGACCGCCATCGAGGCGGCGATCTTGAACGCCATCTCGGAGCTGTCCACCTCGTGGTAGGAGCCGTCGTAGAGCGAGACCTTCATGTCCACGATCGGGAAGCCGAGCAGCGGACCGCTCTGCATCGACTCCTCGACGCCCTTCTGCACGGCGGGGATGAAGTCCTTGGGGATCGTCCCGCCGACGACGGAGTTCTCGAACTCGAAGCCCTCGCCCCGCTCGCGCGGCTCGGCCTTGATCTTGACGTGGCCGTACTGGCCGCGGCCACCGGTCTGCCGGACGAACTTGCCTTCGACCTCGACGTGACGCGTGATCGTCTCGCGGTACGCCACCTGCGGCGCGCCGACGTGGGCGTTGACCTTGAACTCGCGGCGCAGACGATCGACGAGGATGTCGAGGTGCAGCTCGCCCATGCCCGAGATCTTCGTCTGGCCGGTCTCGGGATCGGTCTCGACCCGGAAGGTCGGATCCTCTTCGGCGAGCTTCGCGAGCCCCGCGCCCAGCTTGTCCTGGTCCGCCTTCGAGACCGGCTCGATGGCGACGGTGATGACCGGCTCGGGGATCTCGATCGACTCGAGCTCGATCGGGTGGTCGACGTGCGCCAGCGTGTCGCCCGTGCTGGTGTCCTTCAGGCCGATGACGGCGCCGAGGTCGCCAGCGGCGATGCGGTCCACCTCTTCGCGGCTGTTGGCGTGCATCTTGAGCAGCCGGCCGATGCGCTCGCGCTTGCCCTTCGAGACGTTCAGCACGTAGCTGCCGGCCTCGAGCACGCCCGAGTACACGCGGACGAAGGTGAGGCGGCCCACGTACGGATCGGCGGCGATCTTGAACGCCAGCGCCGAGGTGGGCGCGTCCACGTCCGCGGGGCGGACCTCCTCGGTGCCGTCCTCGAGCACGCCGCGGATCGGCGGAACGTCGAGCGGGCTGGGCAGGTAGTACGTCACCGCGTCCAGCACCCGCTGCACGCCCTTGTTCTTGAGCGCGGAGCCGCACATGACCGGGAACACGGCCAGGTCGATGACGCCCTGACGGATCGCGTTCTTGATCACGTCGACGTCGATCTCCTCGCCCTCGAGGAAGCCCATCGCGACCTCGTCGTCGACGTCGGCGAGCCTCTCGATCATCAGCGTGCGCTTCTCGTTGGCGAGCGCCACGTACTCCTCGGGCACCTCGGAGACGCGGATGTCCTGGCCGAGGTCGTCCATGTAGGTGTACGCCTTGAGCTCGACGAGGTCGATCACGCCCTTGAAGTGATCCTCGGCGCCCATCGGCCACTGGATCGGCACGGCGTTGGCGGCGAGACGCTCGTGCATCGAGTCGAGCACCAGCTGGAAGTCGGCGCCGGTCTTGTCCATCTTGTTCGCGAACGCGAGGCGGGGCACCTTGTAGCGATCGGCTTGACGCCAGACCGTCTCGGACTGCGGCTCGACGCCCTGCGAGGCGTCGAAAACCGCCACGGCAGCGTCCAGAACACGCATCGAACGCTCGACCTCCATCGTGAAGTCCACGTGGCCGGGCGTGTCGATGATGTTGATCGTGTGGTCGTTCCAGGCGCACTGCGTCACCGCGGAGGTGATGGTGATGCCGCGCTCCTTCTCCTGCTCCATCCAGTCCATCTGGGAGCCGCCCTCGTGGGTCTCCCCCATCTTGTGGATGCGGCCGGCATAGAACAGGATGCGCTCGGTCAGGGTCGTCTTGCCCGCGTCGATGTGGGCGGCGATCCCGATGTTGCGCGTCATGCGGAGGTCGATCTTGGTCTCGGTCGTCATAAGGTTTTGTCGGCGACTACCAGCGGTAGTGGGCGTAGGCTCGGTTCGCCTCCGCCATGCGCTCGACGTCCTCCTTCTTCTTCACGGCGCCGCCACGGCCCTGCGCGGCGTCGAGCAGCTCGCCCGCGACGCGCTCGACGGCGGTGCGCTCCGGACGCGAGTCCGAGGCGGCCACCAGCCAGCGAAGGCTGAGCGACTGCGACCGGCGAGGACCGACCTCGACGGGCACCTGGTAGGTGGCGCCGCCCACGCGCCGGCTCTTGACCTCGGTGCGCGGGCGCACGTTGTCGAGCGCCTGACGGAACACCTTGAGCGGCTCCTGGCCGCTGCGCTCCTGAATGAGGCGGCACGCCCCATAGAAGATGCGGCTGGCGAGGTTCTTCTTGCCCTCGCGCATCAGCTTGTTCACGAACGCCGTCACCGTGGTGTCGGCGTAGACCAGGTCCGGTTCGAGCTTGCGGATCTCGGCGCGTCTTCTGCGACCCATGCTGACTCCCCTTACTTCTTCGGCTTCTTGGTGCCGTACTTGCTTCGGCCCTGGTTGCGTTGGACGTAGCGGCCGACCTCGACGCCCTGAGCGTCGAGCGCGCCGCGGACGATGTGGTAGCGCACGCCGGGCAGGTCCTTCACGCGGCCGCCGCGGATCAGCACCACCGAGTGCTCCTGGAGGTTGTGCTTCTCGCCCGGAATGTAGGCGGTGACCTCGTAGCCGCTGGACAGCCGGACGCGAGCGATCTTGCGAAGCGCGGAGTTCGGCTTCTTCGGCGTCTGGGTCTTGACCGCCGTGCAGACGCCGCGACGCTGCGGGCTGCCCTTCAGGGCGGGGGTCTTGTTCTTCTTGCTCAGTTTGTTGCGCCCCTTGCGGAGCAGCTGGTTGACGGTGGGCAGCGTGATCACTCCTCGTTCTCGGTGTCTCCGGCGTCGATGCGACGTCCGGCGCGGTGGCACGGGCCTCGCTTCTGGGTTCTGCGGGACGGACCGTCCGTCCCTTCGTGGTGGTGCTTTCGGCCCGCTTCCGCGCCACCGGGGCGCATGCGACAGACCAGCCCCCAGACCCGTCGTTGCGGACCAGGGGGACGCAAACCGGGGCAGTATAGCCCCTCCGGGCCGGTCTGCACAAGGCCTGGCGAAGCGGGGCGGCGCCCGTCCAGCGCCGCCAGCGATCAGATCAGCCAGTAACGCTGGTACGGCGTCAGGGTCAGCACGCCCCCCTCGACGCCGACGAACGTCTGCTGGATCTGGTCGTACGGCTGCTCGATGCCGTACGAGGTCAGCACGTCGGCGTTCACGGTCTGCACCTGCTCGCTGAAGTTCAGCAGCGCGACCATCGTCCCGAGCGGGTGGGGCCGGGCGTACGCGAACACGTGCGGATGCCCGATGTCGAGCACGTCGGTCGCGTAGGAGGCGTGCAGATGCGGCGTCCGCGATCGCGCCCGCACCATGCGGCGGACGCCGTGGAAGAGGCGCTCCTCGACCGTGCCCTCGCGGTCGCGGAGCTCGGCGGCGCGCCAGTCCATCCGCGGCCGGTGCATCCAGCGGTTGTCGCCGAGCTCGTGCGGCTCGTGCTCGTAGCCGTAGTCGTTCCGCATCCCCAGCTCGTCGCCCATGTACAGCAGCGGGATGCCCCCGAACCCCAGGATCAGCGCGTGACCCAGCAGGATCCGCTCGATCGACAGCGCGACCAGCCGCTCGTCGCCCGTCTCGAGCGCCTTCTCGAGGCCGGCCAGGCTGGCGGTGGTGCCGCTGATGCGACGGTCCTGGGTCCGCGGGTTGAACCCGAACACGCGGCCGCGCGCATGGCTGCCGGGGAAGCGGCCGGAGTAGAAGTCGGACAGGAACGCGCGGTGCGCGTGCGCGTCCAGGCCCACCGCCGAGGCGTCCTGGTCCGTGATCGCCCAGCCGATGTCGTCGTGCCCCCGAACGTAGGTGCCCCAGGCGATCGAGGTCGGAGTACGCGGGAACTCGCGCAGCGTGTGCGTCATGAGCCGGGTGTCGCGGCTCGCGAGCGCGGACCAGAACTGCACCATCAGGCTGTTGTGGTAGGCGATGTTGCTCACCTTGCCGTAGCGCCGGCCGGTGCCGAAGTAGTGGATCAGGTCGTCGGGGCTCACGATCGCCTCGGCCTTGTGGGCGACGGCCGGCGTGGCGATCTTGCTGCAGGCGCGGAGGCCCTGCAGCAGGTCGTGCACCTCGGGCTGGTTCTGGCAGTTCGTGCCGACCCGCTTCCACAGGAAGGCGACCGCGTCGAGCCGGAACACCTCGACCCCGAGGTTGGCGAGGTCCAGCATGCTGCGAACGATCTCGAGGAACACCTGCGGGTTGGACCAGTTGAGGTCCCACTGGTACTCGTGGAACGTGGTCCATACCCAGCGATCGATCTCGGGCTGGTAGGTGAAGCTGCCGGGCGCCATGTCCGGGAAGATCTCGGGGAGCGTGCGCTCGTACGCGTCGGGAGCGCCGCGGTCCTCGTACATGTAGAAGTAGTCCTGGTAGCGCTGTTCGCCCGCGAGCGCCCGGCGCGCCCAGTCGTGCTGATCGGCGCAGTGGTTCAGCACCAGGTCGATGCAGACGCTGACCCCCTTCTCGCGCAGAACCGTGCACGTCTCCTGCAGGTCGTCACGGTCGCCCAGCGCCGGCTCGATCTGGCGGTAGTCCCGGATCGCGTAGCCGCCGTCGTTCGGACCCTCCCGCGCCTCGAGGGTGGACATCAGGTGCAGGTAGGTCGCCCCGAGCTCGGTCAGGTAGTCCAGACGGTCGCGCACGCCGCGGAGGGTGCCGGCGAAGCGATCGACGTAGAACACGTAGCCCAGCATCGACTCGCGCTGGAACCAGTCCGGCGTGAGGTCGCGCTCGAGGTCGAGCTCCTTGAGCGCCTCGGGCCGCTGGGCGTACGCCTCGGCCATCTCGCGGCACAGGCCGACCACGAAGGTGCGGAAGTCGGGCCGCCGGCCGTACACCGGCCGCAGCCCGTCCACGAGGTTCTGGAACCAGCGCTCGAGCCGCAGCACGAAGATCTGCCTGTCCCGCTCGGCCAGCGGGGACAGGGGACGCTCGGCGGCCGCACGGGCCTCGAGGAAGAGATCGCGCGCCTCGGGGTCGAGGTGCAGGACGTTCTGCATGAGCCAAACCCTACCGTAGCCGCTGGCGCGGGCCTCGGCCTCAGCCGGCCAGCGCCGCCCGCGCCGCCAGCACGGTCCGCTCCGCCTCGTCGGGCGTCGCCGCCACGGCGGTCAGGTGGCCCATCTTGCGGCCCGCTCGCGCCTCTTCCTTGCCGTACAGGTGCAGGGCGGCGCCGCCCACGCGCAGCGCGGCGGCCCAGTCCGGCTCGCCGGCCGCCCAGGCGTCGCCCAGCAGGTTCGCCATCGCGGCCGCGCCGCGCGTCGTAGCCGACCCCAACGGAAGGCCGGCGACGGCGCGCACCTGCTGCTCGAACTGCGAGACCGCCGCGCCCTCGATCGTCCAGTGGCCGGAGTTGTGCGGCCGTGGGGCGATCTCGTTCACCCGCAGGCGGCCGTCGGCTCCGTAGAAGAACTCGACGCACGCCACGCCGACCAGCTCCAGCGCGGTCAGCACCGCCTCGGTCGCCTCGTTCGCCTCCCGAACGACGTCGGGAGGAAGCGTCGCCGGGGCCACCGACAGGTCGAGGATGCCGCCCACATGGCGATTCCAGGTGGGCGGGAACGGCACGAACCGGCCCGACGCGTCGCGCGCGGCGACGACCGAGAACTCGAGCTCCAGAGCGATGCGGGCCTCGAGCACGGCCGGTCCGCCGCCGATGGCGCGCCAGGCGGCGGCCGCGTCGGCGGGGCGGTCCAGCGTCGCCTGCCCCTTGCCGTCGTACCCGAATCCGGCGGTCTTCAGCAGCCCGGGGCCGCCCAGACGGGCGGACGCCTCGGCCGCCTCCTCCACCGTCTCGACCCGCGACCAACCGGCGACCGGCACGCCGAGGCGCTCCAGGAACGCCTTCTCCCGGCCCCGGTTCTGTGCCACGTGCAGCGCACGCGAGCCGGGCCGCACCGGGGCGTGCCGAGCGACCCGGTCGAGCGCCGGGGTCGGCACGTTCTCGAACTCCAGGGTGACGGCGTCGACGCCCTTCGCGAACGACGTCAGCGCGGCGTCGTCGTCCCACTCCGCGGTGACGGCCCGCTGGGCGTGCACCGCGGCCGGCGCGCGTTCGGCGTCGGGCGCGAAGACGTGTACGCGGTACCCCATCCGGACGGCGGCGGCCGCGAACATCCGCCCCAGCTGGCCTCCACCCAGCACGCCCAGGGCGCGCCCCGGCAGGATCGCCGCGTCGACCCGCGTCACGGGCGGTAGTCCGGCGTGGGAAGCTCCGACGCCTCGGACGCGTCCGCCTGGGCCCGCGCATGCCGCTCGAGGCGGTCGGCCAGCTCGGGACGTCGCAGCGCCAGGATGCGGATCGCCAGCAGGGCCGCGTTCGCCGCGCCGGCCCCGCCGATGGCGAGGGTGCCCACCGGCACGCCACGCGGCATCTGCACGATCGAGAGCAGCGAGTCGGTCCCCGAGAGCGCGCGGCTGCGCACCGGCACGCCCAGCACCGGCAGCCGCGTCCAGGCCGCCAGCATGCCGGGCAGATGCGCGGCGCCGCCGGCGCCGGCGATGATCACCTCGGTGCCCTCGCCCGCGGCGGCGGTCGCGACGTCGCGCAGGCGGTCGGGCGTCCGGTGCGCCGAGACGACGCGGCAGACGTGCGGCACGGCGAACTCGCGCAGCACGTCGTCCGCCTCGCGCATCGTGTCCCAGTCGCTGGCGCTGCCCATCAGCAGCGCGACCAGCGGCCGGCGCTGGTCGTCGGGCGCGTCTTCGGGACCGCGGGCGTCGGTGCGGATCGCGTCGGATCGTGTGGGGTCGTCGCTCATCGTCGCTCCTCGTCGGGGTTCGGGTCGCCTGGCTCGGTCGTGCGCGCCTGCACGGGGCGCGAGCCGGTCGCACGTGCCAGGCGGTCGTGCACGGCCGTCCACGCCTCGCCGGCCGGCGGCCGCTCGATGATCACCTCGCTGGGGGCGGCGGCGTCCAGCGCCCGCAGCGCGGCGTACAGCTCCCGACCGTACCCGGCGGGTTCGGGCGGGAGGCGCCGGATCGCGGCGAACGAGCCGACCGGCGCCGGCGCGCGGCAGAGCAGCAGCGCCGCGCCCGGTAGTGCTGGAGACGTTCCGTCCAGCTCGCCGGCGTCGACCAGGCGCGTCGGCGCGGTGGGGGCGTAGTGCCGCTCCAGGCGGCCCGGCACCCGGGGCACGGCGAACGCGTGGTCGCCCGGCCGAACGACACGGGTACCCAGCGCCCGCTCGAGCTCCGAGACCGAGATCGCGCCGGGGCGGAGCAGCGCGGGCGCGTCGGCCGACAGGTCCAAGATCGTGGACTCCAGGCCCACTTCGCACGGGCCCCCGTCGAGCACGACGAGGTCCAGGTCCGCGAACTCGCTGGCGACGTGCTCGGCGCGGGTCGGGCTGATCCGACCGAAGCGGTTCGCGGACGGCGCGGCGACCGGCTCGCCGAGGTGCCGCAGCAGGCTGGCGGCCACCGGGTGGGCGGGCGTGCGAAGCGCGACGGTGTCCTGCCCTCCCGTGATCTCGTCCGGGACCGACGCCGCTCGACGGAGCACCACGGTGAGCGGTCCCGGCCAGAAGCGCGCGGCCAGCGTGCGGGCCGCCTCAGGGACGGCGTCGGCCCAGTCGTCCAGCGGCGCGCCGCTGGGAAGGTGAACGATGAGCGGATGGTCGACGGGGCGCCCCTTGGCGGAGAACACCCCTCGGACGGCGTTCACGTCGCGTGCCCGGGCGCCCAGTCCGTACACCGTCTCGGTCGGAAACGCGACGAGTCCACCCTCCCTGAGGATGCGGACCGCCTCCGCCACGCCGGCCGCGTCGCCCGGCACGATGCGGCTCATCGTCGTTCGTCCGGTGCGTGGACCCAGACGAAGCGCAGATCGTTGACGTTGGTGCCGGTCGGCCCTGTGCGGAGCAGGGCCCCGGCCCGGTCGAAGACGGCGTACGAATCGTCGTTCGCGTCCAGCGCGCGCGCCTCGGCGCGGCGAGTCCGCTGGAACAGCCCGGGATCGACGAACGCGCCGGCGTGGCCGCCTGCGCCGTCGATCCCGTCGCTGTCGGCGACCAGCGCATGGACGGGCGCACCGTCCGGCAGCGCGAGGGCCAGGGCCAGCGCGAAGGTGCTGTTCCGTCCGCCACGACCGTCGCCCCGGACGTGGACGGTGGTCTCGCCGCCCGACAGCAGCACGACGGGAGGCGCGCACGCCGTCCCGTCCAGCAGGCGTCCGTCCTCCAGCACCGAGGCGGCCTGGCGCGCATGGGCGCGTCCCGCCTCGCGTGCGTCGCCGGTCACCTCGGCGGACAGCAGGCAGATCCGTACGCCGGCCTTCTCGAACACCTGCCGTGCGGCCGCGAGCCCGGTCGACCCGGACGCCACGATCGTCGTCCGGCAGCGCGCCAACCGTGGGTCGTCCGGACGCGGCGGTCCGTCGCGGAGGCCTTCGACCTCGGCGCGCAGCGCCTCGCGCGCCGCCGGCGCGGCGACGGCGTAGCGGTCGAGCACCGCCAGCGCCGCTCGGGCATCGCCCGGGTCGGCCACGGTGGGACCCGACGCGATGTCGACCGGATCGTCGCCCACCACGTCGGAGACGATCAGCGCCTCCACCCTGGCAGGATGCGCGGCGGCGGCCAGCCGGCCCCCCTTGATCGCGTCGAGCCGGCGACGCACCGCGTTCATCTCGCGGATGTCGGCGCCGGAGGCGAGCAGCTCGCGGTTCAGCTCGGCGAGCTGCTCGCGCGTCACGCCGTCGGGAACGGTGGCCAGGGCGCTTCCGCCGCCCGACACCAGCACCACGACCAGGTCGTCGGCGCCCGCGTGGGAGGCGAGCTCCAAGAGCCGCCTTCCGGCGGCCTCGGACCCCGCGTCGGGCACGGGGTGTCCTCCGCCGTGCACCTCGATCGTGGCCGGGGCCGCGCCGCGACGCTCGGCGCCGTGCGGGGCCGCCACGGCGCCCCGCGGCTCCACGCCCAGGGGGCGGTAGTGGGCCTCGGCGGCGGCCGCCATCGTCACGGCCGCCTTCCCCATCCCGAGCACCAGGACCTCGCCGCCTGCCGGGGACGGCCAGGCGTCCGCGAGCACACGGACGGGATCGGCCGCCTCGACGGCGGCGTCGAACGCCGCCCTCAGCAACCGTCTAGCGGAGTCGGTCGAGGACGTCACGGATCACCTCCCCGCTCGCGGTCAACGCCGCGCGCTCGGCGGCGTCGAGATGCGGATCGAGGGTTCGCACCAGTCCGGTCCGCCCCAGGACGCGCGGGAGGCTGTACGCGACCGAGCCGTCGCTGACGGAGACGGTCAGAACCGCATGCTCGTCCTCGGCGATCGCCGCGACGATGCGTGTCAGCGCGGCAGCCAGCCCGAAGCGCACCGCGCCGCGTCGCTGGGCGGCCGGGTCGCGCAGCTCGCGTTCGATCTCCGCACGCTGCTCGGGCCCCCACGGGCGTCCCGCCGCCAGCATCACCTCGTCGGGCGGGCGCCCCGCCACGCGGACGCCGCTCCAGGCCACGACCGGCTCGTCCCCGTGCTCCCCCAGCACGTAGCCGTGAACGTGGTCGGTGGCGACCCCGGTCCGGCGAGCGATCGTCGACCGGAGCCTGGCGCTGTCGAGCGCCGTTCCAGAACCGATGACGCGGGCTTCAGGCAGACCGCTGGTCTCGAACGTCACCTGGGTGAGCACGTCCACCGGCTCGCTCGCGACGAGCAGCAGCGCCTGCGGAGCGGCGTCCGCGACACGCGGGACGAGCTCGCGGAACAGCTCGGCGTTGTGGGCGGCGAGCTCCAGCCGCGAGCGGTCCCGGCTCGCACCGGCACCCGCGGCGAGGACCACCAGGTCGGAGCCTTCGAGGTCGGCGACCTCGCCGGCGCCGATCCGGGCGGGGTGCGCGAACGCCGTGGCTCGAGCGACGTCCAGCGCGTGGTCCTCGGCCCGGTCGCGATCGCTGTCGACGAGCGTGAGGCGACTCGCCAGGCCACGCATCACGAACGCGAACGCGGCGGTCGATCCCACGCTGCCGGCACCGACGACTCCGATCCTCATGGCGGCTCCCTTCCGTGCGGACGATCACGTCCGAGCCGGTCGCCCAGCGATCGACGGCGTCCGCGCTCGGGACCCGGGCGCTTCGGCCCGTGCGGTAGGATACCGCCATGTTCGGTCTCTTCCGTCGCCAGGATCCTCGGTTCAAGGACGAGGGCAACGCGCTGCTCGCGCGGGTCAAGACCCAGCGCAACGGCGAAGTGATCCCCGTGCGGCTGTCGAAGACCAGCGAGATGAGCTCCGTCGACGGCGGCTACTTCGTGCGCAAGGCGCTCGTCGGACCCGAGACGTTCGACCAGGCCGTCCTCGAGGTGACGCTGAACCGGGGACACAAGGTCAAGCTGGCCACGGTCGACGGTGGCGAGCTTCTCCCCGTCTCCGAGTGGGAGTGAGCCGACGCGGACGACGTCCCGACCGGCTCGACGCCTGATAGGATCGGCGAAGACCAATGGAAGACGCGATCCTGTCCGTCGACACCAGCGGCCGTAGCGACGCCCCCCTCGTGGTGGCTCCCTCGGCCACCATGGACCTGCTGTACGCCTGCTTCTACCTGAACGGGGCCGCGCGCCGCCCGCAGGACGTTCCGGCGTGGGCCGAGCGCCTGTTGCGCGAGGCGCCGAGCGTCGCCGCCGATGCCGCGGCGCTGGGCGACCGCGCGGCGACGTCCGGCCCGGGGCTCGTCCTGTTCGGCCTGGCGATGGACCACGGCTACGTCTGGGACGACGATCCGCAACGGTTCATCGCGGATCTTCCGGAGCTCGAGGAGCGGCTCCGGACGTCGCTGGCGTCGGACGCGGAGAGCGACCTTCCCGAGGCGCAGCGGACCTGGATCGTGGATCGTGCGGAGCCCGACTGGCCGCGGCGCGTGGCCGCGACGCTCGCGAGGTTGTGGCGTGAGGTCGCACCGCACTGGCAAGGCGACGGGCGGGCCGCCACGGAGGCCGCCGCGGCGCGCGTGCGGGAGCGGTTGGCCGGCGCCGACGACGTGCTCCGCGCCCTGCCGGAGCACAGCTTCGCGCAGTTCGAGAGCCTGGCCGCGAAGGTGCGAAGCGAGGCCGCGGCGGGGCGTCTGTGGATCGTTCCGCTGGCGCTGGCCGCGGGCGGCGGCTTCCACGTGCAGTCCGACGAGCACGCGGCGCTGGGGTTCGGCCTGCAGTCCGAGCACGTCCATGCGCGGACGGAGGAGCGGGTCGCGGACGTCGCGAGACGGGCCAAGGCGCTGGCCGATCCCACCCGGCTCATGCTGCTCAGCCTGTTGGCCGGCTATCCGACGACCCCGCTGACGGTCGGCGATCTGGCCCGGCAGCTGGGCGTCAGTCAGCCCACGGTCTCGGGTCACCTGAAGCAGCTGCGCGAAGCCGGGCTGGTCCGGGTCGAGCGGAGGGGGAACCGGAGCTTCCCGACGTTCGAGAGGGACGCCGTTCGTGCGGTGCTGGACGCGCTCGCGTCGGTGCTGCACGAGCCGAGCGGGCCGACCGACCTCGATTAGCATAGGGTTGTGCCTATTGACACGATCGTCAGAAGCCAATTATGCTGCATGCATCGGAGGTTGCCGATGCTGATCCACCCCGACCGACCGTTTCGCGACGCCCACGAACACCACGCCGAACGCACGGCCACGGCGACCCGTCGTCACCTCCGGCGCACGCAGGCGGGAGCCAACGGCTCCGCCGACGCTCGGACCGACCTGCTCGCCCCGTTCCGCCGCATCGCCGCAGCGCTCTCCTGACGCTCGCTCTCGAGAGCGCCGCGTTCCAGAAACCCGCGTTCCAGAGGCCCGCGTTCGACCGACGTCACGGCCGCCGGACCGTGCCTACTGTGCGCTGATCAGGTCGGGACGCAGCGCCGCCGCGCCGCGAAGGTAGACGTGCTGCATCTCGCGCTGGCGCCGGGTCGTGTTCACCTGCATCATCACGCGAACCACGCGGGGCAGCCGACCGGGCACCGGGATCTCCTGGTTGCAGATCAGGGGAACCATGTCCATGCCCAGCTCGCGGGCGGCCTCGGCGGGAAACGTCGACACCAGGTCGGGCGTCGTGGTGAAGAAGATCGACGCGATCACCTCGTGATCCGACACGCCGTTCGCCTCGAGCATGGTGGTGAGCAGCTCGCGCGTCGCCTCGAGCACCAGCCCCGACTCGTCCCGCTCGACCGTGGTCGCACCCCGGATCCCTCGAAGCCATCGTTCCATGGCGGAGAGCCTAGCATGGCCCGTCCCGCTGCCCGGGGTCCCTCCGCCTGCCGCCCCGGTGCCTCGATCGCGCCACCCCGGCCACCCCGGCCCGGCGGTACGCTGCGCGCATGCACGGCCCCGGCGCCCCCCTCTTCCTGCTCAGCGACTTCGGGCTGCGCGACGCCTACGTCGGCGTCATGCGCGCGGTCGTGGCGGGCCTCGCTCCCCGGTCCGCCGTCCACGATCTGGTGCACGAGCTTCCACCGCAAGACCTGACGGGCGCGCGCATCCAGCTCGCGGCAGCGCTACCGTGGGTTCCCGACGGCGCGGTGGTCTGCGCCGTCGTGGATCCCGGCGTCGGAACCGACCGGCACGCCGTCGCGCTGCGAGCGGTCCATCCGGACGGCAGGTCGCTGTGGGCGGTCGCGCCCGACAACGGGCTGCTCACGATGCTGCTGCGGCACGACCGGCCTCCGTACGCCAGCGCAGCGCGCGCCCGAGACGCCTGGCGCCTCGCTCCGGAAGCGCTGGGGGCGCGTGGACCGGGTACGACGTTCGACGGCCGGGACCTGTTCGCCCCGGCCGCCGCTCGCCTGGCCCGAGGCGACGCGCCGGACAGCCTGGGTCGCTCCGTCGACGCGGGCACGCTGAAGACCGCGTCCACCCCCGAGCTCGCGACCGAGGGGGACGCGATCGTGGGCCGCGTGGTCTGGATCGATCGATTCGGCGACCTCGTGAGCGACGTCCCCGCTGGCCGGCTACCCCCCGCCCCCTGGATCGCCGAGGTCGCCGGACGCAGCGTGCGTGGCCCCTCGGCCGGATTCGCCGCCGCCCGGACGGGAGCGCCGGTCGCCTACCTCGGCTCGCTCGGAACGGTCGAGCTGGCGCTTCGCGACGGCGACGCGGCGTCGGCGTGGGGGATCGGCCGCGGAGCCGCGGTGCGCGTCTCCCCCGCCTGACGCAGCCGCCGACGACCTACGGCCGGTCCGACCTCTTCGCGTGCGTCCAGCACGTCCTCCGGCAGCTGGGCGATCGCCTCGTCGATCAGCTCCGGGCCGGCGTCCGGCCGGACCGCCCCCTCCGTCAACGCGCGTCGCCAGCGACGCGCGCCGGGCACGCCACGCGCCAAGCCGATCATCGGCCGCAGCACCGTCGCGAGGCGCGTGCCGCGCGTCAGCTCGTCGTCGATCACCTCGCGCATGCCGTCGATCACCTCGCGCAACGACGGAACCGGCGACGTCTCCGCGAACAGGCGACGGTCGGCGGTGGCCAGCGTCATCGGCGCCTCGTACGCGGCGCGCCCGATCATCACCGCGTCGACGTGCGCGAGGTGCGCGGCCGCGGCGTCGAGGTCGCGGATCCCGCCGTTCGTCTCGACGATCAGGTCGGGACGCTCCGCGGCGAGGCGATGGACCGTGTCGTGCCGCAGCGGGGGCACCTCCCGATTCTGCTTGGGGCTGAGGCCTTGCAGCCACGCCTTGCGGGCGTGCACCGTGAGGCGGTCGGCACCGGCCGCCGCGACGACGTCCACGAACCGGCGGAGGTGCTCGTAGCCGTCGAGATCGTCGATGCCGATGCGGTGCTTGACCGTGACCGGAACGCCCGTCGCATCGCGCATCGCGCGGACGGCCTCGGCGACGACGTCGGGCTGGGCCATCAGGCACGCACCGAACCGGCCCCGCTGCACGCGCTCCGACGGGCAGCCGACGTTCAGGTTCACCTCGTCGTACCCCGCCGCCTCCGCCATCGCCGCGCAGCGCGCCAACGCCCGGGCGTCGTCGCCACCGAGCTGCAACGCCAGCGGCGACGTCTCCGGGCCCCGCGCCAACAGCCTCTCGGCGTCGCCGTGGAGCAGCGCCCCGGTCGTGACCATCTCGGTGTAGAGCAGCGTCCGCCGGGTGATCCGCCGCATCATCCGCCGGTAGGCGCGGTCGGTCCACCCCATCATCGGCGCCACCGACAGCACGGGGGTGCCCGCGCGCCGCCCGCCGGTCATGCTCCGCCGGGCGCGGGTGCGGGCGGCGGCGTCCGCTTGGGCTTCCGGAACGCGATGTCCTCCCACTCCCCCTCCTCGACCAGCTCCAGCTCCGGGTTCCGGTTCCTGAACCAGGCCACGACGCCCTCGACGAGGTCGTCCGGCGTCGACGCCGCCGAGCTGACGCCGACGGACGCCACGCCATCGAACCAGGACGGATCCAGATCGTCGGCGCTCTCGACCCGGTAGGCGCGGCCCACCAGCCGCTCGGCCAGCTCGAGCAGGCGCATGCCGTTGCTGCTGTAGTCGCTGGTCACCACCACGAACGCGTCGACCTCCGCGGCGATGGCACGGACGGCGTCCTGACGGTTCTTCGTCGCGTAGCACAAATCGTCGCGCGACGGCACGACCAGCGCCGGGAAGCGCTCGCGCAGCAGCGCGATGGTGCGCATCGTGTCGTCGACCGACAGGGTCGTCTGGGTCAGGACCACGACCTTGTCCGGATCGGGGACCTCCACGGTGTGCGGATCGGCCAGCTCGGGATCGTGCTTGCGGTTGCCCAGCACCGACACGACGGTGGTCGCCTCGGGCGCCTCGCCCCGGGTCCCGACGACCTCCTGGTGACGGCTCGAGTCGCCGATCAGCAGGATGTGATAGCCGTCCTGCGCGTACCGCTTCGACTCGCTGTGCACCTTCGTGACCAGCGGGCAGGTGGCGTCGATCGTGGTCAGCCCCATCTCGCGGGCCCGTGCGCGCACGGCCGGCGAAACGCCGTGCGCGCTGAACACGACCGTGGGATCGAGCCGACCGCCGGAGCGCTCGATCCGCTCACGGACCTCCCCCAGCTCCGCGAGATCCTCGACGACGTGCACCCGATGCTCGCGCTCGAGTCGATCGACGACGGTGTCGTTGTGGACGATCGCGTGGTAGACGGCCAGGTCGCCGCGTCCCGCGTCACGGTTCTCGCGCGCGGCCTCCTCGACGGCGTCGATGGCCATGACCACGCCGGCGCAGAAGCCGCGCGGCTTGGCGAGTCGAACGGTTCGGACCATGGGCGCATGCTACACGCGCGCTTTCGCGGGCTCCGTAGGCGGGCGTCCAGGCGGGGTCGCCTCGGCGGGGCGCCTAGCCGGGGCGCCTCGCCGGCGCGCCTCGCCGGGGCGCCTCAGCGGGACGCGTCCGCGCCGATCGCGTCCACGTCGCTCGCGGCCTCCACCGACGCGCGTGCGCGCTCGTCGATCCAGCCCGCGGCTTCGGCGATCCGGGCGGCCTGGGCCGAGTCGTCCACACGCTCGAACGGCACGCCGGCGGCGCGGACCGGTCGCGCCAGCGCGTCCACCTCCGACGCCCGCCCGGCGCCGGCGACGTGACGGATCAGCACGCCCGCCACACGGCCGGGTCGGGCCTCGACCAGCCGAGCGTAGATCTCCGGGTCCTCCTGACCCGAGTCGCCGATCAGCACGAACCGGAGCCCGGGACACGCCTCCACGATCGTCTCGATCTCGGCCAGCTTGTGGCCGGCGTGCCCACGTCCGTCGTGCCGGCCGAGCTCGAGCCCCCAGTCGCGCAGCAGCAGCGGTCCCGCGGGAACGCCGTTCAGCTCCAGGAAGCGGGACAACGGCACGTACAGGTTCCACGGACTGGAGCTGACGTAGAAGAGCGGCGCGCCGGCGCCGGCGAACGCTCGGTACAGCTCGGCCACGCCGGGGAACGGCAAGCGCTCGTGCGCGTTCTGGAGCAGGGTCCGCCGGAGCGTCCGCACGAGGCGCGTCGCGTCGGTGACGAGGACGGTGTCGTCCACGTCGCTGATCACGCCGTACGGGGCGTCGTCCGCGGGAACCAGCGCGCGACCGTGGAAGGTGTCCGGCCGCCCGGAGCTGGGCGCCGGATCGAGCAGCCGGTAACGGACGGTCGCCCAGCCCGCGCCGGCCGCCGCCGGCAGCTCGACGAGCTCGTCGAGGAACCCTTCGTGATCGGCGTGGGCGACGACCTCGGCGGCGGCCGGGCGCCCGTCGCGACCCGTCGCGACGACCTCGATCGCCACGCGCGCGCCGGCGATCTCCGCGCTCGCGAAGCGGCGCCAGGCGGCGCGCAGGTTCGAGGTCCAGCCGTCGCCCGGCATCGACGGGCCGGGGGCCGTGTCGCGGAGGACGCGCGCGCGCACGCGGACCCGCCGACCGCAGCCGTAGCCGAGGTACGGCTGCACCACCGCGTCTCTCCTGCGCCGGCGCAGACGCGCCAGCACGGCGTCGAGGCGGCGCTCGGCGGCGTGCGCCCAGCGAGCCGCGAGGCCGCGCGGCGAACCGTCCGACGGGTCGTCGTGATCGCTCATCCAGGCGAGGCTACCAGCCGTCGTGCACGCGGTTGACCGCCTCATGGCCAGGTGCTAGACTCCCGTTCGCTGTGCGGGCGATTAGCTCAGCTGGTTAGAGCGCGTCGCTGATAACGACGAGGTCGGTGGTTCGAGTCCACCATCGCCCACCAGGAGAAGGAGCCCCCGTTTCCGGACGGGGGCTCCTTTCTGGGCCGGAGGCCTTGAAGGGCGCAGGTTCGTGACGTGGCGACGAATGTGGCGACGCATGA
>Ga0209936_1000869_pt1 | contig 17111 bp, 8 predicted proteins | sample SalPonR1_A_D1_MG_FD_185694 | JGI IMG/M metagenome (GOLD analysis project Ga0209936, IMG submission 185694) | Salt pond soil microbial communities from South San Francisco under conditions of wetland restoration - Salt Pond MetaG R1_A_D1_MG... ... | reverse complement strand
TCGAAGGACGAAAAAAGTTAATTTGCGTTTCTTGGCAGCAATTGTTCTATGAAAAGCTAATCTTAGGCCCCACAACTCGTCAGACGAAAAAGACAATCGTCAGACGAGGAAGCTTGCAAAACATGACATGTCTGATGCTGGTTATTGACTCCGAATTGCAATCGAAAACTTTTGAGGAGTTTTAGTTCAGTGCTTTGTCCAGACATGCCATGTTTAGCCTACGGATTCTAATCCACGTGGTCAGGAATATTGTAATCCACATCTTCGATTTCATAATCCAGCAGGTGCTCAGCAAAGTAATCCCAAAGCATCCGTTCGAAGTAGTCACTGTAGCGGCCAAAGCCGTGGCGTGCTCCCGGAAAGATCATCATATCAAATCGTTTACCCGCCCGAACGAGTGCATCTGCCATTCGGTAGGTGTTTGCAGGGTGGACGTTATTGTCGATAGCGCCGTGTACAAGCAAAAGCCGTCCCTGCAGGTTATCAGCCAGGTCTGCATTTGAAGGAATTTCAGAACTGAATGTGGTTCGTTCCTCTTTTACTTCTTCACCATTTTCATTCTCAACTGTTACAGAGTCGGTTGTAGCAGTTACGCCGTGGTGTATTTCACTCCAGTAAATATTATATACGTTGTTATCATGATTTCCTGCTGAAGAGACCGCCACCTTATAAAAATCAGGGTACGTAAGCAGTGCGGCTGTACTCATAAATCCACCGCCGGAGTGGCCGTAAATTCCAACCCTGTCGATGTCGATATAGGATCGTGTAGCCGCAAGCTGCTCGATTCCATAACGGTTATCGGCAAGGGCATAATCGCGCAGATTGTTGTGGCCGTACTGATGGTACCATTTCTCGCGAAGCGGACTGCCGCCACGGTTACCCATTGCAACTACCACAAACCCAACCTGGGACAGCGCCTGTGCCCGTGCAGCAGTTCCACCAATTGAAAAGCTCCGGGGGTAAGGCTCAACTTGCGGTCCCGGATATACATAAGAAATGATTGGATACTCAATTTCAGAGTCAAAGTTGGTGGGTTTCCACATTACCCCATAGAGATCGGTAACGCCATCGGCTGCCTTCACGCTAAATTGTTCCGGAAGTGTATAGCCGGTCTCCACAAGCGCGCTGATGTCGACTTCTTCCAGAATCATCAGCTCACGACCGCGATTGTCCCTGAGTACCGTTCGGGTTGGCTGATCGGGCCGGGAGAAATTATCCACGAAGTAGTCTCGCGAGTCACTCATGCTTATGCTATGATTCGCGTTTTCTGGCGTGATCAGCTGCTGATTGTCACCATCAAATTCAACTTTGTAGTAGTGAGCGTGAAATGGATTTCGCCCATCCTCTTTGCCATATCCTTCAAAATAGATGGTTGCGGCAGATGTGTCTATTGCTGCCACATCACTCACCATAAAATACCCGTTGGTGATTCGGTTTATGAGGTCACCTTCGCTGTCGTATCGGTAGAGCTGTCCCCATCCGGTCCGTTCACTCTGCCAGATATACTCCTCACCATTGTTAATAATGCCGAGGAATGAGTTCATCACGTTAAAGTAAGGCTCACTCTTTTCCGTCCACAGAACTTCGGTTTTACCGGTTTCGGTGTTCGCTTTTACGACATCAATCTCATCCCAGGTACGTGTGCGCCGTAAAATCCAGAGATAGTCAGACTCATCAGACATGTAGATGCCGCCGTTGCTGAAATAAGCACCGCCAAGTGATTGATCGGGCCATTTGTCGGTATCTAACCGGACGCCTTCATGAGATTCCATATCAAAAATCATAATTTCATCCTTGTAAATGTTCTCCTCACCTGGCATAGAGTATTTATAGGTTTCAAGTTCAGGTCGTTCTTCGAGCGTATCAATCACCCAGAGCTCGTCTACATCACGCCAATCCTGACGCTTTACATACAGTTTTTCTGAATCTTCAAACCAGTCGACGTCGGCACGGAGGCGTTCAGTCGATGTAGTATCTCCCTCATCCGCCTGGTAGCTGTACCAGCGCTCGCCATCTTCAGTAAGTCTTATTTCAGTGCTGTCAGCATCATCTGCCCGCATCACGTACAGATCGTGCTCCCGCGCAAAAGCAATCCAGGTGCTGTCGGGCGAGTATGTTTGCCAGGGCTCATCCTCGTCAGGTTTAAGTGAATCGCCTCGCATAAGTACATTACCATCGAGGTTATAGGTGAACTCTATGCTATCAACATGAAACGTAAACCTGTCGCGATCGGTGTCGTAGTCAAAGCCGTTCAGGTCGAGATCATCTGCATTAAAACCGCGATTGAACTCTTCTGAAAGCTGAGCAGCCATGTTTCGGCGATCGAAGAGCGGGCGCCTTGATTTTGCGTCAGCATCAATAAACTCCCATCGTTTTCCGTCGTTAGATTCCCATTCGTACCAAAACCGGTCTTCATCTTCGATCCAGTTTGCGCGTAAAAAGGTGTCGCCGGTCAGGTTTTGCATGCGGTCTGATGTGAATTGTTCCGCAAGTTCAAAGTTTGCCTCTTGTGCGAAGAGGCTTGATGGAGCCGTTAAAATGAGGATTGTTATAAGAAGCGATAAGATTAAACGTAGTAAGTTCATAAATAAAATGTAGCAAGGGTTAAAAATTGGGTCAATATCTAAAAGATTATGAAACAATGCTGAGCAGATTACATTCTTTGACGTTCAGTTGCTTTCAGAAGGGATATATTTTCAAAGCGGAATGCTAACACCTATTTTATAATTTATTGTAACAGAACAAGATAAACACAACTTAACCACGCACACAATGAAGTTAGTAGACCCAAGCGGAAAAGAAGTGACAAGTAAAGAAAATAAAGAAGCAGGGCAGCTGGAAAAGCAATTAAATCAGAGAATTGAGAAGTTGCTTGAGCCTATCATGAATAAAATTAAACTGGCCGGCGGACAGGTACCCCAGCAGCAGCTTATGCAGCTCTCATCTGCCGCACATCAAATGTTGTTCAACAGAATGGTGTATAATCTTGCAGTCAAAGCTGGAGTGGAAGATATCAGTGAATTGGTAAGTGACGATGACGTAGACGAACTGCAGACATCGCTGAGTAATCAGCTTCAGATTGTGGATCAGCCTCAAGAAGGGCAAAATCCTGAACAGGCGGGAAGAGATAAAAACGAGTAGAATCGCTGCTGGTGTACGAGTAAACGGGTTCTCATGGACCCGTTTATAAATTCACCATGTAACAAACTGAGCCAAATAGAGCGAGACAATTGCGTATTCACTCAGTAGATTCGGCAAAGAAACTAAGCCCCTTTCTATTTTCACTGATACTTTCCCCCAAGGGACAAGTAAACAGTCTCTCTTTTAAAGCAGGATTAAAAGGTTAAAGTATCCAGATCTACACTTTTAGCAGTGGTGTCGTAAAAAGCCCTATCCATCACCACCTGCAAAATTCGCAGGCCGGGTAATTGAAAAGCCTTATCAAATTCGTTTGCTCTTATCAGAAGCCAGGACAATTCAACATGGCCAAAATTTAGATCGAGAAAAATGGATGTCCGCTCTTGAGCTTTACACTTAAAAAGAGGGAGGGATGGCAGAGAATGAAAAAAATATCATTTCGCCCATACAGAACGATTAACCAGCACTAGAAAAATATGAGCTGCCTGACCGTGTCAGATAAATGATTGCTGAGAATGGGTTAACTCTTTCCGCACTTTTTTGATAAATAATGTGAATGTCTGTGTTGAAAGATAGTCGTGCTCAGTTCATAAATAACCACTTCGGTTATCAATAAAACACAATTTGGCCGGTGAATTTGTTACCTTTAAGTATATGTTTAAGGTGTCTGCCGTAAATGAAAATCATAAATAAAAGGATAAGCTTATGATCTCTTTCTTTCGCCATGCCTGTGTTGCACTTGATCTCTCTGAAGCGAGCGATTTGATTATTGAGTGTGTCTCATCATTTCAAAATCTGGGCACTGAAAAAATTACGCTCGTTACCGTGTTGGCGGTGCCTTTTGAACAATTAGACTCTGAGTTTGATACGGTACAACAGCAAAAACAACTCGAGGATTATCAAAAGAAGCTGATTGAAGCCGGATTTGAAGTTGAGATTCAAATCAGAAAAGGTCTGCACTACTATCCGCCCACTGAAATACTGACGGCAGCAGATGAGGTTGATGCCGATTTTGTTGTAATCAGTAACAGAGGTGAAAGCAAAGTTGCTGAGCTTTTGTCGGGCAGTACAGCTTCAGAACTGCTGCAGCGATCTGAACTTCCTGTTTACCTGATTAATCTCGCCCTGCAAAAAGACCCTGAAAATGAAGATAAACGATCACTGAAGCTCCTAAGCCCCTGCAGCGAGGCAACAAAACATGTTCTGTACGCAACTGACTTCTCAGATGGAGCATATAGAACCTACAAAGTCCTAAGGGATATGGAGGGAGCCGGTATTGTGGAAAAAATTTCTATGATTCATGTGCAGGGACATCACGCAATTGCAATTAAAGACCCTGTAAGCCGTGAAAGGCTGACGGAGAAAAATCGCGAACAACTCGACCGTATACGAAACAAACTATCCGATAATACCAGGGAAGATACGGAGCTGATCATTACGTTTGGAACCCCGGCGAAAGAGATCGTTGACGCAGCCAGGGAGCGTAAAGCTACCATGATAATGATGGGAAGTCAGGGGAAAGGATTTATGGAGGAGCTGTTCCTGGGGAGCGTTAGCAATAAGGTTACCCGGCTTAGCGATACACCGGTCTTGCTGATACCTGCTGAACGTGAGGATGAGAAATCATAGAACAAATGAACAGCGGTGCATGACCTTCGTTGGTTAATGCAGCCTTAGTGAACTAGTTGGTAAGTTCATCAACTGACTATAAATCAAAATCCAAAGGGTCATTGTACCCGGGTTGGTGCGCCCCTAAAACTTAAAAGAGTTTAGCGGATATGAATTTAAATGAGTGGAGAGGAAAATCAAGAAGCCTGCGCGACACACTTGCACCCGAACAGCTTCGCAGGTTTGAGGCGATGCTCAACCGGCGGGCAGATGCTATTGGTGAGGGATATCAATTACCCGTTGGCTCGCACTGGGTATATTTTACCCCGCTGCACCTTCAGTCGGACCTGACGGTTCAGGGGTATCCAAGAGAATCAGATCTGTTCCCGCCTATTGAACAAAAGAGCAGGCTATGGCTGGGTGGCCGCCTGCAGTTCAAAAAACCACTCATTATAGGAACACCGGCCACACGCTATTCAACAATTACGGACCTCAAGAAGGAGGGTGACGATCAGGAAAAAGTATACTTGTCTATCCAGCATCAGATAAGTTCAAAAGGCTCGGTTGCAATCGTGGAGGACCAGCATTTTCTGTACCGGCCGCCCATCGAAAAAGGTGCTCATCCCATCCGAACCAAGCCAATGGATATTGATCCGGACTGGGAAAAGAACACAACACCAGATTCCATTCTGCTCTTTAGATTTTCAGCTCTCACATATAATGCCCACCGCATTCACTACGATCAGGAATATGCACAAAATGAAGAGGGCTATCCGAACGTACTTGTACACGGCCCCTTGTTACTTTTACTCGCCATTGAATCATTTAAAAGCAAATTCGATGGAAAAGTGATTGAAGACATTGCCTATGAATTGAGAGGCCCGGTTTATCTGGGTGAACGAATAACCATTTCTGGCAAGAGTGTTGATAATCAGGAAACGGAACTTCGAATAACAGGTGATGAGAATAATATTGCACTTAAAGCGCGGGTGAAGTGGACGTATGATTGGTGATACGTGAGTCTGATAGATGAATATGAAAACACAATTTTTTACGGGCTATCCACTTTATTTTTTATACATTTTAAGACGCCTCTCTAACCAAATAATTAATGGAGATTAAAGTAAAATGCTAAATAGCTATTATAAACCGGCCCTCTTCTCTTTTCTGTTCACGTTCGCAGTTTCACTCTTTCTGCTGGCTTCTGTGACAACAACCCGGGCACAGATATTCGGCCATGGAGAAGAAATATCAAATCCTGATTACGAACACACTCACTTTCAGGAGTTGGAGTATCGCAATATCGGCCCGTTTCGCGGCGGCCGCTCTGTTGCTGTAGCAGGTCATGAAGATCAGCCGCATACCTATTACACCGGATTCACCGGTGGCGGAGTTTACAAAACTACAGATGGCGGAATTAACTGGCTCAATGTATCTGACGGATATTTCAAAACCGGGTCTGTGGGTGCTATTTCTGTAGCACCATCTAACGCAAACGTTATTTATGCCGGTATGGGTGAAACGTGTATCAGGGGGAATATGTCTGCCGGTGATGGAATGTACCGCACAGTAGATGGCGGGAAAACCTGGGAGCATATCGGGCTCGGGGAATCCCATTTTATAGGCGAAATTGTTGTACATCCAAAAAATGAAGATGTAGCATGGGTTGCCGTATTAGGCCATACCTTTGGCAATGAAGGAAATTCTGAGCGAGGGGTTTTTAAAACGACTGATGGGGGAAATAACTGGGAGCGGGTGCTTTATCAAAATGAACATACCGGCGCCGTTGATATTGAAATAGATCCGAACAACCCGCGCATATTGTATGCTACTCTTTGGGAAGCGTATAGAAATCCATGGGAAATGTCGAGTGGCGGCGACGGGAGCGGATTGTATAAAAGTACTGATGGTGGTGAAAACTGGGAAAATATATCACAGCATCCGGGATTGCCAAAAGGGATGTCAGGCAAGATTGGCGTTGCTATTTCACCTTTAAATTCAGACCGTATCTGGACCATCATCGAGAATGAAAATGGCGGGCTGTTCAGATCCGATGACGGAGGTGACACATGGTCACGCACCACAGCCGACCGTAATCTGCGCCAGCGTGCCTGGTATTATACTCATGTTGTGGCCGGTACAAACCACGAAGATGAAGTGTATGTACTAAATGTAGGTTTCTTCAAATCTACAGATGGCGGAAGCTCTTTCGATCGGATTGGTACTCCACATGGTGATCATCACGATTTATGGATTTCACCTCATGATGGTAACCGAATGGTTGTGGCCAACGATGGCGGCGGGCAGGTATCTTACAATGGTGGTGAAAGCTGGTCATCCTATTATAAATATGCCACGGCTCAGTTCTACCAGGTTATCACGGATAATCAGTTCCCCTATAGAATCTACGGAGCACAGCAGGATAACAGTACCGTTGGTATTTATAGCAGAACGGCGGGCAGCGGAATTACTGAGAGAGATTGGGCCCCTGTGGCCGGTGGCGAGAGCGGATACATTGCCCCTGACCCTGAAGATCCAAACGTCACTTTTGGAGGTAGCTACGGCGGATATTTCAATAAGTTCAATGACTTTACCGACCAAAGCGACCGCATAGACGTTTGGCCGGACAATCCAATGGGTGCCGGTGCGGAAGATCTGAAATACAGATTCCAGTGGACGTTTCCAATTTATATCTCTCCTCATGATCCTAACGTTCTGTATGCTACATCACAGTATGTCCATCGATCGACGGATGAGGGGATGAGCTGGGAAACGATTAGTGATGATCTTACCAGGGATGATAAATCCAGGCAGGGTGAATCAGGAGGGCCGATTACGAAGGATGATACCAGCGTGGAATACTACAATACCGTATTCACGTTTGCAGAATCAACAGTTCAGCCGGGGGTACTGTGGGCCGGTGCCGACGACGGGTTAATTCATGTTAGCCGTGATAATGGTGAATCCTGGACCGAAGTTACACCCGACGGAATGCCGGAAGCCATGGCAAGTATCATCGATCCTTCTCCACACAATCCCGGAACAGCTTACCTGGCAGCCACCAGATATAAGTTTGATGACTTTTCCCCGATGCTGTACAAAACTGACAACTATGGCCGAAGCTGGACCAGAATCAACAATGGTATCCCGGAAGGAGACTTTACCCGCGTGATCAGGGAAGATCCTAACAGGGAAGGTCTGCTCTATGCAGGAACCGAGACCGGGGTTTACGTGTCCTTCAATGACGGTGATAAATGGCAGCCGCTTCAGCTAAACTTACCTGCTGTACCTATCACGGACCTTACCGTGCACGCGAGAGACAAAGATCTGGTCATCGCAACTCAGGGCAGGTCATTTTGGATTTTGGATGACCTTTCGGTTCTCCACCAATTAAGTGACGACGTTAAAAACAGCGACTATTACCTGTTCAAACCAGAAACAACTTATTTGTATGGAAGTCACAGAGAAATAGGGCCGGGTGTAACGCTAGGTGAAAATCCCAAGGATGGTGTAGTCGTCTATTATAATCTTAACAGTGTACCGGACTCAGGAGTAAAACTTCGGTTTTTAGAATCGGATGGTACGGAAATCAGAACCTTTTCCAGTGAGGAGACACTCGAAGGTGAGGCGGTAGAGGAGTCGGATGAATTCTATGAAGAAGAACATAGTGTTCCATCAGATGTACTTACGTTGAAAGAAGGCAACAATACGTTTGAATGGAATATGCGATATCCCGGTGCGGAAGATATAGATGGCCGCCAGATTTTATGGTCCGGGTCAACAGCTGGTCCAAGTGCTATACCAGGCACCTATCAGGTACAGCTTCTTGTAGATGATGAGGTTGTTTCAGAACAGGATTTTGAACTCACCAAAGATCCGCGCATCGAAACGACACAGAAAGATTTCCAGGCCCAGTTTGATCTGCATCAAACCATTATTGCGAAGCTTGATACCACGCACAAAACAATTAATAGAATTCGAAATGTGCGAGCGCAAATAAATAACCTGAAATCGGATAATCCCGAAGATACAGAACTCGTAGAGCGTGCAGATGAAATTCTTGCAGTGCTTGAGGAAGTGGAGGGCGAACTGATGCAAACCAAAGCGGAATCTTTCCAGGATGTATTGAACTTTCCGATTAAGCTGAATAATAAACTAGCTTCATTAGCAAGCACAGTAGCTACTGGCGACGGCAGGCCCACTCAGCAGCAGTATGATGTTTATGCGGATCTTGCTGCACAAGTAGACGAGCAGTTTGAACGGATAGTTCAGGTTTTCCAGGGCGAACTTCCGGATCAGATCAGAGAAATTGAGCGAAGTTCTATTAAGCTGAACTGATTGAAGAAAAGGTGTCTCCCCTAAAAAGGGGGGGGATTTAGAGGGATGTTCATTGGATTTTTCATGAATCTGATAAGCATCCCCTTAATAACCCTTTTTATAAGGAGGACTCTTTAATTAATTATTTAATAATCACTGTCCAAAATTTTGCATTAGAAAGTACATAATCCCGATGAGCACCGCAGGTACGAAATAACGGCACAATCTTTTAAAAATTAGCCCTAAGGGAAAGGACAAAGTTTCTGCCTGGCCCGGATAAACCTGAGCTGTACGGCCTGTACCTTTGATCGGTAATATTCTCTATACCTGCACTCAAGCCAAGCGTCTCAGTAAACTGATACGTGGATTTGAAATTAAGTGTATACCACGCAGGCGAATATGTATTCCCATTGTTGTCCAGGGCATAGATTTCGGTCTTCCCTCTTTCACTTACGGCGAGGTCTCCATGAGACTTTTCGCCTTGAAATATCGTATTCAGTTCGAGTGTCAGATCGCTTGTCTGATATCGAAATCGGCTGATTCCAAAAAGCGGAGCTGCATGGCGTGATGGACTGGTTGAACCGTCATCCAGCTCTTCTTCTCCCACCTGGTAGTTTACATCAGTTAAGAAAGTAAATCCATTTGATAAATTTATTTCAAATCCTGCCTGAATACCGTAAACATTAGCTACGGCTGCATTTTGTAATGCCTGAACCCGGCTTAACGTGCCATCGTATACAATGCTGTCCTGGCCGCTTACCTGAAAGTCTCTGCGCACCATTGCATTGTTTAAAATGGTGTAGTACCCGCTGACATCAACTTTCACCCTATCGCTAAATCGTTTGGCAATCCCCAAATCAAAACTGTAAGCATACTCAGCTTCGAGATCTGCATTTGGCACTACAACAGAGCCAGGTTCAGAATCGAACACCTTGCCCACATCATCCACATTCGGTGACCGAAAGGCGGTGCCAAAATTTGTTTTAATTATCCAGCTTTCTTTGGGCTTGTAAACAACTCCAATACTTCCTGTGACTGCACCATTATCAATTTTAGCCATATCAAACGGAATTGGATAAAAGTCTGCATTACTGCTGAAATCTGCCTCTAACAAGAAGTGATTGTATCGTATTCCACCCTGAAGTGTAAGCTTGTCTGATTGTCTGTACTCATGGTTTAGATAGGCCGCAATAGATTGCCATATAGACTGAGGGTATCTGCTCGGCCCCGGCATAACGGTGTTGGGAGCAGATACACTATCAAAAATAATTTCGTACCTGCCGTTAGATGCTATATCATTTAAAACGTATTCTGTACCATAGTAAAGGGTGTTTTGGGAACCGATATTTTTGGTAAAATCAAGATTGGCAGAATAGGCGTCTACATTTTCAGTGCGCCTTTGTCGGGTGTTGTCATTAAAATTGCGGCTGATCCTGCTTTCTTCAAATGATTGATATGCCAATCTCAGGTTCATTTGATCGTACATGGCACTTCTTTTCGTCTGCCGCACAGACAGATTATTCATCAGCCATTTCTGGGGGCCATATTTCCATTCACCATATCGTGGGCTTCCGTCTCTTACTCTTTGATGCCGATCGTATCTTCCATAAGAGGATGTTTCAGAAAAGTGAAACCCATACTGCAAGTCCCAACTGTCGTTGGGCTTGAACCGTACTTTTTGCATCAGGTTGATTTGAGAGTAGGCACTGGGAATTTGCAACAAAGGATCATCCTGAGTAACGATAATATCGCGCCCATCCACCCTCTGAGGGTAGTACCTTTTTACGTAACCATCAGGGCCATTGCTGCCTTGTTTCAGGTGGTCATAATCCCAGTAACTGAAGCTCGACAGAAGAGCCCATTTATTCCAGCCAATATTAAAATCAAAATGTCCGGTTCGTTCGTTATTTGCAGAAGAATACCTAGTTTCTGCCTTACCTGTGATAAGTGGATTGTCTTCCAGCGTCAATTGCGGGTTCAGGGTTTGAAAACTCATGACCCCGCCTATAGCATCACTGCCATAAATAACTGAGCCCGGGCCAAACAGCACTTCGGTACTTTCGATGGCGAATGGATCGAGATTGATCACATTCTGGATATTACCTCCTCTAAAAATAGCATTATTCATCCGTACACCGTCGACGGTGTAAATGAGTCGGTTGGTTGCAAATCCACGAATCATAGGACTCCCGCCGCCCTGCTGGCTTTTTTGAATGAAAACTTTTCCTGTAACGCTCAGTAAGTCTGCAGCTGTCTGCGGATTTTGTAGGGTCAGCTCTTCAGGCGTAACGGAAACAATATTTAAAGGAATATTTCCTGACGATTGGCGCCATCTCGTAGCTGACACCACCAGCTGATCAAGGTTAAGAATTGACTTCTCCAGGGCTAATAAAAAATTTGATGCCCGGATTTGGCTAAAACTCAGAACTTTGGTTTTATAGCCGAGGGATCGTATCAGAATTGATTCTGCTCCCCTGAAGGGCGAAATATCTGCCTCGCCCTTTGCATTGGTTATGAGAGAGGTTTGGGAACTATCACTCATCAGCACAACACCTGTCAGGGGTTCTTTCGTATGCTGATCAATGATAGTTATTGTCTGGGAATGAGCAAGGCAGGTTACCCCAAGAAGGAAATACAGTGTAAAAATTACTTTCATTAATACTTGTTGATGCGATCTAACATAAATTCAACCTGCAAAGAAAGTATAAACTTTAAAGCAGAGAGTCTGATCTGTAAATATTTTTCAAGGAGGATTAATTTCCCTGGATGGCTAACCAGCAATAAATGTAGAATTGACTTAATAAACCTGGCTAAGACCGTAGCAGTGAAGTCATAAAATCTTATCTCTATATCGAGCGCGCACCTAATAATTTAGCCACGTCCGTTAGACGGTGCGTGAGAGAAATATTTGATAGGATTGGCATAGTGATTGTGTTGGTTTAGATTAGCGAAGGTATTAAAGGCCTTCACTGTTCTTATACCCATTTTTATATCGGAAGAAGCGGAGCATTTAGTTTGTTTCTATTTCTTCTTCTAAGAGCTCTAGAATAGCTAGGTTTGTCATTCGAAGTGGTTCTAATTCACTTAAAATATCTAATAGGAGTATACTGCGTGCGGCTAACAGGTTTTCAAATTTTGGATCGAAAATAAACGCTTGATAATCGTAACTGAAGGAAGATTTTGGGATTAAGCCTTTATAGTAAAAGACGGTATTTGAAATAGATATCCGATCTTCTAAATAAGGCACTAAATGTTCCTGGTATTGATTTACTGATCGCACTTGTTCTTCCGCTGAATCATCGACTAATGTTCCCCAAGAGAATAATAACACCTGTAGACTGTCTAGACCAATGAGATGTATGTCACCGGAAGATATACTGTTACTTAAAACTCCATTGGTGGGGTCGTACGTCCAAAACCAACTTACATTAGAAATAAGTGAATCTATTCGCTGTTTAGGAATGTCATTTTCACGATTTGCAATTACTTGTATTAGCTCATTGCTAGCATTCAAAGCTAAATTTTGGTAAAAAATAGCAGTATCAAGCTGAGCTAAGTTATTTTTAAATTCTAATCTCAAATCTTTTACCATCTCAACCCGCCGTGTTTCTTTCTTGGAGCTTTCAATAGTTGCGTTAACTTGAACGGCTATTAAAATTCCGATCACAACCAGCAGGATTTCCCCGATGGCATATAGCAGATATTTCGTAACTGACCCTGAAGCAATAAGCTTTTCCCGTACTCTTCTAAAAATTGTAATCATATCTTTCTCTATTTCAGACTAAAGACGTGTTTAAATTCAGTATTAGCAAGCAGAATAGTCATACTGGCTAAAATTCTTTCTCAATCGGGTATAAGAATGATGAGGAATCACCCTCATTAATTTCTTAATCTATTGACTTATAAATCTAGAAACATTCTGCTTTCCCGTTACGGAAAGAGCCGTTGCCGTGGATAACGACCAGCACTCGCTGATCGATCTGCAAGAGAAGGGCACTTTCCTACCAAACGACTACAAGACTATCGTCCGAGAGTACACTAATCAGGTGATCTTAATAGTCAAACAGACGTATAAGCTGGTGCCTAATGCCACGCAAATTGACCTGCTGCTCCGCGAGCTGGCGATGTGCGGCCATACGTTCCGCTTCAATAGGTAGCACTCCTATGTGGATAATAATAGGTTGCGTCTTTTATTGTTGTAGAATTGTACGAAATAGAGCCCATGCTGTTTAATAAGTGACGCCATTTCGATAGTAATATGATAGTAGTCACTACCATTTCTGTATTACTATTCCAGTAACCGGAGGAGAATCTATCAAATCAAGCATAACTTCCCGTTGTATTTCGTTTGATTAACCCCTAATTTTCTTGTCTACCAAAATCGGGACGTGGCTCAGTTCGGTAGAGCACTCGGCTGGGGGTCGAGGGGTCGCAGGTTCAAATCCTGTCGTCCCGACTTGTATAAGCTTTCAAATTACACTCAGGTGTTGTTTGAGGGCTTTTTTTGCATGCCCGGATTATACTCTTTATTGACTATGTGGAGTAGTATGGGTAATATTAAGCTTCCTATAATTTCTGTAAAATTCAGCTACCCCATATTGTCCATAGTGTAAACCAGAAATGGACCCTGCGCAGCAAGCATGGCTTGGCCAAAAGGCTCACATATCAAAGCCTAGGGGCAACCGACCCGGATTTGCGAAAATGATTTCTCAAACCCCCGAACCCATAGATCTCATCAACACTCCATAAAACATCGAAGGGTAGTGATCATGATTCTGGGTGCAGAAGCAGCGCGTTGATTGGGACTGGAGAACACCCATCGGATGAGGTCTCGTGCTGTTTTTGGATTATGGGTCGATGGTTTACGGCTGCGATCCCGCTTACTTACCTGGAGCGCTGCCCCAGGCTGTGTTAAAAAACCCCTTCAGGGTTTGGGATAAACACCGTTTTCAGTTTTTCTATTCTCATACATATCCATAGAATAGTATTTACAAAATGTATTCTTCAACAGTAACTCTTAATAACTGATGAATTAAATGCCCACAATAATCCAGATAGAGCCTCTTTATCTAATAGTTAACTGATTTGTCGGTCTACGAATTAAAGCGTTGATCTTGCAAGTCAGTAAATTGAATCAAGGGACACTATCTTCGCAAAAGAAATATAAATTATGATCCTACTTCGATATTTTTTGCGATTGTAATCGGCTTCACTTTAATGTGAGTATATTTCGAACAATTGCTTTTATTCTTAATTTTTACTGCTTATAGTGGTAGTTTTGGTGCATTGGAGCAGATAGCTGTAAAAAAATATTGTCTCAAAAACATAACTTGAATACTTAGATAGTCTGAAACCTTAACATTCCATCCCAGCTGTCTGTCCTTGCTTCGGCTCCCGAATTAAACTTAGACTGAATCAGCGTTATGTTTTAGATCGCCTGCTTCTAAGTTTACGGTTTATAAGCAGATTTAATTTGTTTTACCAGTTGAAAAATATCAATGAAAATAATTGTTGCGCTATTTTTAATGATGGGAATGACATCAGTTGCACACTCCCAGACAGTAACCATTTTAGATCAGCAAACTGAGGAACCTATAGCAGGTGCTGTACTTACGAGTGAAAGTTCACGGCCTCCTGTTATAACCAATACAGATGGTGAGGCAGATATATCTGCTTTTGAGGGCGCAGAAACAATTCTAATACGTTCACTCGGCTACAAAACTGCGGTTTATAGTTTTAGTCAAATCTTGGCTTCAGATTTTGAAATAGCTTTGGAGAAGTCAATTATGAACCTTGACAGGGTAGTGGTTTCAGCCACGAGATGGCGTCAGTCATCAGGAAACATTCCTTTAAATATTGTTTCCATAACACCGGAAGAATTAAAGTTGAAAAATCCGCAAACAGCCGCTGATTTACTGGGTGCCTCTGGTAAGGTGTTCATTCAAAAAAGCCAGCAGGGCGGCGGAAGTCCAATGATCAGGGGATTTGCCACAAATAGACTCATTTACACTATTGACGGTGTAAGAATGAATAACGCTATTTTCAGAGGGGGGAATATCCAAAACGTGATTAACCTTGATCCTTTTGCCATTAAAAGTACTGAAGTGCTATTTGGGCCAGGTTCGGTCATTTATGGCAGCGATGCCATAGGCGGGGTTATGAGTTTTCAAACGCTTACTCCCAAACTGTCACTGGAAGACAAGCCACTTTTGACAGGGAAGGTCGAAACTCGGTATTCATCTGTTAATAACGAGCAAACAGGGCATTTTGATTTTAATATTGGCTGGAAAAAATGGGCAATTGTAACAAGTTTTAGTTCTTGGGATTATGATCATATGAGACAGGGGAGCAATGGTCCTGATGATTATGTTAAAAGCTACTATCCTCAACGGCTGGGCAGCCTGGATGTACTGGTTACGCAGGATGATCCCTTGCTGCAAGTTCCAACTGCCTACTCGCAGCTCAACCTGATGCAGAAAATACGTTTCAAAGCTAACGAGGACTGGGATGTTCAGTACGGCTTTCACTTCTCTGAAACATCATCGTATGGCAGATACGATCGCCACCAGAGGGTAAGGGACGGAACTGCCCGATACGGTAAATGGAACTACGGACCTCAGAAATGGCTGATGAATAATTTATCAATCAGGCGTGCGAAAAGTAATACAATGTTCGACCAGGTGAGCCTGAGAGTGGCTCAGCAATCATTTAAAGAAAGCAGGATAAGCCGCAGTTTCAATTCTGATACCCGTCAAAGACGCATTGAAAATGTTGAAGCCTACTCTCTGAATCTTGATTTCACAAAAAATATCAGATCAAAGAGCACGGTGTATTATGGGGCTGAATATGTTTTAAATGACGTGAAGTCAAAAGGCAGAAACGACATTATTTTCGATAGCGTGATTAAACCTGACTCCACAATTGTCGGGCCGAGCAGGTATCCACAGTCAGCCTGGGAATCTATTGCAGCCTACATAAATAAGGAGTACAGGCCGTCAAGCCAGCTCACGTTTCAGGGGGGGTTACGCTATAATCATTTCATGTTAGAGTCCGATTTTAGCAGTAATACAGACTTTTATCCATTTCCGTTTAGCGCTGCAGAAATTGAAAACGGGGCGCTCACAGGAAGCCTGGGCATTGTTTACAAACCCAATGAAAGCTGGATAGTTAAAGCCAACGTTGGTACCGCCTTTCGGGCACCTAACGTGGACGATATCGGTAAGGTATTCGATTCCGAACAAGGGACTGTTGTGGTTCCAAATCCCGATCTTGAAGCGGAATATGCTTACAGTTTCGATTTAGGAATTGCGAAGGGTTTTGGAAAAAGAATGAAAATTGACGTCTCAGGTTACTATACCGTTTTAAACAATGCAATGGTACGGAGGGACTTTCAAATTAGCGGTCAGGATAGCATTTTCTATGATGGTACGTTAAGTCAGGTGCAGGCATTACAAAATGCAGCTGTTGCTAATGTCTACGGCATTCAGGCTGGAGCAGAAATAGATCTGCCTGTAGGATTCACCTTTTTATCTAATGTAAATTACCAGGTAGGTGAAGAAGAGCTGGATGATGGAACAACCAGTCCATCCCGTCATGCAGCTCCTCTTTTTGGTGTCAGCCGGTTAAGCTATCAAAGCAGAGATATGACACTTGAAGTTAATGCTAAATACCAAGGCGAAAAGTCTCATGAAGATCTTGCTGTCAGTGAAGAAGGAAAGAGTGAAATATATGCTTTGGATAACAACGGAAATACGTTTTCCCCGGCTTGGTATACGCTCAATTTTAAATCGTTGTTCCGGTTTACCGAAATGTTTAGTGTGAGTGCAGGAGTAGAAAATATTACAGACCAAAGATACCGGCCGTACAGTTCAGGTTTATCAGGTCCGGGGAGGAATTTTATACTATCTTTGAGAGCAGATTTTTAGCAAATTTTTGGCTATGTGGATTAGTGTGGGTTCTGGGTTTCTCTTTTAACCTGAGTTCGATTAATAAATCGGGTATCGAAAGTCCCCCTTAAAAAAGGGGGAAACAGGGGGATGTTTAACAGA
>Ga0209936_1000866_pt1 | contig 17129 bp, 11 predicted proteins | sample SalPonR1_A_D1_MG_FD_185694 | JGI IMG/M metagenome (GOLD analysis project Ga0209936, IMG submission 185694) | Salt pond soil microbial communities from South San Francisco under conditions of wetland restoration - Salt Pond MetaG R1_A_D1_MG... ... | reverse complement strand
ATTCATCCTATTTAGATGAGCATAGGCTGAAAAGATGTTATGCCCGTGGTCAATGATAACTGTATTTCCGGTTACAGTTAGATTTGCAGCCAGGGTTACAATCCCAGTGTTTGTTGCTTTGACAGGTGTCCCGGTAGGAGCTGCGATATCAATACCTGAATGTCTGCTTTGTAGACTGCCATTTACATAACGAGTAGCACCAAAATCAGTGGAGATTGTTCCCTGCAGAGGCCAGATAAAAGCATTTTCATATAATTTGTGACTGGAACTATTACGACGTGCTTTTGCTACTTTTTCTCTATCTTCTTTTAATTTTTTCTGTAAAGCTTTGTCTTCTTCATCTGGTCTTACCAGTTTTTCTTTATCTTCACTAACTTTTATCCAGCTTTCAGGAAAGTTACCTTTAAGGACTTTAATGTTTTTGTGATAAATATAATTGTTATTTTCTTTTATTTTTAAATTATGGATACCGGGTTGGACCCAATATGAAGCAGCAATAATTGTTTCTAAACTGTTATTATTACTCTCATAAAAAGAAAAATTATTACCGGAGAATTTGGCATTATAGTTTTCAGGTTTTAAATCTATAGTATTACTTTTTAAAGTGACTTTAATTATTTCTCCCTGCTGGATTTTTAGATCATTAAGGATTATTTCTACATCAGAGGCAAAAATAGTGCTGGAAAAGAGAAAAGTTATAAAAAGAAAGAGCAAGAGTGATAGTTTTACTTTGTTTTTATTCATAATAGATTCCTTTCTATTTAAGTTTTTAGTTTTAATTTTAATATAATTTTATCATTAAATTGAGTTAGCTGCAATAATAAAAGGAGGCAAAAAAGATGACTGATAAGATTAAAGCTTTTATACTTGATCTTGATGGGGTAATTACTGATACTGCTGAATTTCATTTTAAAGCCTGGAAAAAGATGGCTGATGAAGAAGGGATTCCTTTTGAAAGAGAAGATAATGAGAAGTTGAGAGGTGTTTCCAGGAGAAAATCTATGGAGCTTATTCTGGATGGCAGGGAAATGGCAGAAGATAAGATTCAAAAGCTAATGGATAGAAAGAATCGTTATTATAATGACTTTTTAGAAAATTTAACAGAGGATGATCTACTGCCTGGAGCACGTGATTTAATAGATGAGATTATTAGAAGGGGTTATAAAATCGCTGTAGCTTCTTCCAGTCGGAATGCAAAGACAGTAATTAAAAATTTAGGGATAATGGATATTTTTGATACAATTTCTGATGGGCATAGTGTTGAAAATTCCAAACCTGCTCCAGATCTTTTTCTCCATACTGCTGAAAATCTGAGTCTTGCTCCTGAAAACTGTGTGGTTATCGAAGATGCTGAGTCAGGTGTGGAAGGTGCGCTTGCAGCAGGAATGGTAGCTGTGGGAGTTGGCCCTGAGGAGAGGGTTGGCAAGGCTGATTATCGTTATGATCAGGTAAAAGATATCAATTTAGATGAAATAATTGGTGGATAATAAAAAAAATTATCCCGGGTAATCCCCGGGATTTATTTATTTTATAAACTTATTTATCTCTTCTTTTATAATCTCAAATTGCTTTTCTCTTGAAATAGTTGCCTTTCCATCCTTGTTCTGAAATCCATAACTACCGAATTGAGAGTGATTTCCTCCCTCAATACTAATATATTTAGTATCATCAGGCAAATTTCCTTTTCTTTTTTCAAATTTCTCTTTATTTATAATCTGATCATTAGTTGCTGTTATTGAGAGCACTGGCAAATTTTTAATAACTGTATCTTCACCAGGATAAGCTGCGAATAAAATTAGTCCACTTAAATTCTCTTTATTATTAGCTGCAAAACTGGCAGCCATTGCTCCTCCAAGAGAATGACCTGCTAAATAATAATTTTTATCCTTATTATTATCCATAATTTTTTGAGCAGCATTTGAATCAAAGATAGCTAATTTTAGAGGCATTTTTGTAATATATATCTTGAGACCAGTTTGAGATATTTTTTCTGCCAGGGGTAAATAGGCTGCTGCATCAACTCTGGCTCCTGGATAGATAATTAGAGCAGATTTAGTTTTAAGTTCTGTATTTTCAATAACATAATTTCCATTTTCTAAATAAATATTATCACGGTTTAAATATTCTTCTGCCTCTTTAGTTGCACTATAACCCTGACTTAAAAAAATAAATGCAAGTAAGAAAAAGAATATTATACCTGAAAATTATAATTTGAATCCATTTATTGCTAAGTTTCTTTTCTATATATTTGAAGTTCATTATATCCCACCTTTAGTATTTTATTATTTTTTAATCCATCTATAATAATAATTATATAAATTACTCTAAATTCCTTTTAGAACTATGATATTTTTATATTTTTTACTTTATTTTTAAAAAAATTAATCCAAAAATAAAAAAACTTAAAAAAAGACTTGAAAATATTTGCTAAGCAGTGTATAATAATTAATGTTAATATATTAACAAAATCATTACATAAAAAAGGAGGTCGTGGAAATGATTAATAGAAGAGTAGTTGCAGTTGAAAATAAAAAATTATATTTAAAAACAAATAATTGTGCACGGCCTGAATGGGTTTTTTGACATTGAGAAGTTTTATTCAAAAATTAATTATTACTGAAGTAATTAAACCTCAGGTGAGTGCTGCCTGTGGTTATTTTTATTTAAATCACCTTAACTATTTTTTATGTATAGTTTAAAACCACAGGTTGTTGCCTGTGGTTTTTTTAGTAAGAAAGTGAGGTAGAAAAAATGAAAAATCTGAAATTATTATTTAAATTTATGAAAGGCAAAAAACTTCTGTACTTAGGGTCACTTTTTAGTATTGGAATGGCAACTGTTTTTACACTTTTGAATCCATTAGTTTTAAGAGTAGCTATTGATAATATTATCGGGGGCAAAGAATTTGAAGCTGCTCCCTGGATAATAAATATAATTAATAGATTTGGAGGACGTGAATTCTTTTTGAATAGTCTCTGGATTTTAGCGATATTATTAATTATTTTAACTGGATTAAGAGGTTTATTCCTTTATTTTAAAGGTAAATGGGCGGCAATAGCAGCTGAATCAGTAGCTGAAAATATGCGTGATACTCTCTATGACCACTTACAGCATTTGCCTTTTTCCTATCATGTTAAATCAGAAACTGGTGATTTGATTCAAAGATGCACCTCTGATTTAGAGACTATTAGAAGATTTTTGGCAATGCAGTTGGTAGAAGTGGGAAGAGCAATTTTTATGGTAGCTATTATAGCTTATGTACTTTTTTCACTTAATTTTAAGTTAGCTTTGATATCAATGGCAGTTGTCCCTATTGTTTTTGGTTTTGCAGTGATCTTTTTTATGAAGATCAAGAAGGCTTTTAAACTTTCTGATGAAGCTGAAGCTGAAATGTCCACAGTTTTACAGGAAAATTTAACAGGAGTTAGAGTTGTTAGAGCATTTACCAAACAAAAACATGAAGTAGAAAAATTTGATAAAAAGAATCGCAAACATCGCGATTTAACCTATCGTTTAATCTATTTGTTAGCCTGGTATTGGGGACTTTCTGATTTGATATGTATGTTTCAGATTGGAGCGGTTTTAGTTTTTGGTTCTTATTGGGCAGCTACCGGCACCATAACTCTTGGAACTCTGGTGGTTTTTACAACATATGAGGGAATGCTTCTCTGGCCGGTAAGACAGATGGGAAGGATTTTGACTGATATGGGTAAAATGTTTGTTTCTTTAGAAAGAATAGGAGAAATACTTGCTGAAGATAGAGAAGACCTTAATGAAGCAGGATTGAATAAAGAAATAAAAGGGAAAATAGAATTTAAAGATGTTTCTTTTGCCTATCAAGGGCAGGAAGAAGTTTTAAAAGATATTTCTTTTGAAGTAGAAAAAGGAGAGACTCTTGCTATTCTTGGCTCAACCGGATCAGGGAAAAGTACTTTGCTTTATCTTTTAGCCGGTCTTTATGATTATGATCAGGGTTCAATAAAAATTGATGGTCATGAACTTACTGAATATAATAAAAAATATCTTAGGGATCAGGTGGGGCTGGTTTTACAGGAACCTTTTTTATTTGCTCGTTCTATGAAAGAAAATATCGGAATTGCAGTTGATGAAGCAGATGATGCCAAAATTTTTGAAGCAGCAAGAAGAGCAGCGATTCATGATGTTATCTTAAATTTTGATGAAGAATATGAAACTTTTGTTGGTGAAAGAGGAGTTTCTTTATCTGGTGGCCAAAAACAACGGGTAGCTATAGCCAGAACTCTAATAAAAGAACCACCAATATTACTTTTTGATGATTCTTTAAGTGCAGTTGATACTGAAACAGATGCTGCTATCAGACAGGAATTAAAAGAAAGAAATAAAAATGTAACTACAATTATTATTTCTCACCGAGTTACAACTCTGGCTGAAGCAGATAAAATTCTAGTTATGGAAGATGGTAAAATAGTTCAACGAGGTACACATCAGGAACTTGTTAAAAGTGAAGGGATGTATAAGCGAGTCTGGAAAATACAGAATTCTCTTGAACTGGAAATGAAAAATGAAAGAGAAGTTGGGTGATATTATGGAAAATTTTAAAGAAGAAAGTTATGATAAAAGATTTGATTTTGAGTTATGGAAAAAGCTCTTTTCCTATATTAAAGTATATAAAAAAGAGCTATTCTGGCTTGCTTTTGTTATGGTCGGGGTGGCTGGAATTGACGCTCTTTTTCCGATGTTAAATAAATATGCTGTTGATAATTTTGTTGTACCGGAAACTGTTGATGGTATTTATCGATTTGCTTTAATTTATGGGGGATTGGTTTTGGTACAGGCTTTAAATGTAGGTTTTTTTATTGCTCTGGCCGGTAAAATAGAGACTGGGATCGCCTATGATATTAGAAAGATTGGATTTAAAAGATTACAGGAATTGTCACTTTCCTACTATGACAGTAAAGCTGTTGGTTGGCTGATGGCCAGAATGACTTCTGATGTTAGAAAATTAGGAGAAACTATTGCCTGGGGCCTGGTAGATTTAGTCTGGGGTTTTACGATGATGGTAGCAATTATGGCTTTTATGTTTTATCTTAATTTCAAATTGGCTTTAATTACCTTGAGTGTTGTCCCAGTTTTGGTGATTTTAAGTTTATATTTTCAAAATAAAATCTTAAAAGCCTACCGGGTTGTTAAAAAAATAAATTCTAAAATTACCGGTAGCTTTAATGAAGGGATAATGGGGGCCAGAACTAGCAAAACATTGGTAAGAGAAGAGGAGAATTTAAAAGAATTTCAGGGACTTACTTCTAAGATGAAAAGATCATCTATTAGAGCAGCAATTTTTTCAGCTCTTTTTTTACCTTTAGTTTTAACTCTGGGTAGTATTGGTACAGCTTTAGCTCTCTGGTCAGGAGGAAGTAGTGTTATTAGCGGAACTATAACCTATGGTACTCTGGTTGCATTTTTAGCCTATACTGTTCGTTTTTTTGAACCGGTAAGAGAGATGGCTCGGGTTTTTGCTGAATTGCAATCTGCCCAGGCTTCAGCTGAAAGGGTTTTATCAATGATAGAAACTGAACCAGATATAAAAGATTTAGAAAAGGTTATCAAAGAATATGGTGATCAGTTTGAACCTAAAAAGGAAAACTGGCCTGCATTAAAAGGATCAATTTCATTTGAAGACGTAAAATTTTACTATAATCAAGATGAGATTATTTTAAATAATTTTGATCTCGATATAAAAGCAGGTGAAACTATTGCCTTAGTAGGTGAAACTGGTTCAGGAAAAAGTACAATTGCTAATTTGGCCTGTCGTTTTTATGAACCCAAAGCTGGTAAAATTAAAATAGATGGTGTTGATTATAAAAAGAGATCTCAACTCTGGTTACAGAGTAATATTGGTTATGTTTTACAAACACCACATCTTTTTAGTGGGAGTATCAAAGATAATATAGCTTATGCTGATCTTGAGGCTACTTTTATGGATATAAAAAGAGCTGCAAAGTTAGTAAATGCTGATGATTTTATTCAAAAACTACCTGATGGTTATGAAACAGTAGTTGGTGAAAGTGGTGATTCTCTATCTACTGGCCAAAAACAACTTATTTCTTTTGCAAGGGCTGTATTAGCTGATCCCCGTATTTTTGTTCTTGATGAAGCCACATCTTCCATAGATACAGAGATGGAAAAAATTATTCAGGAAGCAATTGAAAGAATACTTAAAGGACGAACAAATATTATTATAGCTCATCGTCTTTCGACTATTCGTTCAGCTGATAGAATAATCTGTTTAAGAAATGGAAAAATAATTGAAGAAGGAACTCACAGTCAACTTCTGGCTAAGAAAGGTTACTATTATAAGCTTTATACTACTCAATTTAGAGAAGAAAGAAAAGCATAATTTTAAATTAATTTAAATTATACAAAGGTAATTTTTGAAAGTTGTTGAATTTATATAATGAAGAGTTGAGAAAAGGAGGAATGAATGTGATAAAAAAATTAAAAGAGGCTTTAGAAAAAAGTGAACACTGGACAGAAATAAGATATCATCATCGTCAACAAACCAGTATTGAAATTAAGAATGGTGAAGTTAGCAAAGTAGAAGATAGTACACTGGCTGGGGTTGGAGTTAGATGCTTGGTTAATGGCTGCTGGGGGTTTGCAGCTACAGCTGATATGAGTGAGGAAGCACTTGCTAAAGCAGTAAGAGAAGCTGCTTCTGCAGCTAGAGTGGGTAGTACTCTCCGCAAGAAAAAGATTGAGAAAATTGCTGAAGGAGAAATGGCCCAGGGAGAATATATTTATGCTGATGAAGGTGATGATGTTCAGTTAAAAGAAAAAATAGATCGATTTTTAAATGCTGAAGAATTAATCAGAAATAAAGAAGATATAATAAGTGGAATTGTTAATTATAGTAAATATAATGATAAGAAGATTATTTTAAATACTGAAGGTACTCAGGCAGAGGTAAAAGATATTAAACATGATATAGGAGTAGTTGCTGTTGGTAATAATGGTACTTCTCAGGAAGTTGGATCAGTATCAGCTGGTGTAACTGGAGGCTGGAATGATCTTTTTGCTGAAAAGTCAATGATGGAAATGGTAGAAGAAGCAGTAAATATTGCCCGTACTAAATTGGAAGCAGAATATGCCCAGGGTGGGGAATATACAGTTATTTTAGATCCAATGTTAGTTGGTGTTTTAGCCCATGAAGCTATTGGACATACTGTAGAAGCTGATTTTGTGATGAGTGGTTCTATAGTTCAGGATAAAATAGGTGAAAAAGTTGCCAGTGAAAAAGTAACGATGATTGATGATGGTAATGTAGAAAAAACAGCAGGGATGACTTTAGTTGATGATGAAGGTACTGTTGCCCAAAAAACTACTATTATTGAAGATGGAATTTTGAATGAATATCTTCATAATCGAGAAAGTGCAGCTGAATTTGCAGTAAAACCTAAAGGAAATGCTCGTGCATTTACCTATCGTGATGAGCCATTAATTAGAATGACCAATACTTATATTGAAGAAGGAGACAGCAGTTTTGAGGAAATGGTTTCCGAGATAGATAATGGCTATTATCTAAAAGGCTTAGGTCAGGGTGGTCAGGCAGATGCCAATGCTGAATTTATGTTTGGCGTTCAGGAGGCATATAAGATTGAAGATGGGCAGATTACTGATCCTGTAAAAGGAATCACTATTTCCGGTCAGGCTTTTAATGTTTTAAATAGTGTTGATGCTGTTGGAGATGATTTAAGATTTGCTTTAGGTAGAGGTTATTGTGGTAAAGGACAATTAGCTAAAGTTGATGCAGGTGGACCCCATCTAAGATGTAAAGTTACAATTGGTGGAAAGCAGGAAGGGGATGTTCAATAATGGATGAAATTAAATTTGCAAATAATATAGTATCTAAAGCTAAAGAGATGGATATAGATGATGTTGAAGTTTTTTATAATAGTAGTAAAAATCTTGATGTTGTTTGGGAAAAAGGTGATTTACAGATTCCCAAAACTGATCTTTATCAGGGGTTTGGAATTAGAGTATTTAAAGATGGAAGTACTGGCTTTTCCTCAAGTAACATTTTAAATGAAGAGGAAGCAGAAAAAGTTCTAAAAAGAGCAATTGAGATTGCGGAAGTTACCCCTTCTGATGAAAGTAATGTTTTACCTAAAAAAGATGAAATTGATTATGTTGAAGATATAGTTGATGAAAGAAATGATGATATTAAATTGGTTAATGCTGTTGAAAAGGGTAAAGAATTTGTGGAGAGTTTTTTAAATTATGATAAAAGAGTAAAATTAGATTCTGCTAATTTTAGTACCCGTTTAAGTAAAAGAGCTATAGTTAACAGTAAGGGTATAGAAGCTGTTGAAGAAAAAACTGTTTTTGAAAGTATGGCTATGGCCTTTGCTCGCGAAGGTGAAAATGTTTCTTCTTTTGACCTTTCTTTTCAAACAGCCTGTAAGCTTTCAGAATTAAATCTAAAGGAAGAAGCAGAAGAATTAGCTGAGAAAGTTGTTAATTCACTTGATGCAGAAAGTGTAGAAAGTTTTGAAGGAAGTGTAATCCTAAGTCCATTTTCAGTACTTAGTGTTTTAGCTTCACCTTTGAATTTTGCTGTTAATGGTGAAAATGTAATTAATGGTATTTCTCCCTGGACTGATAAGATCGGAGAAGAAGTCGCCATTCCGGAATTATCAGTAATTGATGATGCACATATTGCTGGGGGTGTAGGTTCTCGTTCCTTTGATCGTGAAGGAGTTTCTTCAGAAAGATTGGATATTATTAAAGATGGTAAATTGACTAATTTTCTTCACAATAGTTATACTGCTCATAAAATGGATTCTGAATCTACCGGACATGCTGGTGGAGGCGCCCAAAGCAAGCCAGGTGTTTCACCTTCTAACTTTATAATAGATGGTGGAGATAAAAACTTAGAAGAAATTATAAAAGATACAGATAAAGGGATTTTAGTTAATCGTTTTTCCGGTAATGCAGATCCAGTTAGTGGAGATTTTTCAGGAGTAGTTAAAGGTGGTAAATATATAGAAAATGGAGAAATTGTAAAATCGGTAAAAGGAGTTATGATTGCAGGAAATGTATATAAATTATTAAAAAATATTTCAGCAATGACCAAAAAGAAACAATTTATTCATAATTTCCGCTTACCTCATGTAAGATTTGAAGATGTATCTATCACTGGAGAATAAATAAAGTAAAATAAATAAATTTCACCTCAGCTGGAGATGATTTTACTCTTAGGCTGAGGTTTTTTTATATAATGAAAGATTTTTAAAATAATTTATAACTATGATTCAAGACAGGAGCTTTTAGGTTATCAAGAACTTTTTCTAAAAGAACTCCTTCACGATTTGGATAATCATAACCATAAGTTGTTTTTATTGCTGTTGAAGTAAACTGAACAGCTCTATCCAGAGCAAGTGGTAAACTGTCTCCCTGTAACATACTGCCTACTATTACACTTGCAAAAACATCACCAGTACCTGGGAAATAAGTTGGTACATAATCACAATCAACCTGCCAGAAACGCTGGTCATTTTGATTATAGGCTATAACTGAAGTTTTTTCCTCAGATTGGTCAAAGGGTAGACTGGTTATTATTACAATTTCTGGCCCCATCTCTGAAAGTCTAAGAAGATAATCTTTGATTTTACCTTTCTCCATTTCAAGTGGATAATCTTCATCTAATAGAAAGGCGGCTTCTGTCATATTTGGAGTGATGATATCGGCATGAGTTACAAGTTCTTTCATTCTTCTTACCATTTCCTGATCAAATGGTCCATAAGTTTTACCATCATCTCCCATTACAGGATCTACTACTACAAATTCGCTGGAATCACCAAATCTACTTATAAAATCTGCTACAATATCAATTTGTTTGGTTGAACCTAAAAACCCACTATAAATACTATCAAATTCGAGGTCAAGTTCTTCCCAGTGTTTAATATAATCTTTCATATGTTTTGTAAAATCAACAAAGCTTGGCTTTCCAAAACCACCTGTGTGAGTTGAAAGGATAGAAGTTGGTATTGGACAGGCCTGAATTCCCATAGTTGAAAGTATAGGAATAATAACAGTTAGAGAAGCTCTACCATAACCAGATAAGTCATGAATAGCAGCTACTTTTTTTACTGGATTTTTCATGAGAATACATCCTTTCTTTTTATTCTTTAATATTAAAAGTTGTCATTGCATTTACCTCAGGACTATTATACATTATATTTCGAAGACCATCAACTGCATAGGCCATAGGGTTTATTTTTATTTAATGTCAAGAAAATTGATATTCTTTCTCAATAAGAGTATAATTGTATATAGAAAATCTATTTCACAATATAAATAAACTATGGAGTGATAAAGATGAGAATTTTTGGTCCTGTCCCTTCCCGGAGATTGGGAAAGAGTTTGGGGATTAATAATGTTCGACCTAAAACCTGTAGTTATTCCTGTGTTTACTGTCAACTTGGAATAACTGAAAAAATGCAAATTGAGAGAGAAGAGTTTTATGCTGTTGAAGATTTACAAAATGAATTAAAAGAAACACTGGCAAATTTAGATAAACGAAAAGAGAAACTTGATTATATTACTTTTGTGGCTGATGGAGAACCTACTCTTGATAAAAATTTGGGTAAGTCATTAAAAATGATTAAAGAATTAACAGGAATTAAAACTGCTGTTATCAGTAATGCTTCTTTAATTGCCAGAGAGGAAGTGCGAGAAGAGTTAAAAAATGCAGATTGGGTTTCTCTAAAATGTGATGCTTTTAGTGAAGAAATATGGCATAAGGTCGATAGACCTCAGGGAAAATTAAATCTATCAAAAATACAGGAAGGAATGAAAAAATTCAGTAAAGAATTTGAAGGGGAATTTTTAACTGAAACGATGTTAGTTAAAGGAATAAATGATAAAAGAGATGAATTAGAAAAAATAGCTAATTTTATAGCTGAATTAAATACAGACAGTTCCTATGTTGCCATACCTACTCGCCCTCCGGCTAAGCAAGGAATAGAAGGTCCTTCACCTGAAAAAATAAATATGGCAGTCCAAATTTTTAAGGAAAAAGGAATTAAAACAGAGTATCTAATTGGGTATGAAGGTAATGAGTTTTCTAGCACTGGAGATCTCAGAAAAGATCTATTAAATATTACTTCAGTTCATCCTTTAAAAGAAGAAGCAGTAGAAGAGTTGATCAAGAAATGTAGTAGTGATTGGGAAGAAGTTGAAAAACTTATTAATGAAGAAAAAATTGTTAGAACAAAATTTAAAGATGAAAACTATTATGTCAGAAAGTGATTTTTAAAAAATCAAGTTTTATATGTTATAATAATATAATAACTATGGTATATAAGAAAATGAAAGGTTGATAAAATGAATCTTTCTCAAATAGCTTCTTATTTAAAAGAAGAAAATAAATATAGTGGCCAAATAACTAACTGGGAGACAATTCCTGAAAAAGAAGCTGATTATGTACAATTTCCTTCTAAAATTTCTCCTGAATTAAAAGAAGTACTAAAAGAAAAAGGACTAAAAAAACTTTACTCTCATCAGGGGGAAGCTTATGAAATCGTTGATAATGGAGATAATTTAATAGTTGTTACTCCAACTGCTTCAGGAAAAACTCTCTGTTATAATATGCCAGTTCTGGATACTATTTTAAAAGATGATAATGCCCGTGCTCTTTATTTATTTCCTACCAAAGCTCTATCTCAGGATCAATTAACTGAGTTGTATGATCTTATTGAGAGACTGGATGAGGGAATAAAAACATACACTTATGATGGTGATACTCCAGTTAATGCTCGTAAAAGTATAAGAAGAGCAGGTCATATTGTAATTACCAATCCAGATATGCTTCATACCGGTATTTTACCTCATCACACAAAATGGATTAAATTATTTGAAAATCTGGAATATGTGGTTATTGATGAAATCCACAATTACCGAGGAGTTTTCGGCAGTCATGTTGCTAATGTAATCAGGAGATTAAAGAGGATCTGTAATTTTTATGGCTCTGATCCTCAATTTATAGCTTCATCTGCTACTATTGCCAATCCAGTAGAATTTGCGGAAAAAATGATTGGTGATCAGGTAAAATTAATAGATGAAAATGGTGCACCTCAGGGAAAAAAAGATATTGTTTTTTATAATCCACCAGTGGTAAATAGAGAATTAGAAATTAGAAGAAGTTATGTTCTTGAAGCTGAAAAAATTGCAAGGATTTTTTTAGAAAATGATATAAAATCAATAATTTTTGCCAGAAGTAGATTGAGAACAGAAATTTTACTTTCCTATTTGCAGGATAAATTTGGCACTCAGGATATTAGAGGTTATCGTGGTGGCTATTTACCCGGTGAAAGAAGAGAAATAGAAAAAGGACTTCGTAGTGGTGATATAACTGGTGTTGTTAGTACTAATGCTTTAGAACTTGGAATAGATATTGGCCAACTTGATGTCTGCATTATGGCCGGTTATCCTGGAACAATTGCCAGTACCTGGCAGCAAGCCGGGCGAGCTGGAAGAAGAAACAGCAGATCACTAGCAGTATTGGTAGCTTCCAGTAGTCCTTTAGATCAATATATTATTGAAAATCCTGATTTCTTTTTTGAGAAACCTGTAGAAAGTGCTTTAATTAATCCTAATAATCTTTTGATTTTAATGGCTCATATTAAATGTGCAGCTTTTGAACTTCCCTTTACTGACGGAGAGGATTTTGGAGTGGAGACTACTGAAGAAATACTATCCTATCTGGAAGATCAGCGTATTTTACGTCATAAAGGGGGAAGATGGCACTGGATGGCAGATCGTTATCCAGCTGAAGATATTAGTCTTCGTTCAGCAAGTTCAGATGATTTTGCAGTAGTGGATAGAACTTCTCCTGCCAATAGTAGAGTTATTGCTAAAGTTGATCATTTTGCTGCTTTGACAACTATTCACCCTCATGCTATCTATATTCATGAAGGTAATCAATATCAGGTCAAAGAACTTGATTATGAGGGTAAAAAAGCTTATGTAAAAAAAGTAGATGTTAATTATTATACAGATGCTAATCTGGCAGTAGATATGAGAGTTCTTGATCATTTTGATAAAAAAGAAATTGATAAGCTAGAGGTCGAATATGGTGAAGTTGTGGTTACTGCCAAAGCAACTATGTTTAAAAAAGTTAAATTTAAAACTCATGAAAATGTAGGTTATGGAGATATTAATTTACCGGAAATGGATATGCACACAACTGCTTATTGGTTTAGTTATCCGCTAGAAATGATTGAAAAATTAGGTCAGAAAGGTATTGAGAGTGGTCTTCAGGGAGTTGCAAATCTTTTAGAAAATATTGCTCCTTTACCTTTGATGTGTGATCCCCATGATATTCACTCAGCCACTCAGGTTAGATCACCTTATACAGCTAAACCTACAATTTTTATTTATGATTCTTATCCTGGAGGTTTGGGTTTAAGTGAAAAATTATATAGAATTCATTTTGATCTATTAAAAAGAGCAGAAAAACATCTGGATAATTGTGGTTGTGAAGATGGTTGTCCTGCCTGTGTTGGGCCAGTCAATGAAGTTGGTATGGATGGTAAAAATAATGCCCGAATTTTAATTGAGGAGGCTCTGCATGATGAAGCCCGGGAACATCAAAGAGAGATTGAAAAAACTCGATACAGATCAGAAATCAAAAAAATCTCAGGAGGAGAAGAATAATCAGGTAAGCTCCTCATTTATTAAAGAAAAATTGGCTGGAGAAATTATTGAAAATGAAGGTGGAGATTTTTATAAAAGAGAGGTTCACTATGATTTAGCCAGAAATCATGGTTTTTATCAAATTGGTGAAATTTTTGAGCATAAATTTTCTGATTTAAAAGTAATTTTGAATAAAAAAGATAAAAATATATTTAAAGATAAATCGATTAATGATATTTTAAACAATTTTCTTTTTATTGATACTGAAACTACCGGTTTGATGGGGGGAACAGGTACTCTTCCCTTTATGATTGGTGCTGGTTATTTTAAAGATAATAAGTTTATAGTCAGACAATATTTTATGCGTGATTATGATGATGAATATGCCCTGCTATTGGATTTGAAAAAACTTATAAAAGCTAATGATTATTTAGTGAGTTTTAATGGTAAGACATTTGATCTTCCTTTATTAGAAACCAGATTTGTTCTTAATCGAATGAATAAACCTGAAGCTGATTTTCACTTTGATCTTTTGCATATTTCAAGAAGGGTCTGGAATCATCTGCCTTCCTGTTCACTGGGAAGTTTAGAAAACAAAATTTTGGATATATATAGACGTGATGATGTTCCAGGTAGTGAAATTCCTAAGATATATTTTAAGTATTTAAGAAAAAAAGATCCTCTGCTGGTGGCCCCTATTTTTAAACATAATCTAATTGATATTGTTTCATTAGTAATTCTTTTAAAACATCTTTTGGAAGTATATAATAATACTCGTAACTGTCAATTATCAGCTAATGAATTATATAACCTTGGACGTCACTGGGAAAAGAAAAAGGAATTGAAAAAAAGTATTGATTTTTTGGAAGAAGCAAGAGAAAAGTCTCAAAAATATAAATTAGATGAGGATATAGCTAAAAAGTTGAGCTGGCAGTATAAAAGAGAAGACAATTGGGAAAAGGCAGTTTTAATCTGGGATGAGATGGTTGAAAATAAACAGGGAAAACTTTTTCCCTATCGAGAATTGGCTAAATATTATGAGCATCAACTAAAAGATTATCAAAAAGCAAAATATTATGTACAGCAGGCTCTGGAAATTTTACTTGAAAAACGTGTTATTTTTAGTGATTTTGAAGAAGAAAAAGAAAAATTAGATCACCGGTTAAATAGACTTGTAAAAAAAATGGAGAAAGGAGTTTGATAAAATGGATAAAGTAACAAATATTGAAGATTATATGGATAAGAAAAATGAACAGGCTAAATCATATAAAATTGGGAGGAATGAGCCCTGTCCCTGTGGTAGTGGTAAAAAATATAAGAAGTGTTGTGCTCAGGTAACTCCAGAAAAATCTAAAGAGTATTATCGAGAAAAAATAAAAGAGGAAGATGATGCAGATGAAATTTTTAATCTTCTTTTAGAAGCAGATAAAGATTATCCGGTAGATCCTGATTTCACATTACCAATTGCTGTATATTCTCTGCAAAATAAGAAACCTGAACAGGCCAGAAATTACCTACATAAAGCCTGGAAAATAATGAAAGAAGATTTAGAAGATGTATTTATAATGCCTCTTGTTAATTTATTATTACAAAATGGTGAATTAGATGAAGCTTCTGATATAGTTGATAAAGCACTTGAGGAAAAAGGAGATTCCCCACAACTTCTTATTGCTCAGGGAGAAGTTATGAAAGCTAAGGGTAATTTTGAAGGAGCCTTTAATGTTATTGAAAGAGGGCTTGAGATTGAACCAAATAATTTTGAATTAATAATCTTTAAAATAGAAACTTTACTTGATGTAAATAATCTGGTTGCTGCTTTAGAAGTCTGGCGTAATAGTTTTGATGGGTTAATGCCTTTAGTCGAAACTGGAGAAGTATATGCTCTTCGATTTTTGAAACAACTATTAGTTGAAAACTTTTCGATGGCAGAAGATGCCGAAAAAGAAGAAATGAAAGCTGTTCTTGATCAGGCTATTGATGCTAATAAACTATGGAATGAGGCTTATGAAAAGATAGGTGACCAGAAAAAAGAAGAAGCTGTAGAAAAATTAGATAAAATAAGAGAGTTAGTTCCTGCAGATTCAGCTTTAGTAACTAATTTGGTTCATGATTATTATGTAGCTGGAAATTATGATAGAGTGCTTGAAACTGCCGGTAAATCAGAAGAATATTTTGAAGATAATCCTGATTTCAATCACATGATTGGCCTTGCTCTATTGGAAAAGGGTGAATTAAAAGAAGCTAAGCCTCGCCTTGATATAGCTCATGAAATGGCTCATGGTCCTAAATTTGAGACTCAGGCCGATAAGTGGAGTATAAGTGGTGATTATCTCAGATATTTTATAGAAAGTAATGATAATGAAGGTTTAATGGAAGTTATTGAAGATATTAATGGCCTTCTCTCAGATGAAGATACTTTAATCAGTAGTTTGATGAAATGTCTGGAAGGCTATCCTTTAGAAAAATTTCCTATGCAGCTTTTAGTTACCTTAAAGGATAAAACTGACCATCCTTTAATTAAATCTGATGAACTATATATAACTTATCTTGATACTCTACTTGCTATGTTACAAAAGGCTGAAAAACAAAATCCAGAAGCAGTAGAAGAAATGAAAAAATATCTTAAAAATGAACTTATAAACTTAGAATTAGGTGAAATTGACAGTCCTTTGATAGAATTGGCTTTATTGAGAGTCAAAGAGGATGAATTAAACGAAACTGAATTAAATAAAAGATTTGAGAGATTGATGTCTTATTCTGCTTCTTATCCAGAAGAAGTAGTAGCTAAATATGAGGCGATTATCCGGTATGGAGATCCTGCTCAAATTCTTGATAATCCTCCGGAAACTAATAATATGAATGAAGAGTACTTCAATTTTTATAAATTAGTTGCTGCTATAAAAATAGAAAGAATTGAAGAAGCTCAACAATATTTTCTCCAGGAAGGCTATTCTGAAATAAGAAAGGGTAATTCCAGTGGATTATTTTTACGCCTTCTTAATTATCTGGATAGTGAAAAACTTAAAAGAGTATTAAAAGAATTTGAGATGGGAGAACAGTTTATCCCCTTAGTAGATGAATTAGTTAATTACTTAAATTCAGCTCAAAATTAGGCATCGATTTTTGAAAAATAGGAGGGAAAAATGAGAAGTGAAGATAATAGAGTAGGCTATCTGCAAATAATTGTGGCCATGATTATCTGGGGGAGTGTAGGTATTGTAGCAAGGTTTATACCCTATTCTTCAAAAATAATTGTTTTTTATAGAGTATTATTTGCCTTTATTTCTCTAACAGTGTATATATTTGCTACTGGAAATTTTAAAATGAACTTAGAGGGTAAAAAACTTTTTACTTTAGGGGCAGGTTTTTTTCTGGCCCTAAACTGGTTGTTTTTCTTTAGAGCTGTTAAAACAACTACTATTGCTAATGCAACTATAAGTTATTATACCTCCCCT
>Ga0209936_1000863_pt1 | contig 17147 bp, 12 predicted proteins | sample SalPonR1_A_D1_MG_FD_185694 | JGI IMG/M metagenome (GOLD analysis project Ga0209936, IMG submission 185694) | Salt pond soil microbial communities from South San Francisco under conditions of wetland restoration - Salt Pond MetaG R1_A_D1_MG... ... | reverse complement strand
GTCCCATATCGCGATGTACCAGCTTAAACCATGCCCGGGCAAAGGCATCGGCAAATTCATCCGGATTTTCATAGAAGTGCCTGGATATTTTTTTATATTCAGGATCTACTTTCAACGCGAGGTCAGTGGTAAGCATCATCGGAGGGTTTTTCTTTCCCTTAATATGTGCATCCGGCACCAACTCCTGGGCAGCCTTCTCTTTCGGCGTCCACTGGTACTTGCCCGCCGGGCTTTTCGTCAGCTCCCAATGGTATTCAAAAAGGTTTTCAAAGAAACCCATATCCCATTCGGTGGGTTTATTGGTCCATGCCCCTTCAAGTCCACTGGTAATTGTATCGGCTCCTTTTCCGGTGCCATAGCTGTTTTTCCATCCCAGGCCCTGCTGATGGATAGGTGATGTTTCCGGATCGGGCCCGTTGTGATCTTCGGGAGCGGCACCATGCACCTTACCGAATGTGTGTCCACCGGCGATTAGTGCAACCGTTTCATAATCATTCATGGCCATGCGTTTAAACGACTGGCGAATGAATTTTGCCGATTTTGCAGGATCCGGTTCGCCGTTGGGCCCTTCGGGATTGACATATATTAGTCCCATATGGTCGGCAGCGAGGCGCCCTTCCAGGTTTCCCTGATCGTCATGGCGTTCGTCAGCCAGCCATTCGTGTTCCGGTCCCCAGTTAATATCTTTTTCCGGTTCCCATACATCTTCGCGCCCTCCACCAAAACCGAAGGTTTTAAAGCCCATGGATTCCAGGGCAACATTACCGGTCAGGATCATCAAATCGGCCCATGAAAGCTTTTTTCCATACTTTTGTTTAACAGGCCATAGCAGGCGTCTTGCTTTATCCAGACTCACATTGTCGGGCCAGCTGTTTACCGGTGCAAAGCGCTGATTGGCGGTACCTCCACCTCCACGGCCATCGGCCATGCGATATGTTCCTGCGCTGTGCCAAGCCATGCGGATAAAGAGTCCGCCATAGTGGCCCCAGTCTGCCGGCCACCAGTCTTTGGAGTCGGTCATTATTGCATGGATATCTTTTTTTACGGATTTCAAATCCAGTTTTTTAAATTCTTCGGCATAGTTAAATTCTTTACCCATTGGATTGGATAAGGATGAGTGCTGACGCAAAATATCCAGGTTTAACCGATGAGGTCCCGCATCCTGATTTTGTACATCACTGTCAGGAGCTTGGGGTCCACCCGCTCCGGTAACCGGACATTTGTTGCTGTTTGAAAAGTTTTTCATAATTGCTTATTTTTTAGGTTATTTATTTTGATTATCTAATGTTTTTTTAGGTTGAAGCATGCGCGGTTCACTTTTACACCCTTCCACTCTTTTTTTCAGGGATTGTTTGATGGTTATTTCCCACGAATCTTTCATAAGTTATAATTATACTGAATAATTAACAAATGATGGGTCAAAATGTTTAAGCACAGGAAGGCATAGTATAACAACGATTGACCGGTAAAACAGGTCTTTTAAGGGTTTTCCCTTTGGGGTCAGTCTGCTGTTTATAATAATTTTAAATAATACTTAGCCAAACGGCCTGAGAAAAGGTAAAAGGAGGAAAAATTACGTATTTTTTGAAAAAATAACCGGAATTGCCCCTGTAGGCAAACAGGCAGGAATTTCGTTGAGCAGGGGAAATGGGGGTGCCATTTGGCAATAACAAAAGCAGATCATTTCAAGGCTTCTGGATGTCAGTTTATCCTGCTGTTATTAAAGTTATTTTCGTTTAAAAAGACCTCCCTTTGCCCGATGTTTTTTATTGCGTGTTGGCGGTTGGCATTGTTCCTGTATTTTAATCATTTCATCTGCATATCTTAACCCCAAATTTTTATAAGAATCTGAATTAAAATGAAGTTTATCACCTTTGTGATTCAAACTATCACTTTTAACAAGTCCAATACAATTATTTTCAAGAGATATTTCTTTTAAAACATCATTCAAATCTTTAGCTAATGGTCTTTTGTCGTATAAAAAATCTCCAATCTCTCCAATTATAATCGGTATGTTTTGTAAGTCTAAATCTTTTTCCAGGCTATCATTAAATGCAAGAAATTTTTCTTTATATACCGTAACATCATCTTCCACCTTGCAATCTGACTCGCCTTGATGCCACAAAATACCTTTAATAACCCCACGATTCATTCCTTTTTTAATTCTGCCAATAGCTTCATTATATGGATAACTATTAGTCAGTTCATGATAAGTATCAATATACCAATGTTTAATTGATGTACCTCCTTTAGCACAAGGAATTAAACCGATGTTGACAAGAGTATCATGTTCAGCCATTTTTTCCCCAAAAGACAATCCTAATCCCATTCCAACGGCTTTAGGTTTATCAAAGTGTAAAGGGTTTTTGGCAAGAGTCCAAATTGTATCTTCAGTGAGCATATATACACGAGGATGTACAAGTGTATCAATTTCTTCAACTTCCCCTCTTCCTGCCATATTGGATTGACCTAAAAGAAGGTATATATGGAAATTTTCTTTTAGGTTTTGTTGTTTCTTCCTTTCCTGAAAATTTCTTAAAGTTGAACAAGAAGATAAAATTAACACAATAAATATCAGGTAAAATAATCGTTTCATAGTTTTTAGATGAATGTTTCTTGTATTGTTTCCCGCTAACGGACCCAGCTCAGAAATAGTGGGGAGTTGCCGGCTTAGTTACCGGTCAACCCATTCGTATTGTATTCGTATTTAATTTCAATTAATAAAGATATAAATGATTCTATAAATCTTTCTTTTTTTGTCATATTTTTTGTTAGACATAGGGTTTATGAAAAGAAATTATAATTGGATTGAGGCACGTTACCATTGCGTTGTGTCAGCATGCATTTCTATTGCGGCATGTTCCTTTTCTGTTAGGTTCATTTCAAATTCTTTATGTCACATTACAATCCGATAAAGGCACGTTACCTTTGCATGGTGCCAACTTTGTTCTATTCCTTGAAGGCTTGCAGATGTGCGGTAAGACATTATGGCTCTGAGTCGATTTTGGATGGGGAAAGGTAAGATGTTGAAAAAGCCCCTTTTTATTTTAAAACATAAGCAGAATTGTAAATTCCGCTTAGCAAAGGAAATTTAAAACAAATAACCCTGTCGGGGTTTATTATTTTAAGCACAAAGCCAATTCTGCAAGGTTTTAGAAAACTAACAGGATTAAAAATTAATAGAAAAAACCGTATCTTCATTAAAAAAATTTATGGAGATTTTTAAATCAGGATTTTATTATCACATTTATAACCGTGGAGTTAATTCATGTAATTTATACGAAGAAAGTTCTAACTATGTACATTTTCTGCGTTTATACGAAAAATATATATTACCTGTTGCCGATACCTATGCCTATTGCTTAATGCCTAATCATTTTCATTTTTTAATTCGAATTAAGGAGGATAAAGAAATAGGTTATTATAAGAATCTCAACGCTGACAGGTCTAACGACTCTGTCAGGTTTCAAACAAATCCAGAAAAAAACGAAGACCTGTCAGAGTCCGAAGTTCCTGACATTGTCAATACTCAAAAAAGACCAAACCCATCAAGGCATTTTTCACACCTGTTTAATGCATATTCCAAATATTTTAACAAACGCTACACACGAACAGGACCTCTATTTGAACGACTTTTTAAAAGAATTCTGATTGAGAACGAATCTTATCTGAAATATTTAGTTTACTATATTCACCATAATCCTGTAAAACACGGTTTTGTTGAAGATATGACAGAGTACCCCTGGAGTTCGTATTTAACAGTTTCTTCGCCTAAAAAAACAAACCTGAAAAGAAACCAGGTTATTGAATGGTTTGATGATTTGCAAAACCTAAAGTATTTTCATAAGAAAACGCACGACCTGGATAGAATAAAAGATTTGATTTAAATTTTTATTCAATATAAAAAAACAACCTGTTTTTCGAAAAAAAAGCGGAATAACACCTGTCTGCATGCCTAACGGCACTGCTTGCCTGCCGAAGGCATGGTAAACCGACAGGCAGGAATTCCGCCTGACAGGGGGTATTATTTTAAACTACGTAAACAGGAAGGTTGATGATTACAGAATAACTCAGTATGGTCTGTTCCGACATTTTTCGTCGGGGAAACCCCAACCCTTAAGTACGGTGGTCATTCCTTTATTTCATTGCGGCAGAAAAACGGGAGAGCGCATTGGCGGTTAACAGACTGTCAACCGTCTTCTCGATTGTATTCGGTTGTGTTTAGAGCATCTACCATCCAATGGTTAACTGACCGCTAATGTTCCTAAACAGAATATATTTTCCTCTAAATCTATTTTCTTTCTCTCCTTGTATTTGACCTTTCTTGTATGGATAATGTGAATTATGAAAAATTTTCATCTCATTTATATCTGCATTCTCAGGAGGATAGAATCGTACGGTTGCATTTTCAAGTCCTTTTATTCCGATTCTCCTTTTTATACCTTTTTCTCCTGAATGAATTTCAAAACATGATATTATCCCTTCTTCCTGTTCAATAAAAAACCGGCATTCCTTAAAATAAGATTTAGGCATGTTGTATGTTGAATAGCCATTTGTAATGCGGGTTTCCAATCCGATAAAAACAGGGGCCCCCATGGGGAATTTAAACTTTTGTTTCACTGTGGTATTGGGTACAAAACCTGAAAAGTAGTAAGCATTATCGTTTCTTGATATCGTGTTTACAGGATTCTTCGTTAATGGAGATTCTTTTTCGAACAACAATTCATACCCCAGCTCTAACAGTGCATATCTCATCAGGATATTTCCCGAATACCATTTTCTTTTGTCCAATGGTCTTAAAAGCCTTCCGCCTTTATTTCCGACCGAATTTGTTCCTCGTATATAACATATAGCTCCTCCTTTCCCATTCTCTTCATGTCGTACAAGAGCCACATCACGTTTTTCAACTCCCTGTTTAACTGTGGTTAAAACTTTTGAATTATTTTTGTTTGAAAGTCTTTGTGTGTTAATTGGACCCCCTGAATAAAAAGCATCATGATAAATGGAATCAGGCAGGTCCATTTTTATATCATCAGATTTTGTTTTCAGCTGAATTTCGAATACTCCTTCTAAAGGCCGGACCAATTTAATATTCATGAATTCCAGGAAACGATCCGAACATCTTGTTACAGGGCCATATACCATTGCCTTTCCTCCCTGTTGGACAAAATCAATTAATTTAGCCTCCAGGGGAGTATTTGCTTCCGGTGCAATAGTCACCAAAACGGATTGACTAAATACTTCAGGTTTCTTTTGGTAAACGGAAACGAAGTTTTTTGTTGAAATACAAGTATTTAATGGAAAACCTTCATTAATAGCCTGTCTGATAAACCAATCACCGTAATATATTTCTTTTAACCTTTCAGGATGATTAAATGCCCAATCATGATATTCGTCAAAAGGATACACCCAAAGCAATACCCCGGCCTTATCAGGCGCATATCTCCTGGCTTGTAAAATGTGGGGGATAACTTCGTCGGGTACTTGTTTAGGCATGTTGCCATACGAATCGTCAATTGTAAGAAAGTTGAGGTGCGTAGGATTTTCTGTTTGTCCCTGGCTGTTGATTGTAGCCACAGCCATAGGCAGATAAATATCATGCGGTTCTCTTCCATACCGGTCAAGCCAGGGACTATTAAGCCACCAGGGATCATGAGTATAGTATCTGAAAAGAAACCTGTTGTCGGGTTTTTCACAAATTCTGGACATATAACCGGCCATCTCCAGGCCAAAATCTCCATTAATTGCAGCCCATGGTGAATTGGGAGGAGGAAGAATGTTATAATTGCCTTCATAGATACTTTTAAGGTCAACCCCGTCAGCTGCTAAATCAATGCTTGTCGATAAATTGGTCCCTCTGGTCTCAATTCTTATTTCCGGACATTCCTCACGGAAAAGCGTCCAGAAATCTAAGATTTTAGCTTTAATATCATCAAGCTTTTCAGCATGAAATTTTTCTCCATCAAAGATAGCTCCAGTACTACTCCAGGTTTCCATTCCAAATCCAAAGCCATTTGACAGCCATAAACAATCAAACCCCAGATCACGTAAAAAATGTTTGGATTGCCGGCCAAAGAATGAGCCAAAAGGTGTTCCCTGTTTTATCCCATGAGGATAACCGGCATATTTTTCTTTATCCTTGTTTAGAACCGCATAACAAGTTACAAATGATTTAGCACCCATTGTGTTAGACATGCAAACCTCGGGGTGCTTTTTATATTTGAAATCAGACCGGGCAAATTCCGGCCCCGGGTCAAAAGTTGCACATACTCTAATCGGCTTCCCCGTCATGCGATCACCTGTTTCTTTAAGTGTAGTGACTATGAGCTTTAAATCTTTGTAAGTAAATTTAGGCGGTTTTTTCATATAGGTAAATGCCCGCTCATGTAAAGTTAAATTTGAATCAGGATAAGAATTTACCTCATTCGAGGTATTGGGATTACCCATATATTTCGCCCATTCCAGTTTCTGATTCAGATTACCACTATAGTCTAAAATTTCTGAACCGTCCGAAGTCCAAAGCATTATGGATATGGTGTCGGCGTGACGTAATAATGAAGCCCATTGCGTAAATACTTCTTTACATACGGCTTGTATATAATCGGTATTGTTCTTCTTAAAGGGCTTTAAAGACATTTCGAGGGTAATATTGTTAAAGGATTTCAAAGAAGAACTGTAAATAGATAAATTTTCTTTTTGCTCATGATTTAACTCTGTATTCTTGGTATTACAGCCATAAAGAAGAATAGCAAAAACAATCCATATTGTATTTTTCATTTAATTATTCATTATTTAAAATATTTATAAATCAATTAACTTTTCTACATTTATTGTTCAAAACCCGGCCCTGCTAATGGAACGCAACTGTGAATGTATGATTATGTATGGGGTTTCGGGCTTTCAACGTATCAATTTACACCCCGGTTTAATGCGGGAGATAACGCTCTGAAAACCTTATAAATTATACATTTTGTTGTGCTTAGTGGTTCTCTGTTCTATATAATTCAGACCAGGACCCATTTTGTTCAAACCTCTTCATTCGTAAGCCATTTTTTTTAATCGTTTCATATGCATTCTTGTCTAATTCATTTGAACTAATAATTGCAAACTCTGTTTCATCAGTAAATTTATTTTGGACATTGGTAAAAACTCCTTTATCCTTGCTTAAATACCCTAAGTCAGGATTTGTAAGATTGTTATACATAAGAAAGTGAGTATAAATTGTGTTATCATGAATCTCTAGTTTCTCGCAATATTCGATAATCCCGGAATGAACAGAAATTAAGTCCCTATATCCTATGGTATGGTCATTACCCCCTCTTTTATTTAATGTAAAATGGATGTTGTTTGCTGCAATAACAATAAACAGCAGCATTGCAAAAGCTTTATGATACTTCTCGGTTACCCTTACTAAAAAATACACCCAAATGATTATCACAAAAGGCAAAATCGATAATAAGTATCTGGGTGAATAGAAGTTTGCTGATGAAAACAATAAATAACTTACTACAAAGAAACAAAGGATTAACAAGGGGCGTTGTTTTTCTTTTAACTGACTATCTTTTTTAATTATCAACCATATCATAGCAATTAAACCAAAAAATGTAAGTAAGTTTCTTCCCATAAAGATAAAAAGATAGGACGAATAGCCACTAAGTCTGCCAACGAATTCTTCAGGGTCTAAATAAGAAAGATGTTCCGGGAAGAAGTACCATCCGACCATTAGTTTCTGAACCAGGAAGAAGATGAAAATCAATATCAGAGGCAAGAGGAAAAGAAATAATCTTTTAGACTTTTCAATAATGCTTACACCTGATGTTTTGTAGATCTCAACAGACCTGAAAAATGTAATTACGCCCCAAATTACAATTGCACTTTCTTTAGTATATAAAGCAAAAGTCAGCCAAATAACTGTTGAGATATATTTCTTGTCCAGATATGATTTTAAGCTTAATACAGTGAAGAGTGCGAGGAGAATCTCAGGTAATAAGAATGTTGATTGTGCGAAAAATACGGATTGGATCATTAAAAAAAACAAGGTAACAATCGCGGTTAAGTAATTGAAATTCTTTTTTGTAAATAAAAATGATGCATATAGAAAGAATAAAGAAATTATTAAGGGAAAGAGCCTGGTAATCCAGCTATTGGTTCCCCATAGATTCATCCATAATGAGCTCAGGAAATAAAAAAGTAAAGGATGTCCCCTGTACAAATCTGGCGAAATTGAGTCAGGGAGTAAAGAGGGTCCTTTTAAGGCCATTTCTTTTATAGCAGGAACATATGACCATGCTTCATCCCAAAAGTACGGTAAAAACAAATCCTGAATTTTAAATACAACAAAACCTAACATTAACAGGAAAGGGATGTATTTTTTCAGGGTATTATTAGTAATTTTCATTTTTACATTTTTAATTAGTTAATTTTCTGTCTGAGTATCCTTGTGATCTTTAAGCAAAAACGGTTCCCGGGGACGAAGAGAGCGGGATCGTCGCCCGGTTTCTCACGCCAGCTATCGGGTGTCTCCCGCTGAACAACCTAACGAAGATAACACTCCTGGCTTCCTGTTTACCTTCCGAAAGGCATGCAGGCAGGTTGTCAGCAAACCGCCCGATAATTATCGGAACCCCGCATTCAGGATGATGTGTTGATAACATTCGTTATTTTTCCCTATTTGATTCAATCTTTTTTGTTCTCTCTTTGTGCTTTTTAACATTCCAATTTATACCAACCTTTTTTACATATTCTTCAATAGAACCAAGTCCCACTTCTGCACGTCTTTCATTTACTTTTTCCGGTTCAATTAATGGATAAACATAAAACGTTCCTGTTTCATCATCAATTATAATCTGACTTCCATAAATCTGTCTGTTTCCCTGGCCCATTGCTATCCTGTCTTCTAATAGTGCAAAATCATCGCTTTTAATATTTCCAACCTTTAATGCTTCTCGCATCATCGGCAAATATTTACGTTGAGTTTCAAGGTCTGAATGTTGAATCACAAGGAATAATGTGGCGTTTCCTTGTTCTCCTATGACATCTTTTCCAAGCCAACCATATTCATTTAGTATCTTTTCAATGTTGAGAAGGTTTATCGAATCTTGTTTATTCATTAATTCATGCAGTTTTATTAATTCTATATTCTCAGTCTCCGAGCGTGACTTTCTTAGTAGTTCATCAATTCGTAATCGGTATTTTTGGTCTTCTTGATGAATGGTATCAAGCTGAGCTATTAGCTCTTTGTTAAAATCTGTTTTGTTTTGAACCTGCCCAAAAACAAGGTTGACAATTATAAGGCCAACCATTAACACGATTATTTTTTTCATTTTATGTTCTGCTCGTTTCTTGTATTTTAATGCATGCTAAGGGTTTTATACCAACCCGTTTTGTTTTTATTATTATGCCAATGGGTGGGTAATACCCACTAAACCGGGATTTTATTTTTTAAAAGTAATTATTTATTCAATAAAACAAAAAGAAAGGATGCTGTAAAAGGGGGTACCAACAGGTTTGTATTGACTTATCATCGATTATTCAATGATTCTTTCACGGCTTTTCTGTAACTGCGCCCTATGGTTAAGAGCACATCATTTACCATGACTTCATCACAGGAAATATTTTTTATTTTTTCTGTATTGATGATAAACGAACGGTGGATACGTAAAAAAATATCCGGTAAACGGGAAGCCAGGTGGCTGATTTTTTCCTTACTCATGATTTGATCGCTGAGAGTATTTACCTGTATGTAATCCGATAAACTTTCAATGTAAACAATCTCGTCGTAGGGTATTTTGGCAATTTTCCGGTTGGACAGAATCTCAAGAAAAGACTTTTTCATTTTCTCTTTCTCTTCCATAAGTTGTTGAATTACCTGGCGATTTTCAACGATCTGACGCATCATCAATAAAAACGAACCTATAAATACCAATAAATATAATGTTACAGCCAAAAAACCAATTTGGGTAGCATTGGGACTTAGTTTATGAAAATCCAAGTTTACCAGGTATACATATGAAATAACTAATACGAGCATTTCGAAATACAATGAAACAACCGCTGTGCAAAAGGTGTAAAAGGCAAACTTGGTATATCTTTTTTTAAGATAATACTGGGGAACAAGAACATAATTAAAGAAATAGGAGGTTCCTAAAACAATGGGAAGGAGCATACAAACGAAGAAAAAAGCTGCGGTATTGTTACCCCAGGAAAAACCAAATGCCCGGCTTAAAACGAGGATTACAAATATCCAATAGGCGATATGTAAATAAGGATTTTTTGATTTTTTATTCATTTTTTTCATTTCTTTTGAGCTAATTTCGGTAAAAATTTGATATTTACAAGTTCGTGTCGACAAACAACCCGTTTAGAAACGGATTCGACCTTGATGAAATACATTATCTCATCTAATTTGGCAGAAGTATTCATCAAAAGTAAATTATTATGAAAGAATTATTTTTTATGGGAGGTCCTCAGTTTATGGCTATCCTGACATTGTTTTTAATTATTACGACGGCATGGTTTATTTATCACTTTACGGTTAGCTATCATGCTAAAAAAATGAACCGGGAAAAACTACTACGTCTCTTTGACTATGGAAAATCGTTAGGTTTGTTTTCGTTGATAATCGGTATCACAGGGCAGATGGTTGGACTCTATGAAATGTTTGATGCAATAGAGGTTGCTCTGGGAAAGGGAAAAGAAATTATCCCTGAATTGGTATTTGGAGGCATAAGAGTTACAATGATTGTGACCATTTACGGGATATTTATTTATCTTTTTTCAATCATCTTGTGGTTTGCAGGCAGTTTACTGATTGACAAGAAGTTTAAATAACCCCTGCGTTAAACGGTGTGTTGGCAGACTATGGTCTGTCAGCCACCTGCTTGATGATGTACATGTGCCTTATTGCCCGGCTACTTGAAAATAGTCTGAATATGGGTTCCTTTTTTTAAAATGCTGTTTAGGAGTCATGCCTTTTCATTCGTGAAATCCTTAATTTCATCCTGTTGGCTGGTTGTATTTATTCGCAGCGGGGTTCTTCCGCTCTTTTGTTTTTGTTTTAAAGAAATCCCAAACCTCATTTGCCATTTCAATATCCCCGTTTTGATGGCCAACTATCGACAACCAAATCGAGCCATAACGCTCAGATATACCCGGTTCAACATGACCTCCGCCAACTACCTTGTATAATGCAACCTCGGTGTTGTTTTGCCCGTTCCTGTAGATATATCGAGTTACCGTGCTTTGGTCATCGGGGTCTGTATCCGGAAATTTGGTTATCTCCGGCTCAGTATCTGCCTGGTTTCTGTTTACCCAATAGGTTACCGAAGCTTCTGTTGAAAGCATACTGCCTCTGTCGAAAGCCATCTCTCCTCCATCATAAGGCATTATCGGATCACCGGTTCCATTCATAAATAATGCAGATATCGCAGCATCGGATTCTACACATGCTGATTCAGCCGCTTTCGAAGCGGCAACAGCAGCAAAAGCTGTTATTTTCCCGGGTATTTCCTGCGCTAAACGAAAGGCAATATGCCCGCCATTTGAAGTCCCGTTTACATATATTCTTGAAGCGTCTGCCTCGTATTGGTGTATGATTAAACCGATAAGTTCGCTGATAAAGAGGACATCGTCGGAATCCGGGTTGGAATCAAGATTGCGGCAATCATTCCAGCCTCTTTTGTTATTTCCTCCCATCGTTCCATTGGGCACCACAACGATTAAGTTTTCCTGATTTGCAATATCAAGCCACACTTTGTAGGGTGCTTTAACACCTGTAAAGCCTAACATATCGTCATAACTGCCCCCATTGCCGTGAAACAAAAATACAACAGGTGCATTCAACGGTTTGTTGGGTACATACAGGTGATAGTTTCTGTCTATCCCTCCAACCGTTATGGTTTGTTTTTTTAATAATCCCTTTTCCTTTTCAGAACTGATCTCGTCATTATTACAGCTCAGGGTAAGGGGTATTAGTAAAAGTAAAAAGGCCGTAAAATTTTTCATCTTTTTTTCCTTTTGTCCTGCAAAAAACGCTCACCCCAAAACCAGCGTGCGGAAGTTTCGCCAGCCGTTCGTTGAACAACTTTACTAAGATAATATATAGTCTGCAAACCACCAACTTAGCGCAGTGATCTCATAAACCTAAGGCGAGTAAAACCCCGCATTAAATTTGAACATCTGTTATAGCCAGCTCATATTATTCATTAATATTCAAAAAAACCACAGTACAAGAATCTCCAATTATATTTACCTGGCCTGACCATGAATTCACCTTATTTGTTGCAATACAATTTATTTCATTTGCAGAATAATCATAGGTGCCTTTCTTTAGATTTAGTAATAATCCAATACCTGTTGAATTATCACAATTACAGTCATTATCGGTATATGTTGAATGTGCATCTATATTGCCAATTTTATCACCATTTACAAATAACTCAATATCAAAAACACAATTAATTATATGAGAATTAGTATAGAATAATAATTTCCCCTTATCAGAATCATAATATTCAACAAATTCAAAGACTAAATCATAATTACTTTCACAATAAATTTTCAATTGGTTATTTTCTACAGAATAGGTTTTAGCAGAAACTAAACTGTTAATAAAAAGTGTTTCCCAGTCCATTCTTAATTCAGGCGAACAATATTTCTCGGTACCTTCTCCAACATTATTAATATTTATTGAATTACTTTCACCAAGAATATATTCTCCATATGAATAATTACAATAATCAGGTAAATTAATTTTCCCGTTCTTTCGAAAAACGATCTCAAAATTTTCAATTTCTGTTGGGAAATTCGTTATTTCACCCGTTGTATGGTCAATTATTTTTGAAAGAGTCCATTTTGTATCGATAATTGATTCAACTTTTAAATCATTATCTGATTTTTCACATCCGATAAAAAACATAATGATCAGGCTTATCAATATCAATATTTGTGATTTCATAATCTTGTATTTATAGTTCTTTTGTAAGATGACACAAAGTTTCTTTAGGTTGCGTTGTATTGGCTATAACGTATTTATATCAACCCATTTTGTCTTTATCATTACGCCAATGGGTAGGTATACTCCCTAAACCGGGGTGTTTATTCATTAAAAGTAACCATTTAATCACTTAAATAAAAAGAAAAGATGCTTTAATAAAATCTTTATGCCGTGTATCTCATCAGTTTACTGCCGGAGGGTGTGGCCGAAAGATGTTAAGGATGCTGTAAAAGATGTTTTAGGTGTTGATGGTTCCTGTTCCGACAATAAAATGTGGCAGCACAGAAGGGGTTGTAACGAAAGGTTCGGGAGCATAGGGTTTTCGGCGGTTGCTTTTTTTGTCCGGGCCTTGGGTTGAATATACAGAGCAGTCGTTCTTCGGCGATAAATCGGAAAGGGCAGAATTCTGCTTATATTTAAAAAAGGCTGCCCTTTCGGAACAGCCTTTTTTTGGTTCAAATCTCACTTTCTTTTACCACCTTCTCGTGGGCGGAATACTATATAAAATTCCTCCTTGTTTTTCCAGTTCTTTTTCCAGGGCGGGAAGTTGATTGTTAAACAGTTCATTCAAGGCTGTTTCCTGTTTTTCAAACATGCTGTGCGCAATATGGTATTGCTCTTGCTGGGTTCCTGTTACATCAACCTGTGCATTGGATGATGCATACAATGCAAAACGGACTCTTCCTGAAACAGGGTTTTTCATTCCATAACCACCAAACAATACATTTTGAATGGTATCCAGCTTACTTTGCAATCCATTGATCTTGTTGATCAAAACACTGGCTTCGACTGGCGTCTTTTCCAGAATGGTTTGCATATTTTCCAGCCGCTTGCCTGTTTCTATCATTTTACTTCTTGCGGCATAAATCTTTGCGTTTAACGTGTTCAGCTCTTTATAGAAGTTGAAATTTTGGGTATAGTTGGGGGTTCCTAAGGCATTCGGAACAGAGAAAACCTTAAACGGCTGAGGCTCTGCCAAACGGGTAAATGTTCCGTTAAAATTTTTATCTATAGCTACGGTATATTCTCCGGGAGGAACTTTGGGGCCGCGGGATGAAAGATATCCCAGATCCCATGCAAGGCTATTGTAACCTTCTTTAACAGGGGCTTTTATTTTTCGCATAATATCCCCATTCGCATCATAAATCGTAAAGATGAGCTCCGGTTTCTTTTCATTTTCCTCGGCCCGTAATTCTGCTTCTGTAGGATAGTAAATTGGTTTTCCTTCTTTTTCGGCTTCTTTTTGGGCTTCAATCCGTTTCTGTTTTAGTGTTTTATATCCTTTTTTGATATAATATTCGAACCGTGCTTCAGGATCAGGGTTTGGTGTTCTGAAATGTATTTCACCCTGATAGTTTAGATTGCTCGAAGGGAAATATAACATGGCATCGTTGATGGTAAACAGATGGGCTTCTTTCTCGGTTATATCCTTATTTAATTCTCTTAACGATGAATAGTTATCTAAAACATAGAAGCCACGGCCAAATGTTGCTACTACCAGGTCGTTTTCTCTTTCCTGAATGGTTAGCTCTTTGACCTGGATGGTTGGTATTCCATTTTTAATTTGGGCCCATTTTTTACCCCCGTCGATACTCGTCCAAACACCCCATTCTGTTCCAACAAACAACAAATCAGGGTCCTGGTGATCTTCTATAATACAATAAACGGTACCGGAAGGTAAATTGGAAGCAATGGATTCCCAGGTTTTTCCTTTATCGGTGCTTTTTATCAGGTAAGGGGTAAAATCACTGCTGTTTTTACGGCCGTCGAAACAGGCGTATACCGTATTTTCGTCATGCATTGAAGGAGTAACATAGTTTACGAAGGTCATCCCGGGAACACCCGGAAACTGATCATATTTCGTCCAGTTTTCGCCATCATCTTCGGTAATCCAGATAAGCCCGTCATCCGTCCCTGCATATAACATGCCTTGTTTTAAGGGCGATTCGGACAGGGCAAAAATATTTCCAAACTTCGATGTTGAAAGGTTTTTGGCAACGGCTTCAGGAGGCCATATTTTACCCATCATGGGTAAGCTGTTCTGATCAATTTGCCGGGTTAAGTCACCGCTTATTTTCTTCCAGCTATCCCCTCTGTCTGTACTTTTGAAAACATAATTTCCGGCAACATACAATGTTTTATGGTCAAACGTACTTAATAAATAGGGCGTATTCCAGTTCCATCGAAACTCTTCGTCTTCGGTGGGTTGTGGTTGAATAAAAACGCTGTTACCGGTTGTCCGGTCATATCTTTTTAAACCACAGTATTGCGATTCACAGTAAGAAATATTAGGATTCTCGGGGTCGGGGATGGATAAATACCCATCGCCACCAATGGTATAGGTCCAGTCGGCATTAACCAGGTACCTCCGGTGGGTTTGTGATGGTCCAAACCACGAACCATTATCCTGGGCACCCCCATAAATATTATAAAAAGGATAGTCGTTATCTGTACGAACATGATAGTATTGGGTAATGGGCAGATTCTTTTTAAACTGCCATGTTTCGGCCCGGTCGTATGTTTCGTATAACCCCCCATCGCTACCCACTAAATAGTGGTCGGTGTTGGTTGGGTCTATCCATATCACGTGGTTGTCCACATGTTTGTTTTTGCCTTCGATTCTTTCCCATGTTTTTCCTCCGTCATTCGAAAGCGCATTTCTTACATCCATCACAATCACAACATCCGGATCTTTGGGGTCGGCATATAGTTCGTTGTAATATTGCGGACTGCTGGTTCCTTTATCGCTTCTTCTTTCCCAGCTCTCGCCCATGTCGCAGGATCTGTAAAAGCCACTTTTATTTTCGGGTAACTCAACAATTGAATAAATAATATCGGGATTTGCCGGAGAAAGTGCTAAACCAATTCGTCCAACATCTCCCTTAGGTAAGCCATTGGTGAGTTTTGTCCATGTGTTACCGGCATCAACAGATTTATAAATGGCCGATTCGGGTCCGCCATTAATTTTAGAATATACTCTTCTTTCCCTTTGATGTGATGCAGCATATAAGATATCCGGGTTTCGTGGGTCCATTTCCATATCTGTAACCCCGGTATATTCTCCTATTTCAAGGATTCTGGTCCATGTTTTACCGCCGTCGGTCGTTTTATATAATCCACGTTCACCACCGGGTCCCCATGCCTGCCCCTGGGCAGCGACATAAACTACATTGCTGTTTCTTGGATCAATCATTATTTTACCAATTTGCGAACTGGTTTTTAAACCCATATTGGTAAATGTTTTTCCACTATCGGTCGTTTTATAAACGCCGTCGCCATAGGCTAAATTTCGTTGCGAATTATTTTCGCCGGTACCCACCCATAAAATATTCGGGTTATTAGGGTCTATAGCTAAACAACCAATGGAAAAAACCGGTTGATTATCGAAAATGGGCTCAAAAGTGGTTCCCTGGTTTGTGGTTTTCCATAAGCCACCGGAAGCTACGCCGACATAATATTCGGAATGGTTCTCGGGATTAACGGCAAGATCAGAAATTCGGCCAGAGTATGCAGCGGGTCCTACGCTTCTGAATTTGTACATGTTTAACATCCCTTGAGTTAGTTCAGTGCTTTTCTCATTTATTTTTTGTTTTTTTCGTTGAGAAAAGGTTGAAAAACTGCCGGTCAATATTATTACCGAAAGAATAATAAGACGCAGCAATGCTTTACTTTTAAAAGTTTTCATAAAATGTATTTTAAGATTTGATATAAAAATGATTGGTTAATTGGTTCAAAATGAAGATATTTTATCATAATACTATGGTAGAATGGACATTTATTAAGACGAACAAAAAGCACAATCGTTTAAAAAGAGGGCGGAATGACTAGTCCTAAATAACCGTTACAGGTTTTAATGGATTAAAAATACAATATTAAGTGAGAATGGGATTAATTTCATTCTCACTTTTTTTATATGTTCTCATTTGAATTTCATTTTGTTTGTGCATCTGATCTGGAGTTAGCATATAACAGGAATAATGAGGTCTTTGACTATTATAGATACCAATCGAGTTATCGATAAAGAGCCTCCAAAGCTCTTTATCGATAATACTTATGCCATTGATGAATTCATGTTTTAATATACCATTAACTCTTTCAGCAATTGCATTTTGATAAGGGTCATATTTTTCAGTCATGCTACATCTAATATTAT
>Ga0209936_1000858_pt1 | contig 17218 bp, 17 predicted proteins | sample SalPonR1_A_D1_MG_FD_185694 | JGI IMG/M metagenome (GOLD analysis project Ga0209936, IMG submission 185694) | Salt pond soil microbial communities from South San Francisco under conditions of wetland restoration - Salt Pond MetaG R1_A_D1_MG... ... | reverse complement strand
GCGGCGTATGCGACCGGTACACCATGAAGGAAGAGGGGTGGAGCCATGGCCCTGAGCATCGAGAACCGCGAGGTCGATCGGCTCGCCGACGAGCTGGCCGGCAAGGAGCGCCTCTCCAAGACCGAGGCCGTGCGGCAGGCCCTCGAGGCACGTCTGGCGACCCTCCGCCGCACGGCCCCCGCCGGTCGCGGGAGTCGGTTGCGATCGTTCCTCGAGCACGACGTGTGGCCGTATCGCCCCGCCGAGCTCGTCGGGACGCAGGTGACCCGCGAGGAGCGCGAGCGCATCCTCGGCTACGCGGAGACGGGCGTGTGATCGTCGATGCGAGCGCGATCGTCGCGTCGGTCCTGCGCGAGCCCGGCCGGGAACGCCTGGTCGACGCCATCGACCGTGCCGAATCGGTCGCCATCGGCGCCCCGACCGTGACGGAGGCGTCGATCGTGCTGGCCGCCAAGGGCGTGCCGCCGACGGTGCTGCACGCTCTTCTCGCGGAGGTGGAGATCGAGGTCGTGCCCGACACGCGCGACCACGCGCACGTGGCCGCCACGGCGTACCGGCGCTTCGGGCGCGGCCGGCACCCGGCTGCCCTGAACTTCGGCGACTGCATGAGCTACGCCGCGGCCCCCCTGGACCGCGCGCCGATCCTGTTCGTCGGCGACGACATCGGTCGAACCGATCCGACCCCCGTGCTGCCGCGCTGAGCTACGCGCCGCCCCTTGCGGCGTCGTCCAGGATCGCGCTCAAGGCGGCCGGCTCGGTGACCGGCAGCCGGCAGGCGTACCCCTCGCACACCCAGGCGGCGGCCGCGTCGTCGACGGTGGTACGGCCCTCGACCAGCGGGCCGGAGTGCGGCTCGCGTGCCCGCTGGACCGCCCAGGCGTCCAGCGGACGCCGCGCCGCGACCGACCAGAGCTCGCGGCCGCCGGCGTCGTCGGGCCCGGTGATCGCCAGCTCGCGCGGCGGGGCCCGCATCAGGTCGATCAGCGCCAGCGCGCTCGCGACCGCCTGGGGATGGCGGCGGCCAGCCTCGGCCAACGGGCTGACGACCTGACGCGCCACGGCCGCGCCCTCGGGCCGGTCCTGCAGCCGGGAGACGCGCCACACCAGCTCCGCAGCCGCGACGGAGTCGGCGGGCACGGCCGCGTCGAGCAGCGTGCGCGGCCGGAACGGCAGCGGGTCGGACACGTTCTGGCCCACGCTCAGGAACCCGCCGTTCTCGTCGGCGAACTCCGCCATGATCGCCTCGACGCGGCGTTGCGCCTCGACCAGCCAGCGCGCGTCGCCGTCGGCGCGATGCAGCTCCAGCAGGCCCAGCCCCAGGTAGGCGTGGTCCTCGAGACGCGCCTCGATCCCGACGGCGTCGCCCAGCGCGCGTCGCGCCAGCGATCCGTCCGGCCGCACCATCTTGTCCAGCACGTGACGGGCGGTCGCCTGGGCGCGCGCCGTCATGCGGGCGTCGTCCAGCAGCCGGCCGGCCCGCGCCAGCCCGAGGATCGCGAGGCCGAGAAGGCCGGTCAGCTCCTTGTCGTCCAGCGCCGGTCGCGGCCGTTCCGCGCGCGCCCGGGCCAGCGCCTCACGAATCTCGCCCAGGCGCGCCTCGGCCTCGTCGGGGGCCAGCTGGAACCGCGCGGCCAGCTCGGTCGCGTCCGCCGCGACGCGGAGCACGTTGCGGCCCTCGAACGGGCCGACGTCCGCGACGCCGTAGGCGAAGCGGGCGAACGGCACCGTGTCCGCGCCCAGCCGCTCCGTCACGGCCGCGTCGAACCCGGCGCCGGTCCAGGCGTAGAACGCGCCCTCCTCGCCTTCGCTGTCGGCGTCCAGCGCGGTAGCGTAGCCGCCGCCCGGCAGAGACATCTCGGCCTCCAGCCAGGCGAACGTCCGCAGCGCCGCGCGCAGGAAGGTCGCGTCGCCCGTTCGGCGCCACGCCTCGGCCCAGCGCGGCAGCAGCTGGACGTTGTCGGAGAGCATCTTCTCGAAGTGCGGCACCCGCCACGCCCCGTCGACGGAGTAGCGCGCCGTACCGCCGACCAGCGGATCGGAGATCCCGCCGCGGGCGATGGCGCGCAGGGTGGCGTCGGCCATCGCGTGCGCCTCGGGCTCGGGCCGCAGGCTCAGCCAGCGAAGAACCCCGTGCGGCGGGAACTTCGGTGCGTCGCCGAAGCCGCCGTGGCGCTCGTCGAACGTCTTTCCGAGCGCCGCGAGCGCGTCGGGACCGGCGTCCGGCAGGTCGTCGTCGGGCGCGATCTGGTCCCACGCCCCAGGGAGCGTCTCCATGCCGTCACGGACGTGCGCCTCGAGCCGCTCGGCGTCGGCCAGCAGCGCCTCGCGGCGCTCCGTCCAGGCCTCGGACACCGCGTCCAGCACCCGCGGGAACGACGGCATGCCGGGGCGCTCGCGCGGCGGGAAGTACGTGCCGGTGAAGAACGGCCGCCCCCCATGGTCCGCGACCGCGGTCAACGGCCAGCCGCCCTGGCCGCGCATCGCCTGGAGGGCGGCCATGTAGACGGCGTCGACGTCGGGATGCTCCTCGCGGTCGACCTTGACCGGCACGAATCGCTCGTTCACGGTCCGGGCGATCGCCTCGTCGCGGAACGACTCGCGCTGCATCACGTGGCACCAGTGGCAGCTCGCGTAGCCGATCGAGACCAGGACCGGCAGGTCGCGACGGCGCGCCTCGGCGAACGCCTCCTCGCCCCACGGGCGCCAATCGACGGGATCGTCCGCGTGCTGAAGCAGGTACGGGCTGGCGGCGTCTGCAAGGGCGTTCATGGCGCGACCGTAGCAGGGCGCGCGGCGCGGCCGCGTGGTCCGGGTACGCTCGGTCCATGGAGGTCTCCGGAATGCGGACGTCGTACGGCATCGGTCGACTGGACATGGACGCGCTGGGCGACGATCCGCTGGACGCGCTGGCGTCGTGGATCCACGACGCGGCGGCGTCCGGCATGATCGAGCCGAACGCGATGGCGCTGGCCAGCGCCGACGAGGGCGGGCGCCCGTCGGTTCGGATGGTGCTGTGCAAAGGTGTGGACGCGCGCGGGGTGTCGTTCTACACGAATCTCGAGAGCCGCAAGGGGACGGAGCTGGCCGCGCGCCCCTGGGCGGCCGCGACGTTCTGGTGGGACCGGCTCGAGCGGCAGGCGCGGGTCGAAGGGCGGGTGCTGCGCATCCCCGACGACGAGGCGGACGCCTACTTCGCGTCGCGTCCGCGCGGCAGCCGCGTCGGGGCGTGGGCGTCGGAGCAGAGTCGCGAGATCCCCGACCGCGCGACGCTGGAGCGTCGCGCGGCGGAGATCGAGGCGCGCTTCTCGGGCGACGCACCGGTGCCCAGGCCGCCGCACTGGGGCGGCTTCGTGCTGAGCCCGACACGGATCGAGTTCTGGCAGGGGCGCGAGAACCGCCTGCACGATCGCATCCGCTTCGAGCGCGAGCCGGTCCGCTGGACGCGCGTCCGGCTCGGTCCCTGAGGGCGGAAGCTTCGAGCGAGAGCTGCCGCTAAGCGGTCAGTCGGTCGTCTCGTCGCCCTCGTCCGTCGCGGGCGCGTCCGGCTCGACCGGGTCGGGAACGACGAGCGGCTCGTCGGCGCCGGCGGTGGGCAGGCGCTCGGGGTAGGTGACCACGCCACTGGCGTCGATGAGCGCGGAGATCTCCTGCTCGGTCGCCTCGGACGCGAGCGCGTTCTGCAGCGTGCCCCGGACCTCGTCGAACGGGGCGGTCTGCGCCTCGCGACGCTCGGTCACGAGCAGCACGTGCTGGCCGAACTGCGTCTCGACCGGGCCGTGCGGCGTGCCGACCTCGGCCTCGAAGGCGGCCTCCTCGAACGGCGCGACCATCTGGCCGCGACCGAAGCAGCCCAGGTCGCCTCCCTGTGGTCCGGACGGGCCGGTGCTGCGCTCCGCGGCCAGCTCCGCGAAGTCGGCGCCGGCCTCGAGCTCCGCCAGCACCGCTTCTGCGTCCTCGACCGTTTCGAGCAGGATGTGGCGCGCGCAGACCTGCTCCGGCGTCGCGAACTGCTCGCGCCGGTCGGTGTAGGCGGTCCGGAGCTGATCGTCGGTGAACGACTGCTGGGCCTCGACCGCCTCGTACAGGCGACCGATCGACTCGTTCTCGGCCACGAGCTGGCGAAGCATCGCCTCGTCGCCGATCCCGCTCTCGGCGAGAAGCTGCTCGAACGCCGCGTCGTCCTCGAGTCCGGCCCGGATCTCCGCGACGCGGGCGTCGACCGCCTCGTCGTCCACGACCACGCCGCGCTCCTCGGCCTCGGCCAGGAGAACGATCTCCTGCGCACGCTGATCGAGGTAGGCGGGCGCCAGGCTGGTCAGCTGGGTCCGGATCTCTTCGGTCATCTGCGCGCCTTGCGAGGCGACGACGCTGCGGATCGCGATCTCGAAGCGATCCTCGAACTCGGAGAGGGTTTCGGTCTGGGAGCCGAGCCGGACGACGACGGGGTCGTCGCTCGTCTGGACCTGCGCCACGACGAAGGCGAGGGTGGAGGCCAGGAAGGCCACGGTGGGGATCAGGAAACGTCGCATCCCGGGCAGGCTAGCAGCCGCGGACGGCTGGAGGTGTCTCCCTCCTTCCCGGCGCCACCGAGCAGAACCACGCAGGCGCCACGGATGCTCCCGTGGCGCCTGCGTGCGGCCGGACGGCGGATCGTCGAGATGCGCCGACGTAGCGGTGCGCTTACGGCGCCTCTTCCGGAGCCTCCGGCGCGGCGGAATCGGGGTCGGCGGGGGCGGGCGCGGCAGGAGCGGGCGCGGCGGCGGCGTACGGCAGCCGGTCGGGGAACGTCTCCGTATCGGCGGCGTCCGCGATCTCCGCGAGTCGCTGCTGCACCAGCTGCTGCCGGACCGACTCGGCGAGCTCCGCGCGGACGTCCTCGAAGGCGACATCCTCCGATTCGGCGCGAGCCTCGAACGCATCACGGAGCTGCGCTTCCTCGACCTGGACCTCGCCGGCGACGTCGGCGCGAAGGCGTTCGAGCAGGGCGCCCTCCTCGAGGAGCGTGCGCAGCCGCTCGAGGTCGCCGATGCCGCTGGACGCGAGCACCTGGGCGAACTCGCCTTCGTCCGAGTCGCCGCGGACCTCGGACACGATCTCGTCCAGCTCGGCGGGCGCGAGCTCGATGCCGCGCGCGTCGGCTTCGGACAGCAGGGCGATCTCGTCGGCCCGCTGCTCCAGGAAGCGGGGCGCGAGCGGCTCGAGGCGGGCACGGACCTCGTCGCTCATCGGCAGGCCCTGCTGGGCCGCCACGCCGCGGATCGCGATCTCGAAGCGATCGTCGAACTGCGAGAGGGTGCGCTCGTGGTCGCCGACGCGCAGCACGACCGGGTCGTCGTTCTGTTGCGCCCAGGCAGCGGGTGCGACCAGCAGGGCGCCGAGCATCGATAGGTTGAGGGCGACGGAGAAGAAGCGTCTCATGGGCCGAACCGTACCGGCGATGCGGATGAACGCGGATGACGCGAGATGAGAGCGGCGCCCGGCGACCGCGCCGAGCGGGCGTTCCGGACGCTCATCGGGTGCGGCGGGCGCACCGGATTCCCGTGACGATCAGGAGCTGGGGGTGGCCTCGTCCTCGACCGGCTCGGCCTTCGTGGCGCCACCGTCCTCGTTCGGGTCCAGTGCGCGCAGCTGTCGGTACACCTCGCGTTGACGCTCGGTCGGGACCTCGGGCACCGTGACGCGCAGCTCGACGAGCTCGTCGCCCCGGCCGCCCTCCTTGCGGGGCCAGCCCTGACCGCGCAGGCGCAGGACGCGTCCGCTGGAGCTTCCCGCCGGGACGGACACCTCGATCGGGCCCTCGAGGCTGGGGACGACGGCGCTGCCGCCCAGCGCCGCGAGGTGATCGGGAATCCGCACGACCGCGCGGACGTCGTCGCCTTCGAGCGACAGCCCGCCGTGCGGCCGCAGCTTCACGGCCAGCAGCAGGTCGCCGCCGCCGGGCGCCTGGCCGCGCAGTCGCAGCTTCGCGCCGTGGCGGACCCCGGCCGGCACGGTCACGTCGATCCGGCGACCCTCGATCGTGATCGGGACCTGACCACCCTGGTAGCCACGCTGGAGGTTCAGCTCCAGGTCGCCCTCGACGCTGCGGGGCCGGGGCTGGGCGCGACCGACGCGGGCGCCGCCACGAAGGTCCGCGAACGGGTCGCCGGTCGCGGCACGCCCTCCAGTCCGGACCGTTCCGCGCGGGCCACCGGTCTGCGCGTAGCCGCCGAAGCCGGCGCCGAACAGGCTCTGGAAGAAGTCGCTGAACCCGGCGACGTCGTCGGGATCGACGTTCGTCCAGACGTGACCGCCGCCCGGGCCGCCGGCCGGGCCGCCGCCGGTCCATGCGCCTCGCGGTGGAACGTCGCCGCTGCGGCCGTAGGTGTCGTAGATCTTGCGCTTCTCCGGATCGGAGAGGGCCGTGTACGCCTCGTTGATCTCCTTGAACCGCTCCTCGGCGTCCGGGTCGCCGGGGTTGCGGTCGGGGTGGTGCTTGGCGGCGAGCTTGCGGAACGCACGGCGGATCTCGTCCTGCTCGGCGTCCTTGGACACGCCCAGAATCTCGTAGTAGTCCTTGAACGAAGCCATCCGGTCACCTCCCCTCGTGCTTCTCGCGTCGCGCTCGGATGGTGACTCTGCGCTACGCGTCCTGGTAGACGACGACGCGCGCCGGGCGGATGAGGCGGTCGCCGCGAGCGAAGCCTGCCTCGTACACCTCGGCGATCGTGCCGGGCGTGGCGTCCCCGACCGGGGGCGCGCTGGTGAGCGCCTCGTGCAGGTCCGGATCGAACGGCTCGCCGACCTCGCCCACGCGGCGAATGTCGAGCTTGCCGAGGTTCCGTTCGAGCCCCTCCATCACGGCGCGCACGCCGGGAACGATCAGGGCGGGGTCGCCCTCCTCGGCGGCCGTGAGGGCGCGGCGGAGATCGTCGTAGACGGTCATGACGGGAAGCACCGCGGCGTCGAGACCGGCGTCCCGGGCGCGACCCTGATCCGCGGCGGCGAGCCTGCGGACGGTGTCGAGCTCGGCGCGGGCGCGGAGCGCTCTGGCTTCCTGCTCCTCGACGGCGCGCTCGGCCTCGACGACGCGTTCCTGCAGCGCCGTGAGCTCTCCGCGCAGGATCTCGAGCTCGGTCTGCGGGGCGTCCTGTGGCGACTCGGGCGGCTGCTCGGACATGGGCGGGACGGCCTCGGGCTCGACGCCCTCGGCGTGCTCGTGGGCGCGGGCCGCGGGATCGCTTCCCTCGGTCTCGTGGGCCTCGCGGTCGCGCGTGTTCGGGTCGTGTTCGTTCATGGGGTCTCCGGTTCCGTGCACGCCGGGCGCGAGGCGGCACCCCTGCGGGCGCCGCCTCGCCGACGATCGAAGGGCGAGCGGTCAGCCCGCAGGCTTGAAGTCCGCGTCGATGACGTCGTCCTCTTCGCCGGCTCCTTCGCCGGCCTCGCCGTTCTCGCCGGGTCCCTCTTCCGGCTCGGCCTGGGCGGCCGTGGCCTGCTGGAACGCCTGCAGCGCCTCGGCGAGCTGCTGGGTGAGCTGCTCGTAGCGCTCCGTGTCGACGCTCGGGTCGTCGACCGCCTTCTGCGCCTCGTCGATCGCATCCTGGACGGGCTTCTTCTGCTCGTCCGTGGCGCCTTCGGTCTCGGCGACGATCTTCTCCGCCTGAGCGCGCATGGAGTCGCACTGGTTTCGGGCCTCGGCCAGCGCCTTGAACTTCGCGTCCTCGTCGGCGTGGCTCTCGGCATCCTTGACCATGCGATCGATCTCGTCCTCGGCCAGCGTCGTCGTGTTCTGGATCGTGATCGACGCTTCCTTGCCGGTCGACTTCTCACGCGAGGTGACGTGCAGCACGCCGTTCGCATCGATGTCGTAGGTGATCTCGATCTGCGGCATGCCGGCCGGCATGGGCGGGATGCCCTCGAGCTTGAACTTGCCGAGCGACTTGTTCTCGCGCGCCATGGCGCGCTCGCCCTGGAGGACGTGCACCTCGACGCCGGTCTGGTTCGCGTCGGCGGTGGTGAACGTCTCGGTCTTGCGGACGGGAACGGTGGTGTTGCGGTCGATCAGCTTCGTGAACACGCCGCCCTTGGTCTCGACCCCGAGGCTGAGCGGGGTGACGTCCAGGAGGACGATGTCGTCCACGTCGCCGGTCAACACGCCGGCCTGGATCGCGGCGCCCAGCGCGACGACCTCGTCGGGGTTGACCGATTGGTTGGGCTGCTTGCCGAGCATCTCCTGGACGATCTTCTTGACCGCCGGGACGCGGGTGGAGCCGCCGACGAGGATGATCTCGTCGATCCCGCTCTTATCGATCTTCGCGTCCGCCAGCGCCTTCTCGACCGGGCCGCGGAGCCGGTTCAGCAACGGCGCCATCAGGTCCTCGAGCTTGCTGCGGGTCAGCTTCTTCTCGAGGTAGAGCGGCGCGTTGCTGCCGGGGTCCATGGCGATGAACGGCAGGCTGATCGTCGTCTCGGGCAGGCCGGACAGCTCGATCTTGGCCTTCTCGGACGCTTCGAGCATGCGCTGGAGCGCCTGCTTGTCCTTCTTCAGGTCGACGCCGTACTCACCCTTGAAGTCCGCGGCCAGCCAGTCGACGATGGCGTAGTCGATGTCGCTGCCGCCGAGGTGGGTATCGCCGTGGGTGCTGCGCACCTCGAACACGCCCTCGCCGACCTCGAGCACGGACACGTCGAAGGTGCCGCCGCCGAAGTCGAACACCAGGACGGTCTCGTTCCCCTTCTTCTCGAGTCCGTACGCCAGCGCCGCGGCGGTGGGCTCGTTCACGATGCGGAGCACCTCGAGCCCGGCGATCTTGCCGGCGTTCTGCGTCGCCTCGCGCTGCGCGTTGTTGAAGTAGGCGGGGACGGTGATGACGGCCTTGGTGATCTTCTCGCCCAGCTGATCGCCGGCGTCGGCGACGAGCTTGCGCAGCACCATCGCCGAGATCTCCTCGGGGGTGTAGAGCGTCTCTTCGACCTTGAAGCGGACGCCGCCGTCGTCGGCCTTGACCACCTCGTACGGGGCGCGCTCGACTTCGTCCTTGACTTCGTCCCAGGTGCGCCCCATGAAGCGCTTGACTTCGAAGAGGGTGCCACGGGCGTTCAGGACGGCCTGGCGCTTGGCGACCTGGCCGACGAGGCGCTGGTCGTCCTTGAACGCCACGACGGAGGGCGTGGTGCGGGCGCCCTCGCTGTTCACGAGGACGGTGGGCTCGCCGGCTTCCATGACGGCGATGACGCTGTTGGTGGTTCCGAGGTCGATGCCTACGGCTTTGGCCATGTTCGGGCCTCCATTCGGGTTCGGTGTGTCGGCGCGCAGAACGCCCGCGGCGCCCTCTTGAAGGTTGAGGGGAGCGGGCGCAGAACGCTCACTACACGCGAGGATAGCAGTCCGCCAGCGGTATGTCAACAGATGTGAGCGCACTACGCTCAGATTTGTGGTGCGGCGCGCCTCGGCCGCGATACGCCGTGCAGGCTCGTTCCTCCGGGCCGGGTCGCCCCGTCGTAGCCTGACGACGACCCGCACGGGCCACGCAGCGCCCCGGCCGGTTCCGAAGGAGGCCCGCATGCTGTTCCTGATCCTCGCCCACGACGCCCACGACGAGGGCGCCCCCGCGCGCCGTGCCGCCGTCCGCGAACGCCACCTCCAGGAGGTCCGCCCGCTCGTCGAGTCCGGCCGGCTCCAAGTCGGCGGCGCCTTCCTGGACGACGAGGGCACGATGCGCGGCTCGATGCTGCTGCTCGAGGCCGAGGACGAAGCCGAGGCGCGCCGTGTGCTTCAAGACGACGTCTACGCCCGCGAGGGGGTGTGGGAGCGGTTCGAGATCTGGCCGTTCAAGCGCGCCGTGTGACGCCCGAGGCGAACGCCCGCAGGCCTGGACGGCGGCGGCCCACGCCGCGACGTACGGTCGCGGCGCACGCTCACGACGCCGCGCCCGACCGCCGCCGCACCCAGCGCGACAGTCCGACCGCCAGCACCGCCATCGCCAGCGAGGCGGCGATCAGCTCCGGCCGCACCGAGACCTGCCGCACCTCGAACACGCCTTCCAGCGAGGCGCCGGCCCACACCACCGCCAGCAGTCCCGGCGCGCCGCCCAGCGCGGTCGCGGCGACGAACGGTCCGACCGGCGCGCGCGAGGCGCCCGCGACCAGGTTGACGACGTCGCCCGGCACCGCCGCCAAGCGCGCGATCAGGATCGCCTCGAACGCGTTCCGTCGCAGCCGCGCCCGCCAGCCGGTCTCGGCGTCGTGGGCGGCTTCGTGGGCGGCTTCGTGGGCGGCTTCGCCGGCCGCGTCCGCCGCGTCCGCGTCGCGCCGTGGCGTCGCCGTCGCGGCTCGCCGCGGGCCCGCCACGCGCGCCAGCCCGTACGCGACCGAGGCGGACAGGAGCACCCCCACCCACGCCACCAGCGCCCCGACGAAGGGCCCCAGCGCATACCCTGCGAACAGCGCCAGCGCCGTCGCCGGAAACAGCACCACGGCGCGCAGCGCGTAGGCGACCAGCAGTGCCGGCACCGCCCAGCCGCCCCCCGACACGCGCCGAAGCGCGTCGCCACCCACCTCCCGTGGGTCCGCCCCCGTCGCCAGAACGGCGACCCACGCCGCCACGACGACGGCGGCCCAGAGCAGCACGCGGACCGAAGGACGACGCATCGATCCGGAGCGTAGCGCAGGCCGGAGGGCGTACCGTGACGACGACGGTTCCGTCGCTCGAGCTACCTGACCACGCTTATCATCTTCGTAGCGTCGATCGACGACGCCCCTCGCCGTTCCGCACCTCGACCCGTACGACGCCCGGAGCCCCGGAAGGACCCCACCATGCATCTACCCGCTCGCCGTTTCGTGTTCAAAACGCTCCTCGCCACGCTGGCCGTGCTGACGCTGGCCGCCACGCCGGCGCTGGGGCAAACGCGCGCCACCGTCCTGAGCCCGCAGGAGCCCGCCACCCTGCTGCCGCACTTCGACCTGCTCACCCTCACCCACGAGACGCAGCAGCTGATCTTCGACTGCCTCTTCGTCGTGGACCAGGACGGCGACTACCTGCCGAACCTGACGACCGAGGTGCCCACCGTCCAGAACGGCGGGATCAGCGCCGACGGAACGACGTACACGCTCCGGCTGCGCGACGACGTGCTCTGGCACGACGGCGAGCCGTTCGACGCGGAGGACGTCCGCTACACCTGGCAGGTCATCACCGACCCCGACCTGCCGATCCCCGCCCGCGGCGTCTGGGAGGACGTCGTCGCGATCGATACCCCGGATCCGCACACCGCCGTGGTGCGTTTCGAGGAGACGAACGTCGCGTTCCTGGGCGCCGCCTCGGCGGACGCCTGCTTCGTGCTGCCCGAGCACCGCCTGGCCGGACGGAGCCTGACCGAAGACCCGTTCAACCGCGATCCGATCGGGACCGGCGCGTTCACGCTCCAGGAGTGGCAGTCCGGTGCGTTCCTGCGCCTGGCCGCGAACCCCGACCATCACGGCGGCGCGCCCGCGCTGGACGAGATCGTGATCCGCTTCGCCGGCAGTCAGGCCGCCCGCACCGCGCTGCAGCGCGGCGAGGCCGACCTGGCGCTTCACATCGGCGCGGCCGACCTGCGCTTCGCGCAGAACCTCGCCGGGTACGAGGTCCGGCAGGCCCCGGACCACGCCTGGTGGCAGTTCTGGATCAACAACGACGGTCCGATCCTGTCGGACGTGCGTGTCCGCCGCGCCTTGGCCCACGGGCTGGACAAGGACCTGATCACCGAGACGGTGTTCGGCGGCGTGGTCGAGCCGCTGGACGCCATCCTGCCGCCCTCGCACTGGGCGCACGCCGAGGACGTCCGCGCCTACCCGTACGACGTCGAGGCCGCCGCCACGCTGCTCGAGGAGGCCGGCTGGACCGACGAGAACGGAGACAGCGTGCGCGAGAAGGACGGCGAGCCGCTCCGGATCGAGATCCTCAACATCGCGGGGCAGGCCGACCGGCGTCAGGTCGTCCAGATCGCGCAGGATCTGTGGAGCGACATCGGGGTCGAGGCCGTGATCCGCGAGATCGACGGGGCCTCGTTCCCGCCCACCATGGCGGCCGGCGACTACCAGCTGGCCTACGGCTGGTTCGGCGAGAACCAGGAGCCGGTGTTCGCGCTGTGGCTGGGCACGAACTGGCAGAACTTCGACGACGCGTCCGCGCTGGACCTGCTTCGGGGCGTCTCCTCGACGGTGGACCGCGAAGCGCGCGCCGACGCGATCCGCGAGTTCCAACGGACCGTGGCCGAGGAGGCCGCGATGCTGCCCCTGGCGCCCCGGCCGCTCCTGAACGTCGTGTCGGACCGGCTCGAGGGGTACCGCCCGACGCTCAGCGGCAGCCTCTGGAACGCGCACGAGTGGACCGTTCGCTGACGACGACCGAAGGGCCGGGTACCGTGGCGGCATGACGCGGTCACGGTCCGAGCACCGTAGCGCGACCGCCGCGAGACGTCGATGCTGAGCTACGCGGCGAGGAGGACGCTGGGAGCCGTTCCCCGCGTCCTCCTCGTGTCGGTCCTGCTGTTCCTGCTGCTCCAGCTCCCCGCCGGTGGCCCCGCCGACGTGTTCGCCGCCGACCCGACCGCCTCGCCCGAGGCGATTCAGCGGATCGAGGAGCTGTGGGGCCTGAACCGGCCCGTCCACGAGCAGTACCTCGCCTGGCTGGGGAACATGGTGCAGGGAGACTGGGGCTTCTCGTTCAGTCAGCGGCGGCCGGCACGCGCGGTGGTGATGGAACGGCTGGGCAACACCCTCTGGCTGACCGGCGGCGCGCTGCTGGTGGGCCTGGTGTTCGGCGTCGGGCTGGGCGTCGCGACCGCCGCGACCCGGCGGCGCGCGCCGAAGGCGGCGCTGCAGCTGCTGTCGGTCGTGGGCATGAGCGTGCCGACGTTCTGGAGCGGGACGCTGGTGCTCCTCTACTTCGGCGTGCACCTCGGCTGGATCCCCTCGGGCGGCATGGGCACGATCGGCGAAGCGTTCTCGCTCCCCGACCTGCTGCGTCACCTGGCCGCGCCCGCGATCGTCCTGGGCAGCGTGTACGTAGCGCAATGGTCACGCTTCGTGCACGCCGGGCTCGAGGAGACCATGCGCGAGGACTACGTGCGGACCGCCCGCGCCAAGGGGCGTCACCGCTGGGCGCTGCTGATGCGGCACGCCTTCCCGAACACCGCCATCACCCTGCTGACGGTGCTGGGGCTGGAGCTGCCCAGGCTGGTGGCGGGCGCCATGGTGACCGAGGTCGTGTTCGCCTGGCCCGGGCTGGGACGGCTGCTGACCGAGTCGCTGCTGGGCCGCGACTACCCCGTCGTGATGGCGGCGCTGATGCTCCTGGTGCTGCTCGTGATCGTCGCGAACGTCGCGACCGACCTCGCCTACGGCCTGCTGGACCCGCGGGTCCGGTACGGGTGATCCGGTGCGCTGGCGCCTCCTGACCCGCGACCCTCTGGCGATGGCCGGCCTGATCGTGCTGGCGCTGCTGGCGGCCGGCTCGATCCTGGCGCCGTGGATCGCGCCGTACGACCCCACCTCGACGTCGCCCCGCGCCATGCTCCAGCCGCCCAGCGCCCAGCACCTGCTGGGGACCGACGACCTGGGCCGCGACGTGCTGTCGCGCCTGCTGTACGCCGGCCGCGTCTCGTTGGGCCTGGCGCTGGCCGTGGCCGTGGGCTCCGTCGGCATCGGAGCGCTCCTCGGCGGCGCCGCGGGGCTGCTGGGCGGGCGCCCCGACCGCGCCATCAGCGCGGGGGTCGACACCCTGCTCGCGATCCCGCCCCTGGCGCTGGCGATGGTCGCGAGCGCGTTCGTTCAGCTGGATTTGGCCCGCCTGACCGCGATCCTGGCGCTGGTGTCGTGGCCGGGCGTCGCGCGCATCGCGCGCGGTCAGGTGCTCTCGCTCCGCGAGCGGGAGTACGTCGAGGCGGCACGCGCCGCGGGCGCGGGAGCGCCGCGGTTGTTGCTCCGCCACCTGCTGCCCAACGCCACCGCGCCGCTGGCCGTGGCCGGCACGCTGCTCGTGGCCACCGCGATCCTCGTCGAGTCCGCGCTGTCGTACCTGGGCTTCGGTCTGCCTCCGCCCACCGCCAGCTGGGGCGGGATGCTGAACGAGGCGCAGCTCTGGTTCCAGGAGGCGCCGTGGCTCGCGATCTTCCCGGGCCTCGCGATCACCCTTGCGGTCGCCTCCGTGAACGTCGTGGGGGACGCCCTCCGGGCGGTCGCGTCGGGGCGCGGCGGAGCGGAAGGGTGACGTGCTCCACGGCGCTGGCCGCTGGCCTACCGCTGCGAGCGCGCTAGTCCGTCGCGGCCGCCTCGCGCTTGGCCACGTCCAGACGGCTGTCGTCCGTCAGGTTCAGGCGGAGCGGCGTGAGCGATCCGTAGCCCTGCTCGATCGCCCAGCGGTCCGTCCCTTCCTCGACACGCTCGCGGGGACGCTCGGCGAACCAGTAGTGCTGGCGGCCCATCGGATCGGTTCCGGGGATGACCAATCCCTCGTAGTGCCGGACCGACATCCGCGTCCAGCGCAGGCCGCGCGGTCGCTCGGGGAAGTTCACGTTCAGGAGCGGCAGGTCGGGATGCTCGAGGAACAGCTCCATCACCTGAGCCACGAACGGCTCCAGCTCGGTGTAGTCCGGCTCGGAATCCGACGCCGGCGCGCTGAACGCGATGGCGGGGATGCCCAGGAAGCTGGCCTGCTTCGCGGCCGCCACCGTGCCCGAGTGCCAGATGTTGTGGCCGATGTTGAGGCCCAGGTTGATCCCGGTCACGACCAGGTCGACCTTCTCCCAGTGGTGGGCGCCCAGCGCGACGCAGTCGGCGGGCGTTCCGTCCACCCTGTAGGCGTCGAGGCCGTCGACCCGGGTCTCGGTGTAATGGAGCGGTCGCCGCACGGTGATCGCGTGGCTCATCGCCGACTGCTCGACGTCGGGCGCCACGACCCGCACGTCACCGTAGCGTTGCGCCACGCGCGCCAAGGTGTGGAGGCCCGGGCTGTGGACGCCGTCGTCGTTGCTCACCAGAATGCGCATCGTGATCTCACGCTACCGCACAGCGCGTCGCCTCATGTCCCTCGCGGATGCCGCCAGCCGAGCTCCGCGAGTCGCCGCAGCACGAGCATGTCCACGTCTGCGAGCTTGTTGACGTAGAGGCAGCCCACGCCCGACTTGTGCTTGCCCAGCCGCGCGAGCAGGGCCGACGCGCCAGGCGCGTCCTGCAGCCCGTACAGGGAGAGGCTTGCCTTGCGCGGCGAGAACCCGATCCTCAGGAAGTCGCCCTCGCGCCCGCTGTCGTAGCGGTAGTGGTACAGGCCGTACCCGACGATCGTCGGCCCCCACATCGTCGGCGCCTGTCCGGTCGCCTCGTTCATGAGCGCGAGCAGCGCTTCGCCATCCGCGCGACGGGTGGGGTGCGCCACGGACGCTACGAAGTCCACCGGGTCGACGTCGGTCGGTACGGTCGCGTTGTCGTTCCGCCTCGGCATGTTCGAGGCTATCGCGTCCGCCGATGCTTCGCCGCGACGGATGCGCCTCCCGCACTGGCGCCGCTCAGTCCGTCACGATCGCCACCTCGGCCCCGACCGGCGGGCGACCGAACGCCTCGTGGGCGCTGCCGCCACGCAGGAAGACCTCCATCCAACGCCGCTCCCGGCCGTCAGGAAGCGGCCAGCCGCTGCTTCCCGGCGCGAACGCCAGCCGGCCGTGCGGGACCGCGAACGTCCCTCCCGCACGCAGCGCGGGCAGCGTCTTCCCGCCGATCGTGAGCTGCACGCTCGTGCCCGGCTCCGGCGCGTCCGCGGCGTCGATCGTGGTCTTGAGGTTGCCGAAGCCGTCGCTGAACGCGAGCCGGCCGACGGGCACCGGCGGCACGAAGCCGGGCGGAACGCGCTCTTCCAGCCCCTCGCCCCGTAGCGCCCGGACGGTCGCCGCTGGGAACAGGTCGCGCGACCGGAACTGCGACCCGGCCGCGGGAACGCCCACGAACCGCAGCTCCGCTCCCGCCTCGGCCAGGAACGCGAACGCCGCGCCGGAGGCGACGCCGACGACCTGCACGCCGTTCGGGAGCCGGGCGTGGACCAGGCGCTCCCCGGCGTTGTCGGCGCGCGCGCCCTCGTCGTCGCGGCGGGGCGCGACGTTGTGGAACACCGCGCGCTCCTCGGGGCCGTCGCCGAGCGCCAGCTGGGCGACGACGAAGCCGGCGGTGAGCGTCGCGAACGGCGGCACCGTGGTCGGCCAGACCGTGGCGCCCGGCAGGTGCAGGGCGAACCGTTGCGCGACCTCGGCGAACGCGAGGTCTCCGGTGCCGAAGTCGGCGACGAGGTGAAGCAGCATGGCGGGCATCCTACGACGCCCGCGCGTCGCGGCGATGGACCTCGCGGCCGGCGACCCAGGTCTGGGCCACGTCCGCGTCGCTGGAGAGGGTGATCGCCGCGCCCAGCGCATCCTCGGCCGAGGTGGCGTGACGGAGCCGCTCGGAAAGCGTCCCGTCCGCACGGGGCCGCACGACGACCAGGTCGGCCTGTTTGCCGACCGAGAGATCGCCGACCTCCTCCTCCAGGCCCAGCGCCTCGGCGCCCGCCATCGTCGCGAGCCAGAGCAGGCGGGCGGCGTCCAGGCGCACACCCTCCCCGTCCAACAGCATCTGCGTCTGGTACGCGGTCCGCGCCTCTCCCAGCAGCGAGAATCCGGGTCCGCCCGCGACGTCGGTGCCCAGCGCCAGCCGGACGCCGTGGTCCAGGTGGCGGCGCATCGGGAACAGGCCGCTCCCGATGAACTGGTTCGATCCGGCGCAGTGGCAGACGACCGCGCGCGCCTCCGCCAGGCGGCGGAGCTCGCGCTCGCTTGGGTGCACGTCGTGCGCCAGCACGCTGCGCGGTCCGATCAGGCCGTGCCGGTCGTAGACGTCCAGGTAGTCGCGGGCGCCGGGGAACGCGCCCGTGACGTAGTCGATCTCCTCGGGCGACTCGTTCAGGTGGGTCGTGAACCAGAGGTCACCGTGGCCGTGGCCGTGCAGGAGCTCGCCGCAGGCAGCCAGCAGCTCGTCGCCGGCGGACACCGCGAAGCGCGGGGTGACGGCGTAGCGCAGGCGGCCTCGGCCGTGCCAGCGCTCGATCAGCGCGAGCGACTCGGCCACGGCGCGCTCGGGATCGGTGCGCAGCTCGGGCGGAAGCTCGCGGTCCCCGAGGTTCAGCCCGGCGGTGATGCGCAGGCCCGATGCGTCCGCCTCCTCGAAGAACGCCTCCATC
>Ga0209936_1000856_pt1 | contig 17260 bp, 15 predicted proteins | sample SalPonR1_A_D1_MG_FD_185694 | JGI IMG/M metagenome (GOLD analysis project Ga0209936, IMG submission 185694) | Salt pond soil microbial communities from South San Francisco under conditions of wetland restoration - Salt Pond MetaG R1_A_D1_MG... ... | reverse complement strand
GACATTATATTATCCATGGGCTATCCTTTGGAAAATGATATTCCTTTAAAAAACCGTAAAAATATTGCTTCTATACACCAATACATATAGGGAAATTAAAATCCACAGAAAAAGCAAAACAATCTTGACAAAAAATATTCCTACTTTATAATTATCTGAAATCAACCAATGGTAATATTCAGTTTTAAATTGGCAAAAGCGATGAACCTGGGCGCTGACCAGCATAATATCCGACAGAGAAGGGCATTCACCGGCTGAAAGGTGCCCGCGGAATAGGTGGTTTGCTCAAAACCAGGTGAGCAGGATCTGAAAGGGAAACCGGAGTAAGATCCCGGATTGGAACTCCGTAAAAAGTTTCGAGCGGGACATTTTTTAAAATGTCCAAGCAGGGTGGTATCGCGAGTATAACAGGCTCGTCCCTTCATGGGACGGGCCTGTTTTTTTATAAGGAGATGAGACTTTATGAAAATTGCAGTGGCAGGAGCAACAGGTGAAGTCGGCAGGATGATGACAAGGGTACTTCAGGAACATTGCGTCGAACCGGAAGATATAACTTTTTTTGCGTCAGAACGTTCACAGGGGAAAGAAGTCACATTTTACAATTATCCCTACAAGGTAGAGACCCTGACAAAAGAAGCTATGGCGAGAGGGTTTGATTATATACTGTTCTCTGCGGGTTCAGGTGTTTCAAAGGAATTCGCACCAGTAGCTGCCAGATCCGGTTCTGTGGTGATCGATAATTCATCCGGTTTTCGGATGGATCCCAATATACCGCTTGTGGTACCGGAGATCAATGGATCGCTTCTCAAAGATTACAGAGGGATAATAGCAAACCCCAACTGCTCCACTATTCAGATGGTTCTTTCACTATATAAGGTACACCATGCTTTTGGAATAAAAAAGATAGTGGTAAGTACTTATCAGGCAGTTTCAGGTGCAGGGCACAAGGGAGTTGCCGGTCTTGAAAGGGAAGAGGAAGGCAAAATTGAACCATCTGCTTTTTCAAGACAGATACACAGAAACCTGATACCCCAGATCGGGAATTTTCTTGATGACGGTTTCAGTGAAGAAGAGATGAAGATGGTGAACGAGACAAGAAAAATACTTGACGATAAAGAGATATCAATATGGCCTACAACAGTAAGAGTCCCTGTTGAATACTCACACTCCGAGGCCATATACGCGGAAACCACCCATCCGTTTACCAGTGCAGAACTTACAGAGGCAGTCAGGTCAAGTGAAAATGTAACTCTGACAGATGACTTTACAACCCCTCTTGATGCAGCAGGAACGGACGAAACATTTGTTTCCAGACTGAGATCTTTCGACTCTACTTCATTTCTCATGTGGAACGTAGCTGACAATATAAGAGTTGGAGCGGCAACGAATGCCGTCCGTATTCTTAAAAAACACATGTCCATCAATCAGGTAAAATAAGGTCTAGAGCTGAAAGAAACCAGATTTTAAGTAACTAAAAAGGGAGGAATAGCTAATGTTCACAAAAGGAACTGGAACAGCTGTTGTAACACCTTTTACCGAAAATAATGAGATCGATTACGGGAGTTTTGGTAGTTTCCTCAACTTCCAGATCGAAAGTGGCGTCGACGCTCTTATCGTCCTCGGGACAACCGGTGAAGCTCCCTCTGTAAGTTCAGAGGAAAGGGAAAATATCATAAGTTTTGCCGTGGAATTGAGCAATGGCAGAGTACCGATCGTAATAGGAACCGGAAGCAATTCTACGGATCATACGATCGAGACTTCCCAACAGGCCATGTCTCTCGGAGCAGATGGAGTACTTGTAGTTACACCTTACTATAACAAACCAACACAGGAAGGGCTTTATCAACACTACTCACAAATAGCGAAAAATGTTGATGGCCCGATCATAATCTACAACGTCCCCGGGAGAACGGGAGGAAATATTCTTCCGGCAACAGTCCTGAGATGTGCAGAATTTGAGAATATAACAGGTATAAAGGAAGCATCAGGAGACATGAAGCAGATAGACACACTGATAAGGCAGATAAAAAAGATCCGTCCTGATTTTTCCGTTTTTTCCGGAAATGATGATCAGGCTTTCCACCTTGTTTGCAGCGGAGGAGATGGTGTCATTTCGGTCCTGTCCAACGCTATGCCCTCCGAAACTGTTGAGATGATCAATACCACCCTCGAGGGAGACCTGCAGAAAGCAAGGGAACTGCACTTGAGGATGCTTCCAATGATGAAGAACCTCTTCGCTGAAACTAACCCCATACCCGTTAAATATGCCGTAAGCAGATTGGGGTATTGCAGAAATTCACTCAGACTGCCGCTTGTCCAGGCAACCGGAAATGCAGAACGTTTGGTTGATGAAGCTATGAAAGAAAGCGGAACAAAGGTATGAAATACGGAGTGATCGGCCATTCCGGAAGGATGGGACAGGAAATAATCAAGAATTTCAAGGGCCACGAACTGACCCTCTCTGTTGAATTGGGCAATGAATGGAAAGGCAGTTCACCGGACGTAATTATCGATTTTTCGTCGGCAAGGGCCACTGCAAGGACAATAGATCTCTGCCGCGAAAACAGCAGCGCTCTGGTAATAGGGACCACTGCCCTGTCTTCAGGACAGATCGATGATCTCAAGGAACTTGGCAGGAACGTACCTGTTGTCCAGAGTTTTAATTTCTCAACCGGGATAAACATCCTGAAGATAATACTGAGGGAATTCGGGTATATGTTCTCGGACTGGGATATGGCAATGAGTGAAACCCACCACTCCAGAAAAAAGGATGCCCCCTCCGGGACAGCGATCCTCCTGCAGGAAGCTTCCGGTAGACAATGCGATATAGCATCTCTCAGAATGGGCGGTGTCCCGGGAGATCATGAGGTTAACTTTTCCAACGAGGGAGAAATTGTGAGCCTGTCCCACCGGGCAATATCCCGAAGTGTTTTCGCATTGGGAGCTCTAAAAGCGGCAGAGTTCGCCATCTCCAGAAAGACAGGTTTTTACACATTTGAGGAGGTCATACAATGCGGGCAGAAGAAATAATTCGCATGATAAGCGAAGCGGAAAAGAAAACCCCTGCCAAAGCCTTTGTTATGGGTGATCTGAAGGATCTGGACTGGGGTCCGCTTAAATTTATCGGCTCAAGCAGTTTTGGCGTGGTTTCAGGGGACGAGGGGTTACTGACCGAAATGATCAATAAACACAGGGACAATATCCATGAATACGATCTCGAGGTGTATGCAAGAAACTCAGCACTGCCCTTAGCTGACCTGACCAGATATGAGGCGAGGATAGAACCGGGCGCTATCATACGTGACATGGTTGAGATAGGTAGAGGTGCTGTAATAATGATGGGGGCAGTACTCAACATAGGATGCGTAGTGGGAGAAGGTACCATGATAGACATGAACGCAGTCCTTGGAGGAAGAGCTACGATAGGTACAAACTGCCATATAGGAGCAGGGAGCGTTATAGCAGGTGTTATTGAGCCGCCAAGTGCAACACCTGTGATCGTGGAAGACGATGTTCTTGTAGGTGCAAATGCCGTGATCCTCGAAGGCGTAAGACTGGGTAAAGGTTCTGTCATAGCAGCAGGTTCGATCGTAACAAAGGATGTTGAGCCTTTTTCAGTAGTTGCAGGTGCACCTGCAAAACTTGTTAAAAAAGTTGATAGCGGAACAAGAGATAAAACAAAGATATTGAAAGAATTAAGAAACCTGTAGATTTTTAATATACAGAAGGTAACAGGTGAGTAATATTTCCAAGAGGTGATATTCTTGATCGTTCAGAAATATGGCGGATCATCGGTAGCTACTCCTGAAAAGGTACAAAAAGTCGCAGAAAAGATAAGGGAAAGGGTCAACACCGGGGAAAAGCTGGTAGTTGTAGTCTCGGCTATGGGAGAGTCTACAAATCAGCTTATAGAACTTGCCCACCAGGTCTCGGGTAGCCCACACAAAAGAGAAATGGATATGCTCCTGGCAACGGGAGAACAGGTTTCTGCAGCGCTTCTTTCCATGGCTCTTAATGACCTTGGAGTCCCCGCTGTCTCGTTCAATGCTTTCCAGCTGGAAATGGTAACTACTAACTCTCATAACAATGCAAGAATAAAGGATCTCAAACTTTCTAAACTCTTCAGAGAACTTGAAAAACATGAGGTTGTTGTAGTTACCGGTTTCCAGGGAGTTACTGAAGAGGGAAATATCACGACTCTCGGAAGGGGCGGATCAGATACTTCCGCCGTAGCAATAGCAACGGAAGCAGGAGGTAAATGCGAGATTTACAGCGACGTAGCAGGAGTATATACAGCTGATCCGAGAATTCTTCAAAATGCAAAAAAACTAAAATATATTACATGTGACGAGATGCTTGAACTGGCCTCCCTCGGAGCAAAGGTTCTTCACTCAAGAGCAGTTGAAATTGCAAGAAAATACGATGTATCCATTTACTGTGCTTCAACATTTTCTGATGAAGGAGGAACTTTCGTGGTACACAAGCTTCCCGAATGGCTTGAACAGCCAGTTGTTACCGGAGTTACTGCAAATAGTGACCAGACAAAAGTAACAATAAGCAATCTTCCAAATGATATAAATCTAATAAGCAGTCTTTTTGTGAACATGGCTGAACGTGATATCAACGTAGATATGATCTCGACCGTTAACGACAACGGGCATTCTTATCTTACATTTACATTCGTCAGTGGAGAATTTGACCTTGTAAAAAGAACTGTTGAAAAAACTCTTAAAAATGTGAAAGGCTGGAAATTAAGCCGCGATAATGAAGTTGAAAAAGTTTCGGTCGTGGGTGTAGGAATGCAGTCTGCTTCAGGAGTAGCTGGCAGATTTTTCAGCGCACTCAGCAGAGGCGGGATCAAACTTCTTGGGACAACAACTTCAGAGATAAAGATCTCAGTGCTCGTGCACTCCTCTGAATCCAGAAAAGCAATAGAGGCCCTGGCCGAGGAATTTGAACTCCTGGAGAAAGAGTAATGATCTCTGGAGTACATTACCCCTATGGCCTGAATTTAAAAAATATCTCGCGTATAAAACTGATTACTTACAGAGACAGCAGAAACAACTCTAAAAGAAGTAAGAAAACATGGAGAAAGGCATCATAGTGTCTCTATTTTGAGAATATCTCCACTATAGAACCTCTGGTGCCCTTTCCCTGATCTTTAAACCGAAAAATACTATAACCCTTAAGCTCTTCCTGATGACATTGTCTTTCTTCCAATGAAAATTGCCTTTTCAGATATTCTGTTGGAAATTGACAGATCTCCCGGAATTTCCTGAATGTATCCAGGATAATTCAGATTTATATCCACCTTCTGGAGGATTTACGAATATTGTATCTGAACTATCAACTCCAATTCAGGAGGATATGTTTTCTTACCCTCTGAAAATTCCGGGAGCAAAATTGGCGAAAGCTTTACCCTCCATGATATCTAATCCTTAAAGAGAACTGATTCTTATTTTGGGGACAGAGATCTAAGGCTTGACAAGACAGTTAGTAGTTGTAAAATATTTTGTGTTTACTATTAGTATGTATATATGGAGGGCTTTATTATATGTACACTACGGGATTTCCTTCTCCTGCCAATGATTTTGAGGAAAATACCCTTGATATCAATTCTTTAGTTGTAAAAAACCCTTCCGCTACATTCTTCATGATAGCAGAAGGTGAAACCATATTCGAAGACATTGTTGAACCAGGAGATATCCTTGTGATCGACAGAAGTATAAAACCATCACCTGAAAATATTATCGTTTCCTGTGAAGATGGGAAATTCATTCTAAGATCTTGCCGTTATAAAAGAAAGAGCCCAAGCAGTGAAGGGTATAAAAATATAACCTGGGGAGTAGTTACCTGGATAATACATCGATCCGGAATTAAAAAGAACAATGTCAGATGAGATCTTCGGCCTTGCTGACTGCAATAATTTTTATGTTTCCTGTGAAAGGGTCTTCGATCCTTCACTTGAAGAAAGACCCGTAGTAGTTCTTTCGAACAATGACGGGTGTGTAATAGCAAGATCCAATGAAGCAAAAGCTATGGGTATACCGATGGGAGCACCTGCCTTCAAATACAGGGAATATTTTCAAAAATACGGTATAACTGTCTTTTCATCAAACTACACTCTTTATGACAACATGTCCGAAAGAGTTATGAGTATCCTTGCTGATTCTGCCCCGTTCATAGAAGTATATTCCATTGATGAAGCTTTCCTGGATTTTTCCTCCCTTAAAAGATTTCACATGCCATCATTCTGCAGGGACATCAGAGAGAAGATCAGGTCATGGACCGGAATACCTGTATCAATAGGCACAGGAAGAACAAAGACACTGGCCAAGATCGCCAACAGAATAGCCAAAAAGGACAAGAGCACCGGAGGGATCTTCAATATGGAAAGATACTGCGAAAATGATCTTGACATGATCCTTGCCGTAATAGACGTAGGAGATATATGGGGCATTGGGAAAAAATATGCGCAGTTCCTGAGAAAAAGTAATATAAATACAGCAAAAGACCTTAAATACACTCCCGATGAATGGATCTTAAAGTATCTTACCGTCGAGGGGCTGAGGACAACCACGGAATTGAGAGGCAGGATATGTATACCCTTCAGGGAAAAGAGACCTGCCCGAAAACAACTGGTAGTATCACGATCCTTTGGTAAAGATGTCACAGATCTTGAGGAGATCAGTGAATCCGTATCAGAATTTGCATCAAGAGCTGCTGAAAAACTCCGGAAAGAAGGACTCACAGCTTCCTCCATTGCAGTTTTTATACAGACAAATCCCTTCAGAAATGATCCCCAGTATCATAATATTTCTTCTATTAAACTTCCTGCCGGCACATCATACACCCCGGAGATAGTCCAAACTGCCATTTTATTACTTAAAAAAATATTTCGATCGGGCTACTCATATAAAAAATCAGGTGTGATCTTTTCCGAGATCGGAAAAACAGATACCAGACAAATGGGACTCTTCGAAAAAAACAAGAATATAGACCGTCATCAAGATCTTATGAGAACTATTGATACTATAAATACTGAAATGGGTAAAAACTATATCAGACCAGCAATTACCCTGAACAGACATAGATGGGAGATGAAAAGTTCCTTCAGATCCTCGAGATACACCACGAACTGGGATGAACTTCCATCCGTAAGAATATGTCATGATGAAAATGAAAAGTAGATATAGCCGGTTTTTTCAATGAAAGGTCTACAATGACCGGGCCTGATATATATTTAGCAGAGCAGTATTTTAGAAGGCATCCATTATGAGGATGCCTTCTAAAATTTACTTACACGTTATTTAAAACTTTTCTGAATAACTGGTGGATCATAATTTTCGGAACATGATAAACATTAGAGGCATCATCAGCAGAATAAGAGCTCCTGAAGGTCCCACGTTACAACCGCTGGAACCTCCTCCATGGCCATCTTCTATTTCACCGGGTTCGGGGACCTCGGAACCTGCAAGGATGGAATCATCCAGAAGTGCACCAAAGACCTCTCCCCAGCTTTCAGAAGGAAGATCTGCGCATGCTTTCCACTGCCCCTCGCCAAGATCGGTCCAGTTAACCTGGATCTCTGTCCAGCCTGAACCAGAGTACCACCACAGATTAGGTTTATTATCGGGAAGCCATTCATAATCAGCCTCATCCAGATACCCGCATATCTCTACCGCACAGATATCATCAGAATTTACCAGATCAAGCTGGAAGAAAAGGCTTTCACCATCTTCTGGAACTTCACTCAGAAGGGGTTCTATATTCATTGAAGGTTCCCGAATATCTCCACTCACTTCTCCGTTGTTCTCCTCACTACATGGAGTTACTTTGACCTCATAGAATATCCCGTCAGGTGCAGGATATACTCCCTCGGTGGACGTGGGGAAAGGTTCCTCTTCGTAACGCCAGACCTGACAACCGTTCCCGGGATTTGACGTACCAAGCCAGAGTATGTCTTCGCCATCCTCCCGGGTTGTCACCATAGTTCTTCCGCCGTACTGGAGGGGATCTCCAAAGCCATCCTGCATAACCACTTCGAAGTTTAATCCATCTTCAGACTTGTAAAGATCAAACCCGACAGGTGAACCATGATTCAGGAAAACATCTACGATCTCTGAAAGACTCGGGGATACGGGAAGTGTAAGACCAGCCATTTCACAAAGTGCCCTTACGTGAACCGTAACAAGGTTTTTCAGGACATCCACAGCCACATTCTGGTTTTCCGGCATCAGTTCAATGCTGTCCCAGTCTATGGAATGAAGGAAGGACCGCCAGTCAAAGGTAGAGATATAAAGATCTCCTTCATGGATACCCCATGTCCACAGGTAAACGTTGGTCGGTACACCAAAACCTGGAGCTTTTAGACCAGTCCCGCTACCCATGACCGTTTCCCAGCTATCTCCGTCAAAACGATAAAGATAGGAGGGAACTATACACTTTAACATCCTTGTAAGCAGCTCTTCCTCTCCCGCATTTAGAATATCAAGATCATAAAGCGGGAAACCGCCGTTCAACGTGGCGATGTAAAGATGATCGCCATAGACAAAACCGTTTGCTCCCACGTGAATGGACTGCTTGAGGCCCGGAGTCTCATCCACCCAGGAACCTTGAATAAATGATTCGCCCTCCGAATTAACACAGGGCCCAAGATCTTCTTCCTCACATACAGGCTCCGGAACCCACCTTAAAAGACGCCAGCCATTCTCTCCATCCCCGGTAACTGCCCACAGGCTTCCCTGGTAAGAGACCAGGTCCGTTACATAGCCTTTTCCTTCAAAACCATCATTGGAAAAACGTTCCCAGCCGGATAAAGGATCAGAAGTAGAATACACCCCATACTCATAGGCCACAACAAATTGTCCGTCGTATTCCACCATACCCCTGTATGAGTAAGCTTTGTTCTCCTCCAGGTCTCCGGAGACCACTTCAGGACTTACATCAACAGGAGCGCTATCACAATCTGATATGGCAATTATCTTGGGGACACCGTCCCAATCTTGTGAAGACATTTTCAGGTTCATAGTACCCGCGTAAAGTACTCCTTCGTAATTGTACATTTTGCGGAATCCCTGATTTCCCGAGAAATCCCCCACTCCGGTGAAAGGTGTAAGAGGAACAACTTCCCATTCCCCATTCTGGGTTATATTCTTCCGCATTATCTCCACTGTTCCCGGATCCCATGTTTCGGAAGGAGGAAGGCTGTCGCCAAAAATAGAAGGATCCATTGCCGTTCCCAGAGGAGACATAGGACCCAGAAATGCCCCATGAGGGAAATTTCGGTAGGCGCCTACGTACAGATATTCATCCCCATCACACTGCAGAGTGCCCATTGACCATGCGTAGGAATTATTACGAGAGGGTTTTTCAGAATAAGGGGACCCTGGTACCACTGTTCCATCAACAAGACCATCCTTTCCAACCTGGGTCCATCCCGGAGGGATCTCAGCCCAGGCACTGGAGGAAAGGACCATGCCCAAGAGAAAAATCACTATCAGTACAAAACGCATAGATCTGTTCATTTCTTCATACCTCCCATGATGACATGCACTAAGGCAGCCCGGCGGTCATGGGTTGTACCTTTAGACCCGTAGCTTTGCGTCACTGTCTTTTGACAGTTTTGCCATTATCTCTCAACTCTACATTCTTCAGAACAAAAAAGGAGCAATGAAAAATCTTAAGAAACCTTGCACCCCCCCTTTGAGAGCGGGACAAACGAATAAGATCTTAAAAAAACTTTATCCAAATCTTTTAGATATGCATTATAGGAATGAATGATCTATAGGAAAAGTATGTAAAAATATGGCGATCGAAAAGAGATTAACGCTATAATCATAAAATTTAGTGAGTAATTATTTAATTTATACTATTAGATGTTTAATATTATTACATAGTGCTTAAACACATGGATGGGACTTTTAGCCATATTTTAATGGGTATTTAGACTCATTTATGATAAAAGTCGAAGGTTAAAAATATTATTCTTGATCTTTTAATTGCAAAAAGGGGGAATAAGTGTGATTTTTTCTCTCTTAGAGATAGTAATTGATCAGCCTGACGGATTAATAAACACGTTCCTGCCGCCATTTTCCGCTGCATCCCTCTGATAAAAGATTTTTGCAGAGAAAATTGTTTCAGACCCAGTCCGGCTATTAAAATCTCTGCCTTCAGACTCGATGTTCTTCCTGTCAGATCTGTGGGATCTTTCAGGTAAAAGGGGGAAAAAGAGGGCCGGGAAATAATTCCCGGCCCTCTTTCATATAAGAAAAGACTATTTCTCGAACACGGCTCCTTTATTTCCTGAAGTAACAAAATCCCTGTACCTGTTGAGAAAAGAACTATCGATCTTCTGTTCCTGTGGTTTCCAGTTCGATCTTCGTCTTTCTATCTCATTATCATCAACAAGAAGATCGATCTTCCTGGAATCAACATCTATTTCTATCATGTCTCCTTCTTCAACGAGAGCAATAGGACCACCGGCAGCAGCTTCCGGGGAGACATGGCCTATTGATGCGCCTCTTGTAGCACCGGAGAAACGCCCATCTGTTATCAGGGCCACCGAGGTATCAAGTCCCATTCCTGCGATACTGGCCGTGGGGCCGAGCATTTCCCTCATTCCGGGACCTCCCTTGGGCCCCTCGTATCTTATGATTATTACATCCCCTTCGTTGATCTTTCCATCCCTTATGGCCTGGGATGCATCTTCCTCACAGTTGAATACTCTTGCAGGCCCCTTATGCTGCATCATTTCTGGCAGAACTGCGGCCTGTTTTACTACACATCCAAGGGGAGCAAGAGTACCTTTCAGAACAGCTATACCACCTTGTGCATGATATGGGTCTTCAACGGGACGTATGACGTTATTATCCTTGACAGACGCTGTTGTAAGGTTTTCTCCAACAGTCATAGTGGTAACAGTTGGAAGATCCCTGTTTATCTTTCCAGCTTCAGCAAGTCTGCTCATTACAGCCTGAACTCCTCCAGCCTTCCAGAGATCCTGAATATGATGTTTACCAGCCGGACTCATACTGCATAGATGGGGAGTTTTCTTACCGATATCATCCATATGATCCAGAGTAAGCTCTATCCCGGCTGCATGAGCGATAGCCGGTAGATGAAGAGCGGTATTGGTGGAACCGCCAAGTGCCATATCAACAGCTACAGCATTTTCAAAAGCTTCAGCCGTGAGAATATCACGAGGTTTAATATCTTTTTCAACCAGGGAAAGGATAATCCTGCCTGCATCCTTTGCTAAACGTTCACGTCCCGCGAACACGGCGGGAATAGTGCCATTTCCCGGCAAAGCAAGACCGAGGGCTTCCATCATGCAGTTCATTGTATTTGCAGTGAACATGCCTGAACAGGAACCGCATGTGGGGCAGGCAAGATCCTCAAGCCGCTTAAGCTCGTTATTGTCAATTTTGCCTGTATTGTATTTCCCGACTGCTTCAAACAGTGAACTGAGATCAATATCAGCAGCTTCATCCGGTCCAGCAAGCATAGGACCGCCGCTTATCACTATAGACGGGATATTGAGATTAGCTGCAGCCATTGCCATTCCCGGAATGATCTTGTCACAATTTGTTACAAGAACAAGACCATCGATTGCATGAGCCCTTGACATAACCTCTATTGAATCCATTATCAACTCCCTGCTCGGAAGAGAAAATTTCATTCCTTCGTGGTTCATGGCAATTCCGTCACAAACTCCGATAACAGGGAATTCCAACGGTAGTCCGCCTCCGGCATAAACACCAGATTTAACAGCCTGGGATATCCTGTTGAGGTGAGTATGTCCTGGAACAATGGAGTTATAGGCGTTAACAACACCTATCCAGGGTCTCTCGATCTCCCAGTCAGTAAACCCATCTGCCTTAAGCAGAGAACGGTGGGGCGCTCTTTCAGGACCTTTTTTCGCCCTGTCACTGATCATTTAATATTCCTCCTTCATTCTTTATAAATGTTTTCCCTTTTACATAACTACATTATGCCTCCCCAGAAGATCTGAGGAAGTATCAATGTAATGGAAGGCAAATAAGTCACTATTAGAAGTACAAATATCAGTACAAGTACCATTGGTATTATAGGTTTACTGATCTCCTCTATACTTAGGCCCGTTATTGCACTGGCAACATAAATATCGATTGCAACGGGAGGAGTCGCCATTCCTATGGCCAATCCTATGGATATCAGAACCCCGAAATGGATAAGGTTACCTCCGAGCTGTGCAATAGTCGGAAGAAAAATAGGTGTAAGTATTATAAGAGCAGATGCCGTCTCCATGAACATTCCAGAGATCAGTACTATCACCATTATCATAAAGTAGATCATTATGCTGTTACCACCTGCCAGGCCTATAAGAGTACTGGCAACTGCCTCAGGTACCTGGTAAAAAGCAAGACCCCATCCAAAGAGTTTTGAAGTAGCTATAATGAACATTATCAGGGAAGAGGTTATTCCTGCTCCCACAACTATTTTATAAAACTTTTTAAAATCAAGGTTTTTATATACAAAGAACGCTACAAAGAAGGAATAGTCCACCGCAATTGCAGCTGCTTCTGAAGGTGTGAACCAACCCGAAAAAATACCTCCAAGAATAATTACCGGCGTCATAAGACCCCATAATGACCTTTTAAACCTTGCCATTTTCTCACTGAAAGAAACTGGATCACTTGCCGGATAGTTTCGTTTTCTGGCTACATAGAGCGCAAGAGTGATGAGTCCGATCCCCATAAGAGCTCCAGGTATAAAGCCGGCCATAAATAGTTTCGCCACAGATTCTCCTGAAATAACCGCATAAAGAACCATGGGGACACTTGGCGGAATAACCACACCAATGGTCCCCGATGCAGCTATAAGGGCAGCTGAAAAATCGACATCATATCCCTTTTCCTCAAGATCAGGCAGCAGTGCAGAGCCTACTGCAGCTGTCGTTGCTGCACCCGAACCTGAAATAGCAGCTATAAACATGGAAGCTACTGTCGATACTATGGATAAACCGCCCTTTATTCTACCCAGAGTAGCCTCTGCAAAGGAAATTATCTTTTCCGATATACCTCCCTTGGCCAGAATATCACCAGCGAGTATGAAGAATGGAACGGCTACGAGAGCAAAAGAGTTGTTGCCCATAAACATCATTTGAGGAACCATCTGAAAGGGCAGATCATTAATTACAAGCACTGAAAAAGCAGAAATACCTATAGCAAGACCTATGGGCATCCCCAACAGCATTAAGAGAAAAAAGATACCTCCAAGAAATGCACCCATTATCAGCGCCTCCTGACTACGTCATAAAGACCATCTAAAAGATGAATAAGTATCACAATGCCCATACCGGGATACATTAGATATATCCAGAACATTGAAAGTCCCATGGCGGGAGTTGTCTGTGAACCTTCACTGATCATCATAACCACTCCGTACCATGCCATAACCGCAAAAAAGATTATTCCCAGGATCTGCACAAAAAGGGCGATAAGCTTGTTAAGAACACGAGGCAGTTTATTGACAAAAAAAGTGATCGCTATATGGCTGCCTCTTTTAAAAGCTATTGAAGCACCTACAAGTGAGGAAAAAACAAGCATAAAACGCGTAAGCTCCTCAGACCAGATCAGAGCCTCAAAAAAGAATCTGCATATTATCTGCAGCGTTGTAAGAAGTATCATCCCTACTATGAGAATGAAGAGCAAAACTTCACTGTACTTGTTGATCCTGTCGCTTAAACCCCGCAGGGGCGATCCAGAAGGACCGCTCCCTGCTGATCTGGTTCCTGTCATAGTTATCACTTTTATTCAGCTTTTGTTTCTGCTATGGCCTCAAGAAGATCTTCGCCGAACTGTGAACCGTATTCGTCATAAACCGGCTGTACAGCCTCTCTGAAAGCAGCGAGGTCTGGATCTTCTACTACATTCATACCCTGGTCCTTAAGGAATGCAAGCCATTCTTCAGCTTTGTCGTTATCATATTTTCTATTTGCTTCGGCCGCAAGCTGAGCAGCTTCCTGAACCACTTCCTGCTGTTCGGGAGTAAGTTTATCCCATGAGCGCATACTCATCATGACAACATTGGGAGCATAAGCATGTCTTGTCAGGGAAAGATATTCCTGGCTCTCGTAGAGTTTGAAGGCAACGATAACGTTAAGAGGGTTTTCCTGACCATCAATTGTCTTCTGCTGAAGTGCAGTAAGAGCCTCAGTCCAGGCCATTGGAACCGCATTAGCACCTAGGGTCTTGAAAGTTTTAACATAGATCGGATTCTGCATGAGGCGGACTTTCAGCCCCTCAACATCTGCCGGAGTTTTCACAGCACGTTTACTGTTGGTAAGATTACGGAAACCTCTTTCACCGTAGGCCAGACCTTTCCATCCCTGATCTTCCAATTTTCCGAGAAGTGTTTTTCCCACAGGTCCATCAAGAACAGCATAAGCATGGGAAGGACTTCTGAAAAGGAATGGGAGATCAAAAACTCCAAATTCCGGGATGAAGTTTATGATAGGTCCACTCGTTATGATACCTGCATCCACGACACCCATTTTCATGCCTTCAAGGAGAGCTCTTTCATCTCCAAGTTTTGCATTCGGGAAAATAGTTACGGTAACATCTCCATCAGTCTTTTCTTCAACGATTTCCTTGAATTTCAGTGCGCAAACGTGAAAGGCATCTTTTTCATTGACAACATGTGCGATCTTGATATTCGTGCCTTTCGCCATCGCAACAGGCGCAACAAGGGCAACTGACAGACATACTGCTAATAAAACGATAAGTGCTTTTTTCATAAAAAAACCTCCCTGCAATATTTTGGTACTACCTTGGTACTACCAAAGTCTATAGAATTATAGTATTATAACAACAGAATTACAAGAGTCCTTTACATTTATCTCCGATCATAGTTGAGGGAAAGGTTGGATACTTTTTGAAAAACCGAAGACAGAAATTGTCAGAGGAAATAGTCGAACGGATCCGAAAAGGGCAAATCGTACAGGACGGGAAGATGCTTCCTGAAAGAGAACTTGCGCAGCATCTTGATGTTAGCAGGAATCTTCTTAGAGAGGCACTGGTCATGCTTGAATGTATGAACCTCATAGAGGTAAGGGGAAGGGAAGGAATATTCGTAAAAGACGGAGATATCCCGAATTTCCATTCCAACCTTGAATCCATAACCCTGTGGCCCGAAAATATGTTGAGAGATCTGATGGAAATGAGAGAGATAGTTGAGATCCCGGCTGCAGGGATCGCATCACAGCGAAGAGATAAAACAGATCTCGCAAGAATGAAACAATGTGTGGAAGAACTTGGAAAGATCTATGAGCATGGCGAAATTGCCTATGGTGATGGAGCAAGATGGGATTCCCTTCTTCACACCGTTATTGTTGAATCTACAAAAAACCCCCTTTTAATAAGGGTTTCGGAAGATCTTGCCCAGGTACTGGAAAAATATATTGGACAAAGCAGAGCACTTGTCTTTTCAAGTGGGAGCTGGCCCAAAATAATCCTTGAACAGCATAGAAGACTTTATGAGGCGATCAAGAATGGCAACAGGTCAGAAGCAGAAGAGATAGCTTCCAGACATATTAATCTTGCAAAGGAAAAATTTGCAGGATAATGCTCGAGAAATGAAGCCGGAATATCATTCCGGCTTCAAAAAGGACAAATTTAAAACCTACAGCTTTAAAATCCTACCTGACCTACGAAAAAAGGCCGTTTTTGTCCATTATCTCAACCATCCAGGAGTAAATAGGTATCATTGCATAGGGATTGAGCGAAAATGTGCAGAACATTCCCATGGCTGCAACAGAATGAAGGATAGAAAGAATACCTCTGTACTCCTCCCTGTGAGCTATCACCCCAAGGGAAACCTCACAAAGGATAAGCGCTGTCACATGGTATATCCAGACATGTTCTATACCGGGCAGATGCGTGTAGTGGATCGTCCTCAGAACACAATACACGGACCATATGCCAAGCAAATACATCTGGGAAATAGCGATTACGGCCTGAACTGAAACTGATGCGATCTTTATATGGGTCCTGTTGAGGCTGTCCTGTTCCTGTGATTCATTCTCCCTGAAGGAATCAATTATAGTTCCCACAAAAGGCGTTACGTATCTCGAATATGTACTCGAAACTATCCAGGCCCATACCAACATTGGTAAAACAAACTTCAAATAAATCAAGAAAGATTTCCCCCCCTGTAAAATAAAGACATATTCCCTATTTTATTCTAACAAAAGATCTGAAAAATATTTCATATACTCTGAAGATTCATTTCTGAAAAAGAACAAAGTTCGAACCAGAACATATATACGATAAACGATCTCTCAAATTGCACAGGATTAGAACTCATTAAAAAAAGGAAGATCAATTGATCCTCCTTCTTTCAGACCTTTATATTTTATGATCATGTGTTCAAGATATGGGAAGTTCCTTTGTATGTCCTTCTTCGTCAGTAAAACGTGCTATCAGCATATTTTCTTTTCCTGTGACCAGTTCTCTGAAATGAGAGCACTTGCCCTCTATTTTGTACTCTCTTGCATCCCCTCTTGTACAGGCATCAAGTTTTTCTCTGCACATCGGGCAATTAAAGGAAATGCATCTGTCTCCAACAGCAGATAGATCCACAGGTACTTCTTCTCCGAAATCATTTGCGAATATAACAATGTTCTCTAATTCGTCGACCCTTTCAAAATGATCGCACCCCTGCTTAACATTACCTGGACCACTTCCCTGACTGATATTCCCACATATGGGGCATTCAACTTTAAGATACCTTCTCATATCTGATCCCCCCTATCAAAAAAGCTTACCCCCGGATTGTTTTTCCCTTACCTTTGGATTTAGTATATCACGCTGCTAAATCACCGCAAGAGAGACCGACGCTAAAGGCTGAAATTAGAGAGAAATTATTCATATGATCTTACCAGTATCAGATCTATCCTTAAGAGAAAGATCTATTATGTGATCAAGAAAAGATGAAAAAGAATATCCTGCAGCTTTTGCTGCTTTTGGTACCAGGCTGGTACCTGTCATTCCAGGAACTGTATTAACTTCGAGTATGAAAGGATTACCATGAGCATCAAGACGAATATCCACTCTGGCATATACACTGCAGCCAAGTGCCGAGAATGCAGCATTCGAAGCATTTTCAACAACCCTGAGAATATCCGGGGAAAGATCAGCTGGAGCGTTATATCTGCTTTTTCCCGATGTATACTTTGCTTCATAGGAATAAAAGCCACCTGCCGGTATGATCTCAACCA
>Ga0209936_1000850_pt1 | contig 17360 bp, 18 predicted proteins | sample SalPonR1_A_D1_MG_FD_185694 | JGI IMG/M metagenome (GOLD analysis project Ga0209936, IMG submission 185694) | Salt pond soil microbial communities from South San Francisco under conditions of wetland restoration - Salt Pond MetaG R1_A_D1_MG... ... | reverse complement strand
CCAGTGGCCGGGCAGCAGCTCGCCGAGGAAGCTCCTGCCGCCGAAAGCGAAGAACGCCGTATAGGCACCGATGCCGCTGGCGATCATCCCGTTGAGGTGCACGACCACCAGTTCGCGGTGGCTCATTCCCTGCTTCCGTGTCTCCAGGAACATGCCGATGGCGGCGAGCAGTCCGATGGCGCCGAATAGGATCAGCAACAGGTGCCCGAACCACAGGCCAAGGCCGATGGAGATCACGGCCAGCATGCCGAGCGCGACCAGCAGCCCGCGATGCAGCGGCCGCGAAAGCACGCCCGGCCGGGCCCGCTCGCGCAGGGCGGCCATCCCGTGCCGGACGCTGGCGAATACGAGCACCGAGAGCATCAGCAGAAACAGGCTGCCGGCCCGGTTGCCGGCGGCAACGCTCGCGGCATCCGCACCGGCAGGAAGACCGTCGGGATAGCGGATGCCCAGCGGGTCGGCGATCACCATCAGCGAGACGACGAAGGCGCTGACCGTCACGGCGTACATGCAGGTGGCGTAGACGCGTCCGGCCCTGACGTGGAGCGGACTCCCCTTGCGGGCGAATGCGGGCACCCAGAACAGGAACAGCGCGATGCTGGCGATGGCGACGTGGGCATTAACGAACAGGCCGTGCAGTGTGGTCATGGGACTCTCCTCTTTGCTGGCCTGTAACGGTAGCCACCGCAGCCTCGCGCGCTAAGTGCCATTGGTCAGGAATACACACCGTGACTTTCGGCCTATGGCGGATGCCGGCCGGTCGCGCCACAATCGGCGCATGAGCCACGACCGGGAAGATACGCTGCCGACCGCAGCCGCCTGGATCACCTGGGGGGCAGTCACGGGATTCGCGCTGTTCGTCATCGCGATCAGGCCCGGAGAGGTGTTGCCCCTGTTCTGGGGCACCGCCATTCTGGCGCTGCTCAATCTCGGCGGCACCCTGCTTGCGGGACAGGATTCCGCACCGAAGATGCTCCGGCTCGCCGCCCTGTGGACGCAGCCCGCCAGCGCACTCGCCATCGGCGCCCTCACGAACGTCAGCTTCGTACCGATCTACACGATCATCTGGATCGTAATGGCAACGGACTTCTACTCTCCGCGCACGCTGTGGTGGCTGCTGGCCGGTCTCATGCTGGGGTGGTTCGCAGTCTACGTCCCGGCGGACGGCTATGTGAATGCGGCCATCCAGGCCACCTTGTTCGGCACTTTCCACCTCTTCGCCCTCCTGACCGCACGCAGCGCGGTCGAGGCGGATGCCGCCCGCCGGGAAGTGGAATCGCTGAACCGGGAACTGCTGGCCACCCAGCAGCTGCTCGCCGAGGCGTCGCGCCAGGGCGAGCGCACGCGCATCGCCCGTGAGCTGCACGACCTGCTCGGCCATCACCTCACCGCGCTGTCGCTCAACCTGCAGATCGCCGAACGCACGTCGGAGGGACAGACCCGGGAGAAGATCGGCGAGTGCCGGGCGCTGGCACGGCTGCTGCTGAGCGACGTCCGCGAGGCCGTGAGCACGCTGCGGGACGATAAAAGCCTCGATCTGGAAGCCGCAATCCGCCTGCTGGTGGGCCGCACGCCGCAGCTCGACGTACAGGTCGACATCGAGGATGCGCTGGAAATCGACGACGTCGGCATCGCCCAGACCCTGCTGCGCTGCGTCCAGGAGGCCGTGACCAACTCCCTGCGTCATGCCGGCGCGCGCGAGTGCCGCATTCGCATCTGGCAGGGGGACGGTGCCGTCCATCTCGAAGTTTCCGACGACGGCCGCGTGCAGGGCGAGATCGTCGAGGGCAACGGCCTCGCCGGCATGCGCGAGCGGCTACAAGCGTTGCGGGGCACGCTGCAGCTCGAGCTTACGGGAGAGGCGCTGCGCCTCCACGCCCGCGTGCCGCTGCCTGGCTGAGCGCCATGGCGATCCGTCTCCTCCTGATCGACGATCAGACCCTCGTGCGCCAAGGCATCCGCGGGCTGCTCGAGTTATCCGACCGGGTCGAGGTGGCCGCGGAGGGCAGCGACGGCGATCAGGCGGTCGAACTCGCCCGCGCCCATTCGCCCGACGTCATCCTCATGGACATGCGCATGCCGCGAATAGACGGCGCGGAGGCCACTCGCGCGCTGGCCGACGCCGGCATCGAGGTGCCGGTGATCATCCTCACCACCTTCGACGATCACCATCAGGTGCTCGCCGGCATCCAGGCCGGCGCCCGCGGCTACCTGCTGAAGGACGTCTCGCTGGAGAGCCTGATCGAGGCCATCGAATCCGTCGCCACCGGCAAGACCATGATCCAGCCCGGCGTCACCGAGTCGCTGCTGCGCGGACTCACCGGGCGCACGCTCCCCGATGCCGCGGCGCCGCCCGAACGCCTGACGCCCCGCGAGACGGAGATACTCCGCCTCATGGCCGGCGGCTATAGCAACCGGGAGATCGCCACCGCACTCAGCAGATCCGAAGGCACGATCAAGAACCAGGTATCCAGTATCCTTGGCAAACTGGGCGTGCGGGACCGTACCCGCGCGGTCCTGAAGGCGATCGAGATGGGATTGCTGGCCGACGCCACCTGACCGCAGGCGTGGTTGAGCTTTACCCGGCAACCGGAGACAGCGCCATGCGATACCTGATTACGGTCTTCTTCCTCCTGGGCCTCGCCGCCTGCGGCGGCAATGGCAGCGAGCCGATGCCCGTCGAACCCGACGGCGGTATCGGCGACGGCGCGGGTCCGCCACCGGATGCCGGCCGGCTGCGGGCGAACCTGCATATCGTCATCGAGAGCACCGATCGGGGCGGCTCCGTCTCCTATGCCGTCATCTGCGAAGGCGACCGGACCGAACTTCAGGGGCCGGTCGACGTCGACCCCGCGCGTGCCTGTGCGGCGCTGTCCGATCCCGCGGTCCGGCAGCGGCTCGTCGAGGGTGCTCCGAAGGACCGGATGTGCACCAAGATCTACGGCGGACCGGAGACCGCGACTGTGCAGGGCTCCATCGACGGCCGGCCGGTCGATACGGTCATCCGCCGCAGCGACGGCTGCGGCATGGACGACTGGGACCGGCTGCTGGCCGACGTCCTGGTGGATATAGAAGACTATCGTCGCTCGGCCGGGCGGCAATGAAGATCCGGAGGTCTCCCCATCCGTGGAACCTCACGCCGAAGCAGGCGGTCGCCGTGCAGCGACGGCTGCGGGACCGCGTCCGCCTGCGGCCTGCGCGGCTGCCCCGCCGCATCGCCGGCCTGGACTGCGCATTCCTCGATGACTTCGTGATCGCGGTCGGCGTCGTCTGGGACACCACCGGAAAGACGGTCGTCGAGACCCGCGCCGCACGGGCGCCGCTGCGCTTCCCCTACGTGCCGGGCCTGCTCTCCTTCCGGGAGGTACCGGCATTGCTGCAGGTGCTGCGCCGGCTGCAGACCCCGGTGGGCGGCATCCTCTGCGACGGCCAGGGCATCGCGCATCCGCGGCGGATGGGGCTCGCCACTCACCTCGGGCTCGTCGTCGGCCTGCCCACGGTCGGCTGCGCCAAGTCGCGGCTGTGCGGCACCCATCGGGAGCCCGGCCAGCGGCGCGGGTCGGTCGCCTCGTTGATGGACGAAGGCGAACGCATCGGCTCCGTGCTGCGTACCCGTGACGGCGTGAAGCCGCTGTATGTCAGTCCCGGCCATCTCGTCGATCACGAATCCAGCATCGACTGGGTGCTGGCCTGTGGCGCCGGCTACCGGCTGCCGGAGCCCACCCGGCTGGCGGACCGGCTGGTGGCTCTCTACAAGCGGGAAGGCAGGTATCGCGGCGGGTTCCAGCCTTCAGCGTGAGTCGGCCAGTTCCTCTAATTCGATGCGGCCCGACTGCCGCCGGTCGGCCCGTCGCCCGTCTCTACAGTGGCATTCTGGCTCGCCCCGACGCCCTGCAGATGCAGCGCGAAAAAGTCCATCAGCGGAGCGTAGAAAGCCTCCACCTGGTCTGTGAGCGCAAACCCATGACCCACATCGTCCAGCACGTGTAGCTCGACTGGACTGTCGGCGAGCGCGAGCATCTTGCGCAGCCGCCAGCTGTGTTCGACATCTACGACCTGGTCTTTATTGCCATGGGCCAGATAGACCGGTCGAGAAAGACGCTGATATTGATACACCGGCGAGTATTCCATGAGCTCAGGCATATCGACGTCAGGATCGCCAATCATCTCGATCAGCCGATCGCGCAGCCGCATATTGTGACGGAATCGGCTGCCGTTGAAGAGCAGTGTCAGGTCGGTCACGCCGGCGAAAGACGCTGCGCAACGATAGCGCTCGGGCCGGTCGATCACGCTCATCAGGGCCGAGTAGCCGCCATAGCTCGCGCCGAAGGTGCAAACGCGCCCTGCATCCAGCACGTCTTGACTGCGCAGTACGTGATCGAGGGCGGTCTCTATGTCGTCTTCAATGCCACGGCCCCACTCGCGTAAACCCGCCGAGCGGAATTCCCGGCCATAGCCTCCAGAGCCCCGATAATTCACCTGCAACACGGCATAGCCATTCCAGGCCAGCCACTGTACGTCACCGGAAAAATACCGATTATCGCTGACGCCGATCGGCCCGCCGTGTGGCATCACGATCACTGGAACCGATTCGGGGCCCGCAACGTCGTTGGGCAGTGTCAGGAACAGGTCCAGCTCGAAGCCGTCGTCCGTGGTCAAAGTCTCCGCCCTCACCGGCGCCAGGCCGATGTCTTCCAGCCAGGGATACAGCGGACTTACGAGATCGCACTCACGCGACGTCCGATCACAGCGGTAAACGGCGCCGGGATTGCCCGAGTCACTGACGGCAACCAATTGCGCCGCCTGATCGGCCGACATGTCGATAATCGCGACATCGGAATCCGGGAACTCGGCCCGGGCGAAATCGTAGAGACGCTCGGCTTCCGGCGTTAGTGCCTCGAATCGAATGAGCCCGCGGTCCATGAATGTAACGCCGATCGGGGTGGTGCCATCGGGTGACATGATGATCCCATTCAGGTCGGCTCGGTCGTGCTCGTAGAGCACCTGACTGATCGAGGCCCCCGCGACGTCGAAAGCGACTGCCGCAACCTTGTCCGTCACGGCGTCACTCAGCGCCCAGACGACGCTCCCGTCGGCGGAGACGCTGATGGGCAGAAAGCTCGAGGCTTGAGGACCGGTCCAGGTGAGCTCCCAGGCTCGGCGATCACCGTCCCGCTGCCAGATCTCGGGGCGACGCTCGTTGTAGGTAACGCCGAAGTGCAGACTCAGTTCCTGTCCGCGCACATAATGGAGCAGATGTCGCGTGCGGTCATTCAGTCGGCGACGGCTTTTCGTCTGCTGATAAGCAGAGCCGTAGACATCGATGTAGAAAAGATCAGCGCTCGTGCGTCCGTCTTCAAGAACGTACGCGGCTATCAGCACGCGGCCCGGAGACTGCGGCATGGCATCGAAAAGATAACCGTGGATGGCCAATTCGTTCTCTCGCTCGATGCGGTAACCCTCGCCTTCCCTGGCAAGTTCGAATGCGACGAACGAGAGCGCTCCGGAGTCTCTGGCACGCCGATGAAGCAGCAGCTCGTGGTTCGAGATCCAGTCAAGATCAAGTAGCTCGTGACGCCATAGCTCCCTCGTAAGCGGACGGTAGCCAGCCAGTGTGTTGCCGACGAAGATCCGGCCGCGCGCCAGGTAGGCGACAACCTGCCCGTCGGGGGAGATAACAGGGTTGCTGAGTTCCCCGGCGCGAAAGAAGTCCTGCACGCCGATAGAAGGCTCTGGTGCGGGCGCATCATCCATCGCCCCGGGCAGATTGTCGGCGGCTGACAGCCCACCCGTGGCGAGGGCGAGAAACAATACGACCGTCACACTGAGTTTCCTCATCCCGAGCCTCCGCCGGCTTCCAGACGCCGTTTCTCGGTCAGATAGAAGTCGATGAAGTCGTCTTCCGGAACGAGGCCATTGGCAATTTCGTAGTTCTCGAGCAGTTCCGGATAGCGCCGCTCCAGAATCGTAAGCACGATCGCCGCTCGATCCTCGATCTCTGCCTGGGCGAATTCCCCCCGCACGTCGTAGACGAAGACCCCGGCGTAGTTGAGCCTGCCCGCTTCCACGGTAAAGACCAGCTCGTCGTCGGAGAAGTCGTGGAATACACGTCCTCTGGGCACGCTGCGCGTGACTTCGTCCCAGCTGTAGGTGCCTGCTTGGAGCCGATGCACACGGAAGTGCTGTGCGTTGAAGAGCGGCCCGATCGTGAAACCGCCGAAGAGACTGCCGAGACGATTGACCTTGATCGTCTCCGCGTAACCGAAAGCGTAGGCGGCGACCACGACCAGTCCCTCACCGTCGCCGAGCTTGTCGATCTCGATTCGCTCCTCGACGTCGGCAATGACGCCGTCGAAAGCTCGCTCGTATTTCACCCGCGCTTCTTTCGCCCATGCGTCGATCGTCTCGACGTGAGCACAATCCGGGTGGTAGCTCCCCGGATCGCCGACTTCCGCAAGGTAGCTCAACACATGCTCGAAGTTGGCTGAACGAATCTTGTCCAGATCTCCCCGGTCGACGATCCGGTCGACCAAACTGCGAAAACGCGCAGCTGCTCCGGCATCCCCCGAAAGATCCTTCAGATGACCTCGGGTGAGCTCGGCAAGTCGGCCGGCGAAACGCCTCTGAAGGTCAGTCGATTCCTGGTGATGCTCATCCGCAATTTTCGACAGTGCCGCATGGCATTCCTCCGCTCGGGAATCGGCATGCGCGGTCGTCATGTTGATCAGGAGAATCGCGGCAGACAGAACAGTAAAGCGGATCATGCGGACACGAGTAACGAAAGTGTTCGCAAAATACCACATTTCGCGAAAGTGGCGAGTGCTTTACCGCGCTCGAAAATTTTCCGAATGCTCTGTTGCGGTGGCGGTGCACGGCGGGCCGTACAGCAAAAAAAACGGCGGCGCATGATGCGCCGCCGTTCTGGTTTTTAGCGGTCGCCGGGCCGCGCGGCGGCCCGGGACCTGTCATGGCATGGCGCTGCCGCTCAGCGGCTGGCCACCATGCCGGCCGACGGGACTTCCTCGATGTCGAAGCGGTCCAGGGTCATCACCTTGACCCACGCATTGACGAAGTCACGCACGAACTTCTCGCGCGCATCGTCCGCGGCGTAGGCCTCGGCAACGGCCCGCAGCTCCGAGTTGGAACCGAAGATCAGGTCCACCGGCGTGGCGGTCCACTTCACTTCGTCCGTCGCGCGGTCGCGACCCTCGTAGATGCCCTCGGTCGAGGCCTTCTGCCACTTCGTGGACATGTCGAGCAGGTTGACGAAGAAGTCGTTGCTCAGCGTCCCCGGACGATCGGTGAAAACGCCGTGGTCGGCGCCGCCGGTGTTGGCGTCCAGGGCCCGCATGCCGCCGACCAGCACCGTCATTTCCGGCACCGTCAGCGTCAGCAGATCGGCCTTTTCCACCATCATCTCCGCCGGCGAGCTGTAGTTGTTCTCGCCGTAGTAATTGCGGAAAGCGTCGGCGGTCGGCTTCAGCACCGCGAAAGACTCCACGTCGGTCTGCTTCTGACTCGCATCCATGCGACCGGGCACGAACGGCACCTGCACATCGTAGCCGGCCTTCTTCGCGGCCTGCTCGATGGCGGCGGCGCCGCCCACCACGATCACGTCGGCCAGCGAAACCTGCTTGTCACCCGAGAGGGACTTGTTGAAGTCCTTCTGAATGCTCGTGAGCTTCTTCAGCACCCGGTCGAGTTCCTTCGGGTCGTTCACCGGCCAGTCCCGCTGCGGCGCCAGGCGGATACGCGCGCCGTTGGCGCCGCCGCGCATGTCGGTGCCGCGGAAGGTGGAGGCAGACGCCCACGCCGTGCGTACAAGCTCGGCGGTCGTCAGACCGGAATCCAGGATCTGCGCCTTCAGGTCGGCAATGTCGCCGGCATCGATCAGCTCGTGGTCGACGGCGGGGATGGGATCCTGCCAGAGCAGCGCTTCCTCGGGCACCTCGGCACCGACGTAACGGGCACGCGGACCCATGTCACGGTGCGTCAGCTTGAACCAGGCCCGTGCGAACGCGTCCTCGAACTCGTCCGGGTTCTCCAGGAATCGCTTCGAGATCTTGCGATACGCCGGGTCTTCCTTCAGCGCCAGGTCGGTCGTCAGCATGATGATCGACTGCGTCTTGCCCTTCACGTGAGCATCGGGCGCCATGGCGGCGGCCGGATTACCCTTCGGCACCCACTGGATGGCGCCGGCCGGGCTGCGGGTCTGCTCCCACTCGAAGTTGAACAGGTTCTGCAGGTACATCATCGACCACTGCGTGGGCGCTGCGGTCCACGGTCCTTCCAGTCCGCTGGTGATCGTGTCCTCGGCATTACCCTTGCCGCACTTGTTCTTCCAGCCGAGACCCTGCTCCTCGATGTCCGCGGCAGCCGGTTCCCGTCCGACGCATTCGTCGGGCTTGGCCGCGCCGTGCACCTTGCCGAAGGTGTGACCACCGGCGATCAGGGCAACGGTCTCCGCGTCGTCCATTGCCATGCGGCCGAAGCTCGCACGAATCTGCTTCGCCGAGGCGATCGGATCGGGATTTCCGCCGGGACCCTCCGGGTTCACGTAGATGAGGCCCATCTGCATGGCGGCGAGCGAACCCTGCAGTTCGCCCTTCTCGTCGAACCGGTCGCGTCCGAGCATCTCCGTCTCGGGACCCCAGTTGACGATCTCCGGCTCCCAGTCGTCCTCCCGGCCGCCCGCGAAACCGAAGGTCTTGAAGCCCATCGACTCCAGCGAGACGTTGCCGGCCAGGATCATCAGGTCGGCCCACGAGAGGCTGCGGCCGTACTTCTGCTTGATCGGCCACAGCAGCCGGCGAGCCTTGTCCAGGTTGGCGTTGTCGGGCCAGCTGTTGAGCGGGTCGAAGCGCTGCTGACCGCCGCCGGCACCGCCACGGCCATCGTGCACGCGGTAGGTGCCCGCGCTGTGCCAGGCCATGCGGATCATCAGCGGTCCGTAATGACCCCAGTCGGCGGGCCACCAGTCCTGGGAATCGGTCAGAACGGTCTCGATGTCGGCCTTGACCTGTTCCAGATCGAGAGCGGCGAACGCCTCGGCGTAGTCGAAGTCCTCACCATACGGGTTGGACTCCTCGTCGTGCTGGCGCAGCGGCGTCAGGTCCAGCTGCTCCGGCCACCAGAAGCTGTTCGGCTTGGCTTCACTCGCGCCGAAAGCCTTCTCGGATGCCACCACGGGTGACATCTCGGACGCCACCGCGGGCGATATCGTTACCGCCATGGCAGCGAGTAGTAGTATCGGTTGTTTACGCATTGCAATTTTCCCCTTTCAGTAACACACGAAGCGTCACGGTCATTAATTAAACCGGATAAAGGGTCGGCGTGCGATTCAATTTTTAGGACACTGTGCCCCGGGAAAACGATTGCCGTAACGGCATGCGTAACCGATTAATCGAGCGAGGAAAAAGTGGCATCCGGTGCGGCTCGTCCTAGTGCTGAAGGCCAACGGCGAACAGCAGTACGGCGGCGGCGGCCGCAACCGTGCGCAACGTGTTCAGGTGCGTCCAGCGTTCGAGGTAATGCTCCCACAGCGGAACGGCCGCCGCGTCCGCCGCGGAGACCGCCGCGAGCCGGTCGTTGAGCGGCACATTACCGAGTCCCGTCACCAGAAAGGTGCCGGCCAGGTAGGACAGCGCCCCCGCCAGAAACCAGGGCGCCCCGGGATTCCCCCAGCCGGCGACGGCCAGACCGGCGACCAACAGCGACACGATCGCAGTGCCAACGAAGGTGCCGAGGAACGACCGGTTCAGGACGACCACGTTGATCGACTGCATCGCCGCAATTCCCTCCGCGGCCGGCAGGCGCGCGAGCGCGCCCATCACGAAGCTGGAGAAGGCGAAGAAGACACCGGCGACCAGCGCCGAACCGAGCAGGGCCGCCATTGCGGCCATTGCCAGCACTTCCGTGACCGCAGTCATGCCACCGCCTCCGCGCTGCCCGCATCCCAGGTGCCGCGGGTCGCAACCCGGCGCACGAAATCAGTGAAATCCGCGGGTTCGCGGCCCAGCGCCCGCTGAACGCCGTCGCAGATCTCCGTGTTGCGCCCGTCGAGCACCGTGCCGAAGAGGTAATCCAGCAACCAGGCCACGTCCGCCGGAACGCCGGCATCCGCCAGGGCGGCGGTGAACGCTTCCTGCGGGATCCGCACGAACGACACCTCGCGGCCGGCCGCCGCCGAGATCTCCGCGGCCAGTTCCGCGAAGGTCAGCGCCCGCGGACCGGTGACCTCGTAGACCTCGCCGGCATGACCGGGCTCACTGAGGGCCGCCGCGGCCACATCCGCGATGTCGTTCACGTCGATGAAGGGCTCCGGAATGTCCCTCGCCGGCAGCGTGATGGCGCCGTCCATGACCATCGGCAGGAACTCGCCCTCCGAGAAGTTCTGCATGAACCAGCCGGCGCGAACGATCGTCCAGTCCACGCCGGAGGCCTGCACGATGCGCTCGCAGGCCTGCGCCTCTTCCTCACCGCGGCCGGACAGGAGCACCAGGCGCCGGACGCCGGCGTCGACCGCCCGGGCCACGAAGGCGCGGATCGTGTCTGCGGCGCCGGGCACGGCGAGGTCGGGAACGTAGGCGATGTACGCCGCCGTCACACCGGCGAGTGCCGCGTCCCAGGTATCGGCGTCCTCCCAGTCGAAGGCGGGCGTTCCAGTCCGGGACCCGATCCGGATCTCCATGCCCCGGGCCTTCAGTGCGCGGGCCACCCGGCGGCCCACCTTGCCGTTGCCGCCGGTCAGCAGGGTCAGCCCGGCTGCAGTCTCGATCTGATTTTTGTCTTTCATGGTTTTCTCCTTCGGTGTTTCAGGTCTGATCGTTCTGGCTCAGTTGGCGCGACGGAAGTGCAGCAGGGTCAGCAGACAGATCACGCCGATAACGATCTCGATGCCGGCAGCGCTCACGATGCCGCTGTGAGGGATCCCGTCCACGACGATGCTCAGCACGCGGGACAGGCCGTACGACAGGTAGACCGCCGTGGCCGTGACTAGCGAGACCACGGCGAAGCTCGCCCGGAACACACCGGCGAACATCAGCAGGCCAGCAATCAGCAATGTGCCGGCCGGAGCCTTCAATTCGTTGACCAGGGTTGCGTTGCCGACGACTTCGATCCCGTAGCTCCCGTAAAAGGCCTGCGGGGCGGCGAGGATGGTGGCGGCGATCGCGACGGCCACCAGTCCGCTGAAAGCGAGGACCAGCCGCGCGCCCGTCACCCCGTCGAAAATGGCTTTTCTCCTTGAATTCACGGCCGTTTCTCCCGATGACTTGACACCATGTCAATTGACATGGTGTCAACCTTAGGGCAAGCTTTACACGATGTCAAGCACAAACTCCGAAACGCGCACCCGAATCCTCGAAGCCACGATCGCGATGCTCGAAGAGAAGGGCGGCCACGGGGTGCGGATGAGCGACATCGCGAAGACCGCGGGAATTTCGCGACAGGCGGTCTACCTGCACTTCGCATCCCGCACCGAACTGCTGATCGCCGCGACGCTCTACCGCGACGAGCTGCTGGACGTGGAAGCCCGCCTCGCCCCCTCGCGGGCTGCCGAGACGGGCGTGGAACGCCTGCGCCTCTACATCGAGTTCTGGGGCAACTTCATCCCGGAGATCTATGGCGTCGGCAAGGCCCTGATGGCAGCGCAGGATTCCGACGAGGCGGCCGCCGCCGCCTGGCGCGACCGCATGATCGCGATGAAGGACGGGTGCCGTGCCGCAATCGACGCGTTGCACGCCGACGGCATGCTTGCGCCGGGCTGGACGCAGCCGAAGGCCACCGAAGCACTGTGGACGATGCTCCTCGTCCCGAACTGGGAAAATCTCACGCTCGATTGCGGCTGGTCCACGCAGGAGTACATCCACTGGATGCAGTTCCTCGCCCGTCAGGCGTTCGTCCAGGAGTGAATCGGCGCCGGCGGCCGGCCCGGCCCGACCGGTCCGAACCGTGGTATCTTCTCTGCCCTCCGGACAAGAACAAGGAAACAGCCATGACCCGGTTCCTCCAGTCTGCTGCGGCTGCAGCAATCCTTCTTCTCGGCTTCGCGGCCCCACAGACGGTCGTGGCAGAGACCGAACAATGGGTGCTGGTGACGGGTGCGAGCACCGGCATCGGCCGCAACCTGGCAGAGACCCTCGCGGACAGCGGCTATCACGTCTACGCCGGAGCGCGCTCGGACGAGGACCTGGCATCGCTCGATGCCATCGACAACATCACCGCGGTGCGCCTTGACGTCACGAAGCAGGACCAGGTCGACGCCGTCGTCGATCTGATCACCGAGAGAGGCACGGGCCTCTACGGTCTGGTCAATAACGCCGGCGTGGGCGGCGGCGGCAAGGTGCTGGAGACGCCGGTCGCCGGGCAGACCTTCGTCTACCAGGTCAACGTCGAGGGCGTCTACCGGACGACCAAGGCGTTTGCGCCGCTGGTCGCCGAGCAGAACGGCCGCATCGTCACCACCGGCTCCATCGCCGGCACCATGTCTTGGGCAGGCGGCAACGCCTACAGCGGCAGCAAGCACTGGATCGAGGCGTTCACCGATGCGCTGGCCGCCGAGATGGAGCCGCTGGGCGTCCACGTCAGCGTCGTGGAGCCGGGTAACTTCCAGTCGCACATCCGCCGCAGCGCCGTCGCACGCGCCTTCGCCCAGGTCGAGGCCGCCGGCGGCGAGATCACCGAAGAGATGCGGCAGTTCCAGAAGGGAACTGTCGAGCGGGAACTCGCCTACAAGGAGCCTGACGCCGTCTCAGAGGCTTTCATGCACGCGTTGTTCGACGACGAGCCGCTGCGCCGCTACGTGGTGACGCCGAATGAGGAAGAACACGTAGCAACGATCCGGACGAAGCTCACCGAACTCGTCCAGCTCAACCAGTGGGGTCGGTACAGTCACAGTCGCGACGAGCTCGTCGAGATGCTGGACGAGATCCTGTCGGGAGGCACGGCTGAGACTGTCGAGTAGAACGCGCCTCTTCCTTGTCGACGGCCACAACCTGCTCTTCGCCCTGCGCACTCGCTTCGTCGAGCATCTGGTGGACGGTCATCCCGGCACCGCGGCCCGGGAGGCGCTGGTGCAGGCGATGGTCGGCACATTCACCGGGCCGGCGCAGGTCGTGCGCATCTATTTCGACGGCAGGACGCCACACAGGGAGCAGCGGTCGACGCAGGTGGAGGTCGTCTATCCCGGGGGTGAAGCGGATCAGTGCGCCGACCGGGCGATTCTGCGGGAACTCGCCGTACGGGATGAGGGCGCCAGGACCGGCCCGCCCGTCACAGTCGTGACCCGCGACATCAAGCTGGCAAAGCGAACTCGAAAACGTGGCGCGGCGGTGGTGGATCCGGAGACGTTCTTCGAAGCGTGGATGGAAGAAAGCGGGTAGCGCCTGCATTTCCGGGCCCAGTAGCGCCGAAAGCCTTCCCGGTGCCAACGAATCACCGTTTCAGGTCTGACGATACAGAGCGCCTCTCGTCACCCGGGCCACAACATCGAGACCAGCATCCAGAATGAACGATCGGCCGCCGATAGCCGAGGCCGAACGCCCTTCTCTTTCAAGACCGCCAGTTGCTGCCGCAACAGCAGGTTCTCGAATGCCAGTTCGCGACGGGACGGAAACAATGAAACGAAGGAATTCAGGAATACGGAGAGCCATTTAGTCATCGGCGGAAGCTAAATAGCAGGCCGGAAAAACTCCAGCAAATTCAATGCGGACGATCAAATAGTAGGCACACCCGACTCGAATCGCGATGCCGCGTGGTGGCGGTTCCGCTCCCCGGCTCGGCCGCTCCACGTTCCACAGCCGCTTGTCTTACGATCCGTTTTTCGGGAACCTTTGGACGTTGGAACTCACTAACCGACCGAGCACCGGCCGATGAGCAACGACATGAGCCAGACCGTGCCCCCGAAAGCAGCGCCGAACGGCGAGAACCCCCGCCGCGGCGCGCTCGTCTACGTCGTCGTCGCCTTCGCCTTGATCGCGATGCTGGCGGCCCTGCCGTTTCTCGCGAGCCGCCCGCGGCCGGCGCCCGATTTCGCGATGACGACGCTCGCGGGCGAAGCGAAGACCCTCGAGACCCTGGCCGGTCGTCCGGTCCTGGTCAGCTTCTGGTCGACCACCTGCGGTCCCTGCATGAGCGAGATGCCGTCGCTGATCGCCGTGCATCGCCGGTATGCGCGCAAGGGCTTGGTCACGCTCGCGGTTGCGATGCCCTACGACCGGCGGGACGAGATCGCGCGGGTGGTACGCAGCCAGGGCATGCCCTTCGACATCGTCCATGATGCCGACGGCAGTCTCGCCCGGATGTTCGACGACACCCAGAACACGCCGACGAAATTCCTGATCGACCCGAGCGGTCAGATCATCAAGATCTACGTGGGCTCAACCCATTTTCCCGACCTGATCGAGCGGCTCGAGGGCATGCTCTCGACCTGATCGACGTGGCACCCGGCGCCGCCGTCCAAGCGTGCCCTCACCTCGTTCCTGCCCGTTGACGAACGTCAATGCCGTGCCCCCCCCGGGGCCGGCCCGAGACTGAGCGCTCGCCGGATCGCCCTGGGGTGTTGAAAAAGAAAGCGGCTAGCGCCCAGGCGCTAACCGCTTGATCTAGTTTCGAAAAATTGGCGCGCCCGGAGAGATTGATTCGCTGGCTTCGCCAGCTCACCCGTTGGGCAGCGTCGCTGTGCTCCGCTGTCTGTCGCACGGCTGCGCCGTGCTCGGCTCGAACTCCCGACCGCCTGGTTCGTAGCTACCTAAGCTATTGTAAGTAATTGAAAAATCACGCCTGAAAGACGGCGCCCGTTGACCAGATTTCAGTACTTTGCATGACCATGCAGCACTGATGTCGGAAATTTGTCGGAATCAAGTTTCGTCAAATGCCCTTCTCCAACGCTCGCGTGGATCATCAAATGTGATCATTGCCGGGTCGAATTTTTCCGGATCGAACGAGCCACCAATCCAGCGCTTCATTTCTTCGTATTGATCATGACCTGGATCCGCCAAAGCCTCCAACATCGTCTGGTAGCCCGAGGGGCCACCGCAATCTTCAGGAGGGCAAGCTCGCTGACCGCCCGTGCAGGCGACGCGCCGTTGGGAATCGCAGGCGATGATTTCCTCAAGTACGACATCATGAGTCCAATCGTCACCAAAGTCATACAGGTAGACCATTCTGTCGCCGGCACTCTGAAAATGCTCCACGACAGGCACCTGCCAGCTTGCGAACACCTCTCGACCGGTCGACAGATCATCGTCGATTGGTATTCCTATCTCCCAGTCGCCGTTACCGCTCTCGCAGTCAGTCGGAAGAAACGCGTGCAGATGGTAATCGAGCCAACCCATGGCATCCTGAATGGCGACGTGCAGATCCCAGAAGGAGTAGTTGTCGGGCACTTCTATTTCACGCCAGACAGGAGGTGCGATGTCCCGCAGCTCGACTCGAAACCGAAAAACAGACCTTTCCACAGGGTTTTCAACCTCTCATCATGCGCCATTATTCATTGATAATCAGAATATTATGCGATCAATACCCGAATCGGCAGGGGGATTGACCTTTGGGGTTCATTGAACTACATTGTGATTCATTGGGTCATAGCTGATGCAGACCCTCGTCCCGATCGGCACTTTCGAGGAAAAGGCCCGGAAACTGCTTGGCAAAGCCGGCTTTGACGACCTGCTGGAATTCCTGGCCAGGCGCCCTAAAGCCGGGAGAATCATCCAGGGTACCGGAGGATTGCGAAAGCTACGCTTTGCGCGGCCCGGTAAAGGCAAGAGCGGTGGTGCCCGTGTGATCTACTACTATCACGATGACACCAAGCCGATTCTCTTGCTGCTGATTTATGCGAAAGCCGATCAGGATAACTTGACCAATGCGCAAAAAGCGCAACTCAAGAAACACGTCAACATCGTCATTGACGAGTTTTCTTAGGAGCCGAACGATGGACGACAAGCTTTTCAAAGAGCTCAACGCTAACCTGAAAGAGGCGGTAGAGATAGTCAGGGGCACGAAGGCGCCGAAGGCGGTCTATGTCGTTTTAAAGCCTGCTGAAATCAAGGCAATTCGGGCCAGCGTCGGCATGTCTCAGTCTGAATTTGCAAGCACCTTTCGCCTGAGCCTTGATACGCTCAAAGGTTGGGAGCAAGGCAAACGAAAACCCGACGCAGCGGCAGCCAATTTTTTACGCATGATCAAGGCGGATCCCCAGTTCGTCCAGCGGACGCTGGCCGCCTGATCGTGTCTGACGTTTGTTCGACTAAGCCGCTTGCCGCAGGTACTCATGGTGCAAGCCGCCACAATGCGGGCGCGAACGAATAGCCCCCTCACCTGGGAGCTGAACCAGCCGCCCCTGCGGTGAGTCCTTCTCCAGTGACAGGTGCGTACGCACCCCGTTGTAATAGGCGGCATACCGTTTGACGGTTCTTCGCAAATGCTGCTCGCCCAGAATGATCATCTGGTCCAAGCACTCGCGCCGAATCGTGCCGATGACCCGCTCGGCGTACGCGTTCTGCCAGGGCGACGCTGGCGCTGTCAGAACTTCCGTCAAACCAGCGGATGCGACTTGCCGGCTGAATTTCTCGCCGAATTTGCCGTCCTGATCGCGGACCAGGTACTTGGCTGCCTCGTCGAGACCAATAGCTTCGATCACTTGGCGTGCGGTCCACTCGGCTGTCGGTGATTCCGTCACATTGGTATGCAGAATCTCTCGTCGATTGTGGCTGAGAACCACCAGTACAAACAGTACGCGAAACGTCGCAGTCGGCACCGTGAAGAAATCGGTGGCGATGATGTCGCTGAAATGATTTTCGAGGAACGCTCGCCAGCTTTGCGACGGCGGCTTTCTGTTCCTGGTCATGTACTTGGCAACAGTTGTCTGGGATATCTCGATGCCGAGCTTCAACAGTTCACCGTGGATTCTCGGGGCACCCCACAGTGGATTGACCCGGCTAATTCGTCTGATCAGCGCCCTGATCGCGGGATCGAGTACCGGCCTGCCCTTGCGCCGGCATTTCCGGGCCCAGTAGCGCCGAAAGCCTTCCCGGTGCCAACGAATCACAGTTTCCGGTTTGACGATGTAGAGCGCACCTCGCCACCCGCGACACAACTTCGAGACCAGCATCCAGAACGACCGATCGGCCGCCGATAGCCGAGGCCGAGCGCTCTTCTCTTTCAAGACCGCCAGTTGCTGCCGCAACAGCAGGTTTTCTAATGCCAGGTCACGACGGGACCGAAACAATGAAACGAAGGAATTCAGGAATACGGAGAGCCATTTAGTCATCAGCGAAAGCTAAACAGCGGGCTGGAAAAAATCCAGCAAATTCAGTGCGGACGATTAAATGGTAGGCACAAGTTAATTTAGCAAGCAATTC
>Ga0209936_1000840_pt1 | contig 17558 bp, 12 predicted proteins | sample SalPonR1_A_D1_MG_FD_185694 | JGI IMG/M metagenome (GOLD analysis project Ga0209936, IMG submission 185694) | Salt pond soil microbial communities from South San Francisco under conditions of wetland restoration - Salt Pond MetaG R1_A_D1_MG... ... | reverse complement strand
CGAGATTGTCTAGATTTTTTATTTTAATTTTAGGGCGTCACCCCGTCCTCGAGAGCGCTTTGCGCTCGTCGGGCCGCGGTCGCTACGGTCGCCCGCTATCGGCTAACCGGCGGTGCCGGCATCTCCCTGCTTCCACGGCGCCTTTGGGCGCCAGGTAAGCAGGGCCGGGCTCCCATCGCTGACACGGGGTGCATTACTTACAATCTTAGCCCACATTGTTTATATATGCTACGATAAACAGAAATTATCCAAAATGACTAGAAGTTCGGAATGACTCCTCTTTATCCGTAATTATATAAAAGAGTTGTCAGAGGTTCATTTAGGAGTGTTTTTACGAAATCATTCGTAACTTTCCCATTGGATGTATGAATAGCCGTCCCCGTAATGCGTTTCATGAAAGAAATCAAGCACTCCAATGATATCGATTTTCAGAAAAACCAGAAAAAAAATGGCAGAAGAAAATAGACTGTTTAAGTACATGTGATATGCCATTGGAGAGATAGTGCTCGTAGTCGCAGGTATCCTTATTGCACTTCAAATCAACAACTGGAATGAAGAAAACAAGCAAAAGCACGAATTGAATGATATTCTACAAAGCATTGCGAATGGCATCGAGTCCGATTTAAGAGAGCTAAATTTGTTAATATCGGCTCGAGAAAATATTACGACCAAGACGGATTCTATTTTTAAAAAATATATCACTTCAGATAAATCGGCTTTAAATATAGAGGAAGCGAGCTATATCAATTTTGCGTTTAACAATATTTTAAACACGGTACACTTGAATACCAATATGAGTGCCTTTGAGTCTCTAAAAAACTCAACCTATTTTGGGAAGATTCAGGGCACTGACCTAGCTCTACTATTAAATACCTACTACAAGACGGCAGAGAGAATAAGAAGCATAGAGAATGAACACAACCAATCCGTTAAGAACTTGGAACAAGCGTGGCGCTCTGAGTTCAGAAATAATTGGAGACGTCTTTTTTTGGATCCATGGACAGCGGGTGATTTTGCTATTGTAGGCCCTCGTTTTTTAGAAATCGCGTGAGACCCTCATACCATATCGTTATGGTTTCGTGGCTCCGCGGAAGGAGGACTTGTTAAGGTATACCAGGAACAAGTCCTGATGGGTACAAAGCTTGTGGAAATGATTAGAAACTCGAAAACAAAATTTGATCAGCAGACGGAGCTTGAATTTAGTGGCATATTATTCACATTTGGTGAAGCTGATATTATTAGTGTTCTTATCAATGGTGAGGTATCGACCGGATTTGACGTAAGATATGCGGCATCAGGCCTCTTTCCGACATATGTTTCTCAAGAAAATGACTACTTGGTTGTTGAATACCCGGCGAATAGGTACGATTGGGCTTCCGCCTATTTTGCGGTGAATGCCCTCAAGGGGAGAGTTGACGACATGGATTTGTCTGACTATTCAAAGATAGTTGTAGAAATGAAAGCTGAAACGGAGGGTGCGTCATTTGAAATAGGCATGAAGGATATTAATGATCCTCCCGATGGTTCTGAAACGAGAATAAAAACTGAACTTACGGATGAATGGAAGATATATGAATTTGAGACCAGAAAATTTGTCACCGCTGATTTGGAGAGAATAACAGTTCTTCTCGCATTCGTTTTTGAAGGACCCATCGCACGAAAAATTCATATAAGAACCGTGCAGCTAAAGTAAATGGCATTATTGATAGACGCAGTGACAAGCAGCACGGCCTAATGGTCTACTGTGTCCTACCGAAGTAGCTTTATATAAAATTGAACAAATAGGACGATAAAAGTAAAATTGGGTTCTCATCAAGGATAGGTCGCGTCATCTGTTTTACTATACGGAAGAAGTCAGTAATCTTAAATAGATTACTATTTGGAAACGAGGTGTCTTCATCAGGAATAAAACTTGCATAGGGTGAAAAAGCGTTATATATTTGTTCTTCCCTAAAAAGGTCGGGTGGCCGAGTGGCTAGGCAGTGGTCTGCAAAACCATGTACGGCGGTTCGAATCCGCTCCCGACCTCACTTTATAAAGGTAATCCGATGATAATCAGAGGGTTGCCTTTTTTATTTTCTAGTCGGTGACAGCATAGGTGACGGTTTGACACCTTTTTAAGACATTGATACAGTCAAACCAACCGACTAGACTTTCTATATATTCTGATTATACTAAGGAAAAATATTCCCTACCTCCTACATTCTGAATTAAAATCAACTGCAATAAAGGGGGGGGGTGAGAAAAAACTCAAAAAGTGCACCCTCCTATACTATGTGTAGTATCTTAGGAAAGAAGGTCTAAATACTTTTCGCTCTGACACAGGAAGCAATTCCATTGGTAGATTATCAAGAAGCGGTTGAAATTAATTATCTTATTTAGAGCATAACGGGTAACCAACCACGAATCAGCTCAAAAATAGCGTTCCTTGAAAACGTGAGAAAAACCCAAAACTTGATAAACTTAATAAAGCCGATTAGCTGAAGTAAGACGGTTAGAAATACACTCCCTCAAATCTGTTGGCGATATCACCTCCACCTGTTCTCCATAAGATAAAATCAGCTTTTGTAATTCGAAGTTGGGTATAACTTTAATCCTAACCTCGAGTCCTGTAGGGCCATTTTTACTTTTTTGGCTTGGGTGAATTGGTTTAGTAATAACGTAGGGAGAAACTTCAGGACTGAATTTTAATATTATTTCTTGGGGCTCCAATCCCATAGGCCGGCTAACACCAACTAAATCATAAAAATATTCTTCCCAATCTGTTTGAGATGCCTCGTACTCCAAATTAGTTTCTGATATTTCTAAAATTCTATCCAAGGCAAGATTCCAGTTTGGAGCTCCTTTATATGGATTTAGACCAAAGGCAAACCACCTGTTATTATACTGTTTTAAGTAATAAGGGTGAAAAGTGACCTCATAGGCTTCAGAACTTTTGAAGTCCTTATATTTAACTGATAAAACTCGCTCGTTAATAATTGCATTAAATAGTGGAGTTAAGTGATTCAACCCCTTTAGGTCAACGTTACTTTCAAACTTAATAACTTCTTTTTTTCTCTCAATCAATCCAAATTTTGACTCAAGCCTCGGTATTAATTCATTCACCCATTCAAATTGTGGAGACCCCGAAAATCTTGAAAGTATTTGAAGAGCAGATTTAATCTGTTCAGCTTCAGAATCATTTAATGGCTGATTGTTTATTGAAAAGTCGAGATTCTCATAACGGTAGTACACTCTTCTACCTTTACGAACCCTAGCAAGAGGAACGGACCATCCCTGCTCACTTTCCATAAAGCGCATATCATCAAATAGCTGTCTTCGCTTGATTCCTTCGTTTTTAGAATCGAATTCGAAGAGAGCTTTATTACACTCCTCAAGTAAATCTTCCCAAAAATATAATCTGCCTGTATTGCGAAAACATCGGTCAAGAACCTGATAGCGTATCAGTGCATTTTTGTTTACAGACATGTTTAAATCTTTATCGTGAACCTATAGCACTCTGTAAAGATACCTATATTACTTATAGATAATGAGGAAGAGAGCCTAGTTTAAAATCTATTTGTAGTCATTTATTATAACTGTATATTTAAAGTGCAGTTAGAATGCACAGATATGTCATACTATTGCAGAAGTTCTTTGAAACACCTACCCTAAGATATTGATTCGTGGGTGCTGGCTTTAGGTTTAGATCTTAAGCAACGATCGGCATCTAATCTCGGCATACAGTCGGGATGAATGTGACTTCAGAATAGTCTCAGTTAATTAATTTTTATTTTATTGATTTAACTGCTTTGATTTATTCTATGTCGACATCTTGTTTTGTTTCAATCATTTGGGTTGAAAGTTTTATACATATAGAGTATCCGGGTAGGTGTCTTCAAAGACTTTAAGTGAGAAAAATGAAAGTTGAAAATAAACATAAAGACCAGATAAGAGAAAGCTTTGCTATTATGCAAAATAGGGAAGACTTGATCCAATTATTAAGCTATGCAAAGAAAATACTTTATGGAGCCGAGTGCAAACCGATTCATTTAAGGTCTTTGACTTATTACGCTAACCCCAAAGTCTGTAAAAATCGCTACCGAACATTCACTATTAAAAAAAAATCGGGTGCGGAAAGGACAATCAACGCTCCTGTAAGTGGTTTAAAAACTATTTTACGTTCACTAAATTTAGTGTTGCAGTGCATATATAGGCCTCATAAGGCAGCAACCGGTTTTGTTAAGGATAAATCTATAGTAGATAACGCTAAAGAGCATGTGGGCCACCACTATGTTCTAAACATTGACCTGAAGGATTTCTTTCATTCGTTTGATCGAAATCGGGTGAAATTGGGATTCATGTATGAGCCTTTCAATCTCCGAGGAGAGAAAGAGCCACTGGCTTTTTTACTAGCTTGTTTATGCACACATCCATTCCAAATCAATGATGAGGTAAAAACCGTTCTTCCACAAGGAAGTCCGACTTCTCCAACACTTACAAATATACTTTGTAAAAAACTTGACCGCAGATTGAATGGCCTTGCGAACAGGTTTGGGGCAACATTTACTCGCTATGCTGATGATATAACCTTCTCATCACCACATAACATCTACAATAAAGAAGAATTTACCCAAGAATTGAGGCGGATTATAGAAGTGGATCAGCGCCTTGATATTAACCCCCAAAAAACCCGCTTACAAAAGTCAGGTTGCCGGCAAGAAGCTACTGGTTTGATTGTAAACGATAAGGTAAATGTACGGAGAAGATATGTTAAGGAAATTCGAATGTGGCTTTACTATTGGGAAAAATATGGCTTTGACAAAGCACAAAAGATTTTTGAATGCGACTATATCGCAGATAAAGGCCATGTGAAAAATAATAATGCTAATCTAAAGAACGTGCTGGATGGAAAGTTAGAATTCCTAAAAATGGTTAAAGGTCCTAAAAACGCAACCTATCAAGGATTAAAAATGCGTTTTGAAAAGCTTGCAGGTGATGGATATTCTATTAATAAGGTTCTGCATGTTTGGCAAGAGAAGGGCATTAAGAAGGCAATGGATGTTTATTACAATAACAAACTTTCGGAGATGGGAAATATTAAATATGACTTTATTAGAGACCTTCTTAGTAATAACAAAATTGATCAAAATCAACGGGGTCGAATACTAGAGCTAACTTCAAGAGAGTTGGAAGTTAAAGGAACTTTAGAAGAACGTGTTAAAAAAATTGAGGACTTTATTTTAAAGAAAAAAGCTCAAAACTTTAAACTTGGTGAAGAAAAACCAAATAGGCAAGAAAATAAAGATCTCCCTAAATATATTGACCCAAGCTATCTGTATACTTTTCTCTTTGAATATAATCAAAACCCCGTCCTCCGCTCTACCTGCCACGATATCGATTCGGAAGAGCTAAGTAGGATTTGCGAATATTGTGGAACTAAAACTTATGATTATCATCAGCATATATCAAAAATTATAGCTGCATATGAACGACACGGTAAGGATTATTATGCCCCTCCTAAGATAAAAGCAATTATACGTGGATTCTTAACTGGAAAAGACTATAAAGGAAAGAAGCTTAATTGGGGATGGTCTACAAATAAAATAAAAGTGACCTGGAAGTCTACTAATTTAAGCCAGTGGGCTGAAAAAAACCCTGGTGTCCCCGTAAATTACAATGAAAAATTAGCCGAAACGAACGAAATTGAGCTCTTTCAGATTGACCCTCAAGTGATTTCACCAATCACAAACGAACCTATTCAAAATTTTACTCAATTAGTCCTTCACTTTAAAAACTTATTCCATTTAAAGAGCGGGAACCAGTCATTAAAAGCAATTTTAAATAGAGTAAATTCTAATAAGGATTGGCATGAAAAAATCGTTTTTGAAGTCAATGACTCTTTTTTACCCAATCTTGAATATTTTACAGCTGTCGACAAACTCGTTCAAGCATACAACAAAATAATTAAGCTCATTATCGAACAACATTCTGGAGCTGAAAAACCTAAAGTGAGACTGAAATTTCAGGAAATTAATGGCAACATTCATTTTTCCATTCATCACCTAAATGGATCATATAATAAAACTATTCAAAATACTGTAGATAGAACTGGGCAAACATATAGTTCATTGATAAAAAACCAAGTTAACGGATTATGCAACTTGTTTTTAAGTGCTGATTTTGGCAACAATGAATATGCAACCATCAATTTGTGGAACGGTAAAAAACGTTTTTCAAAACCATTGAATAGCTTCCAAGGTGTTGAGCACCTTCTTTCATTCCCTAAAAAAAACTAATGTGTTATGATTTACTTAATCGATGATAAAAAGTTAAGACAAAAAGACTTTGGGTGGTCTGAGGAAAAGTTAGCACAATATGATTCCAAAATAACACCACTCTACAATATTAAGGATGTTTCAAGTGTTGGTGAACAGCTCTACAATACTGGAAATATTATACTATACCACGAGTCTTTCCTTGACTTTACTGAGGATAAAGGTAATGCCCTAAAGCAGAGAGATAAATTACTTGAAAGAGCTGATTCTGATAAAGGTTTATCTGTAGTGATCTTTAGTGGAAGTCAAAGCACGAGGCACTTAGATGAAAACAAAGCAACCATACCTGTTGCAATACTTTATCAAAACCTTCAAATTTTAATAAGACAAAATAACGGAGAAGGCAATTTAAAATATCTTTTATTTGGGAAGAATCCAGAAATAGAAGAGAAGTTAAATAAAAGACTAAATGAGGCTAACAGGGAGATAGAAAAAGATCCCGTAGAAATATCAGGTGCTAACTTGTTCATTCGTCCAGTATCTAAGTATATACAAAATGCAATTAAGGGGGCAAAAGAAGGTAAGATATTTAATGATGTCTCTGATAAAAAATTATCTGAAAAGTTAGATGAATGGTTAACTGATACGGAATATGACAACATCTTTATTCCTCTCTGTTTTGGTGAAACCCTGTCTGATTTTAATGGGTTAAGATTAGCTACACATATACGATGTACGCCTACAGCTAACCAAACAAAAAGGCTTTTCATTTATAGCTTTGTTGGAATGGAGTACCTATTTCAAAATGAATACTTCAACATCCTCAAAACCCAAGGCGTGTATTTGATTGACTATAGTAAAAAGGCTATTGGTAACGCTGCAAGAATTGACTCTACCCTAATGAATAAGAAGGAACTGCCTTTGGAAATAAAGAAATTAAAACTAGAGCCTCCAAAGAATTACCGCGACCAACACTCCATTGCCAACGAGTGGGCAATTCATCAATGGGCAACAACATTAAGGTGTGATGAAGTAGATGAACTGGAAAAGTTATTCAAAAATGTTCGGTCCAACCTATACTTCAAATACCTAAGGACAGCTAATCCTATATTTAATTCAGAAAAAATTTCTAGTGAAAAACTAAAAATAAAATACGAGAACGAGCCGAAAGTCTTGTTAGTTGACGATGAATCAGAAAAGGGATGGTTTGAAATATTTGCATACCTATTAGGAGATGTAAATGATATTCATATAGATTATCTTGGAGAGGGTTTTAGATCTTTAAGTACAGAAGAGGTCATCAACAGGTCACTACGGAAGATAAATGCTGAGGACATTGATGTAGTAATCCTAGACTTTCGTCTTAATATGAATGATTTTGCTTCCTTAAACGCAGAGGATGTTTCAAGCATTCGACTAATAAAGGAAATCAAAAAAGAGAATCCAGGCATCCAAATAATCATTTTTTCTGCGACCAGCAGCGCAGAAAACTTAAAAGCTCTTCAAGAAGCAGGAGCAGATGGATTCATAAGAAAAGATGTTAGTAGCGATACTTCAAAAAAAATAGAAGGACTACTTGAAAGGCTAGAGCAAAGTTTAAAGAAAGCTAGGTGGTTAAAAAATACGTATAGAAAATTTTCAGTCATAGCATCGAACTGTAAATCCTTAGATACATCATTAGGCGAAACAGTACAAAATAATCTAACAATATCATTCGAATTGTTAAAACAATCATTTTTTAATGAAAAATACTTCAATTACGCATACCTACAGTTGTATATCTGTATTGAGGAGTTTTTAAGACTTGATGATATTTTTGAAGTAGGGGAGAAATGTTATCTAAATAGAAACATAAAAGTCCACGAAAATTTATCTCGAAAAACATGGAAATCAGTTTTAAAATATCATCCTCCTTATTATCAAAGGTCTTCATATTACTCATATGAAGAAAACGAAGTAAGTCAACGTTATATTACCACCGATTTTAAAATGTCTTGTGTATTAATTTTTCTATTCAATCAAGAAAACTCAAACTACTTTGGTTGGCCAGAAATTAGGGATACTAGAAATAAGAAGGCCGCCCACCCAGAAAGTGACTCCGTCACTCAAGACGAAGTAAATGAGATAGTTGCATTTATGGAAGAAATACTAAATCCTTTAAATTTCCAAGAACCTTTAAAAAGTGGATTGAATGATGATATAGATCCAACTTCTTTAACTCAGCTTCAAGAAAAATTTATATAATTTAGACAAAAGTTAACAATGCACATCAAGTGCACAGATGTTCCTCAACTTTGTGTAAATCTTGATACCCAATGAAAATCTTTAACTTCTTCCAACATATCACTCTCACTAAAGACCAGCGCAATGCGCTAGAGAGTCTTCACACTTTTCTAGAAAGTGATGAGCGAATATTTATTCTCCAGGGATACGCTGGAAGTGGTAAGACTACGCTTTTAAAGGGGTTTGTGGAATATTTAAAATCCATCAATAAGAAATATCAACTCATGGCTCCTACAGGAAGGGCCGCTAAGGTAATAAACCAGAAAACAGGCTTTGAGTCTACAACGATCCATAAGGGTATTTACAGTTTTGAAAAACTATATGAAATAAAGAAAGAAGGTGAAAATAACCTTTCGTTTCTATACCATTATAAGTTAAGAAATAATCGAAAGGTTCACGATTCCGTAATGATCGTAGATGAAGCTTCCATGGTGAGTGACATCCAAAGCCAAGGTGAGTTTTTTCGCTTTGGAAGTGGCTACTTATTGCGTGATTTAATCACATACGGAAGAATACAGGATGCTCATGTGACAAGTAAACTTATATTCATTGGTGACCCGGCACAGTTACCACCTATTGGGATGAGTTTTTCGCCAGCACTTACTCCTGATTACCTTAGAGAAGAATATAAAAGTGCCGTAGCTCACACTGAAATGAGGGAGGTAAAACGCCAAGATTCTAATAATGGGATTTTACTTTCAGCTACCAAAATCAGACAAAGTCTTACTTCTGGCTATTTTAACGAGTTTGATTTGAGGGAAAACAACCGTGATATTTTCAATCCTCCTTACCAGAATTATTTGGAAACTTACAATAAAGTACAGGGCCAGAAAATCATTATTTGCTATAAGAATAAAACAGCACTCGATTTAAATAAGGATATCCGTAAAGATAAGTTTGGAGGTGACTTACCTATTCAGACATCTGACACAGTTATTATTGGGAGCAATAATTACTTGCATGGAATTATGAATGGCGAATTTGCAGTTGTTGCTGAGACAAGCCCTTCAGTTGAATCTAGAACAGTCCGTTTCTACACTAAAGGCGGTAAAACTGTGGTCGTCAAACTTATATGGAGAAAAGTCAGCCTGGTTTTACCAGATGAGAATGGCCAGTCGAGAAATATAAGCGGATATATTTTAGAGAATTATTTATATGGTGACAACTATCTTAAATCTGAGGAACAACGTGCACTTTATGTAGACTTCAAAAATAGACATCCTAAATTAAAAAAAGAAACAGAGGAGTTTAAAGAAGCAATTCGAAACGACGAATATTTCAACTGTATACTTTTGAAATATGGCTATGCCGTGACATGTCATAAAGCCCAAGGTGGTGAGTGGGAAAGTACGTTTGTTTTTTGGGATAAAGGAACTTTGGACAAATTCAATTATGCTGAATCTAATCACACCCGTTTGGGGAAAACAAACCAAGACTTTTATCGCTGGGCATACACTGCAATAACAAGAGCATCTGATTTGCTGTATTGCATAAACCCGCCCTATTTTTCATCTTTTTCAGAGATGCTTTTTGTAGATAGTAATGTACAAGAAGCTTTTTACAAATTAAGTGGTCCCAAATCCCAAACAACTGAAGTCAATATCAGAAAGGTTCAAACAGAATTGGAAAGGTTCGGCCTTGCTAATGTTCCATTTAGCTTTCAAGATCATTTTATTCAGAGATGGTACAATCTTAGAAAGCACGACATTGAAATCGAAGCATGGCAAAAGATAGGTTATGAAATCAGATATTTGTTTAAAAAAGAGAACCAAACAGCCGCTTTTAAATACTGGGTAAATGGTAAGAATACCTTTAAGAAAAGCTTTCAAAAGCTTCCTGCTAGAACTTCCTCAAATGAACTTTTCGATGAAATTTCAAAGATTCTTGATAATTCCCCCAAAATTATTATCGTCCGAAATAATTTGCAGTATGCTTTAAAACGAATGGAGTTTGATGTTGCCCTTGAAGAAGAGAAGCCTTTTTTAAAAACTTTATTTGACCAGATTAAAAAAAATCTAGATGAGGATGAAGTCATATCAAATATTCAACATTTTCTCTATCGAGAAAGATATACTTTAGAGAAGAATGGTTCTTCATGTGTTATAGATTTCGAGTATAATAAAGATGGCTTTTTTGGAAGGGTACTCCCTTTAAAAAATAAATGCAATAGCCCCGAATTACTAGCAAAAGTTAAAAGTATTGTTAAACGTCTAAAAAAAGGGGATTATGTCATTTAAGGAAATCAACAACCTCCGAAAAGCTGGTGATCTTGACGAGGCGTTAAAAATGGCTAATGAAGCTTTGGAGTCAGAGCCGGATAACATTTGGAATAAACGAGCGGCGGCATGGGTACACTATGAATATCTCAAAAAGAATTCACAGCCCAAATCATATGAGACTTTTAAAAAGCATTTACAAAGCATCAAAGACCTGAAACTTCCCAATGATGAAAACATGGTGTTTGATAATTCAGCCTGGCAAATTGGTAGCATAGTGTTCGGTCTACTTAAACAAGATCCTAAGGACCAAATGAAAATAAGTGAACTTTTTAATATTATAAAGGATTTTAGTTTTTCCAAACCCTCAGAAGCATATACTTTTATTTATAAGGCATTTCACAAAGGATACCAAAACTGGATGTTGTATCTGAATTTTGCCAACTGGTGGGATTTTGAAAACTTCCGTCCAGACGATTACTTAAAGCAAGAATATAATGGCAGAAAAATAATGTCCATTGCTGAACAGGCTTATATAGCTTATTCAAAAATATTGCTGGAAGGTGATCCTTTTGCAGTAAAGGGCGGTGTCGATAAAGACAAAATACGCACATTTATTCCCAAATTAAACCAATTAATTGAAAAGCATCCCGAATTTCAATATCCGCCTTACTTCAAAGCAAAACTATTGTTAGCGCTAGGGGATGAAGAAAACACCCTTTCTTCCTTTTTGCCTTTTGCAAAGCAAAAAAGAAATAGTTTTTGGGTTTGGGAGTTAATGTCCCAAATATTTCTAGATGATAAAGAAATTCAGTTTGCTTGCTACTGCAAGGCATTGAGCCTAAATACACCAGAAGAATACTTAGTCAAAATAAGACAAACATTTGCTGGAATGCTTATGGAAAAGAAAATGTATCGGGAAGCAAAAACTGAAATTCAAAGGTTAATATCGACTAGAGAAAAGCAGCAATGGAGGTTGCCAAACCAAATCATTCAATGGACAGAGCAAGATTGGTATAAATCAGCCACAAGGGAAAAAGGTAATAAAGACCTTTACTCAAAACATTTAAACAAGGCAGAAGAAATATTATTCCAAGACATCCCTGAAGAAGTCATTGCAGTAGAGTTCGTTAATGAAAACAAGGACATATTGAATTTTGTGAAGGACAAGGAAAAGTTCGGATTCTTCAAATACTCCGGCCATTTAGACAGCCCCAAAGTCGGGGCCCTTTTAAAAGTTAGATTTCACGGTGACGGACAGGACGGGTTTTACAAAATACTATCGGCAAGGAAAGCAGAGTCACATTTGAATTCAGAAGCAGTTAGGGATTATGAAGGAACACTAAAAGTAATACCACCAGAGAACTTTGGGTTTGTCGATAATTGTTTCGTCCCTCCTAAATTAATAGCTGAAAACAAGGTACAAAATGGTGAAACTGTGAATGGAAAGGCCGTTTTATCATTCAATAAGAAAAAAAATGAATGGGGCTGGAAAGTAATTACTGTATAATAACTTTTTCCATAGACTACTTAACCCTTCTAGAACAACAGAAAATATCTGTGTTAGAGCATTATTAAAACTATCAAAATAAGGGTGTTGACTTACCATTGTACAATCTATTAAACTTTAGGCACCAAATAAGGACGTCTAAACTTATAAAATTAAAGACTTTAATATATCTGTGGATAGAAATTCCTTTCCGAGAAACTGAAAAAATACTGTTTACTATAACTTTTAATGTGCGATATTCCTTCTTCAATGGTGGTTTTTATTCATCTCTTATTATATCGTATTCTTAAACAATGGGTAACCAATAAAATAAGCCGCCTTACTAATCCTTAACTTGACATAGATGCTTTATAGCTAAAATTGGTAAAAAAAAGTCATTTTCAGCTTCATTTGGTTCTAGCAGAACAAAATATCCAGAAACCTCTAAAATATTCTTGCTCAAACATTTTATTCATGCTTTATTAATAAGCTAATATATATATGCAACTCCTTAGTTGCCGGTTTGCTAAATAAGGCAAAAAAAGGGGTAGGAAAGGTTCTCGAGTCCGCAAAAGACATAAGAATAATGTAATCAAAACCTTGAAAGTAAGCTATGATTTCAACTATTAGCAATTGAAAAGCGCATTAGACCAGAATAGCTGTTATTTTATTCGTTTGGCCTAAATAGTTTTAATTGATCCGGTTTAATTCGGCTACACACTTTTACTAACCTACTGCATTTTTTTCTTGTTATTCCTTTACATGTTGGTTTTACCTCTATTCTTTTCTTTATGGCTATTTCGGAGTGACCGTGCAAGAAAATCTGCCAAGGTCACTAAACCGTAAAAAAAAATTGAATAGTGGAAACTGATACGCATGATAATTATTTATTGTAATCAAAAAATTTACTATTAAGATTATGTGTGAAGATTAAAAATTTTCAAAATCATGGAAATTGAAAGCCCTCTAGCTTTAAAGGCTTCTATAGGGGGCTTTTTTTACCCACCTAAAAAAGGGCTCGGGCACACAAAGAAAGTCTTATGAATGAAGCGTAAAGGGCCTTAAAACGCATTTATCAGCAGAGAATTAAGTTGGCGAATATTTTAGTTCACCTTAAAGGAAACCTGAAGATAAGCTGTTTAGTTTTTCTGCACATATTGGGGTAATTATATTAGGTTATGAATCTATCTGCGGCAAGTAAAGAATGTAATTAATAGTAATTATAAAATTGATTTGTATTTAGCCGCCCAATTGTTCCCCTATATCTGCAGGAAATTGATTACACAAGTTTATAGGGGTGCCTTCAGTGATTAGGTCGTCAAAGCTTCTTTGGTCTGCTCATTTTTTCAAAGCCTAAAATTATATTCCTCCTTAAAAGGTATACCATTGCCATACAAAACAAGCTTCTATTACTTTTCTTTAGGCCTCCATTTCGAATCAATAAGATTATAAGCCTTTTGGTTTCTTCGGTATTGAATATTGAGTTTGATTTGATGTGTCTTTCATTGGTTTAGTTGAAGGGGTGCACTTACATACCCTCGGTACCCTAATATGATGCATCACCAAATGTGTTTGTTTAATAGACTTTAAAAATTCTATATCATATGTACTCGCACTACTTATCATTATATCTTGGAAAATATACGAGTCTGATACGATCAGATGGAGCTTATAACCTATGAAAAACTTGCCTGGCATTGCCGTATCGTATCCTTTGCTCTACCGGGTTCTTTTCTGCAAACTGCACTTTGTTTCTCACAACTCAATTTACATATCGGAATAGGCATATCATCTAATAGTTCTATATCACTTGATGGCTTCATGATATTTGCCATAATATGACTACAATAAATAAAATAATCCTTAAGCCGTTTCCTTTTTGCATTATACCTTGTGCGGTGACATAGGCCTGGGAGAAGTTCCGATAACCTTTTTGATCTTGCTCCATAGTAAGCATTCAGAATGAATTTGCAAACACTTTGCTGTGATGGCTAAACTGAAAACCTCTAAATCGGAAAACTTAGGAGTATTGTGATAAACCATTGTATTCCCTTCGCTATCCAAATATTGTTCTAAACTGTCTTTTGCTAATTCCTTTATTTTTCCGTAAATTTTACTTGGATTAATCATGCGCAATATATTATGTGTTTTTGGAATAATATTTAATGTGCTAATTTTAAAACATGCGCGATCTTTTATTCCGCTTTTTAACCACTCAATGCGTTAAATACTATCTTGGATGAATAATTTTAGACGGAAATGAACCGAATAAAGGAAGTCCTCGAAGAGAAAGGAATTAAGCAGCCTTGGTTAGCGGAAAAACTAGAAGAGAGTTTCAATGTAGTAAATGGATATGTGCAAAATAGACAGCAACCACGACTAGAGGTTCTTTATGACATAGCAATGATTCTAGATATTGATGTGAAAGATTTAATAGTATCAAATAAGAAGAGTAAATGAAAGACGAAATCTTTGAGCAGATAAAACAAATAAGGTTAGCTGTCAGCTTTCTTATCGAAAAGAATAACTGGTGGAATACGAATTTCTTTGCCTCAACTTCAAAAGATTTTCTGAACTATATATTTCCAAAAGCAACCAATAACAACTTTGAATTCCACATGGAGGCAATGCGATATGCTTTGGACTCTGAGGTTGGAGCAAATTATTATCACTTATTCCGTTTGCCAGTCGAAATCGAAGAACAGTTGCATAAAGGTAACTACGATCTTGATATCATTGAGAGCGAGGAGGATGCTTTAAAAATATTGGAAGAGAACTCTGCTGGGTTAAATATTGAACACAATATGGGTCCTGTAAATATGGGGGCTGCAAGTCCTCTAAGTAAAGATACTGTTCAGGCAATTTCTGCACAATATTATTCAGCATTTAATAACTACTACAAGGTACATCCATATTTAAATTAATGGTGATAGAGAAAAAAATAATATATAATTCAAACCTATTAAAAGGGACAGGTCTTATTCAGGAGATGCTTGTACTTATAGAAGCATATGAAAAAGGAGAATCTGCTCAGGATTTTCAAAAAAGAGTATTAGAGGAAGGATTGCTATCAAAAAGCACTGATAATCGAACAATTGATGTAGTTAGAAACATCTTTAAAACGAGGTTTTTAGATCAAAAACTTGATGTCACTCAATACATTAAGACCATGCGTGATGAGTATGTTAGCATGGATGTAATCACGCAATTATTTTTGATATACACATGTAGAGCAAATCCTATTTTGGCTGACTTTATTTCAGAGGTATACTTTCCTTTGACTAAAGATGGTAAAGCGAAAGTTACTGCGGAAGATCCAAAAGTATTTATTCGTTCCGCCGTGTCAGATGGACGAATTCAGACCTCTTGGTCTGACTCTACGATCGAAAAAGTTTCGGAACACATAAATGCATGTTTAATCGACTTTAGATTGGTTGATAAATCAAAGCAAATTCTGCCTTTTCGGGCTAATGATTTAACAGTTAATTATTTGATTCATGAACTGCATTTTCAAGGGTGTTCAGATATGGATATTCTCCATCACAAAGACTGGCAAATTTTTGACCTTGACCCTAATTCATTAGCGTCAGTGGCGGAACGGATATCCTTTAAAGGGACTTTTATATTTCAATATTCAGGTGAGATCTTGAAGATTGGATGGAATTATCAAAGTATGGAAGAATTTATAGAAAATGAATGTAGATAATAGATACACAGACTTGTTAGAATATCTGGCGCAGCCGAAAGGACATGACCATAGTGGAGACAAAATCATTTGTTATTTGACTTTTGGCACAGATAGGATTCAACATGTTAAACAACGACTGAATGAAGGATGGGTTGATCTTGCAAAACACAAAGGAATCAATCTGATTACTATGTCACTTCATGAAGTGTTAAAGGATTTTTTTAGCAAAGATGATTACAGAGTTGATGCAGGAGAAGATGCTGCTGAAGATGAACTTGAGATGAAAGAAGTTTATGACAGTTTGGGTGAAAACCTCAAAAATCAAGGAGTGCTTGAGGAAGCAATCCTAAATAAGCAGGAAGAAGTTAAGAAAGAAAAAAACGGTGTTTTATTGATTACAGATTTAGAAGCGATTCACCCCTTTACTCGTTTTGGCCCCGTTGAACAAAAAATATATGGAAAGGTAGAGGTGCCTATAGTGGTATTGTACCCGGGAGAAATGTCGGGTTCAGCATTGAAGTTTTTAGGCTTTTATCCAGAAGACGGGAATTATAGATCAAAACATTTTTAGAAAGAAGAGTATGACAAAGATTAAAGAGATATTTGGTTCAGATAAAAACATTTATCGCTCGATAGAGAAAGTAGTAACCTTCGGTAATGCCTCAGAAATTAACCTGAAGAATGAAGTTTCTGAATACGTTGTAACCGAAAAACTTAAGGACAATTTTGATAAAATTTTGGATGCACTTCATCATGGTATGGAAGATGGGTCTAGCGAAATTGGAATATGGGTCTCTGGCTTCTATGGATCGGGAAAAAGTTCTTTCGCAAAATATTTGGCTTATGGTCTACAAAAAGATTTTACTGTAGACGGACAGCTGTTTTTGGAACGCTTATCGAATAGAATCAATTCAGGTCCTACGACTCAACTCTTTAAGAAAATCGTAGCCTCGTATGATCCTGCAGTAATTCTTCTCGATTGTGCTACTGAGCAAATAAAGGGAGGGGCCCTACCCCCGATTCTAGAATTGTTAATTGCAAAAGTGAACCAGGTAGCAGGATATTCAACAGATAGTCAGTTGGCAAACCTTGAACAAATGCTTCAAAAAGATGGGAAGTTGGATGCATTTGTTTCTAGAATCAAAAAGGAACATGATAAAGATTGGGACGACATAAAAATCAACGACCAATTAAGAGCAAAAGGAATTGCAAGCAATCTAGCTTCTGAATTATATCCTGAAATCTGGAAAGATAATAGAGCTTTTAAAACGACTCGTGTAGATGACATGAGAACGGATAAACAAAAAGTCGAAGAACTTCTTGCAACGGTTCGTAAAATAACCGGGAAAGAAAATACAATTTTTGTGGTAGATGAAGTCGGTCAATACATATCTGCCAAAGATAGTTTAATCCTATCCATGCAGGGAACTCTCGAAAATCTTAAAGATATTGGTGTTGGAAAAGCATGGTTGTTGGCTACCGCACAGCAAACTTTAACAGAGGATAATCCCAATGCTAGACTTAACTCGGATAAACTTTATAAGCTAAATGCTAGATTTCCTATAAAGGCTGAAATAGAAGCTTCGGATATCAAAGAAATCTGTACTCAAAGAATCCTTGGTAAA
>Ga0209936_1000832_pt1 | contig 17670 bp, 17 predicted proteins | sample SalPonR1_A_D1_MG_FD_185694 | JGI IMG/M metagenome (GOLD analysis project Ga0209936, IMG submission 185694) | Salt pond soil microbial communities from South San Francisco under conditions of wetland restoration - Salt Pond MetaG R1_A_D1_MG... ... | reverse complement strand
GTGCTTTCTCCATATTCCGTATTGTGTCTGTATCTCATCTTCACTCATCTTGAGTATGTCGGTGCAGAAGGGTCCGAAACCGGGTTCAAAGCACGCGAGTATAAACCCCTCCAAAGTATGAAGCGGCATATCCTTTCTGAGTATCCCCATGGTTTCGACGAAAGAAGGATAATGTACCTGGGGCGTGCTGTCTACTGCCGTATCGTCGTGGTCAAGCACAAGGCATTTATAACGCATTTGATCACCTTTCCCGTAAATTGATATTTTTTGCAATTCCGAGTGCGCTACATTCTTTCCATGCGTTCGTAAAGCTTATCTATTTCCGAATCCGGAGTCATCAAGTCGAGAATCCACGCCATAATCATTATGCACGGAATATTTACAAGAAGCCTTGTGAGCGCGAACGGCGCTCCCATTGATGATATTTCAAAAAGAAGCATTGGTATCTTTGTGGTCGACCATGCCCCTATGAAAATCATTATGTTTGAGAATTTGACACCTTTTTTCATGAATACGGCGGCTACCGGAAATGCACCGTAAAGGGGACCGACTGTCGCAGACCCGAAAAAGAAAGCCAGCAGAACTCCTTTTGCCCCTGATTCTTTCCCCATAAGCTTCATCATTGTCTCCCTTGAAATCCAAACATCAAGAAGCCCAAGCAGTATGAAGATGGGAGGTATTATCGACAGCATTTCTGTCAATGCAAATCCTGATATTTTTATGGCTTCGAGACCTTTTCCCGCATCCCACGCAAACAAGAGTCCCAAAAGAATTCCCGCGATAAGGGCGCCCTTGAATTTCTTGATCAGAACCATAGGCCGCCCACCACCTTTCCGATTACATAAGCCACTATGAACGAAAAAATAAACCCCATCAAATTCCGTATAAGCGTAAGGCGCTTGCCGAAATATTCAGCTTCCATGGGAGCGGTAACCATCCCCACCATCATGAGCGAAGATATGAAAGCCCCTATCTGCATGTATCCTGCCCCATTGTCGATAAGGACCGAAGCTGTTGGAAAAGCTATGAATCCCGGAATAAGAGTTATCGCGCCGACTACCGCAGACAAGACCACTCCAATCCACCCTGATTCATCACCTATTATCCTGCTTATAAAATCGGCGTCGAAAACTGCGAGAAGCACTCCTACCAATATCAATATCCCAAGCAAAGCGGGGAATATCTTGCTGAAGGACTTCCACGCCTTATTCAAGGCTTTTTTTGTTTTTTCCCTGCTTTTACGAAAAGACAGAGCCAAAAGCAATGCAGACACTCCATATAAATAAATGATTCTCATATGATCCTCCGAAACGTTTCTTACATAATAATATAAAAAAAGCGAAACCGCCATCGATTCCGCTTATTTTGATTTCTATTTTCTTACTCTCGCAACAATCCCGCCGTTGGCAGAAAGCAATTCGGCTGTATTTATTTTTACAAGGGAATTCGGGGAACCCCCTCCGGTATATACAAATTCCTTCTCCATAACTCTTTCATCCACCACGAAAACAGCCTGGTATCCGAATGAAGGCACCCCGCCAACAGGGTATCCCGTTTTTTGCAAAATATTTTCAGGCAGCGCCGTCTTAGGCCTTTCAATCCCCAAAGCTTTTGCAACCCTTTTTGATCCAACCCTGTCTTCACCTTTCACTATAGCAACAATTATGTTGCCTTCGGAATCGGACATGCAGATATTTTTAACGAAATCTTCGGGACTTGCACCTGCCGTCTCCGCAGCTTCCTCGACGCTGTGGCAGGATTTTTGAAACACCAGATGCTCGCAGTCAACATTGTTTTCATCTATATGCATCTTGAGCTTTTTCTCATATTCATTCATTTCTCTGCTCCCCTTATGACATTCTTGATTATTCCGCCTCCCAAAACTTCTCCGTCCCTGTAGAACACTGCCCATTGGCCTGGAGCCGGCGCCCTTTCGGGCTTGTCGAAAACCACCCTCGCCTCTTTCCCTTTTGCCGGGAATATGCTTGCCTGGAGAAACCATCCCCATTGGCAAACCCTTACCTCTGCCTTTATTGGCAAGAGCAGTTCGTCAAACGGTATGAAATTTACTTTGCCCACATGTATTTCGCTTGCATAGGTTTCGAAATCGTCGCCCACCACTACGCGATTTTTTCGGGAATCGATCGAAACAACATAGTAACGGCGGTCGAATGTATGGCCTAGCCCTTTCCTTTGACCGATCGTGTAACGCGATATGCCTTTATGCGTTCCAAGCACATTTCCGTCCGAATCAACAAATTCTCCCGGAATTGCCGCGTTTGGAAAGCTCGCCTCAACAAAATCAATGTATCTTTTGCCGGGCACAAAACAAATATCCTTGCTTTCCCTTTTGCAGGCAGAATAAATGCCCATCTCCAAAGCAGTTTCCCTTACCTGTTCTTTTGACAAGACATCCCCAAGCGGAAGCAAGAGATGCGAAAGCTGGCCTTGCCCCAAACCGTTCAACAGATATGACTGGTCTTTGTTTTCAGCCTTTGCGCGGTAAAGCCTGTACCTGCCCGATTCCTCGTCGAATTCGACTGACGCGTAATGTCCGGTAGCCAAATAATATGCACCGATTTCCATCGCGTATTCCAATAGTTTGCCGTATTTAATCTGCCTGTTGCATTCCATGCACGGGTTTGGAGTCATGCCCTCCGAATAAGCCTTGGCAAAAGGGCTCTTGACCACCCAATCGAAAACCGGCCTGAAATCCGCCACGTGGTGCGGAATTCCCAGGCTTTCCGCCGCCTTGCGCGCCTGAAAAATTTCCTTTTGGGGCCTTGGCAAGCCGTCATCGCCTATTTCATCATAAAGATGCATTGTGACCCCGACAACCTCGTAGCCTATTCTTTTTAATAAAAAAGCCGTCACTGAGCTGTCAATACCTCCGCTCATGGCAACGGCCACTTTGTTTTGATTTAGCGTCATATGGATTATTCCTCTTGATCTTTTTTACAATCATATCATCAAAGTAGGGCTTTGTTAAGCATATCCCTCAATGCAAGGGCTTCTTCTCTAGTAAGGGTTATTCCCTTTCCCATTTTTTCATGAGCGGGATCCCAATCCCTTATATCGTATTTTGGGTTTCTGTCATTCCAGCTTACCAGATTCAATTCCTTCTTCCACCCGCTTGCCGACTCCGATAAAACACCTATTTCTTCTGTGATTTCAAACTTCAACGCCATAAAAACCTCCCATATCTTTTACAAGGCACATGAATCTTCTCTTTTCAATACAATAACCAATCAAATTCATTATCCTATTCTCCCATTGCAACCTCGATGCCCTTCGGATCGAAACCCTCGATTATACTGTTGCCGATTACAAACGTCGGAAAACCGCTTACATACATGTCCCGCAATTCCTGACGGACCGCTTTGTCGGTTCTGACATCCCTTTCCACAAATCTGTATCCTTTTTCTTCAAGAAACTTCTTCGCCTCTTTGCAACGGGGGCAAACATCGCTTGAGTACATTGTTATAGTTTTCATATAAGCTCCTTTCGCAGCCTAAGCCGCAATCAAATTGAAAATCGTATAAAAACATCTCGCCATATGTTATGATACCCTTGAATTTTCCATTCACTCAAAGATGCAGGCATCTCATATCCCCACAACTGGACTTAGGTTTAGCCGTATTTCTTTTTCACGTGATTGTTTCGAATTTTTTGCCGCATTTGGGACATTCTATGCGTATTTTGCCTTTACTCTTTGGAATCCTGCTCCTTTGACCGCAATGCGGACACTTTTGAACCATATAGTCCAAAGCTGCTTCTATCCGCCTCGCATCAAAACCCTCAATTATTTCATTCCCGATAATGAAGGCCGGTACTCCTCGTATGTACATGTCCCTCAGTTCCTCTTGCGCTTTCATGTCCTTCTGAACATCTTTTTCTATATATTTGTAGCCTTTTTCTCCAAGAAACTTCTTGGCTGCGCGGCAATGGGGTCACATGGCGCTTGTATACATAGTAATTGTCTTCATCATAATCCTTTCCCGGCAATGCCGTCAATAATTAAGAAATTTTTCCATGATTTTCCTTGCGTCCGGATCTTCTTCACCCAGTTTTTCCAGTACGTCCGAATAGCCGTTTACGTCCGCGTATTTCAAGTAATTATTCACAAACCTAATTGTCCTTTCCATGTCGGTTTCTTGCATGCACTTCAGGCTCAAAACAAACCTCTCAGGGTCCTTTAAGAACAATTCTCCTAATATGGCCTCATAGTATTCCGCATAGGCGCCATCGAGACCATCGACCAATAATATGTAGGGAAGCCGCTGCAGTTTCTTTTCATCATCAAGCTCGTAGAGCCAGTCCAGTAAATCAATAACAGGCTCTTGACCCAAAACCGAAAATTCCGCCCAGTCGACAAACTGCAATTGATGCAAAGCTTCTATCTCTTCGGCAGATGTCATTACTCCGTTGATTTTTCCATAAATAAAACTTTCCACATCATCCATTTCAACAGCCGTCGAAGGATCTCCGTCGGGTTCCGAAACCCAGCTTAGACAAAATTCGCCTTCATGTTTTTCCCCTTGGGCAAAAATCCGATATGAGCCGGCTTCTGGCACTTGCAGTATGGATCTGTTTTCTATTTCAGCAATCCTGCTTCCTTTCCCGTCTTCGAGTCCGAACGACAAATTCCCGCAGGATGTCTTTTCATCCAGGCAAAATCTTATTATTTCGCCTTTTCCAAGTTCAAGCTCCTTGTAAAAATATCCCGAGAAAGATTTATACTCTCCATCCATGAAGTCGTTGTAAATGTTTATGCTCCCGCTTCTAATCGCATAGCTGCCCCCGTTGCACCCTATCAAAAGGACGGCTGCGAGAAAAATCAAAATCATGCAACAATTTGTTTTACTAAACTTCACGGTCATCACTCCTTTAGCGACTCGGCGTTTAAATCTCTCTCGGATTTTGTTTCAATCAACCTTTTCTGTCTGCATATTTTTAAACTTCAGAAATGCATTCAACAGGACATGCGTCCGAGCATGCTCCGCAGCTTATGCAAGCGTCCTCGTCAATCAAACGCTTGCCGTCCTCGACCTCGCTTATGCAGCTAACGGGACAAACGTCTTCGCAGGCGCCGCACGCTATGCAGTTTTCTTTGTCGATTCTATATGCCATTTCCATCCCTCCTTTGAAAATAAATGCGTTGCAAAAATCCAACAATTAATTTTTATACTTCTACAAAATTTTTGCCAACCCTTTTTTTCTTGACAAATAACCCCATGGTTTGCCATTTAATTACATAATCTTGATGTTTTATGCACAAAATTGCATTCGCCAAATGAAGGGACCACTATTTTTTACCAAAAGTATCAATTACGCAGTTTGCCCCGTCCCATGTACTGTATGTCGTAGCTGCAGCCGAAGCTACTGTAAAAAAGCTTCTGGTACCTTTTAGCCGCTTCGATTTCAAGAATCGGCTCCTCGTCTCCATAAATTTCTATAACTGCTTTTCTGCCTTCTAAACGAATTGTGATGTCCTTTATAAGGCTGTTTACGGAACGGTCCAGCTGTTCAGCCATTTTTAGGAAAACCGAGAGCTTCAATATTGTTTTGATGTCTTTTTTTGAAAAAAGTGTTGAGTATTCCTTCATTTTACCCTTTACGCTGCTTTCACGATGATTCCCGACCAAAAAAGCCACTTTCAGATGCTCGTGGTTAGTAAGCCCGTTGATTTTGCCGTATATGAGAAGATACATTCCGTGTATGTGGTGGTCGTAATACTCTATATGCATACCGGCATCGTGAACAAGAGAAGCTATCTCGAGCACCTTTCTGTCATTGGAGCCAAATGAATGGAAATTCTTGAACAAATCAAACAATCTCAGGGATATGAACTTGACCTGCTCTGCATGTTCGGGATTGACATTGAACCTTTTCATCGTGTTTTGGCAGCTGTGCCTAAGTACATCATCTACGACTATGGGCTCACCTCCGCTCTTGAAAAAAATTTCATAAAAAAAACCGTTTCTAAGTCCCTGCCCGCTTATGCTTATTCCCATGGCTCCCGTATAGCCAATAAGAACTCTGAGCGGTACCATCCCGAGGGCTATTACTTCCGCTCTCCGGCTCTCGATTCCGTCAACATTACTCAGTTCTTTATCTTCTTTTTTAAACACGAGGGAAAAGACCCGTTCGATTTCGCTGTGGACCATACGGTAATTGTGCATGTTCTTGATTGGATACTTGTTGAATCCGCGATCAATTTTTCCCATTGCGCGTATTGTTCCCCCAAGCCCTATAACTCTGAGCCCTTTCAATTGGCTTGTCCACGCTATCTTGTCCATTTCGCCCCTTGCGTATTTGCAAGCGGCCTTGACCCTCTTCTTTTTATTTTCTATTCCGCTGAACTTTTCCGTAAGTGTTACCGATCCAAAAGGCAGGCTGACCGACTCCTCAAATTTTCTGTTTCGGACCAGAACTATTTCAGTTGAAGCCCCGCCGATGTCTATTATGGCGCAATCATCAACTTCAATCGAATTTACAACAGCGAGATAGTCATAATACGCCTCGCACCTGCCCGAAATCACCTTCAGCTCAAAACCGACTTCGTCTTTAACCCTTTCGATGAAAACTTCCTTGTTTTCCGCCAACCTTACTGCAGCTGTTGCGATAATGTGAATTTCAACAACCTCGGTAACCGCCGCCAGCCGTTTGAAATACCTCAGGGCCTTTATTGCCCTGTCCATAGGAGCCTTCTTCAGCATTCCATCCTGCTGCAGTCCCTCGCTCAGGCGCACAGTCTCTTTCGCCGAGTCAAAAACGCTGTACCCTCCGTGTTCATTTATCCTCATTATATTCATGTGTATGGAGTTGGATCCCAAATCAACAATCGCCATTTTTTTCATTTTTTAAACATGCTTCCTTTCAAGCTTTTGACAAATTCATCATTGTTTTCATAAAGCAGATTTTTTAGAGTTTCATGGGCACAAATGCTGTGTTTTTTGCTCTTTCTTATTTTTTTGTATTCACCGTCACCCATAAGCTTCCAAGACCTCATATTGTCCTTTATATAAAGATCCAAAATCAAATTGATTCGATTCGCTATTTTTTTGTCCTCTATTGGAAACATGAGCTCGATTCTGCGGTTCAAATTTCGCGTCATCCAATCTGCGGATGAAAGATACGTTTTTGGATGGTGGTTGTTGTAAAAATAATAAATTCTGGAATGCTCGAGGAATTCGCCAATTATGCTTTTTACGCTTATATTTTCACTCATGCCGGCAACACCCGGAACAAGAGTGCATATTCCTCTTACTATCAATTTTATTTCGACCCCGGCGCTTGATGCTTGGTAAAGCTTATCTACAATGCCCCTGTCCACAAGAGAATTCATTTTTGCAATTATAAACCCCTTGTTGCCGTCTTTGACATGCTTGATTTCCCTGTCGATCAATTTGTAGAAATCTTCCCTCAATGTATATGGAGAAACACTTAGGTGCTGGGTTGTCATTTTGTTGCTGAAGCCCGACACCATGTTGAAAAAAATCGTAGCGTCTGTTCCTATGTCCTCCCGGCACGTAAGATAATGCATGTCTGTATAAAGTTTCGCTGTAACGTCGTTGTAATTCCCTGTGCCAAGATGGACATATCTCTTGATTCTCTTCGCCTCTCTGCGGACTACAAGCGTGATTTTGGAGTGTGTCTTCAGTCCGTATATGCCATAAATGACATGCACTCCTTTCTTTTCAAGTCTCTTGGCCCAGTTTATATTGTTTTCTTCATCGAAACGCGCCATAAGCTCCACAAGCGCTGTAACCTGCTTGCCGCTGCCTGCGGCATCCTCGAGAGCCTTTATTATTTCAGAATCACCGCTTACTCTGTAGAGAGTCTGCTTTATCGCCAAAACCGAAGGGTCCATGCTCGCTTTCTTAATGAAGTCAACCACAAAATCAAAGCTGTCATACGGATTATGTATGAAAACATCCCCATCCCGAATTGTTTTGAAGACATTTTTACCGTTCATGAAAGGCAGCGTCCTTGGGACATAGGCTTTGCTCTTTAAACCTTTCATCCTTTTTGGAGGCTTGAATGAAAACCAACCTGCAGGATTAAGCATTCCGCGTATTCTGTATACCTGGTTGCTCCCTATTTCAAAAGCTTTCTCGAGTTCAGATTCAATCCATTCATCTGTTCCCTCTTCGATTTCAAGACGGATTGCATCCCCCCACCGCCTCTTTTTTACAGCTTTTTCTATGACCATGAGCAAGTCGTCGGCGTCATCCTCCATAAGGTTCAAATCGGCATCCCTGGTAACTCTGAAAATGCTGCTGCCCAAAACTTTTTGCCCTATGTAAAGATCGTCCATGAACTGGACTATCACATCCTCAAGCAAAACATATGTGGGCTCTTTGGCGCTCTCTAGCCTTATGAAGCGGTCCAGCACATCGGGCACTTCCACTATTGCCAGCTTTAGGTTTTCGTCTATCGACAATTTGGAAACAATGTTGAGGCTCTTGTTTGACACAAACGGAAAAGGGCGGCCAAAATCAACCGCCATGGGAGTCAATACAGGAAAAACACTGGTGTTGAAATATTCCTTGAGCTCTTCGATTGTCTCTCTATTGAAATCTTCTCTCCTCAATATCCTTATTCCCTTTTTCTCAAGCTCATTGACGCATTCTTCCATCAGCTTATTCTGTCTTTTCAGCAGTATGGACACATTTCCGCTTATTTTGTCGAATAATTCATCGGGAAAGTATCCCGAATCGTCCTCAATTGAATATCCTGCAATGATCTGCTCCTTGATCGATGCCACCCTCACCATGAAAAATTCATCGAGGTTTGATGAAAAAATAGATATGAATTTTAATCTGTCCAATATGGGCATAGAAGAATCAGACGCCTGCTCCAATACCCTTTCATTGAATTTCAACCAGCTGAGCTCTCTGTTAAAGTATCTATTCATCATATTCCGCCTCAATCAGTTCGGGAACAAGCCCGAATGTATTTATGAATTCCTTTGTGCGGTTTTCCAAATTCCATTCTTCAAGCGTCGCATCCATTGTTTTGCTCACAATTATTCTCAATTTGTCATCGGTAATCAGGATTTTTTCAATCCTTATCTTCTGCTTCTTACTTTTGTCGAGCGCGTCTGCTATTGAAAGAATTGAAGACAGTTTCAATATCCTGTTCTGGTCGAATCGGCTTAGCCTTTCAATGCTAGCGCGTGACAAATGCCTGTCTGTGAGCATCCTGCACATATATGCCACAAGCATCATCTCGTGATAATTCGTGCCCATTATGCTAAGGTTCCTAATTTTGTGGAATGACGCCGCCAGATAATTTTTCGCCCTTGTGAATTTTCCTATTTCATGCAGAATTGCCGCAAGACGCATGAGCAATTCGTCCCGTTCGTCGAAAGTGAAATGCTTCTTCAGTTCGTTCATTATCTTGATTCCATTTTTTTCAACCTCCCGACAATGCCTGCTGCAGCTCTTGTACCTTGCGCTCGCACTTCTTGCAAGAGAGATTACATCATTGTTAAAAACTTTATACCTGCCGAGCGAATAGTCTTTTTCAACCATCTCGGCAATCATTCCATCCCTGAGATTGATTTGCGGGAAAGTCATGCTGCTTGTGTCCACAAGCTTCAGAAACACATGGTAAACCAATATGCATGAAACAAATTCATACCAGTCCATTCCATATCCCTCTATTTCTTTTCTGAAACGCAAATGGTCTGAAATCACTTTTCGGTGAACGTTTTCAAAATCCAGCCTTTTTATTGTTTCCCGACCGCCGAAAAGGCTGTCTCTCAACATCGTAGTTTCCCCTCCGAGCATAAGAAAATTCCGGATTTTGCGTTTCTCTATATGCCGCCACATGTGCCCCGTTCTCGATTCAATCAATTCGGCAATCACTTTGGGATAGTTTACGCTTCTATCCTCAATATCCTGCATTATGTTTTTTAAAACCAAAGTTCCAAGAGTAAATTCCTCATTGAATACCAGCTTGTTCCTTATGTAGATGCTCACATCGCAGCTTCCTGAATTCAGCTCAACCAAAATGGAACTATCGCGTATATTTCTGTAGTCCACCATATTGTCCCTCATTGATTTATATGTAAGAAATTTTTCCATTGTGTCTTCAATTATTTCAATCTTTATTCCTGATCTCATCATTACAATCTCTATGACATTAAGATTGTTTTCAGCTGTTCTCATAGCCCCTGTGGCAAACGCGCGATACATGTCTACTTTGTATGAATCCATTATATCCCTGAATTTGGTCATTATTTCTATCATTTCCTTGACTGTCTCATGTTCTATATTGCCTTTAGCAAAAACATCATCCCCAATGCCAACGTCTTTTGCAATATCGTCAAGAATATTTATTCCACTTTCTGAATACTCGATTATTTTAAGCTTCAGGGTGTTAGACCCCACATCTATTGCCGCATAAATTGTATTCAACGTCCGCCCTCCTATTCATATATATATTATTACAAAACACAACTTGTTATTGATGGTTTTCAATATTTAACAAAAATTTTACTTTGAAAAATTCCTAAATCGGAGTTTCAGCTCAAATAATCCCTTTTCTGTTTTTAAATTCGCCTTCTCTTCCCTTTTTCGAAAATACCTATCTATTCTTTTCATTTCCTTATCGCTTAATTTACCATTTCCTATATACCTTTCATCATTGACAAGACGTTTGTTTACGTCGACGTCGTGGAGCTTTCCTATTTCTCCGTGCATTAGATTGACCAGTTTGCAACATTGTTCATCCATTTCAAAAAGCCCAAGCTCCACAAGATATTTTGCGGCCTTTCCCCTTATTCTCATCCGATGCAGCGTGTCGACATCGTCCAAATCAGCGGAACGAACTGCATTCGCGTAACGCTTCATAACGTCTGCCGCCCCGACAATTGACAAATATTCGTCATTGATAACATCAAACATCTTTCTCTTGATTTCACTTATTCCCTTAAGCTTCTGAAGCGAAGCGATATTTTCTGTGAGTTCTGCAATCATACGGTCATGTATGCATTCAAGCCTTTCCTCAAACCACTTGATTTTTCCTGCCCTTATTACATGCCGCCTTAGGACATGGCATTCCCTCAAGTCGGTGTATTTTTTAAAAAGCTCTTTCAAGTCGTCTTCAAAAGACTTTATTTCTCTGCTTTTCATGGTTTTGAGAATAGCTCTTATGTTTCGTATGCAGACTCTTGTTTCATGCACCATCTCCGAATCGGCTCCGCCGGATGCCGTTTTATTTAGCAGTCTTTCCAAATCACACCATTTTTCTTTCAGCTTTTCAACCGGATCACTGCCGTCGCATGGATTCAGGCGGCATCCCCCTTTTTCAGCCAGTCGGCATCTCAATTTTTCAAAATCGTCAATGTCCCCGTCGAATTCAGTCTTGTGGGAGAGGCAGTCCGCATCTTTTATCAGTTCTGAATACTCATCGTCTATTCCGTCTTTTTTCCTATGGTTTCCAACAGCTCCGACCACGATTTCGATTGTTTTTTCATCGACATTCATTTTTTTTAGAATTTTTTTCGTTTCCTTCTTTCCTTCCTTCGCATGCTTTTTTCCCCTGTACCCGTACTTTATTCTGGCAATGTCATGAAGCCAAGCTATGAGTTTGGCCGCAACCATGTCAAGATTCCTGATTTCCGCCAAATGCATTATGTTTCTCTCAACATCCTTGAAGTGCATCTTTTCAAATTCGTTTGCCGAAGCCAATTCTTCGACTGAGCTCCTCAGTTCTTCAAGTTTTTGCATGTCCATATTTCATCACCCTTCCGCACAAGATATTTATACCCATATGAAAGAAAGTGGAAACGAACAGCTGCCGCCTCCGCTTCCACTTGTCATTGCAAATATTCACATTTGATTAGATGCGGGATGTCGGAGCAAATTGAAAACCTATCAGGATCCGGCAAATGTTTCCAGAAAGTTGTTCGTCGCACCCGGTTCCGTCCTTTTTTTACCCGAATCTCATTATTTCAATCCCATGTCCTTCGAATATTTTTTCTATTTCAGCAATTTTTTCTTTTGAGGGTCTCTTAAGTGAATCATTGGTTTTTTTTCCAAGCAAGGTGTATTTGTCTTTACCGAGCTTATGGTAGGGCAAAAGCTCAACGCCCTTAACAGAAAGGCTGTCTCTTATAAATTCGGCTGTGCTTATTATGTTTTTTTCGGTGTCGTTGAGGCCCGAAACAAGCGGTATCCTGACAACAATGTTTTTTCCCAGAATGGAAAGTCTTTTGAGATTTTCAAGAACAGTTTCATTTCCTGCACCTGTCCACCGCTCATGTTCCTTGGTATCCATATGTTTTATGTCGGCAAAGAACATGTCGGTTTTTTCAAGCACGGTTTTGGTTTGCTCCCAATCGAAATGCATTGAGGTTTCTATCGCTGTGTCTATACCAAGAGAAACGCACTCATCGATCATACTTTCAAGAAAATCTTTTTGCATGGTCGGCTCTCCCCCGGAAAAAGTCACACCTCCTCCTGAATACCTGAAAAATATTGAGTCCTTTTCGATTATATGCATTACCGCATCCGTCGTCATCACTCGACCTGAAATCGAAAGAGCTTTTGATTCGCATTTTTTTGCGCAGAGCCCGCAAGCAGTGCAAAGGTTTCTGTCGACAACTATTCCACCGGGCGAAAGCTTTAGTGCGTTTTCAGGGCAGGTTTCCGCGCAGTCTCCACACATCCTGCAGGCCTTCCTATTGTATGTCAATTCCGGATTCATTGAATGTGTTTCCGGATTATGGCACCATTCACATCTGAGGGGACATCCCTTTAAAAACACAGTGGTGCGGATTCCTGATCCGTCATTGAGCGACCACCTCTGGATTTCTGTGACCAGCCCCTTAGAAACCTTCATATGTCGTCCTTACGATTATCGCATCCTGCATTTCCCTTGAAAGATTAACGAATTGTGTGCTGTATCCCGCAACCCTGACTAAAAGGTCCCTGTGCTTTTCCGGATTCTTCTGCGCATCCTTTAGTATTTCCATATCAATTACGTTGAATTGAACATGAAATGCTCCAAGTGAGAAGTAGCCGCGGATCAGAGCCGCAAGATTTGCCAGCCCGCGCCTGCTTTCGACCATTTCGGGAGCCAGTTTTATGTTCAGGAGGGTTCCTCCCGAATGCACATCGTGGTTTATCTTTGCGGCCGAGCGCATGGCCGCCGTCGGACTCGTGACATCTGTTCCCGCATGCGGTGAAACCCCTTCCGTTAGAGGCGAACCCGATTTTCTGCCCTCCGGAGTCGCCCCAATTACGCTTCCTGTCGGAACATAGTTTGATATCCCCATGAATGCCGAATTGAACGATGAGCCGAAATAGTCCTTGTATTTCTTTATTTCTCTGTTGTAAAAATCGGTTATCTCGATGGCCAGTTCATCGACAATATCATGGTCGTTTCCGTATTTGGCACAATCGAGAGCCTGTTTTCTAAGCGCTTCACTGTTTTCCCAATTGGAATCGAGAGCTTTATTCAATTCCTTCAAAGTCACCGCCTTCTTCCCGAAGACCATTTCACTAATTGCCTCAAGACCGTTTGCCGCATCTGCAACTCCTATTCCTGTAAGAACGGGACCCACATTGTATACGGCGCCTCCTTTGCTCAGGTCGACGCCCTTGTCCATGCATCCGTCAACAAGAAGGGATATGAATGGCCTCGGAACAGATTCGGCGTGGATTCTCTGCGCCGTTACCGTAGATATTACGGAATGCTTTACAAGATTTGCAAGCTGCCTGAAATATTCCTTCTTTATCGCATCAAAGCTGCCTATCGGCTCCTTGGGAATCAAGCCCATCTTATCCCCGGTGATTCTGCTTCTGCCTCCATTCATCGCATACTCAAGCGGAGCCGCAAGGTTTATATTTACGGCGGCTGTCCATTCGCCTATTTTCCTGAAATGGGGAACAACGCATCCGCAATTGCTCCAGTCTCTTGCATCCTCGGGAGAAAGCCCGGCCGACATCAGCATTTCGGATCCCACCCTGTCATTGTGGACAGCTGGAAATCCGGTCCCCTCTTTAATCAGGTCGCAAACCGCCATCAAAAACTTTTGAGGCGAATCGGGGTGTATCCTTACGCTTAAGCCAGGTTGATGGGTTTTTATCTCTTTTGTGGCCTTTAAACAAAGATAGGAAACCTTGTTTGTTGCATCACGTCCGTTTCTTTTTCGGCCGCCTATGGTCAGATTCTGGAAAGCGTTGTACCCGGCGTAATATTGGGCGGTATTCTTGGATATTGCCCAAACCCATTCGGAAAGCTTAAGCCACAATGATTCAATCAGTTCAAGCGCCCCGTCCTCTGTTATTTTGTTTTCTGATATGTCGTTTTCGTAATATGGGTTCATGTATTGATCAAAGCGGCCCAAGTTCAGCGCAAGCGAATTCTCTGATAAAATTTCTCCAAGCTGTACAAACCAAACCATCTGAATTGCCTCGGCAAATGTCCCAGGTGGATTTTCTGGAACGTTTCTGCAGATTTCAGCAATATTTATGAGTTCCTTCTTTCTATTTTCATCTTTTTCAGTTTCCGCCAATGCTTCCGCCTTGTCCCCGTACCGATTCGCCAATGTGACAATTGCGCCGGCTGAAATAGCAGCCGCTTCATAAAATTCCATCCTCTCCTGGCTCTCTGCATCCAATGGATCCAATTTTGACATTTTCTCTAAAGCATCTGCCTCGATTCCTTTGAACCCTTTGACAAAAAGTATGTCTTGATAGTCCGGCGTAATTTCACCCACAGCGCTCCGCCACTTGTTGTCATTGTCTATGATTCCTGTATCCACTGCCAGCTTAGCCGTTTCCTTGGGAAGGCGGGCCAAAAATGTTTCCTCAAGCGAACGGCCCTTCCAATATGGAAATATATCGTCCCTGAGAACCCTTTTTTCTTCCTCGCCGATTTCGTAGGGATCCTGTTTTCTGCTTATGAAGGAATCCATTTCATCATCCACCCATTTCCATGAAAACTCGGGACAAATAAAGCCTGACCGCTTGAAACGTCCCGGGGTTCCCACGATTAGCTCGTCGGGAAAAATTTCCACCGGCAAGGTTCTGCACACTTCTTCAAATGCCAAAGCTCTCCTTATTATGAGGGCCTTGCCCTCGGTTTGCTTGTGAGACCTCGTGAATGCCTTCGCCCTTTCAACGCATATCCCGGGTTTTGTTTCAATGTACAACCTTTTCTGTCTTTCCATTCTTTCGGTCAGCATGAGATTCCTCCTTATCTTCTTTTCAAATACTCTGTAAGATGTTCGCTGGCAAGACCCAAATGAGCCTTCAAAATATCGCTTGCAAGTTTTCCGTTCTTATTTTTGCAGGCTTGCAAAATCAACCTGTGTTCGCTCTGTGATGTTGAATGGTATTTCATATCGACAAGGTAAAGCATCATATACCTTTCCACGTTGGCATGAAGGGGAGCAATCATTTCAATCAATTTTTTTCGATTCGACGCTCCATAGATTATCGAGTGGAAATCCCAGTTGAGCCGGCTCAAAACCTTTCCATCGGTTTCATCATCCATAAGGTCGAGTATGGCTTCCGCTTTTTTTATCTCTTTGCCGGTTATGTTCTGAGCGGCGATTTCTATTGCACCGCTTTCGAGCATGGTCCTTATTTCAAAAATTTCCGTCACCTCGTCGACGGAAAGATTTGAGACAAAAGCACCCTTGTTTATTTTGAATTCGACAAGCCCTTGCACTCCAAGAGTCCTCAGCGCTTCGCGGACAGGTATTAGGCTGGTCTCAAACATTGAGGCTATTTCCTCCTGCTTGAGGGCCTGGCCTTCCTTGAATTTTCCTGTCAATATGGCTTCCTTCAATTCTTCAGCAATCATGTCCGGTATGCTTTTTCTATTTGCCACTGTATTTGATATCAATCTGCACGCCCCCTTTTTTCAAGGATACCACGCCAAAAGAAAATTTAATACTATATTTTATATTGTATACATTATACTTTAATGAAAAACCCCTCAAAAAGAAGGGCTTTTCATGCATCTATAGTCCCGTAGGCAATTCCACCCAAAATTCCACGCCATCGTGTCTGTTGTACGCTCCGCAGCTGCCGCCGTGAAGGTCGGATATGGCTTTTACTATAGCCAATCCAAGTCCAGTCCCAACTGCAGGGTCCAAACCATTGTTTCTGGCCTTGTAGAAGCTGGTCCATATATTTTCCAGTTCCTCTTCCTCTATCGGGTATCCGGTGTTGAAAACCGATAGACGTGTTTTGCCGTCTGCTTGCTCCAATGAAACTGTCACTTTGCCTCCTTCTGCCGTGTGCCTCAATGCGTTTTCAAGATAGTTTACGAATATTTGTTCGATCCTCAAGGCATCTCCATGCAGGAAGCAAGTCTTCGGTAAAATCCTTTCAAGAGCGATATTTTTGTCGTTGAAGAGCTTTTTATGTCTGACAAGAATTTCTTTTATTAGCACAGTCAAATCGAAGGTTCTTTTATTTATTGAAAATGTGCCCGCCTCGTATGCCGAAAGGTCCAGCAGATCCTTTATTAGTGAAGCCATCTTGTCCGACTCGTCGGAGATTATTTCAGCATACTCCGTCATTGCTTCCGGATTTTTTGCAATATTGTGGAGGAGTCCGTCGGCGTATGCCTGGATCATGCTTATGGGGTTCTTCAGTTCATGGGAAACGCTTGAAACAAACCGCCTCCGCATTTTTTCGAGTTTCCGCTCCCTCTCTATGTCTTCAACGAGCTTGGCGTTTGCGTCCCTGAGTTCGCCAAGGGCTCCATCAAGCTCGTCCGATATGTGGTTTATACTTCTGGCCAATTCTCCCAATTCGTCTTCTCCGTCATAGTCTACCTTTTCATTGAAATCCTGCCTGGCTATGGCCTTTGCAGTTTTTGTCATATTTACAACCGGCTTGGTTATGCGGCCTGAAACAATGAAAATTGCGGCTGAACCAAGAATCAATGTCAAGAGCCCTGAAATCATTATGAATCGGCGCGCTACAGTTGTATTTTGGTCTATGAGAGACAAAGGTTTTTCAATTATCATATAACCGTTTCCGTCCAGCCTGCCTATTAGAGCAATCGATTTTCTTGGAGAACCGGCCATTGGAAATTCCGTAAAAAAGGTGTCTTGGTTCTGACGGCTGTCAAGAATCTTAATATTGTTCAAAATAAATGGAGTTATTCTAAACTGCTGGTTGGCCCTTTTCTCGAAGGAGGAAGTCCCCGTCACTTTTCCGTCCTCAATTATGGTAATGGTCACTCCATTGTCGCGTGAGAATTCCATTATGACATCTTCTGTTTCTATCCCTTGACCTATCTGTTTTTGATACTCTCGGTAAATTTCGCTCATTCGGTTTCTTGTGCTGCTTACATATATGTCGTCGAGAAAATAGTTGTTGACTATAAGGAAAGCGGCTTGAAAAGCTACAATCAAAAGCGCAAAAGTGATGAATATCTTGAAGCGTATTGATTTCTTCATTTCGCCACCTCGAACTTATATCCTATTCCGCGAACGGTTTTTATGCATTTTCCGGCTTTTCCGATTTTGGCCCTGAGATTCTTGATATGTGTATCTACCGTTCTGGGGTCGCCGTAAAAATCGTATCCCCATACGGCGTCGAGAATCGCATCCCTCTCAATGGCGATGTTCCTGTTCTCCATTAGATAAATAAGCAGGTCGAATTCTTTCGGGCTAAGATCAATCACGTT
>Ga0209936_1000828_pt1 | contig 17679 bp, 11 predicted proteins | sample SalPonR1_A_D1_MG_FD_185694 | JGI IMG/M metagenome (GOLD analysis project Ga0209936, IMG submission 185694) | Salt pond soil microbial communities from South San Francisco under conditions of wetland restoration - Salt Pond MetaG R1_A_D1_MG... ... | reverse complement strand
CCCGACTGCTGGAACGGGCGACACATCTGCGCCAGCAACATGGTGGCGGCTCGTTGACAGCATTGCCCATCATCGAAACCCAGGCCCAGAACATCTCTGCTTATATACCGACCAACCTCATCTCGATCACCGACGGGCAGATCTACCTGTCGCCCCGCCTCTTTGAGAAAGGACACCTGCCCGCGATCGACGTGGGCAAGTCCGTATCCCGCGTCGGCGGCAAGGCACAGTTGCCGGCCTATCGCGCCGTAGCCGGGGATTTGCGCCTGTCCTATTCACAGTTCGAGGAGCTCGAATCTTTCGCGCGATTCGGTACCCGCCTCGACAAGGACATGCGCGCCAAACTCGATCGCGGTCGGCGGGTACGCGAGGTGCTTAAACAGGGTGAGCGGGAGCATCTTGGTGTGCCCGAGCAAATAGCGGTACTGCTTGCCACCACGGAGGGATTGCTCGACACGGTGCAGCTGGACCGGGTAGTCGACGCCACCGATATGATCCGCCGTATCGTGCGGGAGGAGATGGCCGACCTGGGCGAACGCATTGCGGCCGGCGAGAAATTCTCCGAGGACGACCGTGCGCGGCTTCTCGAGGCTATCGGCCAGGCCCTCGATAGCGAAAACCTCCGGACCGATGAGGGCGCGAGCGATGGAAACACTTGAAGCACTCGCCGCGAGGATTGAGACAACCGAGGACATACAGTCCATCGTCGGTACCATGAAATCGCTTTCTGCGGTCAGCATCCGGCAGTACGAGCGCGCCGTCGACGCGCTCAACGACTATCACCGGACGATCGAACTCGGCTTGCAGGCGGTATTGCGGGGCGGCTCCGGCCATTTCGACCGCCAGAGGCCAGAAAAACGCACCGGGGTGATCGTGATCGGGTCGGATCGCGGGCTCTGCGGCCGCTTCAACGAAGGAATAACCCGGTATCTGGACACGTCGCTCAGGGAAGAAGGGCGGCATACGCAGGAGAAGTCGCTGATTCTGGCGGTGGGAACACGCACCGCGGCACGGCTTGAAGCCCTCGACCTGCCCCCCGATATCGTCTTCGTACTGCCGGGATCTGTAGAGGGATTGGTCAAGACCGCACAGGCCATCCTGATCCAGATCGACCGGTGGTGGAAAGACCAGGACGTAAACCACGTCCGCATCTTCTTCAACCGCCGCACCCCCGAAGCTCACGCGGAGCCCGTGGCGCGCACTCTGATGCCTATCTCGCCGGCGTATCTCGAGAAACTATACGCGAGCAAGTGGCCGTCCCGGCGCCTTCCCACCCACACCATGGAAACAGAACGTCTGTTCTCATGGTTGGTCCGCCAGCATCTGTTTATCAGTATCTATCGGGCGAGCGCCGAAACGGCCGCCAGCGAACACGCATCCCGGCTGGCGGCCATGCAGGCGGCCGAGCGCAATATCGAGGAGCAGCTGGAGGACTTATCCGCCGAGTACCGCAAGAAACGGCAGGAAAGTATTACGACCGAACTGATGGATATCGTCGCGGGCTTCGAATCCATGCGCACGCGGCACGCATGAGTGCTCACCCGTAAGCCAGCGCTCCGTCGAACAGGCAATCGCACGGCGACTGCACCCGGGCTAAACGTCTAAAGCGCGTATTCAATATCGATATTGAAGTCTGTGGCCGCTGCAGCGGATCTGCGAGAGTCATTGCGTGTATCGAGGATCAGGACGTCATCGACAGATCTTGGCTCATCTGCGCGATAAGGAAAGTGACATCCCCTCAGGAAGCCATCCGCAAGTTCACAGAATACCTGATTTTCTTGTCTATACTGTTTTAAAGAACGAACGAGGAACGCCGGCGGCATACCCGGGGTTTTGCGGGCACATGTGCGGCAACGAGCCGAAACCTGCCTCATGGGCACCCGCAAACCACGTACAAGGATGAGGGCGACCTGGATGCACAACAAACATTCAAAAGAGCTTCTTCTTCTGACTTTTTTTGACTCGAGAGAGTCCCTGAGCGCCATGCTGATGGCACGCCTGAATAACAAAAATGATGTGGAAGACATCCTGCAGGATATTTTTCTCCGCATCGACAATATCCCGCATCATTCCACCATCAGCAACCCTCGCGCTTATCTCTGGCGAATGGCCACAAATGCTGCGGTGGACCGAGAGCGTGAGAACCAAAAGCGATGCCGGATTTTCAAGACGGACACGACAGCGCTTGAGCGCTCACCCAATGCGTCGGCGACCCCCGAGGATGACGCTCAGGTTCGGTCCTGCATCCAGGAAATGCAGAGAGTCCTCCGGGAGCTGAATCCCACGTGTCGCCGCGCTTATCTGCTCAGTCGGCGGGATGGGCTGGATTACAAAGAGATTGCCAGCATCATGGGGGTATCCCCCCACATGGTCAAAAAACATATGGTGCATGCGCTTGGCGCGCTGCGCCTGGCGCTTCTGCCGTGACCCGAAGGCGTCCCCCAACCGGCTGGCTCATTGCTTCCTGACAATCAGTTGCGGTGGCCTGAATCCGCCGGAGGCCTGCTCAAAGCCGCTTGCGATTTCTATCAACAGGGGCTCGCTGAAGCGTTCTCCCATGATTGAAAGCCCTACCGGCATTTTGTGAACCTGGCCCATGGGTAGCGTGATATTGGGATAGCCGGAAATAGCCGCCAGCGAAGAATTGCCGCCAATAAAATGGTCGCCATTGATAAGATCGATGCTCCAGGCCGGTGACCCTGTCGGCAGTATCAGGGCATCGAGATCATGGGCAGCCAGGAGTTTATCAATACCGTTCTCACGTGTCGCTTTCTGTACTGTCGCCAGGGCATTAGTGTATTCCGGCTCGGTGAGCGGCCCTCTGGCCTGCGCAGCCTCAAAGATTTCCTGATCAAACCATGGCATTTCGGCATCCTTGTGCGCCTCATTAAAATCAATGAGGTCGGCCAGCGTCATCCCGGAGAGTTCAGGATCGGGTAGTGCTGACAGATAGGCATTAATGCCATGCTTGAACTCGTAAAGAAGTACCTCGCGCGACTGGTCGTTGAAGCTGTCCGGTGTTACCCACTCCAGGTCATCAATGACGGTCGCACCGTGGCTGCGCATCACCGCGATCGCATCATTAAGTAGCGCATCAACCTCGCTATGGAAACCGGCTGACGAGCGAATGACGCCGAGACGCTTACCCACCAGCCCGGCGGGATCAACATGCGCTATCAATTGCTCGGCGTTCCAGTCGGGTCGTTCCGCTGTTGCCGGGTCGTTGGCATCGACGCCGACCATCGCGGCCAACAGCACTACGGCATCGTGCACGCTGCGAGCCATTGGCCCCGCGGTATCCTGGCTGTGCGATATGGGTACGATATGGGATCGGCTTATCAGCCCTACTGATGGCTTGATACCGACCAAACCATTAGCCGAGGCAGGGCAGACTACCGAACCATTGGTTTCGGTGCCGACAGCCAGTACCGCCATGCCCGCTGCTACGGCGGCACCGGAGCCGGAGCTTGAGCCGCAGGCGCTGCGCGATACGTCATAGGGATTTCGCGTTTGCCCTCCCACGGCGCTCCAGCCGCTGGCTGATCGTCTGGAGCGAAAATTTGCCCACTCGCTGAGATTGGCCTTTCCCAGTATGACCGCGCCAGCCTGGCGGAGATGCGCCACCAGAGGCGCATCTCGGCCGCTTGCGTTGCTCGCAAGAGCCAAAGACCCCGCGGTGGTCGGTTGACTGAGGGTTTCAATATTATCCTTTATCAGAACAGGAATACCATGCAGTGGTCCGGCCCAGTCACCGTTTGCCGCTCGCTGATCCAGCGCCTGCGCCTGCGCTCTCGCCGTCGGGTCAATCGCGATAACGGCATTCAGATCGGCATTCAGAAGGTCTATACGTGCGAGCTGGCGCTCCACGAGCACCGCAGCGCTGAGATCGCCTGCGCGCATTGCCCGGTGCAGTGTCTTGATTCCGGGCCAATTAGAGTAGGCTTGCGCCTCGTGCCCCGCAGAATCCAACGCCAGCCCCAGTTGCTCGGAGAGATAAGCGAATTCTACAGCGCGCGCTCGAGCACGCGCTCGCCAGTCCCCTGGTGCCGGGCCGCCGGCAAGCTCCCAGTAATGCCCACCCTGAGCGTCCTCAAAATAGACTGCGTCATGTCCGTTTGCGTATAAGCGAGCGGCAAAGCGGCGGGCATGACCGGGCAACACGCGGTCATCGTCAGTCGATGTAATAATAAGAGGTATCGGGTAGGCGTCCTCAGGGCTTATTGCCTGCAGGGGTGAATAGCGCGCGATCCATGCCGCATCTGCGTCTCGGCGAGGATCACCATACTCGGCTGTCCAGCTGGCCCCCGGCGGGAGGTTCTGATAGTGCAGCATGTCAGTGAGCGGGCCACCAACGACCACTGCGTTCATCAGTTCTGGCCGCTGAGTCATCATGGCCGCCACCATCAAGCCGCCATTCGATCGCCCCATAATCCCGGTTTGCTCTGGCGAGCTGATACCGCGCCGATGCAGGTCCTCCAGCACAGCCGCCATATCATCATAGGGACGTTGCCGATTCTCCAGCATTGCAGAGCGGTGCCAGTCTGGTCCGTTTTCACCACCGCCGCGCAGATAGGCGTGCACGTAGACACCCCCCTTCTCCAGCCACAGTTTCCCAAAAATCGGCTCATAACGGGGTGTGATGGCAACATCGAATCCACCGTAGCCGTAAACCAGCGTAGGCTGCCCGCCATCACTCGGCTGATCGGGGTTACGCATGAGCGTATAGGCTATCTCTGTCCCATCGCGACTGCGCGTCGTCAGTAGCTCTGCAGTCAGACCGGTCGTGTCAAAGGCCGGCTGCCGCTGATAGAGAAGCGTCTGCTTGCCATCGCGCGGGTCAAACAACAGGCTTCGCGGTGGCGTCAGCGGCGACTCGTAGCGCAGGTGGAGACGATTGTCATGGCTGCCAAGCACAGAGATGAAGCCATCGTCAGGGAGTTCCAGTGTCCGAGTGCGCCAGCCCCCCTCGCCCGGAGCAAGCTCAACGACGGCACTGCGATAATCACGTAGCAGCGTGACATAGAGATTGTCGTCAAGCGCGAGTACGCCCCGCACGGCCTCGCGGTCAGCAGGGCGGTATAGCATCTCGGCCTGGGAGATCACATGGTCATCAAGCAGGCTTTCAAGAGAGATCGACACCATAGCGCCCGCTGGAAATTCCTTATCGGAGGTCTTCCAGTCCTCATTCGGCCGCATGAGCAGCTTGCCGTTGAACACCGTATAGATCTCTACCGCGCCGGGCAGCGGTAGCTGAGTCACGTCGCCCGTTTCGCTGACCCAGTAATAGTCACGATCGAAGAAACTGCGTGACCGAACAGCGACAAAACCACTGCGGCCCCCGGTACCGACCAACCTCGCGCCAAGCATGGCGTCGTCATAGTCACCGGTGTAGAGCGTCTTTGCCGCCGTTAACGGCGTACCGCGCCGCCACAAGCGCAGGGTTCTTGGCAGACCGGATTCATTCAGACTGTCGGGGCCCAGAACGGGAGCAACAAGGAGCCGGTTATCGTCAAACCACCAGCTGCGCGTTTTCCCTTCTGCCAGCGCAAAGCCGTCTGCGACGAAGCGTCCGCTTGCCAGGTCGAACTCGCGAATTTCATGTGCGTCCTTGCCATTGTCGGAAAAGCTAAGCAGACATCGCTCGCCACGGCAGTTGGCAGAATTAAAAATCCATTTGCGGCCCTCTCTAACGGACAGCGCGTCAAAATCCAGCAGCGTTTCCCACTCGGGCTCGCCGGAAAAAAAGCTCTCCTTGCTGGCACTGCGCCAAACGCCAAGCGGCGCATTGCGGGACTGGTGATAATCCAGCACCCGCTCGCCAACGACTCGAACATTGGGAAGACGCGATGCGTCCGTGAGCACGCTGGCGGCTTCCTCCTCCAGCTCGGCAAGTCCCATTGCTCCGCCGAGCGCATCAAGCGCCTTGGCATTCTGCACTTTAACCCAGGAAAGCGCGCGCTCACTGTAGGTCTCGTCGAGCCAATAGTCATCATCGGCCGACTGAGCAGGTAGTGCGACAGCAGTAGCAAAAAACAGCGAAGCGGATATAAACACTCCACGCATGCCTAATGTGGGCATGTTATCTCCCTCCTTCAAATTGAAAGCGCCTGTGCCAGCGAAGCGCTGACACAGGCACGGCATTGCCTGCCGCTGAGGCTAGAGTCTCAAGGACAGTCCCAGATACATGAACCGACCGCGATTATCAAAGATCGCGGATCCGGGAGCAGAGCCACTGCCAGCTCCACCGGTGCGCGTTTCCGGCAGGTTTGGCGGCATTTCATCGAAAACGTTCTCAACACCAAGCCGCAGACTGATGGCAGTCGAGAAATCATACCTGGCCTGCACATCCGAGTACCAAATATCGCCGGTCGATGCCGTCGCCCGATTGTCTTCCGGCGTTGCCGGCTGATTGTCGTTTATCGAACTGGAGAAATAGCGCTGTGTCCAATTCAAGGTCAGAGGACCGTTTATCCAGTTTGCGCTGGCCCGGCCTCGCCACTCGGGAGATTGAATTTCGCCGTTGATATCGATAAAGCCAGCGTTGTCTGCCGCACCCGGAACAGTAACCTGCTCATTTTTCAGGGATCGCGTGGCAATCGCACCCAGCGACAGCGTTCCATACTGTCCGAGGTCAAGCATGTAGCGGGCGTCGATATCCACGCCCTCGCGGAGCAGCTCTGCCGTGTTCACGTTCTGACGCCGAATCTGCAGGAGGTCACCGGCCGGCCCCCGCGAGATCTGGTTGCAGAAGACATTGCTCGTGCTGTCAAGATCAACGCAACTGTTGAGTATGTCCTGCACACCAAGCAGCGCAATGGCATCCGTGATTTCGATATCGAAGTAATCAATCGTAATGGCCAGACCTTCCACCCAGCGCGGCGTGAAGACCGCGCCGATGGTGGTCGTTTTCGCCTCTTCCACGCCAAGGTCTGGATTTCCCGAGGACAAGGTGCGTATGTTGATGGTCTGGGCATTTGACTGGAAAGGCTGCGTGATGCCCAGAGCAGCGCAGTTGCTTGCGCGATTCGCACTTCCTCCGCCAACAAAGTTGGCGTCACAGGGATCGTCAACCGTGATGAAGCCCTCCGAGCCGGGGGAGAACAGCTCGCCTACGTTGGGTGCCCGAACAGCCAGGGCGCGCATTACCCGAAAGCGGATATCCTCAACCGGAGTCCAGTCACCCCCGATGTTCCAGCTCGTCTGGCTCCCAGCCGTGGAATAATCGGATTGGCGGATGGCAGCATCCAGATTGATGGATTGCGCGAACGGAAGATCACGCGCGAGCGGGAGTCTGGCTTCGCCGAAGACCTCAAATACATCGAAGGAACCGCGGGTTGATTGGCGCAGACTGCGGAAAAAACCAAGTCCCTGCTGCTGGATCGGGCTCGTAATGAACTTGGAGCGCTCATCCCGATACTCAACACCCGCGGCGACAGAAAGGCTACCGGCCCAGAGCTGCATGAGCTCGCCACTGATCGCGGCCTGACCGACGATCTGTTCCAGTTCCGCGGTCTCGGTTGCCTCGGGAACTCCGACAAACGCCAGCACCTCGGGCGTCAACGCGGCGCCCGTTGCGAGCAGGTTGGCCGGCACACATCCCGGGTCCTGAACGAAGCCCTCTACTACCGAGCGGCATTTAATCTCACCATCAGCCGGGTCTCTGACAGCATCAAGCGCGAGATCAAAGCGATTCTGCAGAATGTCGCCAAGCTGTACGTTGGTGAAGCTGGTATTACCGTACTGGACGTACGCGTCGTATCTCCACTTGTCGTTGATGCTGCCATTTGCGCCAACGGTCAACTGGAACAGGTCACGATCAACGTCGCTGCCGCGCTTGCCGAGTTCCTTGTCGCTGCGGATGATACCGATTGAGTCGGCGCCGGCTTCCAGCATCAATGCTCTTAGATCGTCCTGCACGAACGGATTGTCGATGGAGATCTGATTGGTAAACGGGGGAATTTCGAAGACAGACCCGATTTCGGAGCGGGAATGAACGCCAGCGTATTTGCCCTCGAAGAAAACGCTGTGATTTTCCGAGAGATCGTAGGACACCTTGCCATTGATGAGCCAGCGCTCAGTTGGCACGCGCACCGGACACTCGTTCTGCGGGCAGATCGTGTCGAAGCCAAGCTGAGCTTCGCCGCCATCGGTGAGCTGCGTGTTGCCGAACAGGCCGCTGGGACCAAGGCCGAAGGGTCGTACTGATCCGTCGGGGTTGAATGTGAAGGCCTCGCGCCCATTGCCCCTGTTCAACAGAAACATTGAATCTTGCTGACCGCCGAGTTGCCGGACATTATCGGCCAGCAGGAAGTCGTCAACGCCATCATTCGGTCCGGTGTTGGCGGGGTTCGGAACCCACAGGCGACCATTGACATTGCGGTCCCGCTGGTCGTACTCGATACCGCCCTCCTCTACATACGAAATATGGAACATGGCATTGCCGCGATTTTCGGAGAAGTTGCCCCCACCCGTGAGGTTCAACACATACTGCTCCGCGTCGCCTTCGTCAGAAATGCCCGTTTGTGCATCGAACTCAAAACCCTCAAAGTCGGTCTTGGTGATGATGTTGATCGCACCGGACACGGCATCCGCACCGTAGACGGCAGACGCGCCGCCGGTAATCACTTCAACTCGCTCTATGAACGATGTCGGGATATTGTTCAGGTCGACTGCCGTAGTGCCCGGCTGGGAACCAACCTGACGGCGTCCGTCTACCAGCACAAGTGTGCGCTGCGTACCGAGATTGCGAAGGTCGACCAGGTTAAGCCCGGTCGCGGAAAAGCTGATGCCTGTATTCTGGCTGTTTGACCCAGGCAGTATCGCGGGTAACTCCCGCAGGATTTCACCAATGTCCGGCGCTCCGGTGGCGGCGATGTCTGCCGCGTCCAGTACGACGGTTGGGGTCGGCGTATCCGCACCGGAGCGCGCGATACGCGAACCCGTGACGACGACTTCTTCAATGGACTCTGAACCGGCATCCTGCTGTGGTGTTTGTGCGGTAGCAGTCGAGGCGGCAGCCACCGCCATAGCAAGGATTGATAGGTTGCACTTTGTAAACATGGACTTTCCCCTCATTACTCGCTCGCGCCTGAAGCGCCCCTCACCCGTCACCTGCGGCGACTATCCAAGTAACAAAGACGGCGCAGATACCGGGCCGGGTACCGGAAGCACAAAATAAATTGCCTGACAGAGGCATTTGCGAGCGCCACTCATCCTGACAATTACAAGATGGCGGGCTCCTGGGATCGCAAGGCGGTGCCGTTGGACAGCTTGGCGTTATTCCAGATGGGGGCCGGCGCAGGGCTTCCGATTGCAAAAGCCGCAGTGCGTTATCAGGGCGAAGCGGCGCCAGACGCGCACGCTTACCCTGCCGCCAGGCTGAGGCCAATAAGAATTCATGACCCGCGCAGGGCCGCGCGGCCGTGTCGTCCTCTTCGGGTAGCCCTAGCGCTCCGCCCCGGTCGTCAGCCGGTACAGAAAGATCGCGGCACGACTGGTCGCGGCCGGCAGAGACGTCAGATCGAGAGACTCGCCGGGGGCATGGGCACCGCGGCCTTGCATACCAAGCCCGGCAAGGCCGTCACTATAAGGTGCAACAAAGGAAATGTCCGCCGCACCGCGCCGACCCGGGTCATAGACCTCGAGGGTGCCGAGACCCAGGTCTTCGCTCACCTCGTTGTAGCTGGCCATAAGCGCGCGGTTGCCGTCCGTCGGCGCCATTGGTGGATAGCCATCCTGAAAAGTGATCGTCGCCGAGGTGCCGGGACGGCTGCCCTGCGCTACGACCCGACGCATGGCCTCGCGGGCCCGCTCCAACTGCTCCTGGCTGATGGTGCGCAGCCCGCCCTGAACAACGACGCGCTGCGGCACCACATTGGTCTTGCCCGCGACCGTGCCGCGGTTCTCACCGGCATCGTAGGAGACATCCGTCCCCCCCAGAATCGCGCCGGCGTTAAAGGTGAGATACTCCTCGCCGCGAACCTCCTCATAAAACGCGTTGAGAATGCGCGCGGCCTCGAAAACGGCGCCGGCTCCCACGTCTTCGGAAAAAATGCCGGACGAGTGCGCCTCCCGCCCCTCGACCTCAAGCATCCACTCGCTGGCACCGCGCCGGGCAATGCTCACGTACTCGGTATCGCCATCGCGTGTCGCGCCCTCGAACCCGAGCGCGACATCAACCCGCTTGCCCGCCTCGATCAGATCCCGACGCACGAGCTCCAGGGGCTGACCGGGGCTCTCCTCATCCCCGATGAAGGCCACCGTAATATCTGCGTCCTCGAGGACGCCGGCAGCGGCCATGGCACGCAGGGCGAAGATGATTGCGACGTCACCGCCCTTCATATCCGACACACCGGGACCCACCGCCCGGTCGCCATCGCGCTCGAAATCCTGGAAGGGGTGATCCGGCTCGAATACCGTATCCAGGTGGCCAATCAGGAGAACACTGCGCCCGGCATCGCCCCGGCGCCGGGCAAAGAGGTGGCCCGCGCGCTGCACCGACGGCGGCATCGCCACCCAGCGGGTTTCGAACCCCAGCGTCGCCAGTTCAGCCTCCAGCACATCACCGACCGCCCGCACTCCCGCAGCATTCAGGGTGCCACTGTTGATGCGGGTAATACGCTCGAGAAGCTCAACGGCCTCCTCCTCATGAGTGATTATCCAGCTCGCCATCCTGCGCTCTGGGTCGGTGAGTTCGGCCAGGGCAACGGCGGGGGCCAGGATGAGGGCAAGAACAAGGGCAAAAAGGGTGCTGCCTCGGTCTGCATGCATGGGCGGTCTCCTTTGGGGCAAAAACTATCAAATTTCAGGGATTTTTGATCGGGGCGTAAAGTAGAAAGAATAAGCAAACACCGCTGCCATCGCCAGCGCGGATTTCTTCGCACGGTTGCCGGCTCTGGCCTACCGTGCGTCGAACTGATAAACTTTAGCGATATGGTGCCGACGGCGCCCCCCGTGAGCAGGCAACCATGACAAACGACGCCGGAAAACGACGCCTCCTGAAGGCCCTAGGCGTGGGTGCAGTCGGGGCTGCCGTGCAGACCGGTGTCATACCGGCGTCCTGGGTCAAGCCCGTTCTCGATTCAGTTGTAATGTCGGCGCAGGCGCAGGAGGGTGACCCGACCCCCACGCCCTCACCAACATCGAGCCCTGTACCGACTCCGACACCTGGCCCGACGCCTAGCCCAACTCCAACACCCACTCCGACGCCGACGCCCAGCCCGACGCCAACACCCACTCCGACGCCTAGCCCGACGCCAACACCTAGTCCAACACCGACGCCGACGCCTGGCCCAACACCGACACCATCGCCCCTGCCGATGGCAACACCGCTGCCGTCCGCGATACCGGTTCCCGTCAGCGTGAACCCCGGCGGGTTTATTGGCATTGTCACCGGACTTCTCGGCTACATGGGCGTAAAACGCTTTAAAGGCCGCAACAGCCGGACACCGGAGAAGCGACCTGCGCCGCCGCGTGACTAAGCCCTCACGTACGACGCTCACAATTGTCACCGCCCTGCTCGATATTGGCAGAGGAGCGGACGCTGAAAACCTTCCCTCTGAACAGAAGCGTTCTTTCTCAGAGTACTGGGCGCACTTTTCGCAGTTGCTGGCCATGGACTCGCCGCTTGTCGTTTACACCTCACCCGACCTCGAGCACGAAGTCTGGCAGCACCGAAACTCGCACAACACCCAGATCCGCCGACTGACGCCCGCTTCGCTTGAGCGGGACTTTCCCGGCTTTGCGGCAGTACAGACACTACGAGGCGATGCTGTCTGGCGTGGGCAGGCAGCCTGGCTGGCGGGTAGCCCACAGGCGGTGCTACCGCATTACAACCCTCTGGTCATGAGCAAACTGGCAATGCTGGACAGCGTTGCGCAAAACAATCCCTTCGACAGTACGCACATCATCTGGCTGGATGCCGGCATTGCCAGAACCTGCGGGGGAATGCTGGGCAACCGGGCATGGCTGCGCCGTCTCCCGGCGTATCTCGATCCGTTTCTTCTACTCAGCTTCCCCTACCCCGGCGGGAGCGAAATTCACGGCTTCGCCCGGCCGGCCATGGCACGCTGGTCCGGCACGGAGCATGTCGGCTGGGTCGCCCGCGGCGGCCTGTTTGGCGGCTCGCCCTCCGCCATTCACCGTGTCAGCCGTGAGTACCATCACTACCTTGACGCGACCCTGGCCGCCGGGGATATGGGCACTGAGGAGAGCGTCCTGACCCTTGTTGCGCACCGCCACCCCGACCTGTTCCACCGAGTGACGCTGGCCGAAAACGGCATGATCGCGCCCTTCATGGAAGCCCTGGCACAGGAAGACACCGGGACAGCTGGCAGCACGACACCCGGCACGGGCCAGCAGGCCCCTCCCGCACCGTTGCCCACCGCTCGTCGACCGCCGCTTTCCGTCTACATCCTGACGTTCAACTGCCCGGAACAGCTGCGCCTGCTGCTCGACTCCTGGTACGACGACTGGCAGGAAATGCCTGCGCTGCGCCTGTTCATTGTCGACAACAGCAGCCGTGCCGACTGTATCGCGCAGAATGCCCGCCTGAGCCGCTATATTGGCGCCGCGCACCTGCCGCAGGGAAATCTCGGCGTCTGCGGGGGACGCCAGTTCGTCGCCGACCACTTCCACGAAAGTGGCGCGGCAACGATGCTCTACCTCGAAGACGACATGCTGCGCTGGCACGGCGAGGGGGTTTGCAGAAGCGGTTTCCCACGCTGCACAGAGCGATTGCTGCAGCGCGCCATGGCGATTCTCGCGGCTGAACAGCTGGATTTTCTGAAGCTCAGCTTCACCGAATTCTACGGCGCCAACGACCGGCAGTGGGCATGGCACAACGTCACCGAAGAAAAGCGGCAGACATTCTGGCCGGCCTGCCCGCGGCGATCAGAAGGCCTTGCCCTGGATGACATCCCGCCTGTCCGCTTCTCTCGCGTTGGCAGTCGCGATGGTCTCGCCTTTGCCACGGGCGAGGTGTTCTACTCCAACTGGCCGCAGCTGGTGAGTCGCCGCGGCAACCAGCGCATGTTCCTGGACACCCGCTGGCAGCATCCCCACGAGCAGACCTGGATGGCCCACCTGTTCGAACGCGCTCACCGTGGGGAGCTTCATGGCGGCGTCCTGCTCGCTTCACCGATCGAGCACCGCCGCGACCACCACTACCCCGCAGAGGAACGCATCGAGTCATGAACCCGGCCAGTATCTTTATCAGCATTGCCGCCTACCGCGAATTCGACCTGCCCGAGACACTCCGCAGTCTCTTTACCATGGCAGACGATGTCTCACGACTCTCCGTGTGCATCTGCTGGCAGCGGGGTGCGGACGAATCCCTTGGCGAGTGGGCAGATAACCCCCGGATTCAGTTGATCGACGTGCCCTACCGGGAGAGCCGGGGCGTGTGCTGGGCGCGCCATCGCATACAGCAGGAATACCGGGATGAACGGTATTTTCTGCAGCTCGATGGCCATCACCGCTGTGTCGCCGGCTGGGATACCCAGCTGGTGGACATGCTGGAAGGTCTTCGCGATGCCGGCGTAACCCGCCCGGTCCTCACAACCTACCTGCCGGCCTTTGATCCCGGGAACGACCCGGCGGGACGCAGCCAGGACCTGTGGCTTCTTGGCGTGGACCGCTTCGACGACTCAGGCGTGCTCTTCATGCGTCCCTATATTCCCGTCGACAGCCCGGAAAGTCCGGTGCCTACGCGCTTCTGGTCGGCGCACTTCAGCTTCAGCGACGGCACGCTGGTACGCGATGTTCCCATTGACCCCCAGGGCTACTTTCACGGCGAGGAAATCGGCACCTGCGTGCGCGCATGGACCAGCGGCTATGATTTCTATTCGCCCCACCGCACCCTTCTCTGGCACGAATACTCCCGCAAAGGCAGGCGCTGCCACTGGGACGATCACGACAACTGGATGACGCGCAACGGCAGAGCGCTGTCGCGCTATGCCAGACTGGTAGGACTGGACGGTGTACCGCGAGAGAATTTCGGCCGCTACGGCCTTGGCCAGGAGCGCTCACTGGCTGACTACGAGCGCTTCGCCGGAGTCTCCTTCAGCAAGCGCCACATAGAAGCCGACACCCTGGCACATCTACCGCCGCGAAGGGATCACGAGTCTTCAGAGGATTCGCAGGCGGAGCCCTCGGAAGTCACCCGGATCGCCGCCCCACACCAGGCCACGCCAGCGCGCAGCCCTGGCTGGACCAGCGAGCAGCTGGATGGCGAGCTTGTTCTCTATAACCCCGACTCCACGCGAGCCTGCTACCTGAACGACACCGCGGCACTGGTCTGGCATCTGGTTGATGGCGCGCGAACCACCGAGGATATCTGCACCCTGCTGGCGGACGCCTACGCAGAGGTGCCGGATCTGGCGTCAGACATCCGCGAGGTTCTCGTAGGCCTGCGCGCACAGAACGCCATCGTCTACTGACAGCATTGATGAATACCCACGTCGATACCGAAGCGCCCGATCAGCGCATTTTCGTGCAGATTGCGGCGTATCGTGACCCGGAGTTGCTGCCGACCCTGCGTCACTGCATGGCAAATGCCGATCAGCCACAGCAGCTGACCTTCGGCATCTGCTGGCAACACGCCGAGGACGACAGTCTGGCCGAGTTCGCGAGCATGCCCCAGGTGAGAGTCAGGGATGTGCATTACACCCTCGCTCGCGGCACCTGCTGGGCGCGCAGCGAAACGCAGCGCCTCTATGAGGGCGAGACATATACCCTGCAGATTGACTCCCACCACCGCTTTGCCCCGGGGTGGGACACCACTGCCAAAGCGCTGATGAATGAGGCACGGCGCGCGGGCGCCAGAAAACCTCTCCTCACCAGCTACCTGCCTCCCTACGAACCGGGCGATGCCGATGCCGATCTCGGCGGAACGCCCCTGAGACTGGTTTTCAATGGCTTCAGTGCCGAGGGCCCCTTCAAGGTCATGCCTGTGGCCATGGACGGCCCACCGCGGCGTTCGCGACTGGAGCGGGCCCGCTTTCTGTCGGGACACTTTCTGTTCACTCTCGGCGTGTTCTGCCGCGAGGTCCCTTACGATCCACGCCTGTACTTCTTCGGCGAGGAGCCCGCCATGGCCCTGCGCGCCTATACCCACGGCTACGACCTGTTTCACCCGCGACTGAGGCTTCTCTGGCACCATTACCACCGTCCTCGCGCGCCGCGGCACTGGAGCGATAACCGGCGCTGGTGGTTGCGCAATGAACGCAGCCTGCAGCAGTACCGCCGTCTGGTTGACCCCAAAGGCGCAAGCGACTTGGGGTCCTTCGGGCTGGGCACAACGCGCTCGCTGGCGGACTATGAGGCCTACGCGGGTATTGCGCTGTCAGCCCGCCGGGTAACGCAGGACACCCTGCGGGGCCTTCCCCCAAGGCATTCACGACTGGCCAGGTGGCGGCGGGCACGTCTGCTTCCGGAACATGTTGTCACTCTGCCGCTGACAGGAATTCCCGCCAACCTGGGTCAACACCCGGATGACTTTCTGTACATCGGCATACACGACGCGCAGCAACGCGAAATTCTGCGCCAGGACCTGACGGGCGCGTCGCTTTCTGCCGCGCTCGCGGCCGGCGACTATCCGTTGCGCTTGCATAGCCGGAATCACCCGACGACGTGGACACTCTGGCCATGGCAGACGCAGACCGGGTGGGGCGACAGTATTCGCGGGAACGTGGACTCTTCCCCGGGGGAGCGCGGTTAACGGCGCAGGCCAGGTCCGGTGGGCTGGCTGTGCCGCAGTCGCCCGACCGTGCCTCGCGGACTGTCAGTCGCTGTTCAGATCGTACTTCATGATACGCCCGTGGGAACCCTGCTTGTCGCGCTCCAGGTCAAACACATCACCGGCCGGCACACCCAGCTGCCCGCGCAGTGCGGCAATCACGGCGCGGTCCTCTTCATCCAGATTCAGGCTGAAAATCTCCTCGCAGCGGGCGACATGCGCCGCGTTGCGGGCGCCGAGTATCACCGCGGCGACCTGAGGCTGATCCAGCACCCAGCGCGCCGCCACGCTGGCGATGCTGCTCTGATGACGGTCGGCCACGGATTTGAGTCCTCCGAGGAGGTCCTGCAGGGCATCCCAGCCGCCGGCTTCCTCGATCATCAGCCGGTATTTGATCAGCGAGCGGTTGTCCAGGCCAGGGCCACCGGGAGCCGTGGGATCCGGCTCGCCCAACCAGCGATCGCTGAGAAAGCCCCCGGCCAGGCTGCCGTAGCACAGCAGCTGCATGCCGTGCTCGCGGCACAGGCCGATCAATGATTTTTCCGGCCGCGGGTCCAGCAGCGAGTACTGCACCTGTGTGGTGGCGAGGGCGAGTCCGGCCTCGAGCAGAGCGCGGGTCTGTTCACTGTTGAAGTTGGTCAGCGACAGCAGCGCGATCTTGCCCGCCTGCTGCAGCTCGGCGAGCCACTGCGCCGCCTGCTCGCAACCCGGTGCCGCATAGTTCCACCAGTGGAACTGCACCATGTCCAGTTGCTCCACCCCCAGACGTGACAGCGAGCGGTCAATAATCTGTTCGACCTTCGCCCTGTTCAGCTGGCCGAGCTCCGCGTAGTCGGGCACGTACTTGGTATGCACCCGCACCGGCATGGGCTCGGCGCGCTGGCGATTGGCGGCGATGAAGCGGCCGATCAGTTCCTCCACGCCGGTATAGATATCGGCGCAGTCAAAGGTGTCGATGCCCTGCTCCACAAAAGCGAACATGTCGGCCACCGGGTCGTCTGACAGCGCCCGGCTGTGGCCTTCGGACAGCTGCCAGCCGCCCTTGATGATGCGCGAGATAGTGTAATCGCTGCGCAGCTCGCAGCGCGGGATCATTCCTGCCATGGGTTGTGCTCCGGCAGGGGTTCGACGGTGGTTTCAGCGCGGCTGAAACGGCGCTTGCCGATGCGGCTGATGCGAAAGCGCGCCCCGCAGTGCGGATCCGGGCAGGCGATCACGTGGTCGGTGGCCATCCAGTCGTGGTCATTCAGCGGCCGCTGCTTGGCCGGAATCAGTGGCAGCAGGGCAGCCAGTGCGTACAGCGAGAACGGCTTGTGCGCATCCATGACGATATTCTCACCGCGCACCTCAAAGCCGCTGCCCAGTTCGTGGCTGCACACGAAGGGCCGCTCGCCGGCGATGGTCTCTACGCGAAGATCATAGAGGGTAAAGGCCGGCTCACTCATGGCGCAGGGCTCCGCTGGGACAGTGGCCGCGCAGTCTAGCATGTGGGCTGATGCCTGTGGATATGCAGGGGCGCCTGCTATGATCGCGCAGCGGCTGCCCGATGGAGCGCGGGCCAAACCAACGAGGGGGAAGGTGATGATGCGACTGCAAAAACGGGGGGCCCTATGGCTGGCGGCGATGCTGCTGTTCAGTGTCAGGATCGGGGCGGCTGAGTCAACCGAGGCCGCGCAGCTGGTCCAGGAGTATCTGGATGCCTGGGTGGCCTTCTACCCCAGCCGTGCCTACGCCGATGGGCATGCCCCCAGCGCGGCGGCCTTCGAGAATTATGCGCCCGAGCGTCTGCAGGCCTGGATCGGCCAGAACACGGCCGCGGCCAGTGCGGCGCACCGTCTGCTGAACGAGAGGGAACTGGCAACGTCCACAGCGCTGGATCTGCAGGTGCTCGCACAGCAGGTTGAGGCCGAGCTCGCGCACTGGCAGCAGCAGAACCCGCCACA
>Ga0209936_1000819_pt1 | contig 17793 bp, 13 predicted proteins | sample SalPonR1_A_D1_MG_FD_185694 | JGI IMG/M metagenome (GOLD analysis project Ga0209936, IMG submission 185694) | Salt pond soil microbial communities from South San Francisco under conditions of wetland restoration - Salt Pond MetaG R1_A_D1_MG... ... | reverse complement strand
AATGCCATCAACATGTCCGACGGCCTGGACGGCCTGGCCGGCGGCAGCTGCCTGTTCATCTTCGCGCTTTTGGCGCTGGCCGGCTGGCTGAGCGGCGTCTCGGCAAGCCTGGTGGCCATCCCGCTGATGCTGGCGCTGGCCACGCTGGGTTTTTTGATGCACAACCTCAGGATGCCGGGCCGCGAGCGCGCCCGCGTATTTCTCGGCGATGCCGGCAGCATGATGCTGGGTTTCGCAATCGCCTGGCTTGCGGTATCCATCCACAAGGATCCCGGCAGCAATATCTACCCGGTCACGATGGCCTGGATTCTGATCGTTCCCGCCATGGATACGCTCGCGCTGTTTTTCAGGCGCATCCACCTGGGCAAGAGCCCGTTCGCGCCGGATCGCACCCACCTGCACCATATATTCCGGCGCTGCGGCTACGGCGTGGCCACCACGGTGCACCTGATTCACCTGCTGGTGGTGGCCACCGGTCTGTTCGGCATCCTGGCCTGGCAATACGGCTGGCCGGAGTGGCTGATGTTCGCCGGGGCTGCCGGGATATTGCTTGGCTACCAGCTGTTTCTGGGCAATGCACACCGGGTGTTGCGGTGGCATCGGCGGCGGGCGAAGATGCGGGCGGCGTAGGACGAGGTCGGGTTTCGGGTTTCGGGTTTCGGGTTCGTAGGAGCGAGCCGTGCTGGCGATGGGTTTGGGGGTTTGTTCGATCGCCAGCAGGGCTGGCTCCTACGAGAGTCGTTTTGTTCGATCGCCAGCAGGGCTGGCTGCTACGGGGGGCGCTTTGTTCGATCGCCAGCCGGGCTGGTGGTTTGGTCGGTGGTCGGGGGGAGAAGGCGGGGGTCGGAAAAACAAATCAAACTCTACTTCGACGTGCGCTCCGCCGGGCTTACAGCCAGCCTTTGCGCTTGAAGAACCAGTACGGCAGAATCGCGGCGGCAAGCATGACGGTGAGTGCCGCGGGATAGCCGAACGGCCAGGTCAGTTCGGGCATGTGCTCGAAGTTCATGCCGTAGATGGATGCGATCATCGTCGGCGGCATGAAGATGACGGCGAGCACCGAGAAGATCTTGATGGTCGCGTTCTGCTCGATGTTGATCATGCCCAGCGTCGCATCCAGCAGGAAGGTGACCTTCTGGGTCATGAAGCTGGCGTGCTCGCTGATCGACTGGACATCCCGGCTCAGCGTCTGCAGCCGCTCGCGCGATTCCCTGGAGGCGTGCTCCAGGCGCGGCCATATCAGGCCGAGGTAGCCGCCCGCACGGCTGAGCGTCATGAGGCTTTCTCTGAGATCCGATAACAGATCGCCCTGGCGGCCGAGTTGCTGCAGCACCTGCTGAAACGAACTCTTGCCGGAAGGCTTGAGCTCGGCCTGGGCGAAGATGATCGAGGAGATCGCGTCGATTTCCCGGCTGGCGTGCTCGAGAATGTCGGCCAGCCGATCGACGATCGCCTCCAGCAGGGTCAACAATACGGTAGCAGCGCTGTCGAGTCCCAGATCGGCCTTGGCCGCGCGCTGGGGAAATGTGGTGAATGCGCGCGGTTCGGTGGCGCGCACCGTGATCAGGAGCCAGTCGGTAAGCACGAAGCTGACCGGACCCATTTCGGCCTCGCCCTGGCCGGCGCGCGCCGGTAGCGTCACGGTGAGGAACCAGGCGTCGTTTTCCTCGTAGAGACGACTGGAGACTTCGATCTCTTCCATTTCGTCGCGGGTCGGGATGTTGACGCCGAGAAGGTCCTCGAGTTTCTTGACCTTTTCCAGCGGCTCGTCGAACAGGTCGAGCCAGACCAGCTCATCGAGTTCCTCGATGGGATTCTCGACCGATTTCAGTCTGCCGTTCGAAAGTCTGTAGCCAAGCATTCCATCACCTCCGGCCGCCGGTTCGGCCATGATTCCGGCCGCAACGCCAACGACATCCTGTCAGCGGTCACCCGATTCCGGTCCGGCGCGCCCGACACTCACCGGTTGAATCAGCTCGGGTCGACCCAATTCCTCGCCTTGAGATATCCGGCAAGCGCCGCTTCCGGGCTGCCGGGCGCCGGGTGCCAATCGTAACGCCAGTGCGCGGTTGCAGGCAACGACATCAGAATCGACTCCGTGCGACCGCCGGACTGGAGACCGAACAGCGTGCCGCGGTCATAGACCAGGTTGAATTCGACGTAGCGGCCGCGGCGGTAGCGCTGGAAATCAACTTCGCGATCGCCGTAGTCGGTGTGCTTGCGCCGCTCGACGATCGGCCGGTAGGCCTCCAGGTAGCCGTCACCGACAGCCCGCATGTAGGCGAAGGTTCGATCGAAACCCCATTCGTTGAGGTCGTCGAAGAACAGGCCGCCGATGCCGCGTGTCTCATCACGGTGTTTGAGGAAGAAGTACTCGTCGCACCAGTGCTTGTGCTCGGCGTAGACGTTCTCGCCGAAGGGCGCGCACAGGTCGCGGGCCGTTTCGTGCCAGCCGCGGCAGTCTTCGTCGAACGGGTAATAAGGCGTCAGGTCGAAGCCGCCGCCGAACCACCACACCGGCGGTTCACCCTCCTTTTCGGCGATGAAGAAGCGTACGTTGGCGTGACTGGTCGGCACGTAAGGATTGACCGGGTGCATGACGATGGATACGCCCAATGCCTGAAAACTGCGGCCGGCCAGTTCCGGGCGCCGCGCACTGGCCGCGGCCGGCAGCGCGTTGCCGTGAACCAGGGAATAGTTCACACCGCCCTTTTCGAACACCGCGCCGTCCTGGATGACACGCGTGCGCCCGCCGCCACCGCCCGGCCGGTCCCAGGCATCTTCCTGAAACGTTGCCTGACCGTCGCTTTGTTCGAACGTCGCACAGATTCGATCCTGGAGATCGAGAAGATACTTTTCGACGGCCAAGACCATTTCGGAGCTTTCGGGCATTTATTCTTATCCGTTGGAGGGGCGGTTTAGGGTATAGGGTTTAGGGTTTAGGGTTTCCTGGTTACGTATATTCCTCAGCTATCGGCCAAGCCATGGTGGGCGATCGAACCAAGAAGCCGTTTTGCCGCAGATTTACGCGGAAAACGCGGATGAAAACCTTTAAAGCATGAACACAAACCAACCCAGGCCGGCGTCACATCGTCGGCAGATGGTTGAAAGCGCCTGGCTGGGACTTTTTCCTTTACGATCATTTTTCTTTATCCGTGTGCATCCGCGTCCATCCGCGGCCAGAAAAGCTTTTCCGAAAAAGTGGCTGAGTCAGCTACGTAATCAGGTAGGGTTTAGGTTGGTTGTTGGTTTGATGCTCACGGTTTACGGAAAAGCGGACCTGGAGTTCGGTAGTTGGAAGTCATGCCGACCACTGACTAACGATCACTGACTACCGTTTTTCCTAAAACTTAAAACCTTAATTCCTAAACCTTGATCCTCAAGCTTCAGCCTTCTTCGAAGCCTTCTTCTTGCCCGCTTTCTTCTTGCCCGCCTTTTTCTTCGAAGCCTTTTTCTTCGACGATTTCTTCTTTGCCGATTTCTTGCCGGCGCTTTTCTTGCCGGCTTTCTTTTTTCCGCCTTTCTTCTTGCCGAACTTGCCGCGACTGCCCTTGGGCGGGGCTTCGGCGAGCATTTTCTGGCACTGCTCCAGGGTCAGGTCGGCCGCTTCGGTGTCCTTGGGCACGCTGGCATTGCGCTTGCCGTCGGTGACGAAGGGGCCGTAGCGGCCTTTAAGAATTTCGATGCCTTCGGCGTCGAACGATTTGATCACCCGGTCTTTCAGCATCTGCTTGTGCGCGGCGACCCGTTCCAGCGCCTGCTCCAGGGTGACGTCGTGCGGATCGATGTCCTTGAGCGAGACAAAATTGCGCGCGCCGTAGCGAATATACGGGCCGAAGCGGCCGATGTTGGCCTGCACCGGCTCGCCTTCGGGCGTTTCACCGAGGTTGCGCGGGAGCTTGAACAGTTCCAGCGCTTCTTCCAGGGTGATGGTTTCCATTTTCTGACCCGGACGAAGGCCGGCGAATTCGGGTTTTTCGTCATCCTCGGCCTGGCCGATCTGGGCGAACGGCCCGTAGCGTCCCAGTCGGACGATGACCGGCTTGCCGCTCTTGGGATCGGTGCCCAGCTCGCGCGCCTGCTGTGCTTCCTGACGGCTGACCGATTCGTCCTTTTCGTGCACGCGCTCGATGAACGGCTGCCAGAAGTCCTTGAGCAACGGCACCCAGTCGTGCTCGCCGCGCGAAATCGCGTCGAGTTCGTCTTCCAGCCGGGCGGTGAAGTCGTAATCGACGTAGCGTTCGAAGTGCTGCGACAGGAACTTGGCGACCACCCGGCCGGTGGCCGTAGGCGTGAACCGGCGGTTTTCGAGCTCGACGTATTCACGGTCCTTGAGCGTCTGGATGATGGACGCATAGGTCGAGGGCCGGCCGATGCCGTACTCCTCCAGCGTCTTGACCAGGCTGGCCTCGGAAAAGCGCGGCGGCGGTTCGGTGAAATGCTGCTCGGGACGGATCTGCTGCAACTCGACCTTGTCGCCCTCGTCGAGCTCGGGCAGGCGGTTGTCCTTTTCGCTCTTGCTGTCGGCGTAGACGGCCAGGAAGCCCGGCTCGATCAGGGTCGAACCGTTGGCCCGGAAGGTGGCGTTGGCGACGTCGAACTCGGCGGCCACGGTGTCGTAGACCGCCGGCGTCATCTGGCTGGCGACCGTGCGGTTCCAGATCAGCTGATAGAGCTTGTACTGGTCGTCGCTGAGGTGCGATCGGAGCCTGATCGGCGTCAGTTTCGCCTCGGTGGGCCGCACCGCCTCGTGCGCTTCCTGGGCGTTGCGGCTCTTCGATTTGTAGTAATTCGGCTTTTCCGGCAGGCTCTTGTCGCCGTACTCCTTGCCGATGACCTGGCGAATTTCCGATATCGCATCCTGGGCCAGCGAAACCGAATCGGTACGCATGTAGGTGATCAGGCCCTGGTTGCCGCTGCCGATGTCGACGCCTTCGTAGAGCTGCTGCGCGATACGCATGGTGCGCTGGGTGGTGAACCTCAGACGGCGTGCCGCCTCCTGCTGCAGCGTGGAGGTGATGAAAGGCGGCTGCGGCCGGCGACGACGCTGCTTCTTGTTGATGCGCGCGACGGTGAAGTTGCCCTCGGCGGCCTGCTCGATGACGGACGTGACCTCGCGCGCCCGTTTCTCGTCGGTGATGTCGAACTGCTCGAATCTGGCGTCGTCGAGCTTGACCAGGTTGGCCTGGAACGCGTTGTCGGCATTCGGGCCGAGGTCGGCCTCGATGGTCCAGTATTCCTGCGGATCGAACTTTTCGATTTCCTCTTCGCGCTCGACGATCATGCGCAGCGCGGGTGACTGCACCCGGCCGGCCGACAGGCCGCGCCGGACTTTTTTCCAGAGCAGCGGCGAGAGGTTGAAGCCGACCAGGTAATCCAGCGCGCGCCGGGCCTGCTGGGCATCGACCAGCGAATCGGCCAAGCCACGCGGATTTTCGATAGCGCTCTTGATGGCGCGTTCGGTGATCTCGCTGAACACCACCCGGTGAATCGGGGTCTTGCCGTTGACGCCGCGGCTTTTCAGGATTTCGGCGATATGCCATGAAATGGCCTCGCCCTCGCGGTCGAGGTCGGTTGCGAGATACACGGCGTCGGCCGACTTGGCGGCCTTGACGATTCGATCGACGTGCTTCCTGTTGCGGTCGATGATGTCGTAGTGCATCGTGAAGTCGCCCTCGGTATCGACGGCGCCTTCGCGGGGAATGAGGTCGCGCACGTGCCCGTAGGAGGCAAGCACCTCGAAATCGGGGCCAAGATATTTGTTGATCGTCGTGGCCTTGGCCGGCGATTCGACGACGAGTAGATTTTTGGCCATAAATTCCTTACTGCGCAGAATTTCCCGAAAGCACCATCCGGGAAACGCCCGGCCCGGTCAATGCCGGTATTCGCCCTCTTCGTCGAACATCAGGTCTTCCATCCAGGCGTAGTTCGCTTCCTGGCCCGGCTGGTTGAACAACACCATGAGCACCACCCACTTCAGATCTTCCAGACCGATTTCCGACGCATCCAGCGCCAGCAGACGATCCAGTATGAGCTCGCGCCGGGGCGAGTCGAGCACCCCGGCGTTTTCAAGGTACATCAGAAAACCGCGGGCTTCCACGTCGATCCGGCGCATCTCCTCGGCGTTGAAGAGGCGCACCGGGTTTTCCGAGTGACTGCTGACGTCGGGCAGCTGACGCTGTTCGGCCAGGCCGTCCAGCCAGGCGAAGGCACGATCGATCTCGCCCTGCGAGAAACCGGCCTGCTCGAGACTCTCGCTCAACGAGTCGCGGTCCGGCTCGGATTCCGGCTCGTCGTAGATGTAGTTCTCGAACAGATACATCAGCAGGTCCAGCACATTTTCTTTCATTCAGTTCGATTCCCGCGCTTGGATTGACGATTGGATTGACGATTGGATGCACGACTGGATTCAGGGCGGCTGGATTCAGAATCCTGTCCGGTTCTACTGTAACGCCCGCCGCCAAGTGCCGCTACCCGGCCTTGCAATTCCAGCTCCAGCAGCATCGAGGATACCGCCTGCGTGGTCAATTCCGTGCGTGCCATGATTTCATCCACCGAAGTCGGATCGTAACCGACCGCCGCAAGCAATGTTTCGACTTGGGGGTCCGAAGCGTCCGACTCAATGGCAGCGCCAGAAGCATCGGCCCCGGACGACGACGCCTCGCGCGGCGCGAGCAGGCCGCGCAGTTCGCCGGCAAGTTCGGCGATCAGCGGCTTGAGTTCGTCGACGATCTCGTCGGGTGATTCGACCAGCCGCGCGCCCTGTCGAATCAGGCGGTGACAGCCGCGCGCCATTGGATTTCGGATGGATCCCGGCACGGCGAATACCTCACGCCCCTGCTCGCCGGCCAGACGGGCGGTGATCAGCGACCCGGAACGAATCCCGGCCTCGATAACGAGCACGCCGGCACTCATGCCGCTGATGATCCGGTTGCGGGCCGGGAAGTGGCCGGCCCTGGGGCCGACACCTGGGGCGAAGCTGCTGATCACCGCGCCATTATCCACGATTCGGCGAGCCAGATCACGGTGCCGTGCCGGATAGACCTGGTCCGGACCGGTGCCGCCTACCGCCAGCGTGATGCCGCCGGCATCCATGGCCGCCCGGTGCGCCACGCCGTCCACGCCCAGCGCGAGCCCGCTGGTGATCACCATGCCGGCGCGGCTCAGATCCTCGGCGAACTCGCGCGCGATCGCGAGCCCGCCCGGCGTGGCGTTTCGGCTGCCGACGATCGCAAGCTGGGGGCGCAGGCACCACTCGGGACTGCCGTTGACGAATAGCGCCAGGGGCGCATCGGCAATCCGCCGCAACAACGGCGGGTAATACTCGTCGTTGCGCGAAATCAGATGATGCGAAGGGTGGTCCAGCCAGGCCAGGGCGGCATCCAGGCGCGCCTGGTCAGGGTGCTTGATGGCCCGAATGAACTCACGCGACAGGCCGATGCGCCCGAGATCCCGATCGCTCCAATCAGGCAGACGGGGGTAATCATCGGGCGCAAGGTCCAGCCCGTCGAGCGTCCCCGGACCGAGGTCCGGGGCGAGTACCAGTTTCAGCCACCCGAGCTGATCGGGTTCTGAACCCATCAATACGGCGCTGACGCGTCAGGCGCGGCGTTACAGGCGCCGATCCGGATGGTCGATCAGGTCGCCGGTGCGCACGCCGCGCTTGCCGGTCATGACCAGGCCGTAGCTGACCCGGTCGAAGGCACGAAAGACCATGACCTGGCCGATGAACTGCGGCGGAAGCTGGACGCTGCCGCCGCTGACGCCGGTCGGCGCCGGCCGGCCGCGCAGGCCGTCGACGAAATCGTCCTCGACCTCGCGGTTGGGGTGGAACACCGAGAAGGTATGACCGGGCTTGACGCCGTCGCTGAGGCCGATATCCATGGCCACGATCTGGTAATGGCCGACCGCATAGTCGCCGCCTCTAATGCCGATGATGCTGGCGCCGTCGGGAATCTCGAACTCGGGCGGACGCGGATAAAAGGTCAGGTCGTAGAGGTATGGATCGATCGGCAGGATGTAGTCGCCGGCGCGCACTTCCATTTCGGCCTCCAGCACCTTGAGCTGGGCCGGATCGCCGTTGGCCAGCACTTCGGCGCGCGCGACCTCCCAGAGCTGATAGCCGATGACGTTGCCTTTGTTCGAAAAGAAACTGAGCTTGCGACCGACGTCGATCGGCCGCTCGTCCGAAGGGACCGCGCCGAGATTGCCGCGCATCAGGTTCTGGCGTACCGCGCTGCGACCGCCGGCCTTGACTTCCTCGAACTGGAAGCTGAGGCGGGCGATGATCACCTGGTCTCCCGGCCGCCGGTCGTCCATGCCGCGAACGAACGCACGGTGCGGCTCGGCCGAGACGTAGCGCGTATCCTCGTTGGCCACGACATAGGGCAGACCGGCCAGCTCTTCGTCATCGACGACTCTGGGCTTGAGCAGGAACGGCTCGATCACGCTGAGCGACACCGTGGTCACCGGGCCGGTGGTCTCGCTGCGGCGAATCTCCGGCGACAGCCGGCGCGTGGCGTCGAGCACCAGTCGGGGCTGGCCGTCGACGTAGATCAGCGACAGCCGGTCGCCCGGATAAATCAGGTGCGGATTCTCTACCTGCGGGTTGGCCTGCCAGATGGCCGGCCATTGCCACGGCCTGGTCAGGAACCGGCCGGCGATATCCCACAGCGTGTCCCCTTCACGCACGATGTATTCATCGGGATGATCGTCACGGAGCTCGACCTCCTGCGCCGCCAGCGGCAGTGCCACCAGCAGTGCGATCAACAATACCCAAATCTTTTTCATTTTCTATCTCCCAGGTCCGCCGCCACGCTGAAGCCCGATTTGAAGCCCGGCTGTTGAAGCCCGGGTTCGGGATTGACTGCATTAGCCGCAATTTCGAACAGGCCTTATCGACTGTCGATTTGCGCTACCTGCGCTATCATACCCATATTGAACGGTTTTTCCACCCTTGGGAACCCGATTCGTCAATTGAAATCCGAGACTTAGTGCACAAAGTTCATGCCATGACCCAGCTGACCATACTCCAATTTCCCGATCCGCGGCTGCGCAACATCGCCAGGCCGGTCGACGAAGTCACCGATTCGGTTCGGCGACTGGCCGACGACATGCTCGAGACAATGTACGCCGCGCGCGGCATCGGGCTTGCCGCCACGCAGGTCAATCGCAGCCTGCGCATTCTGGTACTCGACCTCAGCGAAGAGCGCGACCAGCCGCAAGTCATCATCAATCCCGAAATCGTCGGCCGCGAAGGAAGCCAGCTGTGTGAGGAAGGCTGCCTGTCGGTTCCCGGCGAGTATGCCGAGGTCGAGCGTGCCGAGAATATCCGCGTCAAGTGTCTGGATCGCGACGGCAACCCGGTGGAATTCGATGCCGACGGGTTGCTGGCGGTGTGCATCCAGCACGAAATCGACCATCTGGACGGCAAGGTATTCGTCGACTACCTGTCTGCGTTGAAGCGTCGAATGATCGAAAAACGCATCAAGAAGGCACGCCAGCAGGAACGCGAGCCCGCCCATCAGCCGGTCTGACCCCGGACGGCGGACAGGCATGTCGCCGCCCCGCCGCGGCCACCAGGAAATTCGTTGACAAAGCCCACAATCGTCTTTGCCGGCACGCCCGAATTCGCCTGCCCCGCCCTGGCCGCGCTGATCGCGCGCAACCGGCCCGTGGCGGTGCTGACCCAGCCGGACCGGCCGGCCGGCCGCGGCCGCAGGCTCGTCGCCAGTCCGGTCAAACGGCTGGCGGCCGAAGCCGGCGTCGAGGTGCTTCAGCCCGATTCACTCAAGCCCGCCGATGCGCATCAAGCGCTGTCAAAGCTGAAACCGGACCTGCTGGTGACCGCGGCTTACGGGCTGCTGCTGCCGCGAAAGGTGCTTGACCTGCCCGCGCTGGGCTGCTGGAATCTGCATGCCTCGCTGCTGCCGCGCTGGCGCGGGGCCAGCCCCATCCAGCAGGCCGTCCTGGCCGGCGATTCGCGTACGGGAATAACGCTGATGAAGATGGATGCCGGACTCGACACCGGCGACATGCTGATGCGCGCCGAGACCGCCATCGAATCCCGGGAAACCGCCGGCGAACTGCACGACCGCCTGGCTGAAATGTCGGCGGCGCTGCTGATCGAGGCGCTGGATCGCCTGGCCGACGGCACGCTGCCGCAGCCGACGCCGCAGGACGACGCGCTGGCCACGCACGCCCCGCTGATCCGTAAAGCCGACGCCCTCATCGACTGGCGGCTGGATGCCGGGACGCTCGAACGACAGGTATGCGCCTACAACCCCTGGCCGGTGGCACACGGCGAAATCGAAGGCACGCCGGTTCGCGTCTTTCGGGCGCGGGCGATCAAAAAAGAAGAGCCCAACGGTTTCGCGCCCGGCACGCCGGTCGCCGGCGGAACCGACGCGATTCGGATTGCCTGTGGAAACGGCATCCTGGAAATTCTCGAACTCCAGGCGCCGGGCCGCAAGCGCGTTTCCGCCCGGCAATGGCTGAACGCCCACCCGGACTGGAGAAGATGAAAAAGCGCTGCAAATCTGCTGCGTGGCCGCTCGTGACGATTTACAGCGCTTTTTCCCGTTCTCTTTGCGTCGTTGCGGGAGCTTGTCGATGAATGCGGCTGCAGGCGCGGAAGCGCGGCTGGTGGCGGCGCGCGCGCTGGTGGCGGTGTTCGACCAGCGACGCAACCTGGGCGATGCGCTGGCCGATCTGGACCGCCAGCTTGGCGACAGCCGGGACCGGGCGCTGGTCCGGCGGCTTTGCAACCGCGTGCTTCGGGACTATCCCGCGCTGGCGTGGCGTCTGGACCAGCTGATGCGCAAGCCGCTTCCGCGCAAGGCCCGGGAGATTCATTTTCTGCTGCTGCTGGCGCTGGACCAGCTGATCGAAGGGCGCGAACCCGCCCACGCGGTGGTGCACGCAAGCGTGGCGGCAGCCCGAAGCGCCGGCCAGCATCACCTCAGCGGCCTGGTCAACGCCGTGTTGCGCAATCAGCAGCGCCGCGCCAAAGAACTGGAAGCGAAAATGCCGCACGATCCCGCGCTGCGTCTGGGCTACCCGGCCTGGCTGCTGGATGCGATTCGGCACGACTGGCCGGATGACTGGCGCGAAATCGCCGAGGCCGGCAACCGAAAACCGCCGTTCTGGTTGCGCGTCAACCGTCGCCGCAGCACGCCCGAGGATTTGCGCCTCAAGCTGGCCGCCAACGGCATCCAGGCCGCCACCAGTCCTCACTTTCCGGATGCGCTTGGACTCGACCACCCGGCCCGGGTGAGCCGCCTGCCGGGATACGCCGAGGGTGAATTCTCGGTCCAGGACGCCGGCGCGCAGGCCGCGGCTGCGCTGCTGGAACTCGAAGACGGACAGCGCGTGCTCGACGCATGCGCCGCACCCGGCGGCAAGGCGGCGCATATACTCGAATGCGCGGATGTCGCATTGACCGCGCTGGAAGTCGATCCACGGCGGGCCCGATACATCGACCAGACTTTCGACAGGCTGGGCTTGCAAGGACGGGTTGTCATCGGCGATGCGGCGACGCCGGAGGCCTGGGACGATGCCGACCGGTTCGACCGCATCCTGGTGGACGCACCGTGCTCGGCCACCGGCGTGCTTCGCAGGCATCCCGACATCCGATGGCAGCGCCAGCCCGGCGACATCGAGGAAAACGCGCGCTTGCAGGCCCGCATCCTGGACGCGCTCTGGCCGCTGCTTGCGCCCGGCGGATTGCTTGTCTACGCCAGCTGTTCGATACTGCACGCCGAAAACCGTGATCAAGCAAGAGATTTCATTGCCCGCCATGCCGATGCGCAACTACACGAAGCGGACCTGGAAGATGCCGTGGCGACCGATCCGGGCCGCCAGATTCTCCCGGGCAGTCTCGATAGGGACGGCTTTTATTATCTTGGTCTGCGCCGGATGCAGTGACGGCGGCGGCAATACCGCTGACGGCCGCCTGGAAATCGACCCGAGCATGGTCTGGCGCGGGGAAGCGCTGGACATCGACGCCGGCGTGGCGTTCGACCCCACCGCGATAATGCGCGAAGCGCTCGAAAGCGGCGTCGACCTTGAGCTCGAGATCGTGACCCGAGTGAGTCGGAAAATGGGGCCGATCGCATTGATAGAAGAGGAACGTCGTCACCCCATCACCATCCGTTTTCTGCCGCTGACCGAGCAGTGGCAGCTGGAAATCGACGCGATCCAGTCCAATTTTCCGCGGCTGTGGCTGCTGCTGGATGCGTTGCAGCAAGGGCGCAGCTACTCGACCGGACTCACGCGCGAGCGCACTCGCGGCAACTCGTGGCAGGTGCAGGCGCGCGCCCGGTTCAACCGCGAGGCGCTGCCGTCGCCGATGCATCTGCCTTCGCTCGTATCCTCCGACTGGCGCCTGGCCGGCACCTGGCATACATGGCAAATCGACGCGTCCTGAGCCGTTTCTTCCGCATCCTGCCGCTGGCGGCCGTCGCCGGCCTGCTGCTGGTTGCGCTTTTCCTGGTCGCAAGCGTCGAGCAGGAATCAAGCCGGCTGGGCAGCATGAGCCTGACCATCCTGCTGCTGACCGGGATCGCGCTGCTGGTGCTGCTGGCCGTGATCGGGCAGCGCCTGGTCCGCCTGATTCGGGATGTTCGCGCCGCCGCACCCGGCGCCCGGCTTCGCGCCAGGCTGGTCGGCGTGTTCATCGCGCTTGCCCTGCCGCCGGTGGTCGTGGTGTATCTGTTCTCGGTGGAATTCCTGAACAACACCATCGATGGATGGTTCGACACCGGCGCCGAGCCCGCGCTGGCCGACTCGATCGAGATGGGCCAGCTGTTTCTCGACCTGCGCACGCGACAGGCGCGAGATCAGATTGCCCGCATTGCCGCCGGTCTGCCGCCGGGGGCGGATGAAGACGAGCTGCTGGACTACCTGTTTGCGCGGGTGTCTTCGGCCGGGCCGGCCGAGTTGACCATGCTCACGCCGACCGGCCGGGTCGAAACCCTGGTGCACATCGATCCACAGCGCATGGTGTCGGACCTGCCGTCGGCGTTCGCGCTGAATCAGGCGATACGCGGCGACGAATACAGCGCTGCCGAAGCCGGCGACCAGGGGTTGCGCATTCGCGTCCTGGTCCCGGTTCAAAGCACGCCGGGCGGCGCTACCGATCGGGTGCTGCAGGGCATATTTCCGTTGCCCGGAAACTTCTCCGAACTCGCCACCCGCATCGAACAGGCCTATTTCCGCTACGAAAACATCTCGTTCCTGCGCCAGCGCCTGCAGCAAAGCTTCGTCCTGATCCTGTCTCTGGTACTCGGGGTGACCGCCCTGCTGGCCATCCTGCTGGCGTTCAACGCCGCGCGTCGCCTGGTGCGCCCGATTCGCGATCTGGCGCAGGCGACCGAGTTGATGCGCGCCGGTGAATTTCCCGAGACCCTGGATGTCGCCAGCCGCGACGAGCTGGGCTTCCTGGTTGATTCATTCAACAGCATGGCCAGCCAGCTCAATCGAACCCAGCGGCTGCTCGAATCGCAGCGCCATTATCTGGAAACGCTGCTGGAGAGATTGTCGGCCGGCGTCATTGCATTCGACAGCCGGCGGCGGCTGAGTGCGGCCAACAGCAGCGCCTCGGATATCCTGGGGGTGCAGTTGAGCGATCTGCAGGGCCTGGAAATCGACGAATTGCGCGATCGTCTGCCTGAACTGGGCAAGCTGTTCGACGTCATCGCCCAGCGCATCGATGATTCAGGCGACCTGTGGCGGCAGGAAATCAAGCTCGAACGCGCGGACCGGGCGCTGGCGCTGGTATGCCGCGGCTCGACCCTGCCGGATTCGGGCGAGCCCGGGCGTACAGGCCACGTCGTGGTCTTCGACGACGTGACCGTGCTCGACCAGGCCCAGCGCCAGGCCGCCTGGGCCGAGCTGGCGCGCCGCCTGGCGCATGAAGTCAAGAATCCGCTGACGCCGATCCGGCTGGCTGCCGAGCGCCTGCAGCTGCGGCTGGGCGACGACGGCGACCCGGACCGTGCACGGCTGGTCCAGCGCGCCACCGGCACCATCATCAACCAGGTCGACAGCCTCAGGCGCCTGGTCGACGCTTTCGGCGACTACGCGCGCCCCGGAAGCAGCCGGCGCGAGCCGCTGGAACTGGAACCGCTGATCAGCGGCATCGTCGACCTGTGGTCGGCCGGCGATACCGGTGTCCGGTTCGAGCTCGACCTCGAACACGGCAATGCGCGCCCTGTCGGCGATGCGGGCCAGTTCCAGCAGGTGCTGAACAACCTGGTGCAGAATGCCCGTGAGGCGCATCCCGACGGCGCGCCGCTTATGCGCATCCATTCGGAAGTCCACACCGAGGGCGAAGACGAGTGGCTGGCGCTGGAAGTCTCCGACGACGGACCCGGCTTCGACCCCGACATCCTGCCTCGGGTATTCGAACCCTACGCCAGTACCAAGCCACGCGGTACCGGCCTCGGGCTGGCCATTGTTCATCGCATTCTGGACCAGATGGGCGGCCGGATCGAGGTCGAGAACGCGCCGCAAGGCGGCGCCTTGATTCGACTGCAGCTACCGTTGCGATCGTGATCGATGCGCTATCCTCTGCCCCAGGGAAATCAAACCCGGAATAATCCGGGTTGAAAGGAGCTGCCGTCCGATGGCTGCGACCATCTTGATCGTTGACGACGAACCGGATATCCGCGAACTGATCGGGGAAATCCTGGCCGACGAGGACTACGTGCCGGTACTGGCCTCCTGCGCGGCAGAAGCCCGCGAGCGGCGCATCGAGTCCGATCCGGACCTGATCCTGCTCGACGTCTGGATGCCCGACAGCGACGGCATCAGCCTGCTGCGCGAATGGCGAGAGCAGGACACGCCGCTGTGTCCCGTGGTGATGATTTCAGGCCACGGGTCGGTCGAAGCCGCGGTCGAGGCCACTCGATACGGGGCCAGCGATTTCATCGAAAAACCGGTCTCCATGGCGCGGCTGCTCAACACCGTGCGCAAGGCGCTGGCCGGCGGCCGGGATACCACGGCCGCCTCGACGGCCGACGCACGAGGCGGCGACGTTCCGGAACCCATGGGACGATCGGCCGCGGTGGGCGCCCTGCGCGAGCGTCTTGCGGTCGTCGAACCGGCACACGGCAATGTGCTGATCATCGGCGAGGCCGGGAGCGGTCGATCGACCCTGGCGCACTGGATACACACGCGTTCACCGGCAGCGGGCGCAAGCCTTCACGAGATCGCCTGTGGCCCCGGCAGCAGCCAGCTGGCCCGGCTTGAAAACGCGTCTAACGAGCCGGCGACGCTGATACTGGATCATTTCGAGGCGCTGGGTGACGATGACCGGGCGCGGCTCAACCGCCTTCTGACCCGCACCTCCTCGCCGGTTCGCGTCATCGCCATCGCCACCCCGGGGCTGCAGCAGCGCGCCGCGGCCGGGCACTTCGACAACGCGCTCTATCAGCGCGTGGCCGAGAGCGTGCTCGAGGTACCGGCACTGCGCGAGCGAAGCGAGGACATTCCGGAACTGGTGCGCTACCTGGCCGAGCAGCTGCCGGCGCGCGAAAATCTTCCGTACCGGCCGGTGCCGGTACGGGTGCAGAATCAGCTGCGCCAGCACAACTGGCCGGGCAACCTGCGAGAGCTGGCCAATTTGCTGCGCCGGCTGCTGCAAACCGGCAGCGAGACGCCGGTGGAACCAGACGAGGTGACCGCGCTTCTAAAATACGCCGATCCCGACCAGGCACGCACCATGGCCGCAGGGCATTCGCCGCTGTTCGAACTGCCGCTGCGCGAGGCCCGCGAGGCCTTCGAGCGTCAATACCTGATCACCCGCCTCCGCCGTGCCGACGGCAGCGTCGGCCAACTCGCCGAGGCCGTCGAAATGGAGCGCACGCACCTGTACCGCAAGCTCAGGCAGCTCGGCATCGATCCAAAACAGGTCCAGGAAGAAAACGAATGAGGATCATCATTCTCGGCGCGGGGCAGGTCGGCTCCGGCATGGCGCATTCCCTGTCACGCGAGGAAAACGATCTTTCGGTCGTCGATACCGATCCGGAACGGCTGCGCGAACTGCAGGAAAAGCTCGACATCCGGACGGTGCTGGGGCACGCCTCGCGGCCCGAAACGCTGATCCGCGCCGGCATCGACGATGCCGAACTGCTGATCGCGCTGACCAATTCCGACGAAACCAACATGATTGCCTGCCAGGTGGCCTACTCGCTGTTCAACACGCCGACCAAGGTCGCCCGGATCCGCGCCGCCGATTACCTGGCGCATCCCGAGTTGTTCACCCGTGAAAATACGCCCGTCGACTTCCTGATCAGCCCCGAGAAGCTCGTGACCGACCACGTTCAGCGTCTCATCGAATATCCGGGCGCGCTGCAGGTGCTGGATTTCGCAGACGGCCGCGCCCAGCTGGTCGCCACCCGCGCAGTGCGCGAAGGCAAGCTGGTCGGGCGCGCGCTCAAGAGCCTGCCCGACGAACTGCCCGCCGGGGTCGATGCCCGGGTGGCGGCCATATTCCGGCGCGACGAGGCCATCATTCCGGAAGGCGACACCATCATCGAAGTCGACGACATGGTGTTCTTCCTCGCCCCGACCCAGGAAATCCGGGATGTGATGGCAACCTTCGGCAGCACCGCCGGACCCGCCCGCCGTGTGCTGCTGGCCGGCGGCGGCAATATCGGCGCGGCGCTGGCCAGGCGGCTGGAGCGCAATCTCCACGTCAAGATCATCGAACGCGACCCCAAACGCGCCGAACGCATCGCGGAAGTGGTCGATACCTCCATCGTGCTGGTCGGCGACTGCGCCAACGAGGACCTGCTGCGCGAGGAAGGCATCGACGAGATGGATATCTATTGCGCGCTGACCAACGACGACGAGGCCAACATTCTCTCTTCAATGCTGGCCAAGCGCATGGGGGCGCACAAGGTCATCACGCTGATCAACCGCGCCGCCTACGTCGACCTGGTCGAATCCGACCGCATCGACGTCGCCGTCAGCCCGCAGCAGATCACCATCGGTGCGCTGCTGGCGCTGATCCGCAAGGGCCACATGGTGCGCGTGCACTCGCTCCGGCAGGGTGCTGCCGAAGCTATCGAAGTTGTCGCCCACGGCGACCCGGGCCGGTCGCGCATCGTCGGGCGCGAGATCGGCGCCATCAAGTTGCCGAAATCAACCACCATCGGCGCCGTGGTCCGAGGTGATGAAGTACTGATGGCACACCACAACGTGACCATCGAGCCCGAGGATCACGTGATCCTTTTCGTGGCGGATAAGCGCGAAATCGCGGAAGTTGAGCGCCTTTTCGCCGTAGAAGCCGTTTTTGTCTGATGCGCGCCTACGCGCCGGTACAGCGGGTGGTCGGGGCGTTGTTGATGTTTGTCAGCATCGGCTTTGCCCCGCCGCTGGCATTTGCCTGGTTTTCCTCCGACGGCACAGCCGGCTCATTCGTTTTCAGCATGGCCGCCGTCGCGGCCATCGGCGCCGGGATGTACTGGCCGGTTCGCGACAACCGGCGCGAACTGCGGGTCGCCGACGGCTTCCTGGTTGTAGTTGCGTGCTGGGGGGCCGTAGCGCTGGCCGGCGCCCTCCCGTTCATGCTGGTACTCGACATCAGCCTGGCGGATGCCGTTTTCGAATCGACCTCGGGCATCACGACCACCGGCGCCACCGTGCTTTCCGGCCTGGAAGAGATGCCGATCTCGATCCTGTGGTACCGCCAGCAGCTCCAGTGGATGGGCGGCCTCGGCATCATCGTGCTCGCCGTGGCGATCCTGCCCATGCTCAGGATCGGCGGCATGGAAATTTACAAGGCCG
>Ga0209936_1000812_pt1 | contig 17855 bp, 18 predicted proteins | sample SalPonR1_A_D1_MG_FD_185694 | JGI IMG/M metagenome (GOLD analysis project Ga0209936, IMG submission 185694) | Salt pond soil microbial communities from South San Francisco under conditions of wetland restoration - Salt Pond MetaG R1_A_D1_MG... ... | reverse complement strand
GCCGCTGGTCGAACCCTCCTTGTGATGGTCGGAGGTTCGAACCCTTCCGGGCGCAAAAATAAAAAAGCCCCGCCTCGCGCGGGGCTTTTCTTATTTATGGCGCGCCCGGAAGGATTCGAACCTCCGACCGCCTGGTTCGTAGCCAGGTACTCTATCCAACTGAGCTACGGGCGCGTGCAAGCCGCATATTGTCATTCAGCATTCCGGATTTGTCAACCGGTATGCGTATTCAATGCGTCCAGCCTCGGGTGGATCAGGCGGCGGTAGAGGGGCGGTATGAAAGCGATCGGAAGCATGGCCGAGTAGCCCAGCGGCAGTTGCGGTGCGTCGGTCCAGCTTCTCAGTTGGGTAAACGGCCGGCTCGGATAGGCGTGGTGGTCGGAATGGCGCTGGAGCTGCAACAGCATGCCGTTGCTCAGCCAGAAATCGGAATTCCAGGAATGCCGCGGCGTCGGCCGTTCATAGCGCCCGTTCTCGAGCTGCCGGCGCTTGAGACCGTAATGCTCGACGTAGTTGATGACCTCCAGCGAACCGGCCGCCACCAGACCCTGCACCACAAAGGCCGCCACGCCAACCCAGCCGGCGAGCAGCCATGCCACAGCCGCAAAGGCAATGACCACAAGTTGCCAGCCGATCAGTTCGTTTCGTAGCGAGATAGGCGATTTTCCCATGCGCCGAAGGCGCTCGGCTTCCAACCGCCAGCCGTTGATGGTGTTTCGGATCAGCGCGCGCGGCACGAACGTGTAGACGATATCGCCGCGCCGGGCGGAAGACGGATCTTTTTCTGTCGCGACCCAGACGTGGTGACCCCGGACGTGCTCGATCTTGAAGGTCGCATAGTTGACCGTGCTCAACAACAAGCCGCCGATGGTCCGGTCGACGCGGCTCTTGCGATGAATCAGTTCGTGCGCGACGTTGATCGCCAGCACGCCGCCGACGTATCCCAGCGAAAGAATCCACAAGATGCCGGCCCACCACGGCATGGCAGGCAATACAGCGAGCGAACCGAACACTACGGCGATCTGTGCCGGCAGGCACAGCCACGGCACCAGACGGCGGTTCAGCCAGGTGTCCTGTGCGTCGACCGGAGGCTGGCGGTCGCGCCCGATCAGCCAGTCGGTCAGCGGCAGCAATCCATACAGCCAGACGATGGGCAAGGCAGTCCAGAGAAAACTCCCGGTCATCTGAACAAGCCACCACGACAGCGGCATCAGCGCCGGCACAGAAAAAACCAGCCAGTAACCAACGGGTCGCAGGCGGACTTTGACGGAACGTGTGTCAGGCATTGTGACAGCTGTCATCGTAAGCATCCTCGTATCGAATCGGCAAGCGATATCGGCCCGCGATCACGCCGAACGCTGCAGGGCATCTGCATGGACGGCGATTTACCGACATCTCGACTGGCTGCCGATTAGAACCACAGTATAGAAGCCGGGCACGACTGCGCGCAAATTCTCAAAATGCAGCCGAGTCGGCCGCCAATCAGGTAGTCAAGGTACATCTCCGGACGCCGGCACTGAAAGCACATGGGAATGACAATCATTAGTCTTTCACGTAAACTTGATATGATTTTTTTTAACTTCGGACATGGTCGCGTTGGTCATGTTTTTCCAAAAACCCTGATTACAACAGGAGCATACAGAAATGAAAACAGGTCGAATCGCATTGCTCGCCACTGCCATGGCGGTGCCTCTTTCATTGCAGGCCGACGATCATGCGGCGCGAGGACACGTCGATGATGCAACGATTGCGGCGCAACATGAGGTCCTTGCCCGCAATACAGCCGGAAAAGGCTTCGGTCCGCAATCGCCACGCGACATCGATTCTGCGGCAGGCAACAACCAGCGGATCTTCTCGACGGCGCCTGATTACGACCAGATGAACCTGTGCAATATTCACTTTCACAAGCACGCCGAACACAAGGGCGGGGAATTCACGACCTATGCCGGCAACGGCGACGGGCTGGGCTACGGGACCGGCTATCGCTATTCCGGAACGCTTAGCGAAAGCGAGCGAGCACCCGTCGGTGGCGCCATTTGCCCGACCGAAAAGGATTCTCTGGTGCCCGGCGACACGATCGAGTTGCACTACGTCCACACCACGGCCAAGATCGAACCCGGTCCGACACTCGGTGCCTGTCTGAGCGACTCGATCGGCAATCCGCAGCTGCGAGTCGAGACTCAGGTCTATGTTCTTGTCAACGACGCTTCTGCCCGGGATTTCGGTGAACTGACCGAACTGGGTATCGTCGACGGTTATCATCAAGCACTCAATATCCCGGGCGATACCGGAGAACCGGTGCAGTACGCCGGATCGACCACCGGCCCGGCGTACAACGAAAACGGCTCTCCGCTTCAGGTCAGCTGGAGCGTGCGGCCAGAAGTGGCCCGGGTCAATATCGACACGGTAGGCACCTGGTGCGAGGACAACATTTTCGATGAGACCGGCGCGCACGGCGTGCGCAACCTGGTCGTCAATCCCGACTTGCTCTCGGAAATCGATTCCTGAACGACCCTTCGGCCTGCCGCGGGACACCCGCGGCAGGCCGATGATCTCGCTGGTTTTCCCGTGGACCGCGAAATCATAAGGCAAGGCAGTCTTTCCCGGCGCGAACGCCGTGCCCCCGCCCGCCCGCCCGGCCGGTCCCATCAGTGCACAATGCAGTTCCCGCGCCCGAGCCGAGGTGTTGCCATGTCTCCGGAAACCGTTTTTCAGATTGCCCAGCCAATCGCCCTTGCAGGCTGGTTCATGTTGCTGTTCGCGCCGCTGATGCCCAAACTCGCCGATCGAGTGGCCGGTTATGCCATCCCGATTCTGCTCGCCCTGGTGTACGCCGTCATGCTTGTTGTCTACATGCCGGAGGGCGAAGGCGGATTTGGCAGCCTGCCCGAGGTGATGAAGCTGTTCACGATACCGGGTCTTGCGATGACCGGCTGGCTGCATTACCTGGCGCTAGATCTGTTCATCGGCGGCTGGGAAGTTCGCACTGCCCGCCGCGAAAATATTTCGCACTGGCTGGTGCTCCCCTGCCTTGCGTTGACGCTGCTGGCCGGGCCGATCGGGCTTTTGCTGTTCCTGGCGCTGTGCTTCTGGAAGGCAAGACCTGGAGCGACGCCTCGGAACGCCTGACGCGCCGGCAAACGGAACACCGGCCTGCAGGTGTATGAAAGCGACCAAACACGCTACAATATGCGGCTAGCGAACGGTCAGGCTATATCGCCGGGTGTCGAAATCACGGGCTCCAGGCGAGACCCTGGCCGCCGCGCTTACAATCTGAACAAGGTTCTGCGGAGAGGTGCCGGAGTGGTCGAACGGGCTCGCCTGGAAAGTGAGTGTACGGGTTAAACCGTACCGAGGGTTCGAATCCCTCCCTCTCCGCCATTTTTATACAAGTCGATTTTGGAGAGGTGGCAGAGCGGTCGAATGCGGCGGTCTTGAAAACCGTTGAAGGTTTGTAGCCTTCCGGGGGTTCGAATCCCTCCCTCTCCGCCAGACACGGACAGCCCCGCGCCAGCGGGGTTTTTCGTGTCTGGGGGGAGAGGGCGCCCGGATTCGAACCCGGGAAAGTACCGAGTGCTGTGACTTCGCTTAACCGCTCTTCGCACGACCAGGCGATTTTGTTGGGTAAGCAAGAAAGCTGGTTCGAACCGAGCGCAGCGAGCTCGATGCGAAGCAACCCGCAGCGCAGCGAAGGGCAAGCGCCGCAGGCGCGCAATCCATCCCCGCTCTCCGGCAGTCACGTACCGGACCTGCGCCGACGGCCCGCCAGCAGAATCAACCGCAGTGCAATTCCGAAAAACATCACGCTTTGAATGGTCGCGTACATCAAGGCATTGAACCAGTAGCCGAACACAATGGCGTTCCGAGCGCAAGCATGATCACGCTCATAAGGTAAAGCATCGGCATGCTCATCAGTTCATCGGTTCGCGCCATATTGAAGGCCAGCCGATAACCTTTTTGGATCGATCGTCCAGATACCGCCCAGCAACGCCAGGGCGAGCAAGGCAGAAAACCTGACATCCGATTCAGACAGGCCCGAGACGAATTCGTATGCAACCAGGACGAGCACGATTGCGCCCACGGCCATGATGATGCGCCCGGCTTTCGCGGCTTCCTGGACTGACAGCTCCCGGTCCATCATTCGTCGGCCCTGGCAGGGTACTCCCCCAGTTTCTCACCGTCGGTCGTCACCCCCAGGCCCAGGACAGTGCGATTGGCATAGCAGAAATAGGCCGTGATCTGATTGATTTCCAGGATCTCGCCGTCATTCCAGCCGGACTTCCGCAACAGGTTGATTTCGCTTTCGGAAACCTCTGCCGGGACCAGCGCGAGCTGCTCGGAATAGGCAAGCGCCGCGCGCTGGCGGATGTCGAAGGCTTCCTCGCGCGGGCCACCTTTCAGTGCGCGGCTCCAGGCCTCTTCGCGCTCCGGATTCGACAGCGCCCGTCCCATTCCGGCCATATGGTGGTCGACGCAGTAGTCGCAACCGTTGACCCGGCTGACCAGCACCCCGATGGCCTCGGCAAATGCCGGGTCCAGGCTGTTGCGCGAATCGTGAAGCACAGCCCGGTACAGCGCCATGTGGCCTTCAAGCATATGCGGCCGGAGGCTGTGGGCCAGCAGAATCTGATCCACCTGGCCGCCGCCGGAGCGCTCGTAGATTCTTGCGAGCCTGCCTTCGGCTTCGGACGGCTCGATGATATTGATCCAGGTCACGGGCGGGTCGACTCCATACTCGGCTCGTGCAGACAATAGAATAAACGATCCAGCTCGATGCAAGGCCCGACGAGTGGACGGGCCTTGAGGTCGCGATGCGACGGATCAGGCGGAAATCAGGCGACCGGCTTCTCGAACACGAAGATGCCCCAGGCGAGATGGCCCTTGCGGCCGCCGTCCACCCAGTGCTGCAATCCAGCTTGCATGCGCTCGATGTAGTCCTCGCTGACACCGCGTTCGCGCAGTTCGTCGGCGTTTTCGATAAGCGCCTGGCGCACCCGCGCATAGTGGCGCGGCAGCTGGTGCGAGCGATCGTCGAATTCGACTTCCTGCATGCCCAGTTCACCGAGGGCTTCGCGATAGAACGCGGGTGATGCCAGCGAATCCAGATGGAGTCGGTCGTAGATCGGCTGGAGCTGGTCTGTCGGCGCGTCGTCGGCCTGCATCGGGTCGGTGAATACCAGGCGGCCACCGGGCTTGAGTACGCGGGCCGCCTCGGCGCAGACCTTGGCACGATCACCGGAATGAAGGAACGCATCCTGAGACCAGACCAGGTCGAACGCGGCTTCTTCGAAGTCCAGCGCAGTAAAATCTCCGTCGACCACCTGGATATTCCGATCGAGGCCCGCCTCGATGTTCATCCGTCGGTTGCGCTCGTTTTCGACCTCGCTCAGGTTCAGCGCTACACACTGGCAACCGAAATGCTCGGCCAGGTAGCGCATCGAACCACCGTAGCCGGCACCGAGATCAAGCACCCGGGTGGCGGTATTGATTTCGCCGGCGAGCTCGGCCATACGATGCACGGTTCGACGGCTGGCGTTCGCGATGGGCTCGTCATCGGTCTGGTAAAGACCGATATGGATGTCCTCACCGCCCCAGATGTGGAAATAGAAATTATCCGCATCGGTGCTGTTGTAGTATGCGCGCGCAGTTTCGACCACGTCCGAATATTGCTGGCTGCTCATGCCTTGTCAACCTCTCGCGTGGTCTCGGCATCGTCTTCATCGATGTCTTCGGCACCGTAGTATTTCTTCTCTGCGACATGAACATAGAAGTCGGGCGTGCCAGTGCTTTCCTCGTCTTCGAAGTCGGCATAGGTCGCAATCTTCTGGAACCCGACTTCCTGCATCAGCCCACGCACATAATCGCGTCGAATCGGGCACATGTTCAAGTAATACACGGAATCATCCGGGAACGTGTAGCGGAATCTTGCCAGCCCTTCGTCGACATGCTCGGGCTCGGCACTTACCTGATGACCGCAATAATAGAACTTGTGCTTGGTGGAGAAGCCTTCATCCAGGATCGCATCGTAGTTGCGCTGATCGAGAATCAGGCAACCGTCATGTTTGAGGACCGCATAGAACTCGGCGAGCGCCTTGCGCCGGTCGCGCTCGTCGAACAGATGATTGAATGAATTGCCCAGGCAAATCACGGCATCATAAGCCGCGTGCACATCCTGATTCAACCAGCGCCAATCGGCCTGGATGGTCCTGAGGATATGCCCCCGATTACGACCGTTCTCGAAAGCCTTGGCCAGCATTGCAGCCGAGCCGTCGACGCTACAGACTTCAAAACCGGCCTCGATCAATCGAACCGAATGAAACCCGGTGCCGGTAGCGACATCCAGAATTCTTTTAGCGCCCCGCTCCTTGAGCATCTTGATGAAGAAATCACCTTCGCTCTCGTAGCGGGCGTCCCAGTCGATGAGCTCATCCCACTTGTCGACAAAACCCTCGACGTATTCCTGCTGATAGTGATCCGACTCCCGGACTTCCACGGGATCCTTGCCGAAATCCTGCGAGCTCTCTTCTGCGATATTTGACTGTGTGATAGCTGCCTCCGTTCGATTGAGTTACAGGAACAAGCCGTGCCGCGAAGCGCGCGCGCAAGCAGTAAGCGCGCGGTCTGCAACGACGAAGTTCGAAATCGGATTGTTCATGAAAGGTTTGCGAAACGCGCCTTTATCTGCACGATGTACCTGTCGAGATACCAACGTACGTTTTTAGCGCGAACGCGTTTTTTTATTACGCGGTTGTCGAAGTTTGCGCTTCGAGCATTTTCCTACTATAACGCGATCGTGCTCGAGTTTCACGTCTGCCTCACGTCAATCGCGCACATCGATCGGACCCGGACGATCAATCGGCAGATCGCGAGCGCCTGATCCAGTCGATGGTGTCGCCGAGCGAAGAATCCGGGCTTTTGCCCCTGCCGTCCAGCACCGAGCGGAATTCAACCGCCAGGCGCTTGCCTTCTTCTACACCCCACTGGTCGAAGGCATTGATGTGCCAGAGGGCACCGAGCAAATAGACGGCATGTTCGAAGTTGGCAAGGAGTTCGCCTATGCTTTCCGCATCGATTGTTTGCGCCAGCATCGTCAATACCGGATTGTTGCCCGGCAGCGCTCGCGACCGATCTTCTGCCGGCTTGCCGTTCACCAGCGCACTTGCCTGGCCAAGCAAATGCGAAAGCTGATCGCGCGCCCAGCCCGAAGGACCCTCGTTGCTCTGCGCGCTGCCCAACAGCATCATTGGATGCCGCTTTGTGCCCTGGTGAAGGGCCTGAAACAGGGAATGCTGCAGATCGGTACCCGCGCCGCCGAACACCAGGGGCGAGGTATGCGCCGGCGTCTGCGCACCTTTCAGATCCACGGACTTGCCAAGGCTCTCCATCACAAGCTGCTGGAGGTACTCGGCCAGAAGGCGGAGCGCCGGATCGTAGCTGACCACGCCCAGCGTATCGAATCCACGACCGCGCACCAGGCCGTCGAGAACCCGTGCCATGGCGTAAGCCGGCGAAGCTTCCAGGTCGCTTGCCAGTAGTTTGTCGGCCTGCGCCGCCCCGGCCAGCATTCGCTGCCACTGATCCGGACCGATTCGCGCGGCGGCGCTGAGCCCGACACTCGACCACAGCGAGAATCGTCCTCCCGTCCAGCCAGGGAAAGGCAGTACATTCGACTCGGCAACTCCAAATGTGCGGGCCCGCTCGACGTTCGCAGTCGCCGCCCAGATACGTTCAACGCCGGCCGAACCAAGCCACGCGCGAATGAGCGCCGCCTGGTTCAGCGTCTCGCTGGTCGAAAAGCTCTTCGAGGCCACCACCAGCGCCGTTGTATCGGGATCCAGCCGGTCCAGCAACCGGCTGATCCGCCTTGCATCCTGCGTGGCCAGCCACTCGACATGCACGGCGCTGTCGCCGGGATCCAGCGCATCTGCAACAAGCCTCGGCCCGAGATCCGAACCTCCGATGCCCGCGTGCAGGATTGTCCGAATCGGCGTTTCGCCGCGATAAAGACGGGCCGAGATGTCCAGCATTCGGCGTCTGGAGTTCTCGATCAGCGCGGCGTCTGCAGCGTCGACCATCTCGCCGGGCCGTTCTGCGCGAAGCGCCATATGCAGCGCCGGCTGATTTTCCGAGGGATTGACGATGGCGCCGGAGAACAGGTCGAAAACCGCGCGCCGAAGCCCGGCGGTGGCGGAAGCATCGAAAAATTCACGCCACTCGGCCAGCGTCAGCGGCGTGCGACTGACATCGAGCCGCCAATGGGCCGAACTTCGCACCATTTCAGTGGCGCGCTCGGGTTCATCACGCAGCAAGGCGCGAATGTTCCGAGTGTTGTTTTTTTGCAACAAGAGCGGGCCGCTCAGGCCGCCTGTGCCGGAATCTCGCCGGCAACACGCGCCACGCGATTGTTTTCATCCGGATAGACCAGCCGCGGACGGTGTGCGGTCGCCTCAAGCTCGTCCAGCGCGCCGTAGGCGCAGATAATCAGCAGATCGCCGGGTGAAGCCTTGTGCGCTGCGGCCCCGTTGACGCTGATCATGCCGGATCCGGCTTCGCCTCGAATGGCGTAGGTCACGAACCGCTCGCCGTTGGCGATATTATAGATATGTATTTGTTCGTACTCGATAATTCCGGAAGCCTCGAGCAGATTCTCGTCTATGGCGCAGGATCCTTCGTAATCAAGCTCAGCGTGGGTGACGGTGGCCCGGTGGATCTTGGCTTTCAGCATGTTCAGATTCATCGAAATATTCCATTCAGTTCGCAAGTACCGAGCCGCCAAAAAAAAAGCCTCCCCCCGGTGACGGGGAGAGGCAGCGTGTCGGAGTGATGTACCTCAAATCGCGCCCTGACACCTTGATTGCCGTTGCTGGAGTACCAAGGTTCGTGGTAACTGTACCACAACATTCGGCAATTTCCAACCCCGATTTGCGTATCAGAGACAAGATTGTCTCGTTACCGCAACATTGTCGATCAGCCTGGCCGATCCAAGACGAGCGGCCGCAAAAACGCGGTCGTTTTTCCCGTCTGCAGGACCCAGCGTATCGGCATTCCGGAATTCGACATATTCGGGCCGGAACCCCGCAGCGTCCAGACGCTCCATTCCAGACCGCCGAAGTGCGTCGAAAGTTCCCGCCCCCGGCTCGCCGGCCGCTTTTGCGAGCCTCAGAAGCACCCGGTGCAACGCCGGTGCGATCGCCCGCTCCGAATGCGTAAGGTAGCGGTTGCGCGAGCTCATGGCCAGCCCGTCGGGCTCGCGCACCGTCGGCAATGCGTCGATGGTCACGGGGATCGAGAAGTCCTCGGCCATATTGCGGAGGATCAGCAGCTGCTGGTAATCCTTTTCGCCAAACAGCGCACGCTGCGGACGAATCTGCCAGAACAGGCGCATGACTACATTGCAGACGCCGTCGAAGTGTCCGGGTCGGCGAGCGCCGCACAGGCAGTCGGCCAGACCGGACGGAGGCCGCACCGTGAAGCGGCGCTGTTCCGCGAGCGGATACATGGTCCCGACATCCGGCGCCCAGACCGCCGTGCAGCCCGCCGAAGCCAATGCTTCGAGATCATCGGCAAGGGTGCGCGGATATCGTTCGTAGTCCTCTCCCGGCCCGAACTGTTCAGGGTTGACGAATATGCTGGCGATCACCGCACCGTCGCGAGCGGCGTGCTCGACAAGCGCCAGATGGCCGGCGTGCAGATTTCCCATGGTCGGCACGAAATGCACCGGACGAGACTGGCCGTCGCGCCATGCCCGGAGCGCCTCGCAGTCATCAAGGACGGGAATGGTTTCAGGCCGGATCGGCATAGGATTCTTCATCCGTCGGAAACCGCCGGTTGCGCACGGCCTCGATGAATGCATGCACCGCCGCGTTCATCGAGGCGGAACCGAGCATGAAATCGCGCACGAAACGCGGTCTGCGCCCATTGCCGATACCCAGCGCATCGTATGACACCAGCACCTGACCGTCGACGCGCGCGCCCGCGCCGATGCCGATGACGGGAATGGCGAGATTTGCCGCCACTTCCGCCGCCAACAGGCGCGGAATGCATTCCAGCACCAGCATTGCGCAGCCTGCCCGCTCCAACGCCGCAGCATCTTCAAGCAGCTGCTTGCGCGCCTCGGGCGCCCTCGCCTGCACCCGGTAGCCGGACAGCTTGTGCACCGATTGCGGCGTCAATCCCAAGTGACCGCACACCGGCACCCCGAGTCCGGACAGTCGTCCGACGATGTCAAGCACCGATATCCCGCCCTCGAGCTTGACCATTTCAGCGCCGGCCTGCATCAGCGATCGCGCGGTTTCGATCGCGACGGCCTCGCTCGAATAGCTCAGAAACGGCATGTCGCCGATCAGCATTGCGCGCCGCGTCCCTCGCCGCACGCATTCGACGTGGTAGACCATTTGATCGACCGTAACCGGCACTGTGGAATCACGGCCCTGGATAACGTTGCCCAGCGAATCGCCAACCAGGATGCAATCGATGCCGGCGTCGTCGAATACGGCAGCCATGCTGGCGTCGTAAGCGGTCAGCATGCTGATCGGTGTCCCGGCACGCTTCATTTCAGCCAGCCTTGCAAGCGTGATCTTGGTTTGATCGGCCATCCTCAGGTTCCTTTGCCCGAAGCTTCGGATTGTGCAGAACGAACGCCGCTGGCATCCAGGTCAGCCAGCAACGCGGCAACCCGGGCCAGACCCGGGACTTCCAGTCTCGGCACAAGATCGGCCAGCGGCTTGAGTACGAACGCACGACGGGCCATTCGCGGATGCGGCACCACCAGGTCGGCATGCCGAATCACGACGTGGCCGAACAACAGCAGGTCCAGATCGATTGTTCTGGGACCCCATCGGCGATCGGGATCGCGTACCCGGCCAAGATCGTCCTCTATGCTTTGCATTCGGCGCAGCAGGTCCAGCGGCTCCAACGCGGTATCGAGCTCCGCGACGGCATTCAGGAAATCAGGCTGATCGACATCGCCCACCGGCGTGGTCCAGTAGCGCGGGGAACAGCGAATCAACACGCTGCGAGGCAATTCGGAGAGCGCTGCCAACGCCTGGTCCAGCTGTCGATGAACGTCGCCCTGGTTGCTGCCCAGGCCAATGAAAGCGCGTGTCATGAGCCCTGACGGGTCTTCGGCTGCGGTTTCTTGTTACGACCGAAGATCATTTCGTTGCGGGTCTCGGCATTCACTTCCTGCACTTCCGTCCACCACTTGGCCAGCTCGGCGGCAGCGGGGTCCTCGTCGGCGCGCAGCAACAGGAAATCGTACGCCGCACGGAACCGGCGTTCCTGCAGAAGACGCATTGCGCGCTTGCCTCGACGTTTCTCGAAACGCGGCTGAAACATCCAGATTTCCTTGGCCATGGTCGAAAAACGACGGTGAATGGAAACCCGGCTTGTATATTTCGAGAACACCTTTTCGCCGGCGGCAGCCAGGGCCTCCACGGGCGGCTGATCATTTTCCTCACGCCGCCTGGCCTCATCCCGCGCGCGCGGCCAGAACAAGGCCGCAAACAGAAAACCGGGCGTCACCGGCTTGCCTTCGGCAACCCGCTGGTCGGTATTGCAAAATGCCTGTTCGATCAGACCAGGCGGGTTTTCGGGCGATTCCAGCAGGCCGGGAAAAAGTTCGTGCCAGAGGCGGTATTCAACCAGCGTCTTGAAACCGTCCCAGGCGCCGCCGCCCAACAGCATCTTGAGCAACTCGTCGAGCAGACGCGCCGGGGGAATGCCGGCCAGAAGCGGCGCCATCCCGGCAATCGGCGTCTCGCTTGGCTCATCGATCTCCAGCCCGAGTTTCGACTTGAACCGTATCGCGCGCATCATCCTGACCGGGTCCTCGCGGTAGCGCAGCTCGGGATCTCCGATCAGCCTCAATTTTCGCCGTGCCACGTCGGCGTAGCCATCGGTATAGTCACGAATGGTCTCGTTGCTGGGGTCGTACATCAGCGCGTTGATCGTGAAGTCCCGGCGAATGGCATCTTCGGCCTCGCTGCCGAAAACATTGTCGCGCAGTACCCGCCCCCCGTCCTCGACACTGCGCTCACCGGTATCGCCGGTGCCTCGGAACGTCGCAACCTCGATGATCTCGCGCCCGAAACGCACGTGCGCCAGGCGAAACCGGCGCCCGATCAGCCGGGCATTCCGGAACAGTTCGCGCACCTGCTCGGGCGTCGCATCGGTACCGACGTCGAAATCCTTGGGGGTGAAACCGAGCAGGAGATCACGCGGCGCGCCGCCAACCACATAGGCCTTGAATCCCGCGCGTTGAAGACGGTCGGTAACTTTCAGCGCATTGGGGCTGATGCGATTTCGCGCGACACCGTGCTCGCTGAGTGGAATTTCTTTGAATGAGTTGTTCAAGCGGTTCTTATATAATTACGATTTCGGGTGCCAACACATTGGCGGCCATGGCAGGCGCGGAACGCGCCCGAGCCAAAAGGACCATAGTCTACCACCAGCCCCGCGCCCGTCCGGGTGTGGTTAGCTGTCTGCAACTCAACCAGGATCTACAGATATGACGTTCGTTGTTGTCGAAAACTGCATCAAGTGCAAATACACCGACTGTGTGGAGGTCTGCCCGGTCGACTGTTTCCACGAAGGGCCGAATTTCCTGGTCATCGACCCAGAAGAATGCATCGACTGCACGCTGTGCGAGCCCGAATGCCCGGTCCAGGCCATCTATCCGGAGGACGACCTCCCGGCCGACCAGCAGAATTTCCTGGAACTCAACGCCGAACTCTCGCTCGACTGGCCGGTGATCACCGAAAGAAAAGATCCGCCCCCCGACGCCGAGGAGTGGGAAGACAAGCCCGACAAGCTCAAGCTGCTGGAGCGGTAAATTTGGTTGGCTGGTTGTTGGTTCTGTGGGCGGCGCATCCTGCGCCGATTGATCGCGGCTGGAAGCCGCTCCCACAGATGCAGCGGCGGCCTCCGGGCTCGCTACGGGTGTAGGAGCCTGCCGTGCAGGCGATTCATTATCCGGGTCGCCGCAATCGCCGGCCCACCCGGCGACAGGGTGAGTACGCACCGCCGGACGCCGTCAGGCGCACGCGCAGTAGCTCTGCGAAGGCGTATCAGCCTAGGCGTTCTTGCAGGCGGGCAAGTACAAACTCCGCCTGCTGCATCGCCAGCACGTTGCCGTTCTCGTCGAGGATGGCTACGCGCGTGGTATCGGTGGTTTCGCGCTGTACCTCGAACAGATAGGTGCCGCTGAAGTCGATGTAGTCGGGCGACTTCCAGAACAGGAAAACCTTCGAGAACCAGCCACGTTCCGAGACCACGATGGGGTCATGGCTGAACTGCACCCGGTAGCGCCGCTCGTCGTCGAGGACCCGGTCGATCGCCATGTCGCCGCGATTGAGAGCGAGACCGAGCCGGCGCCAGACGCTGGCGGCCTGATCATCCACTTCCAGATAGAGTCCGGTGGGGCCGAACCTGATTCGGGAGCGGGCCTTTTCGGCCTCGGCCGAGGTCAGCACCCTCGGCGGACGGGTTTCGTCGCCTCGGGCGGCCAGCTCGGGCAGCGAATAGCCGGGAATCTCGAAGGTACCCTTGGTCTCCGGTGCGCTGAGACCCTCCGGCACGCGTAGCGGCGGAACCTCTTCACTGGCCGCGTAGATCGGCTCCTCTTTGTTGTTGGAAACACAGCCGGCTGCCATACCGGCGACCAACAGAATCGGGACAATCTTAAGACGATGCATATGTTTCTTGATCAAAGCTGGTTCAAACCTTTTTGTGTACGGTGTTCACTCGAGACCGAGCGACTCTAGCAGGCGACGACCCGTCGCGTGATGCGATTCATCCATTTCAACCAGCGGCAAGCGCAGGTCGGGACCAATACGACCAGTGGCCGATAACAGCCACTTGGCCGGGATTGGATTCGACTCGATGCCGAGAAACCGGTACAGCGGTTTCAACTGCGCATCGATTTCGGCGGCGGCGTCGAAGTCCCCTTCGGCGGCAAGCCTGCATATACGCGAGACCGCCGCCGGCGCCAGATTGGCAGCGACCGAGATCACGCCTCTCGCGCCGTGGCGCATGGACGCCAACGCAGACGGATCGTCGCCGCTGAGGACATCCAGTCCCACGCTTGCATAACGCTGTATGCGATTCATGTCTGCGACCGCTTCCTTGATGGCCACGATGCGCCGGTGTGCCGCAAGCGCCAGCGTCGTTTCCGGCTCGATATCGGTCGCGGTTCTCGAAGGCACGTTGTACAGAACCACCGGGATTCCGCTGGCGTCGGCAATGGCGAGATAGTGCGCCTTCAGTCCGCGCTGCGGCGGCCGATTATAGTACGGCGCGACCACCAGCGCCGCATCGGCGCCCAGCGCCGCGGCCCGGCAAGTCTGGGCCATCGCCACGGAGGTCGAAGATGCACCCGTCCCGGCCAGCACCTGGCAACGGCCAGCCGCCACCTCGAGCGCGGATTCGAGCAGCCAGTCGCGCTCGCCGGCATCCAGCGTGGCCGACTCACCGGTCGTGCCGGCAACCACGATACCGTTCGTGCCGGACTCGACGTGCCATTCGACCAGCCGCTGCCAGGCAGCGCGATCGATTCTCTGGCCGCCGGCTTCGAACGGCGTGACCAATGCCACGATGGAACCCCGACAGGCGATCGTCACGGCGTCGACCGCGAACAGGGGTTGGGGCCATCGATACGCACTGACGCAATTTTGTCATTCATTTTTCTCATCGGCACGGCATACTACTTGCGCAGCGTGTTGCTGACAAGTATTCTCGATTGCACAAACAGGCCACTGAAAACTGATCGTAGAGTATAGCAAGTTTCTGATTTAACAAATTTTTTACCGGAATCCATGACTCAATCCAATTCTCCTGTCGAATCACCTTCCCTCCCGGCCACCGGCGGCGAGGCACTCTCCATCCAGTCCTTTCGCGGCGCGCCCCTTGTGCTTTATTTCTACCCGCGCGACAACACGCCCGGGTGTACTCGCGAGGGCCAGGATTTCCGCGACCTTTATCCCGAATTCAAGGCGTTGGGATGCGCCATCGTCGGCGTCTCGCGCGACAGCCTCAAGACGCATGAGAATTTCAAGGCCAAACAGACGTTCCCGTTCGAATTGATCGCCGACAGCGAAGAAACGCTATGCCGCCAGTTCGACGTGATCAAGGAAAAGAACATGTACGGCAAGAAGGTGATGGGCATCGAGCGCAGCACTTTCCTGATCGACACCGAAGGCAAGATTGCCCGCGAATGGCGCAAGGTAAAAGTGCCCGGGCATGCCGAGGAAGTACTCGAAGCCGTGCGCGAGCTGAGCTGAGCCGAGCTGATCCAATCCACGACCACCCCGCCGCAACGGAGCGTGCCATGAGCGAAGGCACCCGCCTTTATCTGCTCGATACGAACGTGCTGATGCACGACCCGACGTCGCTGTTCCGCTTCGAGGAACACGACATTTTTCTGCCCATGGTGGTTCTGGAAGAACTCGACGCGGCCAAGAAAGGCATGACTGAAGTGGCGCGCAACGTGCGCCAGGTCAGCCGGTTCCTGGGCCAGATGATGAACGGCGGGCACGATTTCGAAGCCGGACTTGAACTGAGGATGCCCGACGGTCTGGATATCCGGATCGGTTCCGGACGACTGTATTTCCAGGTCGAGCAGGCCGACCACGACGAGCACCCGGCGCTGCTTCGGGCGAAAGCCGACAACGAGATCCTGCACGCCGCCATCAAGCTGCGGGCCGATCACCCGGATCGCGAGATCGTGCTGGTGTCCAAGGACATCAATCTGCGCATCAAGGCCGCAATCCACGGCATACCCGCCGAGGACTATCACAACGATCGCGCGCTCGATGACATGAGCCTGCTCTACAGCGGGCTGACCACGCTGACCAACGACTTCTGGGACCAATACGGCATCGACGATTCGTGGACCCGGGCCGGCCATACGTTCTATCGAATCAACCGTGCCGAGGGCGATGACTGGCACCCCAACCAGTGCCTCACGCTCGAGGGCGAAAACGGCATGGAGGCGCTGGTGCGCGAGGTCAGCGACACGCACTTCGTGCTGCAGGTCTCGGCGGACTTCAGTCACGGGCCGCGAAGCGTCTGGGGCATCAACGCGCGAAATCCCGAGCAGAATTTCGCGCTCAACCTGCTCATGGACCCGGAAATCGATTTCGTCACGCTGCTCGGCACTGCAGGAACAGGCAAGACCCTGCTGACGCTGGCCGCTGGCCTGGCGCAAACGCTGGATGAGCAGATCTATCGCGAGATCATCATGACCCGCGCGACGGTATCGGTCGGCGACGAGATCGGCTACCTGCCGGGCTCCGAGGAAGAAAAGATGACGCCCTGGATGGGCGCGCTCACCGACAATCTCGAGGTGCTGACCGAATCCGACGAGCACGGCGGCGACTGGGGGCGAGCGGTGACCAACGACCTGCTGACCTCGCGCATCAAGATCCGCGCGCTGAACTTCATGCGCGGTCGCACCTTCCTGAACCGCTACCTGATCATCGACGAGGCGCAGAACATCACGCCCAAGCAGATGAAGACGCTGATCACCCGCGCCGGCCCCGGCACCAAGATCGTCTGCCTGGGCAACATCGAGCAGATCGACACCCCATACCTGACCGAAACCACCTCGGGCCTGACGTTTGCCGTCGACCGTTTCAAGCACTGGATGCACTCGGGGCACATCACGCTCAAGCGCGGCGAACGCTCGCGGCTGGCCGATTTCGCCTCCGAGGCGCTATAGCCAGCCGCTGATCACTAGCCAGTCAGCGTTGCGCCGAAACGTCCGACCTCCAGGGGCGCTGATCCATGACAATAAAATCATATGATCCGAATCAATTCATGAATGCCCGCGCTGTGTTGAAGTAGGGTCTCGATACCGCAAGGGGGATCCGCAATGGAAATCGAGACCTTTCTCCAAGCCATGGTCAAGCACAACGCCTCGGACCTGTTCCTGAGCGCGGGCGCGCCGGCCGGCATCAAGATCGAGGGCAAGACCCGCCGGCTGGGCGAGACGCCGCTGGAAGCGCACCAGGTCCGCGAGCTCGCGTATTCGATCCTGAACGACAAGCAGATCGCGGAATTCGAAAGCGAGCTCGAACTGAATCTGGCGATCGCCCTCAAGACCCTGGGTCGATTCCGCGTGAACCTCTACCGTCAGCGGGGGTCGGTGGCCGTGGTGATTCGCTATATCAAGGCTACGATTCCCTCGCTGGACGACCTCAAGCTTCCACCGATTCTGAAAAAACTGATCATGGAGCCGCGCGGCCTGGTGCTGGTGGTCGGCGCGACCGGCTCGGGCAAATCCACCACGCTGGCGTCGATGATCGACTACCGCAACCAGCGCGCCACCGGGCATATCCTCACCATCGAGGAACCGATCGAATTCCTGCACCACCACAAGAAATCCATCGTCGACCAGCGCGAACTCGGGCTGGACACGCTGAGCTATACGAATGCGCTGAAGAACGCGATGCGCGAGGCGCCCGACGTGATCCTGATCGGCGAGATTCGCGACGCCGAAACCATGAAGCATGCGATCGCCTACGCCGATACCGGTCACCTGTGCCTGTCCACGCTGCACTCCAACAACGCCAGCCAGACCATGGATCGAATCATCAATTTCTTCCCCGACAGTGCACATCACCAGCTTTTCGTGGACCTGTCCGAGCACCTGCGCGCCATCGTCAGCCAGCGGCTGGTGCCCACGGTCGACGGCGGGCGGGTGCCGGCGGTCGAAGTCCTGGTGCGCACACCGTATGTTGCCGACTTGATCGCCAAACGCGACCTGGACGGGCTCAAGGAGGCCATGAAGGACGGTCCCCAGGCCGGCATGCAGACCTTCGACCAGGCGCTTTTGAAGCTATACGAAGACGGCCTGA
>Ga0209936_1000810_pt1 | contig 17877 bp, 13 predicted proteins | sample SalPonR1_A_D1_MG_FD_185694 | JGI IMG/M metagenome (GOLD analysis project Ga0209936, IMG submission 185694) | Salt pond soil microbial communities from South San Francisco under conditions of wetland restoration - Salt Pond MetaG R1_A_D1_MG... ... | reverse complement strand
GGCTGACGGGGAGATCGGTCTGCCTGGGCTCGGTAGTGCGCTGCCAGTGAGGTCTGACGAGGAGGGTCGGCGTTTTCGGGCGCGCTTCATGGCAGACGGGGTGTTTGCCAGAATCGCCTACTGGCGCGATTTGCTGCTCGACGTCGATTGAGCGCGCCGGCTCAATCCGCCTGGTCGAGCCCCAGTTTCTTCAGCCGATAGCGAAGGCTGCGGAAGGATATGCCGAGCGCCGATGCCGCCTCCGTGCGATTCCACTGATAGCGTTCCAGCGCTGCGCCAAGCACCTCGCGTTCAATGCTGTCCATGTAGCCGGGCAGGTCACCGGCAACGGCCTGCAGCCGGTCGCGGTCATCGCGGCGACGATTTAGCTGCTGTCCTCCGAGTGTGCGCGGTGCCGTCTGCATCTGCAGGTCGTCGGCCGTCAATTCGCTGCCCTCTGCCAACGCCAGCGCACGCTCCAGAATGTTCTCCAGCTCGCGCACGTTGCCGGGAAAGTGATACGCCTGAAGTCGATCGATAGCGCCCGACTGGAGTGCCGGCGCGCTGATGCCCATATCAGACGCTATACGCTGCAGGAGCGTCTGTGCCAGCGGGGGAATATCCTGCAGACGCTCGCGCAGGGCCGGTACCTTCAGGCCGATGACATTGATGCGGAAATACAGGTCTTCCCTGAACCTTTCCGCTTCCACCTCGCCTGTCAGGTCCTTATGGGTGGCGCTCAGCAGGCGTATATCGGTCGCGACTTCCTCACTGCTGCCCACCGGGCGGATGGTTTTTTCCTGTATGGCGCGCAGCAGTTTGACCTGCATGGACAGCGGCAGGTCGGCCACCTCGTCCAGAAACAGGGTGCCGCCGCTCGCCGCCTGGAACAGGCCCGATTTATCACGGTGTGCACCGGTGAAGCTGCCTTTCACGTGTCCGAACAGCTCGCTTTCCATCAGCTCGGCTGGAATGGCGCCACAGTTCACGGCAATGAAGGGGCCGGAGGCGCGCGGCCCCCGACGGTGTATCAGACGCGCCACAACTTCTTTTCCCGTACCCGACTCACCGTGAATGTGCACCGGCGCCTGGCTGCGGGCCAGCTTGTCGATCTGCTGGCGCAGGCGCTGCATCTCCGGCGTGTCGCCGATCAGTCCACCATGGTCTTCGTCGACGTCGGCGCTGGCTTCCGCGCCGACCTCCAGTGCGGAAAGCACAAGATTTCTCAGGTTTTCCAGCTCCACCGGTTTGCTGACGAAGTCGAAGGCGCCGGCCTTGAGCGCGGCAATTGCCGCATCCACGCTGCCATGGGCAGTGATTACGGCGACCGGAACCTGCGGGTAGTCAGACTGTATGTGCGCGACCAGGTCTATCCCGCTGCCGTCGGGCAGACGCATATCCGTGAGGCAGAGATCGGGCGTGGCCTTTGCCAGGAGCGCAACGGCCTCTGTCAGATTCGCGGCGGAGTGCGTCGACAGACCCATGCGACTCAGGGTGATTTCGAGCAGCTCGCGGATATCGGGTTCGTCGTCGACGATGAGTACGGTTTTTTCAGTCATGGCACACTATTGCTGGGTTGAGTGCAGCGCGACGCTTATGCGGAAGCAGCTCTCGCCGGTCGCGGTAGGATGATAGAACAGGTCTGCATGGTTGAGCTCACAGAGCTCCCTGCACAGGTAAAGCCCCATACCGCTGCCCCCTTTGCTGCGGCTGAAGAATGGCTCGAACAGGCGGGGTATGTCTTCCGCGGCGACGCCGTTGCCCTCGTCGACAACATCGATAATGGCGAGGTTGCGGGCTGTGTCACGGCGTAACCCCAGGCTTGCCTGTTCACGACCGGTTTTCTCTGCACTGTGCCGCAAGGCGTTGTCGAGCAGGTTGGTCAGAATGCGCTGCAAATGTTCGGGATCAAACTCCAGTTGCATGGGCTCTGCAAGCTCGCAGCGTAGTGCGCCGCGCAACCCGCGCGCTGACTGATAGCGGTCAAGCTGTGCGTGCAGCCAGTCCGGCATTTGCAGCAGTTCCGGTCGTGGCGGTTCACGTCGGGAGATCTGCAGAATGCTTTCGACGATGTCGTTTACGCGCTGGCTGTTGGTCACGATGATATCGATCATGCGTCGGTCAGCGGCATCGGCGTGTGGCGATTCCACCAGCAGCTGGGCGGCATGGCTGATCGCGCCCAGCGGATTGCGTATTTCATGAGCGATGCTGGCTGTCAGTCTGCCGAGGGACCCCAGCTTGAGCGATTGCGCATACTGGGCAACCGGCGTGTAGTCCTCCAGGAATACCAGCGTTTCCCGGCTGCCCGGCCCCATGCCTGCGTCGAGGGCGCGAAAGCGCGGCACGACTTCGCGGCCATCAGGCTCAATGCGAAAAGGCACGCGGTTCTGCGTTTTGCTGTCGCGAAAGGTCTGCAGGCGCTGCTGCAGAACGTCACTGTACTCGATCAGCCGTCGTCCCTGCTCAATCGATCGCGGTCGCTCCGCCGTCAGTAATCCGGTGGCGGCCTGATTCATGACCCGCACCCGATCCCTTTCGTCCACCAGAAGAATGCCGGTCTGCAGGTTTTGTACGATCAGTTCATTCAGCCGCTGCAGGCTGTAGAGATCCGTGGTGCGCTCCTGGGCCAGGGCCTCCGCGCGACCAAGACGCGAGGCGATAATCTGTACCAGGGTGGAGACAACGAACAGCAGCATGCCGAGGAGGCCCGCGGGCAGCAGGTCGTTGATTGTCTGCTCGTTGATGGATATCAACCGGACCGTGTCGGCCAGGATCGCGATCACGCCGAGCGCCGCGACCAGCGTCGCCAGCGTGCGATTGCTGATCAGGATCGCACTCGAGGCCACGGTGATGGCGAGCAGCAACGGCAGGCCGCTGCTCATGCCGCCGCTGGCATCCGCGAGCAGCATGATGCCGGTTATGTCGACAGTAAACAGCAGCACGAGAAAGGTATTTGATTGCTGCCAGTCCCGGTTCAGCGTGAGCAGCAGGACAATATTGCTGAACAGGAACAGTGCGGTGGTGAACAGGTATTGTCCCGGGTTGAGACTGCCCACCAGTTCGCGCGCGCTGGGAATGATCATCAGCAGCAGGAAAACAGCCGACAGCAGCCACCGATAGCCGATGTAGATGCGGTAGAGCAGGCGGTTCTGCGGCGGTGGTTTCGGGCCTGGGTGGGTCAGGGTAGCCGGAGCGCTCACGTTACTCAGCCTGCGATTGAAATCAGCGACAAGTGTACCAGCCGGATGACGGCCACGCTGTGGTCGTGATGCACGCTCCTGAGCGCCGGCCCACTGGTCTTGCCCCGGTGTTTCCACCACAATACGTCCTTTTTTCCGGCGGCAGCGAGTTATGGCAACCCTGAATATCCTCATGGCCCAGATCAATACGCGCGTGGGTGATTTTGATGGCAACGTGGCGCGCATTCTGGCGGTGGCGCAGCGGGCGGCCGACACACATCCCGACGCTATCTGTGTCTTTCCCGAACTGACGCTCTCCGGCTATCCGCCCGAGGACCTGCTGCTGCGCCCCAGTGTCGAGCGACGCGTGCAGCGGGCGCTGGACCGGCTAAGTCGGGAGTTGCCGCCGGACGTCACCGTGGTGCTCGGCTATCCGGCCTTTCGCAGCGGAGCGCTGATGAATCTCGCTGGCGTGATTACCGGCGGTGGGGTCGTGGCCGAGTACGCCAAGCGCTGCCTGCCCAATTACCAGGTTTTCGATGAGAAGCGCTATTTCGCGCAGGGTGCCTCCGCTGTCGTTGTACCCCTTGGCGGGGTGCGCGTTGCGCTGAGTATCTGTGAGGATATCTGGGAGCCGGCCCCTGTGGCTGACGCCGCGGCGGCGGGGGCGCAGCTGGTGCTGAACCTGAATTCCTCGCCCTACCACCGCGGCAAGCAGGCTGAGCGCGAGGCGCTGGTGGCGCAGCGGGCGCAGTCTGCGGGCGTGCCCATCGTCTACGTCAATCAGGTGGGCGGGCAGGATGAACTGGTATTTGATGGCGGTTCTTTTGCCGTTGACGGTAACGGGGTAGTGCGCGCGCTCGCGCCACGCTTTGCCGAGGCCGAGCACTGGGTTGGCGTTTCGCTGGACCCGGCGGGGAATGCCGCGGTCGACGGGGAGCACGCGCTTCAGCCGGAAAATGAACTGGATGCCACCTATCAGTCTCTGGTTCTGGGCCTGCGGGACTATATCGACAAGAATGGCTTTCCCGGCGTTGTGCTGGGGCTGTCCGGCGGTATCGATTCCGCGCTGACGCTTGCCCTGGCTGTGGATGCCCTCGGGGCAGCGCGCGTTCAGGCCATCATGATGCCGTTTCGTTACACGGCGACCATGAGTATTGAAGACGCGGCGGAGCAGAGTCGCCTGCTGGGCGTCAGTCACTCGGTGATTTCCATCGAGTCGATCTACGACGCCTTCATGAGCAGCCTTGCCGAGGCCTTTGCGGGACGCGCGCCCGACACCACCGAGGAGAATCTGCAGGCGCGCTGCCGCGGGGTTATCCTGATGTCAATCTCGAACAAGACAGGCAGCCTGGTACTGACCACGGGCAACAAGAGTGAACTTGCGGTGGGCTACTCCACCCTGTACGGCGACATGGCGGGGGGCTTCGACCCGATCAAGGACGTGCCCAAGACCCTGGTCTATGAGCTCAGCCGCTTCCGCAATCAGCGGGGCCCCTGCATACCCGAAAGGGTCATCGAGCGAGCGCCCTCGGCGGAGCTGGCGCCGGATCAGAAGGATGAGGACAGCCTGCCGCCGTACCCGGTGCTGGATGCGATACTTGAGCGCTATATCGAGCACGATGAAAGCGCCGACGCTATCGTCGGCGCCGGTTTCCGGCGCGAGGATGTCGAGCGCGTGGTGAAACTGGTGGACCGCAACGAATACAAGCGCCGCCAGGCCCCTATCGGCGTGCGTATCACGCGTCGGGGCTTCGGGCGGGATCGCCGCTACCCGATTACCTCAGGCTGGGTCGTGGGCGATTGATCGGCGCGGAATCGCCCGTCAATCGGAGTCGCGGCTGTCAAACTGTGGTGGGCGCGGTGGATCGAACAGGCCGAAAGACAGCCGGTTGATCAGCGATCGTTGCTCGCCCTCGAGGGTATACTCACTGCGCAGCTTGCCGCCCTTCTCCAGCGCGGGATGCTCCGGGAAGTTCAGCACCAGTGTTTCCGTGGCCTGCTGCGCCAGGTCCGGCTTGCCGAGCAGGATGTAGCCCTGAGCCATGACCGCGAGGCCGTCGGCCACCGCGGGTGTGCGCTGGAAGTTTTCAACGACATAGCGGCCCCGGTTGGTGGCGGCAAGGTAGGCGCCGCGTCGGAAGTAATAGTTGGCGACATTGATTTCGTGGCGGGCCAGGAGGTTGCGCAGGTAGACCATGCGCGCCTTCGCGTCAGCCGCGTAGGGGCTGTCCGGATAGCGCGATATCAGCTGAGAGAACTCGGCAAAGGCCTCGCGGGCGTAAGTCACGTCGCGACGGGTCTTGTCCAGGGGCAGAAAGCGGGAAAGGATGTCCTGGTCGGCGGCGGTGGCGGCCAGCCCCTTCATATAATAGGCGTAGTCGACGTTGGGGTGCTGGGGGTGCAGGCGGATGAAGCGGTTGGCCGCCTCTATCGCCGCTTCTGTTTCGAGCGCCCCGTAATGCGCATAGATCAGCTCGAGCTGCGCCTGTTCGGCGTATTTGCCGAACGGGTAGCGCGACTCCAGCGCCTGCAGGCTGCGCACTGCCATCGAGTAGTTGCGGCTATCGAGAAAACTCTCCGCCTGGCGGTAGATCTGTGCCTCGCCGCTGTCCGCGGCGATATCGGGCATCTCGTCGTTGCCAGCGCAGGCGGCCAGCAGCGCCAGTATCAGCGATGCCAGCAGGGCGCGCGGTGTGTGCCGTAGCGGCGTTGCGACACGGTCGGGTAATGTACTCACAGGCTGCGTGTTACCATGATCCAAGCGGGGCGCCATTTAATCACAGACACTGGCCCGCTGAAACCGCGGCACACATGAGGTAGACAGGTGAAGATGGGCAGACGCGTCGATGAGTGAGCGTATAGACTTGAGTGCTGTCGCCGATGAGGTCGCCGCGGGAGAACGTCTGGACCAGGTAGCGGCACGCCTGTTTCCGGACTATTCCCGCTCGCGCCTGCAGGCCTGGATTCGCAGCGGCGCCCTGACTGTGGACGGGGCGGTGCTCCGCCCTCGGGAGAAGGTGGCTGCCGGAGCCACTCTCAGGATTTCAGCGCAGTTGGAAGACGCTGTCGGCTGGCAGGGCCAGCCGATCGCGCTCGACATTGTGCATGAGGACGACAGCATTCTGGTGTTGAACAAGCCCGCAGGTCTGGTGGTTCATCCGGCGGCGGGGCATCACGATGGAACGCTGGTGAATGCATTGATCAACCACCATGCGGCGATGAGCCAGCTGCCCCGGGGCGGTATTGTGCATCGCCTCGACAAGGATACCTCCGGCATCATGGTCGCGGCGAAAACCCTGCAGGCGCATGCCAATCTGGTGGAACAGCTGCAGGCCCGCACGGTCGGTCGCGAATACGATGCTGTGTGTGTCGGCGCCATGACCGGCGGTGCAACCGTTGACGCACCGATGGGACGCCACCCGCGGCAGCGCAAGAAGATGGCCGTAGTCGCCCAGGGCGGCAAGCATGCGGTGACGCATTACCGGGTGGCCCAGCGCTTCGCGCATCACACCCACATCACAGTGCGTCTTGAGACCGGCCGCACCCACCAGATACGCGTACACCTGGCCCACCGGCACTATCCGCTGGTTGGCGACCCTGTGTACGGAGGACGTCCCCGCATACCCGCCGGTGCCTCTCAGGCACTGGTCGATGCGCTGCGGCGATTCCCGCGGCAGGCCCTGCATGCCCGCAGGCTGCAGCTCATCCATCCGCGCGATACACGGGAGATGACATTCGACTGCCCATTGCCCGCCGACATGCAGGAGCTGCTTGCGGTAATGTCGGCCGAGGACCCGGTGGACGGTCTTGTCGGTTGAACGGGTGGCGGCAGGATTCCCGCGCAACATCACCGCGCTGACGACGACACGCGGCGGTGGCGTCGGCCGGGAACCGTGGCAGAGTTTCAATCTGGCCCTCCATGTCGGCGATGACGGTCAGGCCGTTGCGCTGAACCGGGAGACGCTGCGTTCGTTTCTGCCCGGCGATTCCCAGATTGCCTGGCTTGACCAGGTGCATGGTACGAACGCGATTGACGCCGCGCGCCACCCCGGGGTGCCCGCTGATGCGTCGGTGTGTCGTCGGCCGGGCGTTGCCTGCGCCATTCTGACGGCGGACTGCCTTCCGGTGCTGCTGTGCGATCGCGCGGGTGTCGTCGTTGCTGCCGCCCATGCCGGTTGGCGAGGACTGGCTGATGGCGTGCTTGAGGCCGCCGTGGCTGCCATGAAAGCCGCGCCCGAAAACCTGATGGTCTGGCTCGGTCCCTGTATCGGTCCCGCGGCCTTCGAGGTAGGCCCGGAGGTACTGGCGACCTTCTGCGATCGCGCGCCCACGGCGCAGGTGGCCAGTGTCCGTGCCTGCTTTCAGCCGTCGCCGCGGCCAGGCCATTACCTGGTCGATCTGCACGCACTTGCCCGGCAGCGATTGGCGGCGCTGGGCGTCGGCCACATTGCCGTTGACGCGCGCTGCACCGTGTCGCTGCCGGCGTCGTTCTTCTCCTATCGCCGTGACGGTGAAACCGGCCGCATGGCGTCCTTGATCCTGATCAACCCCTGACGCATTGCCCGATGCGTCCGCTTGAAAGCGGTCTATCCTGTCCCCATGGACAAGGTATTGACAGTTCCGTTGCAATCGCCGTTCTTCCGGTGGTGATCGGACAGGAGACAGACAAATGAGAATGGACAAGCTGACCAATCAATTGCAGAACGCACTCGCCGATGCCCAGTCGCTGGCGCTGGGCAAGGACCACAATTTCATAGAGCCGACGCACCTGCTGTCGGCGCTGCTGACTCAGCAGGGCGGTTCGGCGCGCCCCCTTCTGCAGAAGGCGGGCGCTGACACGACGGCGCTGGCCGCTGCCGTGGCCGGTGCCATTGCCGCGCTGCCGACCGTGTCGGGCGGCGGCGGTGACATCCACATTTCCAATGAGCTCGGCCGCATTCTGAACATGACCGACAAGCTCGCGCAGCAGACAGGCGATGCCTATGTGTCCAGTGAACTCGTGCTGCAGGCGATGCTCGAGAGCAGCGGCTCGGACGTCTCGAAGCTGCTGCGGCAGTCCGGTGTAACCCCCGAAGGCCTCAAGCAGGCGATCGCGTCCGTTCGCGGTGGTCAGTCGGTGGATAACCCGGAGGCCGAAGAGTCGCGACAGGCGCTGGAGAAGTACACGGTCGATCTCACGGCGCGGGCACAGGATGGCAAGCTCGATCCGGTGATCGGCCGTGATGACGAGATCCGCCGGACCATCCAGGTGCTGCAGCGGCGGACCAAGAACAATCCGGTGCTGATCGGCGAACCCGGCGTCGGCAAGACCGCCATTATCGAGGGCCTCGCGCAGCGGGTGGTGAACGGTGAGGTGCCCGAGGGCCTGCGCAACAAACGCATCCTTTCACTGGATCTCGGCTCACTCCTGGCGGGCGCCAAGTTCCGCGGTGATTTCGAAGAACGCCTGAAGGCGGTTCTCAACGAGCTCTCCAAGGAAGAGGGTCGTGTGATTCTGTTTATTGACGAATTGCACACCATGGTTGGCGCCGGCAAGGCGGAAGGCTCGATGGATGCCGGCAATATGCTCAAGCCCGCCCTGGCCCGCGGCGAGCTGCACTGCGTGGGCGCGACGACACTCAATGAATACCGGCAGTACGTGGAGAAGGACGCGGCCCTTGAGCGGCGCTTCCAGAAGGTGCTGGTGGAGGAGCCCAACGAGGAAGACACCATCGCGATTCTGCGCGGTCTCAAGGAGCGCTACGAGGTGCACCACGGTGTCGATATCACGGACGGCGCGATCATTGCCGCTGCCAAGCTCTCGCAGCGCTATATTACCGATCGTCAGCTGCCCGATAAGGCCATTGATCTCGTAGATGAGGCGGCCAGCCGCATTCGCATGGAAATCGACTCCAAGCCCGAGGCAATGGATCGGCTGGAGCGGCGTCTGATCCAGCTCAAGATTGAGCGTGAGGCAGTCAAGAAGGACGAGGATGCCGGTGCCGTGAAGCAGCTGGAGCTGCTGAACGAGCAGATCGAGAAGGTGGGGCGGGAGTATTCCGACCTCGAGGAGGTCTGGAAGGCTGAAAAGGCGTCACTGCAGGGGGCGGCGCAGATCAAGAGCGAAATCGAACAGGCCAGGCTGGAGCTTGAGGCGGCGGGTCGCAATGGCGATCTGACGCGGATGTCCGAGCTGCAGTATGGGCGTCTGCCCGAGCTGGAAAAGCAGCTCACACAGGCGCAGGAGGCGGAAAATACCGAGCGCACGCTGCTTCGCAACAAGGTGACGGAAGAGGAAGTGGCCGAGGTTGTCTCGCGCTGGACAGGTATTCCGGTTGCCAAGATGCTTGAAGGCGACCGCGATAAACTGCTGCGCATGGAAGACGCCCTGCATCAACGGGTGGTTGGTCAGGATGAAGCCGTTGGCGCCGTCGCCAATGCCGTACGTCGCTCACGCGCGGGGCTTTCTGACCCCATGCGACCGAACGGCTCGTTCCTCTTTCTGGGCCCCACCGGCGTCGGCAAGACAGAACTGTGCAAGGCGCTTGCTGAATTTCTGTTCGATAGCGAGCAGGCCATGGTGCGCATTGATATGTCCGAGTTCATGGAGAAGCATTCCGTGGCGCGCATGATCGGGGCGCCCCCGGGTTATGTGGGATATGAGGAGGGCGGCTATCTGACCGAGGCCGTGCGCCGCCGTCCTTACTCACTGCTACTGCTGGACGAGGTGGAGAAAGCTCACCCGGACGTCTTCAATATCCTGCTGCAGGTGCTGGAAGACGGCCGTCTGACCGACGGCCAGGGCCGCACAGTGGACTTTCGGAACACGGTGATCGTGATGACTTCCAACCTGGGGTCCGATGTGATTCAGGAGCTTGCCGGCGAGGAAAACTACGACCGCATGAAGTCGGCGGTAATGGGGGTGGTCGGTCGCCATTTTCGCCCGGAGTTTATCAATCGCATCGACGAGACTGTGGTATTCCATCCGTTACAGCAATCGCAGATACGCGGTATTGCCGATATCCAGCTCAAGGGCCTGCGCAATCGACTGCGGGAACGCGACCTTGAGATCGAGATCAGCGATGCGTTTATGGAAAGACTGGTCGCGGCGGGCTACGACCCGGTGTACGGTGCACGACCGCTCAAGCGCGCCATTCAGCAGGAGCTCGAAAATCCGCTGGCCCAGCGCATTCTGTCAGGAGAGTTCAGCGCCGGTGATGTGATCGTCGTTGATCTGCAGGATGACGGCAGCGTCTTCAGCGCCCGCAGGACCGACGCGGCGGCGTGATATGCCGGCTGCTGCGCTGCGCGTGTGTTCAGAGAGCGCGGCGCATTGCGGTCGGTCTCTGCGAGGCGCTGTGCGCCTCTATTCGCAATGTACGTCGATGTTATCCAGCGCATTCTGGCGCTGCGTTTCGATCTCGTCTGCGCTAAGGTAGCGCAGCTCACCGGCTTCGTCGCGGACGCGGATACGTGCCGCCGTTTCCAGTGTTTCGAGGTTCTGCCTGGCCCGTTCGCAGATTTCAGGATCCTTTTCCGGCAGCACTTCCACCGCGACGGTATCCATGCTGCCGTTATCGTCTGCCTTATCCTGCGTCTCAAAGCGGTTTCCGGGTCGCGAGGTTGTCTCGGCCGGCACGGCACCCTCACCGGGAGACACCCGTCGGAAGCGGCTTGAGCCGGTGGAAAAGACCTCATATTCGATTGACGCTTCGGGCGGACGATCGCTGACCACCATATTGCCGCGCTCATCTTTCCAGCGGTAATAGCTGTCCTCGGCGTGAAGTGTGGTGCTGACGCCTGCAGCGAGCACCAGTAACGCTGACAATAGCCGGGGGGAGTAGCCCATCTGCCGCGCGAGGCGACTGATTGCGGCGACTGCCGACCCCTGGGCAGGTTGAGATCGCACGGCGACTCCGGAATCAATAAATAACCGCACCAAAATACCTGACCTATGCTGGGCGCGCAACGTCATCTGTGGCCGGGAATATGCCCTGTAACAGCGGACAGGGGTTTGACTTTCGCCTGATCTATGCAGACAATCGGGACAGTCATGCAAGTGGCAATGATCACTGCCGAGTACCCTCGGCCTCTGGTCTACCGCATCCGCGGATAATAGTGGGTGGGGCTGCTGGCATGTCCCGTAAGTGGTTGTCCGGCCCGCCGGTCGACAGCCACGGGTTCGACACTGCGCTACCCCGCAGGGCGACACACGCACGGGTTCTCGTGACTGTCATTCCTTTGAGGCGCGTTACCGGCAACCGGCCGGCGTCGATCCCCGGGAATGGCACGGCGCGCCAGTGACAGTCTTCTCTGACGGCACCCTGCCATACCGTTTAAAAGCACTCGCCCGCGAGGGGTACGCGCGTGGCTTTGCGAATGGGAGAAAGCCAGTGGAGTTGTTGTCAGGCGGTGAGATGATCGCCCAGGCCCTCAAAGATGAGGGCGTAGAGTTTATCTTCGGGTATCCGGGCGGGGCAGTCCTGCACATATACGATGCCCTGTTCAAGTCAAATGGCGGCGTTCCGCATGTGCTGGTGCGCCACGAGCAGGCGGCGACGCATGCGGCGGATGGCTACGCACGGGCCACGGGGCGGCCGGGTGTGGTGCTGGTGACTTCCGGTCCCGGTGCCACCAATGCCATTACCGGCATTGCGACGGCCTACATGGACTCGATTCCGATGGTCGTTTTCTCCGGTCAGGTCGCTTCGCACCTGATTGGTGAGGATGCCTTTCAGGAAACGGACATGGTGGGTGTCTCGCGCCCCATCGTGAAACACAGTTTCATGGTGCGCCACGCCAGCGAGCTACCTGAGATCATCAAGAAAGCCTTTACGCTCGCCACGACCGGCCGGCCCGGCCCGGTTGTGATCGACATTCCCAAGGACATTACACGGCCTGACGAGAAATTCGAGTACCACTACCCCGAGTCCGTGCGCATGCGTTCGTATTCGCCCGCGCAGCGCGGACACACGGGGCAGATCAAGAAAGCCGCGCGCATGCTGCTGGGCGCCAGGCGCCCAATGATTTACAGCGGCGGCGGTGTGATTCTCGGCGAGGCCAGCGATCTGCTGGTCGCGCTGGCAAAGCATCTCAACTACCCGGTGACCAACACCCTCATGGGGCTCGGCGCCTACCCGGGGAGCGATTCGCAGTTCCTCGGTATGCTCGGCATGCATGGCTTTTACGAGGCGAATACGGCCATGCACAACGCAGACGTCATTCTCGCCGTGGGCGCGCGCTTCGATGATCGGGTCACCAACACCGTCAGCAAGTTCTGCCCTGGCGCAAAAATTATCCATATCGATATCGATCCAGCCTCCATTTCCAAGACGGTACCGGCGGATATTCCTATCGTGGGGCCGGTCAGGGAGGTGCTGACTGAACTCATTGCCCAGCTGAAAAAGGCCCAGGCCGCTGAGCCCGAGCCCCTTCCTGACCCTGAAGCGCTCGGGCGCTGGTGGCAGCAGATAGAGGAGTGGCGGAGCAACTATGGCCTGTGGAGCGGGCGTCGCTATGGCGAGAGCGACTACATCATGCCGCAGCAGGTGATCGAGAGCCTGTATCGCGCCACGGCTGGCGATGCCTATGTCACCTCCGATGTCGGCCAGCATCAGATGTTTGCGGCGCAGTACTATCGCTTTGACAGGCCGCGGCGCTGGATCAACTCAGGCGGCCTGGGCACCATGGGCTTCGGCCTGCCCGCCGCGATGGGCGTAAAGCTGGCGTTTCCCGACAGCGAAGTGGCCTGCGTGACGGGCGAGGGCAGTATCCAGATGAACATCCAGGAGCTGTCCACCTGCAAGCAGTACAACACGCCAATCAAGATTATCAATCTGCGCAACAACTACCTCGGCATGGTCAAGCAGTGGCAGGACATGCAGTACGAGGGCCGCTATGCCATGAGCACCTACGAGGACTCGCTGCCCGACTTCGTCAGGCTCGTGGAGGCCTACGGCCACGTTGGCATGCAGGTACGCAAGCTAGACGATCTCGATGCGGCAATGGATGAGGCCTTTGCAATGCGCGACCGGCTCGTATTTCTTGATGTTTTCGTCGATCCCATGGAACACGTTTACCCCATGCACGTGGCGCCGAACGGCTCCATGAAAGATATGTGGTTAAGCAAGAACGAGAGGAGCTGACATGCGGCGCATTATTGCCATTCTGCTGGAGAACGAGCCCGGTGCGCTGTCACGGGTTGTCGGACTGTTTTCCCAGCGCGGGTACAATATCGAGACATTGAACGTGGCCCCGACCGAGGACCCCACGCTGTCGCGTCTCACCCTGACCACGTTCGGTGACGACAAGCACATAGAGCAGATCACCAAGCATCTGCACCGTCTGGTGGATGTGGTGAAGGTGATAGACCTGACCGGCGGCGCACATGTCGAGCGCGATCTCATGCTGATCAAGGTCAGGGCCGTGGGCGCGCAGCGGGAGGAGATCAAGCGGACCACGGATATTTTCCGCGGACAGGTGGTTGACGTGGCGCCGAATGTCTACACGATTCAGCTCACGGGGACGACGGACAAGCTGGACTCCTTTGTCTCTGCGATGATGGACATGGATATTCTCGAGGTGGTGCGCTCGGGGGTGGCGGGGATATCGCGCGGGGATCGGGTGTTGCGGCTTTAGGGTCTGCGGTTCCGTGGTTCCGTGGTTCCGTGGTTCCGTGGTTCCGTGGCGAGCGCGGCGTGGTTCCCCGCAACGGGACACGCTGCAAGCACATCCCTGTGCGCTCGGCGCCGGCCATCCATGGCCGTCGACGGTCCCGTTGCGGGAAACCACGCCACGCTCTTCCCCTCCCACACCGTGCCGCCGAAACGGTCTGGGGGGATGCGTTTAAGCGCCATAGGTGCAACGTAGCAGACGTTCGTGTTGTCTACCGTGCTCAAGCCCGGAAAGACGCGATGACGAACGAAGCCGCCCTCGCCGACGCGAAGATACGTCGGCTGGGAAGGGGGGTGGCGGACCGTCGCCGGCCATGGATGGCCGGCGCCGAGCGGGCAGGACGCCCTCGCAGCGTGTCCGCCACCCCCCTTCCCAGTTGACGTATCGCCCCGGGCCGGGCGTGTCCGCTAGCCCCCTTCCCAGTCGACGTATCGCCCCGAACTGGTAAAAGGAGCGTCTCCGACTAGCGCTCTATGCGCTTCATCGCCGTCATATACCCCCTCAGTGTTTTGCCAACCGTCTCTACCGGGTGCGAGCGTATCGACTCGTTCACCTCGATAAGCTCGCGATTGTCCACCGTGTTGTCACCGCCAATCCCGCTGCCGATAACATCCGTCTCGATATCCTGCATGAAATCCGCAAGCAGCGGACGGCAGGCGTGGTCGAAGAGGTAGCAGCCGTACTCCGCTGTGTCTGAAATGACCACGTTCATTTCGTACAGCTTCTTGCGCGCAATGGTGTTGGCGATCAACGGCGTTTCATGCAGTGACTCGTAATATGCCGACTCGGCGATGATCCCCGCAGAGACCATCACCTCGAAGGCCAGCTCTACGCCGGCCTTCACCATGGCGACCATCAGGATGCCGTGATCGTAGAATTCCTGCTCGGGAATCTCCCGGTCCGAGGTGACGGATTTTTCGAAGGCCGTCTCTGCGGTTGCGGCGCGCCACTTGTGCAGGTTGGCGTCGTCGTTGGCCCAGTCCTCCATCATGGTTTTCGAGAAGTGCCCCGTCATGATGTCGTCCTGGTGCTTCTCGTAAAGCGGTCGCATGAGGGTCTTGAGTTCTTCGGCGAGATGGAATGCGCGGATCTTGGCCGGGTTGTTCAGCCGGTCCATCATGTTGGTGATGCCGCCGTGTTTGAGTCCTTCCGTGATGGTTTCCCAGCCGTATTGAATCAGGCGTGACGTATAGCCCTGGTCAATGCCCTTTTCGATCATCTTGTCGAAGCAGAGGAGAGAGCCGGTCTGCAGCATGCCGCAGAGAATCGTCTGCTCGCCCATCAGGTCGGACTTCACCTCGGCGATGAATGAGGATTCGAGTACGCCGGCGCGATGACCGCCGGTGCCCGCGGCGTAGGCCTTGGCGATTGCCAGGCCCTCGCCGCGTGGATCGTTTTCGCGGTGTACGGCAATCAGGGTCGGTACGCCGAAACCGCGCTTGTATTCTTCACGCACCTCTGTGCCCGGGCATTTCGGCGCCACCATAATGACCGTGATGTCGTCCCGGATCTGCATGCCTTCTTCAACGATATTGAAGCCGTGGGAGTAAGACAGGCAGGCGCCGTGCTTCATCAGTGGCATGATCTCGCCGATGACGGCGCTGTGCTGCTTGTCGGGCGTGAGGTTGAGCACCAGGTCAGCGTCGGGAATCATCTGCTCATAGGTGCCGACGGTGAAACCGTTGCCGTCTGCATTTTTGAAGGACTGACGCTGCTCCCTGATGGCTGACTCACGCAGGGCATAGGCGACATCGAGGCCGCTGTCGCGCAGGTTGAGGCCCTGATTCAGGCCCTGCGCGCCGCAGCCGACAATGACCAGTTTCTGCCCGCGAAGGCGCGTCACACCATCGGTAAATTCTGATGGCTGCATAAAGCGGCACTTGCCCAGCTGCTGCAGCTGCAGGCGCAGCGGCAGCGTGTTGAAGTAATTCTGACTCATGGTCCGTGTTCCTTTTCGGGTGGGCAGTGAGCATAGATCAGGTTTATATTTGCGTAAAACGCTCTATCATCAAAACAGTTTTGATTTAGGCGCAAATTGGGCCCATGGATACAAAATCGCTAACGGTGTTTCTGTCAGTCTGCAGCACACTTAATTTCAGCCGCACGGCAGAGCTCCATCATATGAGCGTATCGGCGGTCAGCCGCTGTGTGCAGCGCCTTGAGGCATCCGTTGGCCAGTCTCTGTTTGAGCGCGACCGTCGCAGTATGCGCCTGACTGCTGCCGGATCGACCCTGAAGCACTATGCCGAGCAGGCGGTGGACGACTGGGACCGTGTACGACGTCAACTGACGAACGAGCGCGATCTGGTGGGCGAGGTCAGCCTGTTCTGTTCGGTGACCGCCAGTTTCAGCGTGCTGTCGCCCGTGCTGGAGAGTTTCCGCCAGGCTTATCCCGGCGTTCATATCATGCTGCATGCCGGCGACCAGGCGGATGGCGTTGGTCGCGTGCTGGAGGGCCGTGATGATATCGCGGTGACAGTGCGCCCCGACAGGCTCGCCGCGCGTCTCGATTTCCTGACGTTGACAGAGTCGTCAATGTGTCTGTGTATACCAGCGGCAGACTGCGCGACACGGCAGGCGTTGAAGCTTGATGGAGGGCAGGTGCCAGCGGACGTCTGGTCGGGAGTCCCATTCATTGTTCCTGAGCGCGGTGTTACCCGCGATATGATTGATGCCTGGTTTGTCGGCGCCGGGATAGCGCGGCCCAACCTGTACGCGCAGGTAGCTGGACACGAGGCGATTGTGGCGATGGTGGCTCTGGGGTTGGGGGTGGGTTTTGCGCCTGAAGTCGTCGTACGTAACAGTGGCTTCGAGGAGGGTGTCCAGATCCTGCGCCTCGATCAGCCTCTGTCGGATCTGCGGATCGGGCTATGCGCGCTGGGTCATCGACTCAGACGTCCGCTGGTCCGTTCTCTGTGGGAGGTTGCGGCGCGGACGTATGACGTGCCGGTTTGATATGATGAGCCACGTAATAATAGAGGAGCGCATGGCATGAGTGAGCGCGATGACGCGAGCGAAGACAGCCCGGGGGAAGGTGATGCATCGCCGCTGCCCGCCGAGCCAGTGGTAGCGGAGCCAGGCGAGATCGACGCTGCTCGTGTCGCGGCAAGCTTTGACATGCTGGTGGATGATCACGAGGAAGAAGTCTCCGAGGATGGGCGAACCGTCAAGCGACGCGGTGTCTACCTGCTACCCAATCTGTTCACCACGGGGGCGCTGTTCTGCGGGTTCTACGCGGTAGTGGCCGCGATGCGCGGTGATTTTGAGAGCGCGCCGATCGCAATTTTTTTCGCGCTTGTATTCGACGGCCTCGATGGTCGCATAGCGCGCCTGACCAATACGGCCAGCAAGTTCGGCGCCGAGTACGACAGTCTGTCAGACATGGTGTCCTTCGGCGTTGCGCCCGCGCTGGTGATGTTCAGTTGGGCGCTCGGTGATCTTGGCAAGTTCGGGTGGAGTGCCGCGTTCATCTACGTGGCCTGTGCGGCCTTGCGCCTGGCCCGCTTCAACACCCAGGTCGACACGGCGGACGGCAACTACTTCACGGGACTGGCAAGTCCCGCCGCGGCGTGCATTATTGCCAGTGCGGTGTGGGTTTCACATGACCTGGGCTGGGTCGGGCCCGCTCTCCCCGACGAGGTCGCCTTGCTGGTGGCGGTCCTGACCGCCGTGGTGGGTCTGCTGATGGTCGCCAACATTCCCTATTACAGTTTCAAGATGGTCGACCTGCACGGTCGTGTGCCCTTCGTTGTTATATTACTGATCGTGCTGGTGTTCGGGTTGGTGACCGTGGATCCGCCAAGTGTTTTTCTTATCGGTTTTCTGGCCTATGCTATTTCAGGACCGGTGATGCTGGCGCGCCGAGGCAGGCCTCCAGGGGCCCATGAAAAAAAATAGCCTTTTTTTCAAAAAGCCCTTGCGGGGTCGTTCGGCGTGCGTATAATGCGCCTCCTCGGTCAGGCAAAGCCTACCGGGAAAAACCTGCCCCTGGCGGTCAGGTGTTAGTTAACAGTCAGATGAAGACAGATGTGTGGGCACTTGTTGGGATAGTTGCTGATGACTA
>Ga0209936_1000805_pt1 | contig 17921 bp, 26 predicted proteins | sample SalPonR1_A_D1_MG_FD_185694 | JGI IMG/M metagenome (GOLD analysis project Ga0209936, IMG submission 185694) | Salt pond soil microbial communities from South San Francisco under conditions of wetland restoration - Salt Pond MetaG R1_A_D1_MG... ... | reverse complement strand
AAAACTTAAAATAATTGAAATACCAGATGAAAAAGCTCCTGAAAATCTAAGTGGAAAAGAAATGGAAATGGTAAAAGATACAGAAGGAAAAAATATACTTAAAAAGCTTGATAACTACTCCTACGTAGTATCTCTAGATAAAGACGGCAGCCAATTATCCAGTATGGATTTTGCTAAAAAAATAAAGAAACTTACTGTTCAAGGAAACAGCAGCTTCACTTTTATAATTGGGGGATCCCTAGGTTTATCTGATGCTGTCTTAAAAAAATCCAATCTTAGACTTTCTTTTTCAAAAATGACCTTCCCACATCAACTTTTTAGACTGATACTTCTAGAACAAGTCTATCGGACTTTTCGAATAAATAGGGGTGAGCCTTATCATAAGTGATTCGAAAATCTATGATTTTTATAGTTTGTCTTTTTATTTTATGAAAATTCATCCATACATAAATTTTCGTACGGTTATATTTTTAATAATCTCACTTTTACGTCCGGAAACTGGACGGTAATCAGACTAAAACCAGTCGATAAATTATTCATCATTAAATCTTTCTAAAGATATTAATTAATGATTCATTTATTTCTAACCAGGTAATTGATTTTGCATAAGGATATTCCTTTTGGTAATTTCTCCAAAGATTTTTTATCTCCTCATCATTTATTACTTCATTTAATATTTTGTCCTTTTTCTCAATCATATTGCTTGTTTTTCTATTTTTAAATGTAGCGTCTATAGCTTTATTTAGAGTTTCATAATTTATTTTTTTATCTTGGGTTTTATATATTATATGAATATCATAAAAATCTCTTATTCTTGTATTTGTAATTCCTCTTGAAATTAAAGTTTCGATTTTCTCAGCTAAAATTGTTTCTATGTTATATGAATATAAATTTATCTTTTTATCTTCCAGCATTAATTCATAATCATATTCTATTTCTTTTGGCGTTATAGCATCCCCAGTTGTAACATCAACTTTAAAAGGTATAATGGTTTTATTAATCATCCCATCTATTGAAACCCTCATCCCTCCATACTCAGATTCTTCTCTTATGTATCTTATGCTTTTAATTTTAAAACTAACATTATCATCTATATCAATCTTTGTTACTTCATTAAAAATATTATACAAATTTTCTTCTGATAAAGGTATGCTTTTAATTGTCGTGTCAACATCCATTGTTGATCTTAGCTCATATCCTATTAAAGAAGATATCAACATACCTCCTTTCAAAATAAATCTATCCTTGTATTTTGAAACTGATATCCTTTCTAATAATCTTTCAATCATATACTTTGTTATCAAAATTTGTGGATTTATTCCACTTTCTTTTGTCATATTTTTTATTAAATCTTTTAACTGTTGAGAATTCTTCATAGTAATATCTCCATATACTGTCTCAGTATTTTTTTTATGTTTAATTTTTCTGCATACTCCATTAATAAAGAAGTATCCTTTTGATTTAGTCTAGCATATCTTTTTAATGCATCATTAAATAGTGACATATCCATATTTTTTCTATTTCTTACAATATCGCATATCGTTCTTTCTATATCATAGACTTGAATAGTTCTTCCAAAAATAGTTTTTCCTTTTCCAATACCTAATTGATACGTTTCATTTTTCACAGTATGTACTACTAAGCCTTCTTTTTTTAAGTGAGTAGCATTGTATCCTTGAGGAACAGTTACTGTATATGATATAGGAGGTCTATCAGATAAGTCGTGTAAATATAAAGCTGTTTCATGAGAATATATTATTTTTTCGTTTTTAGCTTGAATTCTATACATCTCATCGTCAAATGCTTCTGGGGTTATATAAACACCCCTTGCTACTCTTTCTAGTTTATTTTTTTTTGTTAAAATAGTAAGATAATATCTAGGAATATCATATTTTTTTAGATCTTTTGTAAGCACAATTCCATCTTTATCTTCAATTAATTTTTCTAATTTATCCCAATAATCCATAACAAACACCTCTATTTGCTTTTACGCTATAATTATATCTTATTATAGCGTGTTTGTAAATCTATTTTGATGTACACTATGTTAGGGTGAACCGTATCATAAATAGTCGATAATGTGACTATTAACTATATTGGATTAGCTCTTATTGTTAATTTTGAATTATGAATAAGTTTCCTACCCTAAGTATTTATAATGCATACTTTCTATATTAGTTAGTAAACCTTTTCTACATCGAGAACAACACTGTATTCAAATTTTTCTCCATTAATTAAGGTTCCACTTAGTAAAAAGTTCAATGACTTTTTTACTTGTTCTAAATCATTGTCATAAAATAAGTCCTTTGAACTAATAGAACCCATATCTTGAGAAATTCTTAAGCCTTTTGTGGTTCCTTCAACATTTCCAGAAATACTTAAAACGGTAGTCGCAACCCCTTCTCTGTAGAAGAAAAATTTCGTGACATAATTTTTAATATTTGATGGTTGCTCAACTTTAAAAGTTAAATCTCCACCAATAAATTTTTCTAAATCATCAGTTGTAGTAATTAAACCATTATTTATCATTACAGCATCACTTTCACCTTTAAAAGAATAGATCTCAACTTCATTTTGTTGTTTTGAACATGATGTAGTAAAGCACAAAACAGTTATAAGTAAAGCGATTGATAAAGTTTTCTTTCTCACTGTTTTACCTCCTCTTTCATTATATACTTTATTACTCTTATTTTATCCTATCATCTTTTATGAACAATCCGCTAACGACCATAATAATCCCAATGAAAAATGATACTATCCCTGGTATATTTAAAAATAGCCATCCACCCAATAATATCAGGGTAAGACACTTAACTTGTTAAAAATAATTGATTTCCACTAATTATTTACTCCCTCCTTTAGATTTCAATAAGTATGAAAATAACATCTTTCTACTAATATTCCTATTTAATTTACTAAAATGGCTATTTGCAAATATAATAGTTATCCACCCTTAACATTACAGATTTAAATACCATCACGATATGGAATATAACCTGAATCATATAGGCATTCGGAAGATATCATTCTATATTCATCATCTTCTATTTCAACAACTTTGTATTTCATAGTCTTAGCCTTAAGCATGTATGCTCCATCTGCATAAAAATCTATAGTTATGATATATGTACCGGTGTCTTCTTCAAATTCTTCTGAAATCAAATCAGTAAACATCCACGTACCACCGCTTGCACCAAATGACATAGAGTCTGTTTCTGGATCATATCGGTAATATCTTGTAAAATCAACATCTGTAATTCCAAATGTTTTTTCAACCTCTTCTTTTAATCCTTCTGCTGTGATAAATTCATCTTCAAACCGATTATAAAGTAATCTCATCATATTAAAAGTAAATTGATCAAAGTAATGTTCTTTAATATCTTTTCCGGGAACAATATCATTAAAATTATCAATATCTTCAAATACTTCGAGATAAACAGCAGCCTTATAAGCGAATTTAACAGGTTGACTTGTTTCAGAAAATTGAATAGGATTTATTTGTACTTCCTCCGGTTTAAAAAGTTGAATAATGCTGCTTCCATCAATCCCAAGTTCTATCTGCCAATTACTCTTACCTTTAGTAAAATAAGGTGTTTGACTTTCTCCTATGTCGAGTTCCACGATATATCGTCTACCATCATATTGTCTTTCTTCAGAGCTCAGTACTTGATATCCCTTTATTTCAACATCTTTTAAGAATCCATAAGCTTCATAAATATCCTGCTCTTTACCGTGTACATTTTCAAAACGTTCCAAATGGGATCCCCTTAATCCAATTAAATCAAAAATACTATCTATATCTTTATCCATCAAATAATACATAAAAAATTCCAATTGATGATCCCAACTCAAAGAATCATCCCAGTTTATGTTTTTATTTAAATCAATCCTTAAAGCAGGTTTTTTCATAATTTCATCAACTTCTTGATTGGGAAAGTATTCTAGTGTTTGATCTTCATCTAACAAAAATACATTTTTATCTATCTTAGCATATCTATCATCTATGCTAAAAGCTTCAAAATAAAAACTATTTTTTAACCATTCTTCTGGATTATTATTTGGAATATCTTCTACTGCTTTTTCAGATATAAGTAATGCTTTTCCATCATTAATATTTAATACTTCCCATCTTAAAGATTCTTTATATTCACCAAAAACATAAATATCTCCTTCTCTTACATTTTCCCCAGGTAATCCGTTAATTACTTCAGGATTTTTTATTTCATCAACCTTTCCCTTGTTTTTTGATTCTTTTTTTTGATACATATCATTCATTCTTGACTCTATCTCCTTTATTGAAATGTCTAACGGATAATAATATACTTGTAAGAAAGCAACTCTTAATACAGCAAAGCCAATTTCATTATCCTTTGTTATCCATACAGTTGCTTCTAGGGGTACTTTATGAGCCTCTTCATCAATATATATGCTAATTTCATCATTTAGGAAAACTCTGACATGAAAAACTTCTTCGCCATAATATCTATTTACATCAATACCAATTTCTTTTGATAAATCTATTATATTTTTCTCAAATATATTTTTACTATTTATCGAAAATATATCTTTGGATTTTGATATCTCTATATCATTAACATTCCATCCATATTGCTCTACATATTCCTTTATAGTTTTTTCTTCTTTAGTACATCCAAATGACAGGCTTATTAAAAGTAAGACTATTAAAATAATTACGTTTCTCTTGCTTAATAGATTTTCCATTTTTTACATCTCCACTTCTTTGGTTTACTAAATAATATATTTAAATAATTTATTTGCATTTTATCTAAATTCACTTTAATAGCTTTTCTAACAATTCCTTTGTTTCATCATTTGATTTATAATATTGTGTAAATCCAGTTTTTTTATTATTATTTAAATCCGTTGTTATTTCTTCTGTCGCAATCTATGCATATATCCTTCTGATTTAAAATGATATTTAACATTAATCTACTTGAATAAAAATTTTTCTATGTATTTCTTTAACATCATTTTCATCTTCTGCAGGCATATACAATACACATTTCTCATTATTATATTCTACATATAAAATCATTTTTTCTAAATTTTTCGAGAGAAATCCCCACATTGTAACTATACTATTAGCATTTTCATCAATAAAATGATTATCAATTGAATATGGCCTATCCGAATATTTAATGGCTAAATTATTATAATAACTGTTGTCTAAATGATACAATTTATTATTAAATTTTAAAATGACATTGATGTCATCATCACTAATAATCTTTCTATCAACTCTAATTTCATAATCTGTTTTACCCGTAATAAAATGGGTGGAATTATTTTGAGTTTTTAAAAGGTAGTCTCCGTTTTCAATCATAACAACTTTTTCTTTTGATATGTTAGTTATTAATATTGCTAATATAACGAATACTATAATTAGTAAATAAACTTTCTTATCCATATGTATTCTCTCCTTTTTTACCCCTTCACTATATATAACAAGTTAAGGGATTGATTTGTTACACTTTTATTAGTTATTTTTTATTTACTAACTAATTAATTGTATCATATATATAAACATTTTTTTGGTTTTGAAGGGATTTGCTGTTAATATTTCTTAATAATTTCAATTTTAACTATATGTCTGAAATGAAATAGTAGTTTTTTATCTACAATAAATCTTTATACATCCTACAAGAATAACTTATTAAATGATATAATAGTAATATTAGAACTACTAGGTGGTTATAATGCCAAAGGATAAATTAATGGATAAGGATGAATTGTTAAAGATATAGACTGTGTTTTTAACAAAACAAATGAAAGTATCCTGAATAACATTCTAAAACTTACGAAATTCACCTTTAACCTTCCAGATAAATGGATAAATGAAGATATAAAAGAACCTTTAAAATCTGTATTAAAGGAAGATAAAGAAACTTTTAAAGTATATTCTAATTTGAAAATTCTTAAACCAATTCCGGAACAATTATTAGCTATGAAAGTTTTAGCTGCAAGATCAGAACCTGCTAAAGACTTTATTGATGCATATATTTTATGTAAAGATTTAAATATAAAAACAAAAGAAGAACTTCTAAATATTTGTTCCAAATACATTCCACTAGACTTGATAGGTTAAAGGCAAGTGAAATTTATACAATATTTGGGAAAGGATTTAGGCTATGATTGGAAATAGATATCTTAAAGAATTATATGAATATGAAGATATAGACATGAGCCTTAATCAGCTTTTAGAGTACATAAAGTTTAAGGATAAAGGATTTATTGAAAGTATATTTGCATACCCTGTAAATTTAGATGAATGTAATTCCAAAGAGATTTTCTTTTTGACTTTAAGTGCAGCAATTATTGATTATTTCTTTCAGATTAATGAAATAGATATTCCTGAATGGACTAGAGATGAAAGATTAGTTTTCGAAAAACCATACTACTACTCTAAGAGATTGACTGATTTTGAAAAAGTAAAACTACAGTTTTCAAGTCCAGCTCCTTTTAGAAGAAGAAATGTATATTTTGAATTAGAAGGGTTACAGCGAGTTTAACTTAAATATCTAGAATAATTAAATTATTCTGGCTTTATTTTATAGTATACTATGTTAGGGTGAGCCTTATCATAAGTGACCGATAATGTTACTATTGACTACTGGACTTAATCTAATCATATGAAAACTTAACTTTCTCTCTTTTGCATATTCTCATAACTGTGTCTTTTCCAGTAATTAATGCTGTAGGGAGTCCTCCTGGTGGCTGTAACCATTGACCACTTAACATTATATTCTCCAAACATTTTATTTTTCCTGTATGTACTAATGATTTACCATCTAAAGTAGGCCAAAATCCCATAAATGCTCCCTTGTAAGCTTTACAATATCTGTTGTAGGTTTGAGGAGTTGCCACATCTAATAATTTTAATTTTCCTTTCATATTTGGAAAGTGATTCTCTATAGCTTCTATAACCTCTTTTCCTATTCTTTTTTTCTCTTGTGTGTAAGCTTTACTATCTTTTATTAATTCTTCCCACCTATACAATTCTGGCAAAAACTGGTTAATAGCTACAGTAATTGCAGTATGATTATCTGGTGCAAAATCAGGCTCATAATTGTAATGTGTCATCTGTAAGTAATTAATAGTTTTTTTGTTTTGCCCAATATTAACTAAATCTACCGGAAATTTTACAGTTCGTGGAATATCTTCTATAGTACCTTCATATCCTAAGCCAATATATATATTTGAACCTAAAGGATAATCTTTAGGATTATTAAATCTGAGGCTATATTTTTTATCTGTGTATTTATCTTTTAATATGCTGGTATAAAACTCTTTAGCATCACAAGCTCCAATAAAATAATCAGCATAATAGCCTTTACTGTCTTTACTCCATGCTTTTTTTACTTGATTTCTATCAATTTCTAAGTGATCTATCTCACAAGAAGTTTCTATTTTCCCTCCTAAGGATTTATACTTTTCAACCATTCTTCTGCTTAAAGCTTTTGAGCCTCCAATAGGAATTGATGATTGACCTCCTGTAAAAGTGCCTAGAGGAAAAATAACTGATGAAGCACTATATTCTCCTTCAGGCATAAAAGAAGATATGGCATTTTTCAAAGCACGATATTTGAATTTTTTTGCTAGTTCTTCTCCTACTTCTATAAGCATTTCTTCAATATCTTCATCTTTTAGCCATTTTGGAATATTCCTATTCACTACCATGACCAAAAAGCCTGTTTGGAAAGCTCTCATTTTGAATAGTAATTTTTTCTGTTCGTTTTTTGTTAATTCTTTCATATTTTCATCTTTAGACATTTCTTTTAACATGTTTTCTTCTATACTTCCATAAGAAGACATATATGGATTAGGCTCAATCGCTAATTCCCTATATATTGTTGGATAATCTTTAGCTAAGGCTAAGCTAGCTTTTCCAATTTTTTCAAACATACTCTTTCCTTCCTGTTTTTTAAGGTACTCTTCTGATATAGAAAAAACCTTTGCACTACAGCTTCTATTAATTCATCTACAGAATCAAAATTTACATATATTGGTGCAACTTATGATTTAAGTTGTTTCGCAACACTTTTGGCTGTGATTTCTTTTAAACCTTTTGTTTATCAATCTCCAAAGCAGCATCTACTATAGCTTTTTTATCAAATTTAGTTTTAGGTGACATATAACCTCCTTATATAACATTCGTTATTTTTGTTTCTGTCAAGTGATATTCTATAATTTTTTCTATTAATTGCCTGATTTTATATCTTTAAATCTTTATTTTGAAGAATTGACATAAATTTATCTAATATATATAATTATCGTAAATATTATTAATCCATATTTATTTTTAAAAGGAGTTTTTATGAGTCCAATAAAATTTATTTTATGGTTTGAATTAACTCACATAGTAGCTTACATAGTTACAGGAGTTATAGCCTTATCTTTAAGCAAGGATATTTATGAGGATAAAGATCGCTTGTGTACTTTTATGAGAGATATGAAAAACCCTAAAGAAAATAAAAGAATAGGAATGCTTTTTATACCAGCTCAAATATTAAGAGCACTTCTAATGTCCCTTGTTCTTTTACCTGTAGTGGATTATCTAATAACCTTTAGCTTTTTCCAGCAATTTATTTTTTTCTCTTCACTAATGTTTATATTCACACACATAGCTGCAGTTTCTCCTTTTATAGATAATATTGAAGGATTAGTGTATTTCAAAAAAGAATACATTAAAAAAGGTACATTTATAAAATTTCAATTAGAGATGATAATTTATAGTGTTATTTTTAGTATCATATTGAGTCTAGGAGTATAAAAGAAAGATAGGTGGTTGATTTAAATATGAATGATTTATATAAATTAAAGAAAAAAGATATCGATAAAAGTTCAGAGGTTTTAGCTAAAGCTTTTTCAGATTATCCTTTATTCAAATATATATTGGGGGATAATCATAGTATAGAAAATATTAAAATTCTAACTAAATTTATTGTTAAATATACTATCTTATATGGACAAGCATATGCTACTTCTTCAGATATTGAAGGTGTAATTTTATTTACCGACTTCAAAGATTATAAATTTACTTTATTAAGATCTTTAAGAGCCGGCGGTTTATCAGTTATGAAAATTGGTAAGGAAGCAGGGATGAGATTTAGTCAGTACGATGAATTTAACATGAGTGTACATAAAGATAGTGTAAATAAACCTCATCAATATATAATAGGAATTGGAGTTGATCCTAATAAACAAGGACAAGCTTTTGGAAAAAAGTTGCTTGTTTCAATGTTAAAAGTAGCTAAAGAAAAAAATCATCCTTGTTATTTAGAAACTCATGATAAAGAAAATATTAAAATCTATGAAAAATATGGATTTGAACTAGTATCACAAGATTTTATTCCTAGAACGGATATTGTACAGTTTAATATGTTAGCAGAATAGTAAAATCTGAAAATTTATTCATTTTCATAAATTAACCTGAATTATTCATGAACTTAAATCTTCACCTAAAATCATAAAAACAACTTTTTTTGAGAATTAACAAATCATTTGTGCAATCAAGCCCTTAAAAAAGGACAGACTGCTCCCGTATATGTAGTTTTTTGATTTTAAGTTGTCTAGGTTCATTTGTTTATGTTACTCTAACTTTGGAAGTTGTCTAATATTTTCAATGACTTTGTAAAATTCATCTTTGTAGGGACAACTGCTGCAAAGCTTGAAATAAATGTACCTAGCTGCTTTTACGATCTTTGAAGCGACCTTAAGCAGTTTTAAACGAATTGTATCTATTTACATTTTTCTCATTTTTTTCGGTAGTACCATTCGCCTGAAATAATTAAATAGGTTATAGGCTAATACGTGTAACTGAAGACGGTTGGCATTTACTGTTTTACTTTTGCTTGATGTAGAGGCAAAGTCAAAACCTGCTTTGCTTTCCTTTATGAAATTTTCCATACTGCCACGATTACGATAGTATCTAAGTATCTGTTCAGGGTTTAAATCCATATTTGTTACTATGAATGAGTACTGGTTAGTCATTTGGTTGTAGGGTTTTTCTACTTTTACAATGACTCTTCTTGGATAATCCCATTTAGCAGCTTTGTATTGAAATTCATCGTATCGAACAACGTAATCAATCATATTATTCTTGGTTACCTTTGCAATTTCCTCATCTAGGTGTTTTGTGTAGGAGTACAAAACATTATTAGCCTTTAGACGTATAGCATAAGATACCCCATTGCTTTCGCATTGTTTAAATAGATTTGGTGTAGCAAAACCACTGTCTCCCCTCAAAAAAAGCTTGATTGAAGGATATTTATTAAAGTACTCATCAAGCAATGGTTGCATAAAATCTACAACTCCAGTAGAGCTGTATGTAGTACCATCTCTAAGCTGTGCTTTTAACAAATCTCCATTAAGACCATCATAGCATAGTAATGGATGATATCCACGGCAGCTGTAGTGGTAATTGAAACCTTCGCCTTCTTGTTTACCGTAAGTGTTAAGTAAGGTGGAATCCAGATCAAGCAAAACCTGCTTTGGTGGATTGATTTTGTAAGCTGACATTCTCATAGACTTAATAATATCATTGAACTGTTTAAGTGTTTTTTCGTTCATACGGTTGTGAAATCTCGATAAAGTTGGTTGAGATGCCAGTGCTTTTTTTCCAAGGATATTTTTAAACACAGGGTCCTTTGTAAGTTCATCGGCGTCATCATCCTGAAAGTATCCGGCTATAATTTGATATACCAGCTGGGATAAATTCTCATCATCTTTATGGATACGGTTAGCTTTATCATCGGTCTTAAACTGCTTTACATGTTTATCAAAGCCAAATTTGTGGGCGAATTCTTTTATTAAAAGTAATCCGGAATCAGATGATAAATCTCCTCCATCGAAATTTATTTTGGATTTACTGTTGCTTTCTAACTGTATTGCATTTAAACTAGACATAAGAGTTTCTCCTTTGTTTGGTTTTTTGTTGGTACTTAAATTTTAACAAAGTTGGAACTCTTTTTCCATAGTTTTATCTTCACTTAATAAGTGAAAAGTAGAATTGATCATAAACACTGTGATTATGAGGGGTTAAGTCCCCTTTGATAAATTGTTATGAATAATTCAGGATTAATATTGCATAATTTTTAGAATCACAAAGAAAGTCGAGAAAAATAATTCTTTTCATAGTATTATCTTGATGGTGGTGATAATTTGAAAAATATGGAAAAGGTTGAAGCTGTAACAAGAATGCAAAATTATATATCAAATAATTTACAAAGTGATATTACTTTAAACATTTTAGCTAATGTTGCCGGTTACTCTCCCTGGCATAGTGCTAAACTGTTTAAAGAGTTTACTGGAAAAACACCTTTTGAATATATAAGAATGCTTAGATTAACTGAAGCAGCAAAAAGTTTGCAAAATAAAAACGTTCGTGTAATTGATGTAGCTCTAGATTTTTATTTCAGTTCTCACGATGGATTTACTAGAGCTTTTTCAAAGGAGTTTGGAATTAATCCTAAAAAATATACAAAAGTAAGGCCACCTATTAAAATGTTTATACCTCATCCTGTTTCAGATTATTACAAGATGATTATGAAAGGAGAAGTTGAAATAGAAAAAAAACTACAACTATTTTTACTCAAGTGATTAAAAAACCGGAAAGAAAACTAATTCTAAAAAGAGGTATCGATGCTGAAGAGTATTTTGAATACTGTGATAAAGTTGGTTGTGATGTATGGGGAATACTATCAAGTGTTATTGAAGCTATAAGTGAACCTATGGGACTATGGTTACCTCAAAAATTAATTGAAAAAGAAACTTCTAAATACGTTCAGGGAGTAGAAGTAAACAAAGATTTTGCCGAAGTTATTCCTGATGGCTTTGATATTATAACTTTAGAACCCTGTAAAATGATGATTTTTCAAGGAGAACCTTACGATGATGAAAATTTTGCTGAAGAAATAGGAGTTGTAAAAAAAGCAATTGAAAAATATAACCCTAACTTATACTGCTTCGAATGGGCCGATAATAATGCCCCGAGATTTCAGTATGAGCCTCAGGGAGATAGGGGATATATAGAAGGTAGGCCTGTAAAATTAATTAAATAATATTAATAAAGGCTTTCAGATATCTTTGAAAATATATAAAATTATTTAATTTATATAGACCTTCTATTTGATATAATAAGCTTAATATCATTAGAAGGTCTTTTTGCAAATAATTAAAAGTGAGTTGACTATAGAAGATTTACCTACATCTAAAGAAATTAGATCTACTTTTAATCAGTAAAAATGAAAAGTTCTTCTATTTTAGCATTTAAAGCTCTTGCTATATCATAAGCAAGTTTAAGAGATGGATTATATTTTCCATTCTCCAAATGTACTATTGTTTCTCTTCTTACTCCTACCTTGTCTGCTAAATCCTTTTGAGTTAAGCCTTCTCTCGCCCTAAATTCTTTAATCTTAGTTTTTAGATTCATTACTACACACCCTTATTTTCATAATGCGTTAAAGACACTGTAAATACTATTAATTGTAGTGCAAAACTTATTGCAAATCCAAAAGCATAAGCTTTAGCAAAAGAAGTAAAAGCTCCAATTGTTATAAATATGGGGTACATAATCATACCAGTAAAAAAGGCATTCTTCCCTGCTTTATTTAAATTTGTTTGAAACATCTCATCTGGTTCAATACTAGCAAATCCAAAGAAACCAAAAAATCCGAAAAAGCCATAAAATCCTGGATTATCAGTTACGAACCCAAGTAATCCTAATAGTCCTATAACACCAATTAAACTTAATTTGTTTTTCATATCATTTCCTCCTGTTATCAATTTATAACTAAATGTTATATTTTTATAACTCTATGTTGTAAATATATAACATTGATGGAGGAATGTCAAGGTAAATCTTTTTCTAACCATCTATTTCAATTCAACCATGAGTAAAACTCCACATAAAATCAAAGTATCAATATTTTTCCCTCAGCTCTTCTTCAAAGTTTGTTCTAATAAAAACATTTTGGCTTACATTATAATATTTTTCTTGACAATTTTACTTGTCAATGGTATATTTATGACAAATTAAGTTGTCAAGTATTAAAGTTTACTTGTCATAAAGATTTGCAAAATAAAAAAAGGAGAGTGGCAAACGTGCCTTTAATGAATTCTTTAAAAGTTCAACGAGCTAAACTTGGTATTAATCAAGCAGAACTTGGAAAGCTTGCAGATGTTTCAAGGCAAACTATTAGCTCAATAGAAAGAGGAAAATATAATCCCTCAGTTACACTAGCACTTAAAATTGCAAAAATATTTAATGTTTCGGTTGAAGATATATTTGTCTATGAGGAGGACAATAATGATGGATAAAAAAAGTATAGTTAGAATTATTTTTCTTTTAGTTATTGGAGGAGTATTTGGTGGTATTTTTCCTCTAGGATTACTTAAGTTTAAAGAAGCTGGAGTTTTGGCTAAATTATCATTTATTATTGATTTTTTAATCAATAATAATATATACATATTTATATTTTTAGTAGTTGTATTGTATTTACCTTCTATATGTTTATTTTTTAAAGGAAAAAAACTATTTGAAAAGTTGGATAAATTATCAGATGATGAATACGATATTAAATCTAAGGTTGCAAATAAAAAGCTGGATATTTCATTAACTTTAAACTCAATTTTTATGGTATTAAACTTTATAGTTTTCGGTACTACAATTAATAGATCATCTGATAATTTCTTTATCGTATTAATTATATTCTTGATCAATATGCTGGCAATATCTTTTTTAGAAATATATGCTGTAAAGTTCATTCAGAAATTAGATAATAGATTAAAAGGTGATCCAACAAGCTTTAAATTTAATGAGGAATTCTTGGATAGTTGTGATGAAGCTGAAAAACTAATAATATACAAATCAGGTTATTATGCTTTCCAAATATCAAAATCTACTTCATTAGGTTTTATAATAATCACTATGATTGGTAACACGGTTCTTGATACTGGAGCATTACCCGTCATTATTAGTGGTGTATGGATGTTAGTTAATATAGCTTCTTACGGTTATTACTCAGTTTATAAAAAACAAAATTAAAAATTGAAAACTAAGAAATTTAAAGTTAACATAGATAGACTAATTGCAAATTATAAAAGGAGGTGAATAACAATGGAATTTTTATCATACTTAGCTCCTGTAGCTTTTATCTTTTCATTATCGGCTATCGTTCAGGCAGGAGCTCATAAAAAAGAAATAGAACATTTAAAAAATGAAATAGAAGAATTAAAACAACAGTAATGTTAATGACATTGGTTAAACTTCAATTAAGATTTAATCATCGTAAAAAAACTCTTTTCTATTTTTTAGAAGAACCAATTGCTCCTACATTAGCTATATTACGATGAAGTGGACTATATGAAATAATATTACATACACTTTTAGCTGTATCGATTAAGTCAATATCAGTTTAATTAATCAAGAAGTTTTCTTCTAAGTCCAATTCAATACCTAAAACGAAAGAAATTCTTTTAAAAAAAGAACAATAAATTGCTATAGGAGTCGCTGTTTTAATATTAGCTAGAGCAGCTTTGCGGAAAGCATACATGATTGTTAAATTGTATTAATTAAGCTATTAAAATAACAAAAAATATATAAGTGCTGAAGTTATATTTATTTTTTTCAAATTGAAAAAAGGTTATACATTAACTAAATCTCAGACCTATCATTGTATACATAGGCCTGAGATTTTTATATAATTACTTTATAGTAAACAATATTACGGTGAACCTTATCATAAGTGACCAATAGTGTTACTATTGACTCTATTGTTATTTTTTTATTTTTATGAAAATCTTTATATCCTTTCCTAATATACTTATTGTAGTTCACTTTAAGTATATCTGGAAAATATATTACAACCCTATATTTCTAATAATTTTTTTAATTTTTTAATTACACTTTTATAAGAAATATCTTTATCATCAAAAATCGTTTTATAAGGTAATATAACTTCTTTTGGTGTAATTACATCTCCTGTTGTTATATCAATTTGTAAGGGAGTTATTATTGTATCATAAATAGCTTCTACACTTATTCTTATTCTACTTGTTCCACGGTATATAAATCCAACATTATCATTTATTTGGATTTTAATTATTTCTTTTATAGCTTTCTCAATTGATTTAGTATTAACTTCATAATTTTTTATTGTTGCATCTAGATCCATAGTTGAACGATTATTAATACCTACATGAGCAGCGATTAATATCCCTCCTTTAATTATGAACTTGTCTCTAAATTCAGATAAGGATAATCTTTCTAAAAATCTTTCAAACATATAGTTTTGTAGAACTACTTGAGCAAAAATATTTTTATCATTTGCTATGTTTCTTATTTTTGCTTTTAAACTCATAGCATTTTTTCTCAAATCAGTACCTACATGTATTTTTTTATAATATTACTCACATTTAGCTTCTTAGCATATTCATTAAGAAGTGAAAAATCAGCAGAGCTCCTTTTAGCATATCTTTTTAAAGCCTCATTAAATATTTGTACATCTATTCTATTTCTACTTCTTACAATGTCACATATTGTTCTCTCAGTATCGTAAGTTTCAATTACATTTCCAAAAATTGTAGATTTTTTTTCAACTCCAAGGTTATGTAATTCTGTTTTTATATAATAGATTTTAAATCTATTAGAAATATTCTCTACAACTTTATATCCACTTCTTACCGTTGCTGAGTACTCAAATGGCGTTCTATCAGTTAAATCATGTAAATATAATGCCGTCTCATGAGAATAAATCAACTCAGAATATTTTTTTTGCATATAATACATTTCGTCTTCAATTGAATCTAAATCAACATATACTCCTCTTTGTACTCTTTCTAACTTTCCTTGTGAAACTAATTTCGTTAAATAAACTCTTGGTATTCCATATTGCTTGATTTGGGATGTTAAAATAGTACCATTATTATCTTTTATTATTTCTTCTAATTTATCAATATAATCCATACCTATCACCTTTTCCAAATATACTTACATTGTATATGATTTAAGTATATTTGTAAATATTGTTTTTATGTATTATTAATTAATAAATATTTTGAAGTACACTATGTTAGGTTAACCTTACCACAAGTGACCAATAGGTTTACTATTGACTCTATTGAAATATCATTTTAGTATAATCAAAAATCAATCAATGTTAAATAATTCTTTTACCTCAACGTGATTAATATTCATAATTGTAAATTCTTCTGCTGCTTCCTCATTATCAATTCCAGAATCTAGTGGAGCTGAGTAGCAAAAGAGATTTCCTTCATCTGTAGCTAAATTTAGTTGCATAATATTAATGTTACTACTCTTAAAAAGTTATAGAACATATAAATTAGTGTATATTTTATTGTTGAATATATCTTTTAAATCCATGTCTTCAATGCTAAAATTTTCAACAAAATTAATTAAAATCGCATTTTGACTTTTCTTACAAATTATTATATTTTTTCTTTCAGTATTGTTATCGAATTGCCAGTAAGCTTCTCCACTTTCATCTATATTGTTTGTAATTGAATATTCAGATTTTTTAAAATTAAATTCTATCTCCCTTCCAGTTAAAAGATCAAGTATTAAATCTTTGAAAATATAATTATCTTTGCCCAAATATGTTCCCCTTTCTTTAATGATGGTAAATGATAAAATTAATCATCACTGATTTTGAATTTTTTTAAAAATCCTATAGAACCTAATAATATAGCTAAGAGTAATAAAATATAATCTAGAACTTTAGGCAACTTCATAAGCTGTAATAGTCCTATCAATATTAGGGTTAACAACATCATTTTTATAAAAAAACTATATTTTAATTCTTCCCTTTGATTTAAAATATCTTTTGCTATAAAAGCAAGAAGTAGTGGTAAAATAGTGCTAGTTATTACTTGGTATGCAACCCCACTTTCTGGTTTTGAAGGAGAAGGAATCACTGATTTTAATATATCCACTCCCAGTCCATATCCTAAAACTTGTCCAATGATATATAAAAATACAAATATTTTTAACCCTCTGACATAATAGTTTCTTCTTATAAGAATTATACTTATAAGAAGTGTAGCACTGATATTAATAATAGTACTGAATAAAACATGATCGATCAAAATTACCCTCCTCAATTAATTGAAACTCTATTTACTTTTATGCCTCATAAACAAATAAATTAATGATTCGTTTTACTTTTGTTTTTTTATATTATTATTTAATCCAGAATAAAACTATCATCAAAGTAGATGATATTAGAAAAAAAGTTCCTCCAATTCTCATTAAAGCAATGTATAAATCCGTAGGCTCTGGGTTCTTAACTGAAAGAAAATGTTCTATTTTCCATAAAAAAGTTGGCCTGAAAATCATAAATACACTTAATATTATTAGTAATAATAGATACAAATATTTCATTTGCTTCTCCTTCTTATCGTTATTGATTTGGTAATGATTTACATTCTGTAAGAAATATCTTATATTAACTTCAACTGATCTAAATCAAAATCATAAAGCATTTTTCTTCCTTCTTTTCCTATTCTAAGAAGTTTCTCTTCATCTAATGTTCTTATGACTTCTCTAATTTTTGTCAACCCATAGTCTGTTAGATCTTCAAGCTCATAAACTGATAAACCTTCTTCGCCAAACAAAGTATTTTTCAATAGCATATCCATGACTTGTTTTTTTATACTATCTTTATCTGATAACAAATCGATTTTTTTAGAAAATAAATCTAATTTGCTTTTTCTTTCTATCAAGGCCTCATTTAAATCAATTAGTGATCTTTCAATAATTTCTAGAAATCTTATTGTAAAGTATGTTAAATCTCCTTTGTTTACTGGATCGTTAGTTACTTTAAACATCTTATAATATCCATTAATATTTGAAAATATTGCCTTAGAAAGTTGATATGCAACAA